>Ga0081538_10003760_pt1 | contig 14210 bp, 15 predicted proteins | sample TabmetS5T2R1_FD_71022 | JGI IMG/M metagenome (GOLD analysis project Ga0081538, IMG submission 71022) | Tabebuia heterophylla rhizosphere microbial communities from the University of Puerto Rico - S5T2R1 | ecosystem: Host-associated > Plants > Roots > Rhizosphere ... | reverse complement strand
TCGACCTGCAGGCGGCCGTGCCGCTCTTCCTCGGTCTCGCCGACCCGGCCGGCGCCGAGGCTGCCGAGGTGAGCGAGTACCTCGAGCCGCTCGGAAGCGTCGTCTTCTGGGGCGGACGCACGGGCGAGACGCGGCGCTTCTCCGTCTTCCTCGGCATCGGCTAGTCGGCGTCTGTAGCCTTCCGCCGATGGCCGTGCGTGACTACCTCTTCACGTCGGAGTCGGTGACCGAGGGTCACCCGGACAAGGTCGCCGACCAGATCTCCGACTCCGTCCTCGACGCGGTCATCAGCGGCGATCCGGACGGCCGCGTCGCCTGCGAGACGCTCGTCACCACCGGCCTCGTCGTCGTCGCGGGCGAGATCACGACCGAGATCTACGTCGACATCCCCAGGCTCGTTCGCGGCCGGCTGCACGAGATCGGCTACGACCGCGCCAAGTACGGCTTCGACGCGGAGACGTGCGGCGTCATCGTCTCGATCCACGACCAGTCGGCGGACATCGCCCTCGGGGTCGACACCTCCTACGAGGTGCAGCACGACCCGGACGACGACGACCCGCTCGACCGGATCGGCGCCGGCGACCAGGGGATGATGTTCGGCTACGCCTGCACGGAGACCGAGGAGCTGATGCCGCTCCCGATCATGCTCGCGCACCGCATCTGCCGGCGTCTCGCCGAGGTGCGGAAGGCCGACGTGCTCCCGTACCTGCGCCCCGACGGCAAGTCCCAGGTCACGATCCGCTACGAGGTGGACGAGCACGGTCGCCACCGGCCCGTCGAGATCGACCGCATCCTCGTCTCCACGCAGCACCGCGACGGGCTCGACGCGGACGCGCTCATCAAGCCGGACGTGATCGAGCACGTGCTGCACCCGATCCTTCCGCCCGAGCTCTACGACGAGCGGCGCTTCCAGGAGCGCGACTTCGTCCTCGTCAACCCGACCGGGAAGTTCGTCACGGGCGGGCCGATGGGCGACAGCGGGCTCACCGGGCGCAAGATCGTCGTCGACACGTACGGCGGCGCCGCCCGCCACGGCGGAGGAGCGTTCTCCGGCAAGGACCCGACCAAGGTCGACCGCTCTGCGGCTTACGCCGCCCGCTACGTGGCGAAGAACGTCGTCGCGGCGGGTCTCGCGGAACGCTGCGAGGTGCAGGTCGCCTACGCGATCGGCGTCGCGCATCCGGTGTCGGTCTCGGTCGAGTCCTTCGGGACGGAGCGGATTCCGACGGCCCGCATCGCGGAGCTCGTCCAGGAGCACTTCGATCTCCGACCGGGCGCGATCATTCGCGACCTCGACCTCTGGCGGCCGATCTACGCGAAGACAGCCGCGTACGGCCACTTCGGCCGCGCCGACCACGACTTCACGTGGGAGCGCACCGACAAGGCGGACGCGCTCCGCACCGCCGCCGGCCTGACGGTCGAAGTCCCCGCCTCCTAGCGCCGAAAGCCGCTACGCGGCCGGGCGGACGAAGAGGCCCGCGGCGGCCTTCTCGCCGATGGCGCGCTCGTCGCCGTCCACCGTGAGCGCGAACTGGCCCGCGGCGGGCTCGGCTCGGCGCAGCTCGACCTGCGTACCGGGCACCAGGCCCTCGTCGTAGTACCAGTGGAGGAGCTCGCCGTCGTGCTCCGCGAGGCGGACGATCTCGGCGCTCTCGCCCTCGGCGAGGTCGTTGAGCGGCTTCAGCTCCCGGTTCTCGGCCTGCTCGAAGTTGACGTCGACGGGCCACCCGTGCGGACAGCGGTCGGGGTTGCCGAGCTGCTTCTCGATCCGGTCGACCATGTCCTCCGTGAAGGTGCTGCCGAGCAGGTCCGCCTGCACGTGCGCCTCGGCCGGCGTGTAGCCCATGAAGTCCGTGAGGAGCCGCTCGATGATGCGGTGCTTGCGGACGACGCGCTCGGCGATCTCGCGGCCCTGCTCGGTCAGGATCGCCTCCTTGTGCTCGCCGCGCTCGACGAGCCCCTCGGCCTCGAGGCGCTTCAGCATCTCGCCGGCCGACGCCCGGGAGACGCCGAGCATGTCGGCGACGCGCACGGCGAGCGTGGGCGCCCCCTTCGTCTCCGGCTTGTACTCCCCGATGGGGAACGCCAGGAAATAGATCGTCTCGAGGTAGTCGTCGACGGTGTGACCAGCCGCCATGTCGGCCATGATCCTAACGTGGCCCGGTTTGCCTCCGTCGTGCCGCTCGTGTCGGCGCGCGCCCTCGCGCGGCCGTTCACCTACCTCGCCGACGGGCTCGAGAAAGGCTCGGTCGTCTCCGTGCGCTTCGGGCGGGCGCGCCGCCGCGGCGTCGTCGTCGGGCTCGAGGACGAGGCGCCGCCGGAGGTCGATCCCGTCGCCGTCGAGGGCGTGCTCGGCGCGGTCCCCGCGCCTCTCGTCGACCTCGCGCTCTGGGTGGCGGCGTACTACGGCTCCACGCCCGCGAGGGCCCTCGCCCTCGTCGCCCCCGCCGCGCGCGCACGGCGGGCGGGCGCGAGGCGGCGGGCCCGGGAGGAGGAGCTTCCGGCCGAGGAGGCGCCGGCGGCCCTGAGCGAGGCGCAGACGGCTGCGCTGGCGCGGATCCGGGCCGCGCTGGACGAGGGCGGGGGCGCCGTTCTCCTCCACGGAGCGACCGGGAGCGGCAAGACGGAGGTGTACCTGCGCGCCTGCGAGGAGGCGGTCGCGCGCGGCCGCGGGGCGATCGTGCTCGTCCCCGAGATCGCGCTCACGCCCCAGGCGCTCGGCCGCTTCCGGGCACGCTTCGGCGAGCGCGTGGCCGTGCTCCACTCCGCGCTGACGGAGGCCGAGCGGCGCGACGAGCGGGAGCGCATCGCCTCGGGGCACGCGCCGATCGTCGTGGGCGCACGCTCGGCGGTCTTCGCGCCCGTGGCCGCCCTCGGGCTCGTCTGCGTCGACGAGGAGCACGACGCCTCCTACAAGCAGGAGTCCGACCCCCGCTACGACGCGCGGACGGTCGCGGCCAAGCGTGCCGCGCTCCAGGGCGCCGTCGTCGTCTACGGGAGCGCCACGCCGAGGCCCGAGAGCTGGGAGCGGCTGGAGCGGCTCGAGCTGGGGGAGAGGCTCGCGGGGCCGCTGCCGCCCGTGCGGATCGTCGACCTTCGCCGCGAGGCGGGCTACCCGCTGTCGGCCCCGCTCCTCGCGGAGCTCGGCGCGCTCGCCGACCGCGGTGGCAAGGCGATCCTCCTCCTCAACCGGCGCGGCGTCGCGCCCGCGCTGCATTGCCGCGCCTGCGGCCTGACGCTTCGCTGCCCCGACTGCGACGTCGCGCTCACGCTCCATGCCGACGGCCGCCTCCACTGCCACCACTGCGGCCGCCGCGAGCCCGCGCCGGAGCTCTGCCCCGCCTGCGGCGCCGCCGAGGTCGCGCGCCTGGGCGCGGGCACCGAGAAGCTCGAAGCCGAGCTCGCCGCACGGCTGCCCGAGCTGGAGCGCTTCCGGCTCGACGCGGACGTCGCCGGCCACCCGGGGCGCCTCGCGGAGGTCCTGAGGCAGTTCGGGGCCTGCGAGCGGGGCGTGCTCCTGGGGACGCAGATGGTGGCGAAGGGGCATCACTTCGCCGGGGTCGCGCTGGCCGCCGTCGTGGACGCCGACACCGCCATGGGGCTCCCGGACTTCCGCGCGGAGGAGCGCACGTTCCAGCTCGTCACGCAGCTGGCGGGGCGCAGCGGGCGGGACGCGCCCGGCCGTGTCCTCGTGCAGACCTACCAGCCGGATGCGAGGCCGATCGCCCTGGCCGCGCGCCACGACGTGGTGGAGTTCCTCGCGGGGGAGCTGGAGCGCAGGCGCGATCTCGGCTATCCGCCGTTCCGCCACCTCGTCCGGATCGCAGTCTCCGGGCCGGGGCCCGACGGGCCGGCGCGCGTGCTCGCGGAGCTCAGGGCCGAGCTGGCGCAGGCGGAAGAGCCCGCCGACCTGCTCGGCCCGGCGCCGCTCCTGCGCCTGCGGGGCCGCCACCGCGCGCAGCTCCTCGTCAAGACAGGCTCTCCGCGGCGGGTCGCCTCGCACGCCGCCCGGCTGCTCGCCGCAGCCGCCCCGGCCATGCGCCGCGACGGCCTGGCCGTCTCCGTCGACGTGGATCCCCAAGGCGTTCTCTAGGAGGCTGACGCCGCGAACGATTTAGACTTCTCCCCCTCGTGGGAGAGGTCGAGGGCCAAGTTCGGAGCGAACAGCTCGACGCCGAGCGTGAGGCCCGGCGCCGAGCGGCGCTCGCCCAGATTCGCCAGTACCCGGACCCGGCCCTGCGCCTGCGGGCGAACGAGGTGGACGAGCTGGACGACTCCGTCTCCGCCCTCGTCGAGCGCATGACCACGCTGATGCAGGAGGCCCGCGGCGTCGGCCTGGCGGCGCCCCAGGTGGGCGTGCTCCGGCGGGTGCTCGTCTACCAGACGTCCGACGACGACCCGGTCGTGGCCCTGATCAATCCCCGGCTGGCCGGGAGCTCGGAGGAGCGTGAGACTCTCGACGAGGGCTGCCTCTCGCTCGGAGCCGCCTCCGTGGTCGTCCCGGTGGAACGTCCCGCCGCGGTCACCGTGGAGGCAACGACGCCGGGCGGCGAGGAGGTCACGGTGGAGGCGGAGGGTCTGGAGGCGCGGGTGATCCAGCACGAGCTCGACCACCTCGACGGCGTGCTCATCATCGACCGGACGGGCCCCGCCGAGCGCCGGACGGCGCTCGGGCAGCTCCGCCCGCAGCCGATCCTCGGCCCGCTCGTGTGACCTCGACCCCTCGCTTGGTCCAGTGAGCATCGCTGTAGCGGCGACCGGGACCTTCGGCGCGGGGATCCTCGACGGCCTCGCGGCCCGCCGCGACATCGAGCTCCTGCTCACGAAGCCGGACAGCTCCCAAGGCCGGGGCCGGAAGAAGCTGCCCCCGCCGGCGAAGGAGGTCGCACTTGCGCACGGTCTGCGCGTCGAGCAGCCGGACCGCCTCACGGAGTTCCCCGGCGAAGCGCGCATCGTCATCGTCGCGGACTACGGCGTCCTCGTCCCGGAGAAGCTGCTGGCGGACCGGCTCTGGCTCAACGTGCATCCGTCGCTACTGCCGCGCTGGCGCGGGCCCGCTCCCGTCGAGCGGGCGATCATGGAGGGAGATCGGGAGACGGGCGTGACGGTGCACCGGACGACGGCCCAGCTCGATTCCGGTCCGATCGCGGCCCAGCGCCGCTTCCCGATCGGGCCCGAGGACGACGCTGGAGTCGTCTTCGAGCGGGCCACCCTCGTCGCGCTCGAGCTCCTCGACGAGGTCTTCTCGGAGCCGACCTTCGTCCCGCAACCGGAGGTCGGGGTCACGTACGCAGAGAAGATCACGGCCGCCGACCGCGAGCTGGACTGGTCGCTCCCGCCCGAAGTGAACCTGAACCGCATCAGGGCCCTTTCTCCGCACATCGGCGCCCGCGGGCTCGTCGACGGCCGTCGACTCATCGTCTGGCGGGCTCGTCCGGCCCGGCCGGAGGCCCCTCTCGTGGAGGGCGGGATCGAGCCGCTCGAGGTGCAGCGGGAGGGCGGCCGCCGCATGACGACGGAGGAGTACCTGCGCGGCCTGCGCAAGTGACGGGCAACGCCCGCGGCGTAGCGGCACGAGTCGTCGAGCGGGTCTTCGAGGAAGGCGCCTACGCCGACCGCGCGTTCCGGAGCGCCGCCGAGCGTCTGGACGCGCGGGACCGCGCCTTCGCCATGCAGCTCGCGTACGGAACCGTCCAGCGCGTTCGCACGCTCGACCACGGGATCGAGACACTGGGCAGGCGGCCGGTACGGAAGCTCGACGCGCCTGTCCGCGCCGCGCTGCGCACGGGTGCCTACCAGCTCGGCTTCATGGACGCGGTCCCGGCGCGCGCCGCGGTGAACGAGACGGTCGAGCTCGTTCGCGCCGCCGGGCTGGAGCGCGCCGTCGCCTTCACGAACGCCGTCATGCGCCGCCTGGCGGAGGGCCTGCCCGACCTGCTCGCCCGCCTCCACGAGCAGACACCGGCGGCGGCCGCGCTCCTGCACTCGTATCCGGACTGGATCGCCGAGACCTGGTGGCGGGAGCTCGGTGCGGACGACGCCCGCGCGCTCATGCGGGCGCAGAACGAGCCGCCGGAGACCGCGGTGCGCACGCCGGACGGGCCGCGGGTCGTTGAGACGATCCCGCCCGACTGGCTCGAGAGCGGCTACGCCTGGCCGCAGAGCCGAGGCTCACAGCTCGCCGGTTCCGCGGTCGGGGCGCGTCCGGGCGAGCGGATCCTCGACCTCTGCGCCGCGCCGGGAGGCAAGGCCACGCAGCTCGCCGCGGCCGGCGCCGACGTCGTGGCGGTCGAGAAGCATCCCGGGCGTGCGCGTGAGCTGGAGGAGAACGCGCGGCGTCTCGGTGTTCGCTTGACCGTGCTGAACGCCGACGCGCTCGAGCTTCCGCACGATCTGGGCTCCTTCGACCGCGCGCTCGTGGACGCGCCCTGCTCGGGCCTCGGGGTCCTCAACTCGCGACCCGACCTGCGCTGGCGCGCGGCTCCGTTGCCGGACCTCCAGCTCGCGCTGCTCCGGGTGGCGGCCGAGCGCGTACGTCCCGGCGGCACGATCACGTACGCCGTCTGCACGATCAGCCGCGCCGAGAACGAGGACGTCGTCGACGCCCTCGGCCTGCGCATCGAGGACCTCGGCGGCCGCTTCCCGGACTACCGGCACCCGCGCCGGCCGGAGTTCCTGCTCACGCTCCCGCACGTCCACGGGACCGCGGGGTTCTTCGTGGCCCGCCTACGTGCGTAGGATCACTCCGTGCCCTGGCGCGACTGGATCCGGACGGTCGAGATCGAGCCGTCCGTCTACGCGGCCGACTTCTCGCGTCTCGGCGAGCAGATCCGTCACCTCCTGAACGCCGGGGCGCGTGTCTTCCACTTCGACGTCGGCGACGGCCACTTCGTCGAGCCGGTGACCGTGGGGCCGGTCGTTCTCCGCTCGATCGCGCCCCTGATCCACCATGCCGGGGGCGTCGTCGACGTCCACCTGATGGTGACGAACCCCGAGCACCACTTTCCCCTCGTCAAGGACGCCGGCGGCGACAGCGTCACCTTCCACGTCGAGGCGTGCGAGGAGCCGTGGAACGCGATCGCGCTGGCGCGCTCGCTCGAGCTCGGCGTGGGCGTGGCGTTCAACCCGGGGACCTCGGTCGAGGACGCAGTCGCCGCCTCGCTCGGCGCCGACCTCGTGCTCTGCATGAGCATCCATCCCGGCTACTCGGGCCAGGAGTTCATGCCGGAGGCGCTGCCGCGCCTCCGCGAGTTGCGCTCGCAGCTCCACGAGCGCGTCGTCGTCCAGGTCGACGGCGGCATCACGCACGACAACGTCCGCGCGGCCAACGAGGCCGGGGCGGAGGCGATCGTGGCCGGGACGGCCGTCTTCGGCTTCGAGGACCTGAACCGCGCGTACCATCGGCTCGTCCGGGCGCTCGTTCCCGATGCCTGACGAGGAGTGGCTCGTCCGCGCCCTCGAGCTGGCCGAGCGCGGGCGCGGGACGACGGCGCCGAACCCCGTCGTCGGCGCCGTGCTCGTGCGGGACGGAGAGGTCGTCGGCGAAGGCTGGCACGAGCGGGCGGGCGGCCCGCACGCCGAGGTGGTCGCGCTCGCGGCCGGCGGGGAGCGGGCGCGGGGGGCGACGCTCTACGTCACGCTCGAGCCCTGCGCCCACCACGGGCGCACGCCGCCGTGTGCGGACGCCCTGATCGAGGCCGGGGTGGCGCGCGTGGTCTCCGCGGTGGCCGACCCCAATCCGGAGACCGACGGCAGCGGCTTCGAGCGGCTGCGGGCGGCCGGAGTCGAGGTGGAGCTTCCAGGCGGCGAGCTCGAATGGCGCGCACGCGCCCAGAACGAGGCCTACCGGGTCTGGGTGGCCGAGCGGCGGCCGTTCGTCGTCTACAAGGCCGCCGTAACGCTCGACGGGCGGGTGACCGTGCCCGGTTCCCGCTGGGTCACCGGCGAGGAGGCCCGGCGCCGGGTGCACGAGCTGCGGGCGCGCATGGACGCGGTGGCGGTCGGGATGGGGACAGTGCGGGCCGACGACCCGCAGCTGACGGCGCGCGACGTGGGCGCGGCGCGGCAGCCGCGCCGCCTCGCCTTCGGCCGCGGGCCTCTCCCGGCGGGCTCCGAGCTCGAGCTCGTCGACGGCCCGCTCGACGACGAGCTGGCCCGCCTGGCGGGCGAAGGAGTGCAATCCCTGCTCCTCGAGGGCGGGCCGACGCTGGCGACCGCCTTCGTCGCGGCTGGCCTCGTCGACAAGCTCGTGCTCTTCGTCGCGCCCAGGGTCTCGGGCTCGGGCCCGCGCTTCCTGGGCGACCTGGAGGAGCCGCTGACGCTCCGGCACATGAGCGCGGAGCGTATGGGCGACGACGTCCTCGTCACGGCCTACCTCCGAATCCCTTGAATATCCTCGAGGAGATGTTCACCGGCATCGTCCGCGAGCTCGGCACCGTCGAGGCGGTGGAGGAAGGGGCAGGCGTCGTCCGCCTCAGCGTGCGCGCGCCGGAGACGGCGGAGCGCACCGAGGTCGGCGACTCCGTGAGCGTCAACGGCGTCTGCCTGACCGCGGTGGCGGCCGCCGACGGCGTCCTCGCCTTCGACGCCGTGCCCGAGACGCTCCGCCGCAGCTCCCTCGGACGGCTCGAGCCCGGCGCTGCGGTGAACGTGGAGCCGGCGCTGCGCGCGGGCGAGCCACTGGGCGGCCACATCGTCCAGGGCCACGTCGACGGCGTCGGCCGTGTCCTCCGCGCCGACGAGGAGGGCCTGGAGATCGAGCCGCCCGAGGAGATCCTCCGCTACTGCGTGGAGAAGGGCTCGATCGCGGTCGAGGGCGTCAGCCTCACGATCGCCACCCTCGGGGAGCGAACGTTCGGCGTCGCGCTCGTCCCGCACACGCGCGAGGAGACCACGCTCGGGACGGTGGCGGAAGGCGACGAGCTCAACCTCGAGGTCGACGTGATCGCCAAGCACGTCGAACGGCTCGTGCGGCCGGGATACCATCCCGGGAGCACATGAGCGCGCAGACGGAGACGAGGACGCCCTTCGCGACGATCGACGAGGCGATCGAGGACATCCGCCAGGGGAAGCTGGTGGTGGTCGTCGACGCGGCCGACCGCGAGAACGAGGGCGACCTGACGATCGCCGCGCAGTTCGCGACGCCCGAGGCGATCAACTTCATGGCGATGCACGGCCGCGGGCTCATCTGCCTCTGCCTCACCGAGGAGCGCTGCGACGAGCTCGACCTCAAGCCGATGACGTACAACAACGAGGCGCCGAACGAGACGGCGTTCACGATCGCCATCGAAGCCCGCGAGGGCGTCACCACCGGCATCTCCGCCGCCGACCGGGCGCACACCATCCAGGTGGCGATCGACCCGACGAAGGGCTCGGGCGACCTCGTCCAGCCCGGCCACGTCTTCCCGCTCCGCGCCAGCCCCGGCGGCGTGCTGCAGCGGGCGGGCCAGACGGAGGCCGCCGTCGACCTCGCGCGCCTCGCGGGGCTCAATCCCGCCGGCGTCGTCTGCGAGATCATGAACGAGGACGGGACGATGGCCCGCGTCCCCGACCTGATCCCGTACTGCGAGCGGCACGGGCTCAAGATGGTCACGGTCGAAGACCTGATCCAGTACCGCCGCCGTACCGAGAAGCTGGTCGAGCGCATGACCTCCGTTCGGCTCCCCACCGCCTACGGGGACTTCACGGCCGTCGCCTTCCGCGAGGCCCTCACCGGGAAGACGCACGTCGCCCTCGTGAAGGGCGAGGTGGCCGGGGAGGAGAACGTGCTCGTCCGCGTCCACTCCGAGTGCCTCACGGGCGACGTGTTCCACTCCCTCCGCTGTGACTGCGGCGAGCAGCTCGAGCTCGCGCTCCGCCGCATCGCGGGAGAGGAGCGGGGCGTCCTGCTCTACATGTCCCAGGAGGGGCGTGGCATCGGCCTCCTGGCGAAACTGAAGGCGTACGAGCTGCAGGAGAACGGCTTCGACACGGTGGAGGCCAACGTCGAGCTCGGCTTCCCGCCCGATGCGAGGGAGTACGGCATCGGCTCGCAGATCCTCTCCGACCTTGGGCTCTCGACCATCCGCATCCTCACGAACAATCCGCGCAAGATCACGGGCATCGAAGGCTTCGGGCTCCGCGTCGTCGAGCAGGTGCCGATCGAGGTGCCGCCCAACATGGAGAACCGCCAGTACCTGGAGACCAAGCGCGACAAGCTCGGCCACCGGCTCCACCACCAGGAGCAGCGCTTCGAGCCGCCGGGAGAAGGATGAACGACGAAGTCCGTACGCCGGACCACGCCGTCGGGCGCCTCGAGCTGCCCGACGGGGTGGGCGTGATCGCCGGCTCGCCCGACGGCGCCCGCCGCTCCGTGGGCATCGTCGTCGGCCGCTTCAACGGCGAGATCACATCGAGGCTCCTCGACGGCGCCATCGCCGCGCTCGAGGAGGCCGGCGTCGAGCGGGAGCGCATCGAGGTCGTGCCCGTGCCGGGCGCGTTCGAACTGCCCCTAGGCGCTATGGCGCTCGCGCGGACGCGTCAGTACTCCTGCATCGTCGCCATCGGCTGCGTCATCCGCGGCGAGACCCCGCACTTCGACTACGTGGCCGGCGAGGCCGCGAGCGGGCTCCAGCTCGCAGCGCTCGAGACCGGCATCCCGGTCGCCTTCGGCGTCCTCACCTGCGACACCCGCGAGCAGGCGGAGGCGCGCGCAGGCGGGCCCTACGGCAACAAGGGCGCCGAGGCCGCGCGCTCCGCGCTCGAGATGGCCGACGTGTTCGGGATCCTGCGGGCGCGCGCCGGCCAGTAGCGCGGGCCGCCCGTCCGCTCCGGCTATACTCACCCGCCGATGTCCAAGGTCTGCGCAGTCTGTGGGAAGGGCCCCTCGTTCGGTCACAACCGAAGCCACTCGATGGTGGCCACGAAGCGCCGCTTCAACCCCAACCTCCAGCGGGTCCGCATCCTCGTGAACGGAGCGCCCCGCAGGGCTTACGTCTGCGCCCGGTGTCTGAAGTCGGGCCGGGTCGAGAAGGCCGTCTAGTGCCCATTCGGGCACTGCGCCCTCGTTCCTGTCGTGCGAGGAGCAAGCCAGGCTAGGACGCAGGGAGCCTCCATACCCGAAGGTATGGGGGCGACTGAGGACGACGCATGGCGCCGCTCATCGCGCGTCAGGGACCTGGTGTGCAGTGCCTGAAGGGGCACTGAAGGTCGCCCGCGCGGCGCTCGCCGCGCTCGAGGCGAGCCGCGTCCGCATCGACGATCTCAACGTCTACCCGGTCCCGGACGGGGACACGGGTACGAACATGACCATGACCGTCCGTGCCGTGGTCGACGCCGTCGAGCGCGACCCCGACGCCGACATCGGGCGCGCCATCCTCATGGGCGCGCGCGGGAACTCCGGCGTCATCCTTTCGCAGCTCGTCTGCGGCGCGCTCCGGGAGCTGCCCGCGGACGGAGCGGTGGACACGGGAGTGCTTGCGCGCGCTCTCCGCGCGGCGAGCGATGCCGGCTACGCCGCCGTCCGGAACCCGCAGGAGGGGACGATCCTCACGGTCGCGCGTGCCCTGGCGGAGCGGGCCGAGCGGATCGCGGGCGACCGGCCTCCCGTCGAGGACGCGCTCGCAGACGTTCTGGCGGCGGGCGAGATCGCGCTCGAGGGCACAACGGAGCAGCTCGACGTCCTCAAGCAGGCGGGCGTCGTCGACGCAGGCGGGGCCGGGCTGCTCGAGATCTTCCGCGGGATCACCTCCTACGTTCGCGGCGAGGAGCTGCCCGAGCCGGCGCCGCTCACCGAGGCGATCCCGCTCGAGGCGATCCACCAGGAGCTCTCGCGGTATCGCTACTGCACCTCCTTCTTCGTCGAGGGCGAGCGGGTCGACCCGGCCGAGCTCGAGGCCGAGCTCGGCAAGCTGGGCGACTCCCTCCTCGTCGTCGGGGGCCGCGGCACGGTCAAGGTCCACCTCCACACGGACGAGCCCGGCACGGCGCTCTCTCTGGCCACGGCCGTCGGCGTGCTCGAGGAGGTGGACGTGAAGAACATGCACGTCCAGACCGCCCAGCGGACGGAGCGGCTCCTGACCACGGAGGAGACGGCCGCGTGCGGGGCCGTCTCCGTGTGCGTGGGCGCGGGCACCCGCGCGCTCTTCGAGAGCATGGGGGCGGCGTGCGTCGAGGGCGGCCAGTCGATGAACCCCTCGACTGCCGAGCTCGTGGCCGCGATCGAAGCCCTGCCTGCGTCCGAGGCGGTCGTGCTGCCGAACAACAAGAACGTCATCCTCGCGGCCGAGCAGGCGGTCGCGGCGGCCGCGAAGCCGGCCCACCTCGTGCCCACCCGCTCCGTGCAGGCGGGGCTGGGGGCGATGGTCGCGTTCGATCCGAGCCGCGCCGCGGCGGCGAACGGGGAGGAGATGGAGGCCGCGGCGAACGGGGTTCGGGCAGGCTCGGTGACGCGAGCCTCGCGCGACGCCGTCGTCGGCGACATGGCCGTGGAGGAGGGGCAGTTCCTCGGCCTCGTCGAGGGGGAGCCGGTCGTCGCGGGCCCCGTGCTGCAGCCGGTGGCCCGGGAGGTGCTCGAGCGCCTGCTGGATGGGCCCGCGGACGTGCTGACGATCCTGGTCGGCGAGGGCGGCGAAGGCGTCGACGATCTCGCGGCCTTCCTCCGGGAGGCGCATCCGGAGCTCGAGGTCGAGGTGCACGAGGGAGGCCAGCCGCACTATCCGCTTCTGTTCGGGGCCGAATAGGCCGATACTCTTGTCCGACGTGGCAGGCGACCCGATCACCGTCATCCTCGTCGAGGACAACGACGTCTTCCGCGAGTCGCTCGAGCTCCTGCTCGGGACGGTGCCCGACCTGCGCGTGGTCGCCGCCGTGCCCGACGGGCGGAGCGCGCTCGAGGTCTGCAGGCGCGAGCGCCCCGACGTCGTCCTGATGGACTACCGCCTGCCCGAGCTGGACGGGGTCGAGACGACCGCGGCCATCGGCGAGGCGTGCCCGACGGCAGCCGTCGTCGTGCTCACCGCGACCGCGGAGAGCGAGGAGATCGACGCCCTTTACGAGGCCGGCGCGGTCGCCTGCCTCACGAAGGACCGCGAGCTGGACGAGATCGTCGGCGCAGTCAGGGACGCCGCGGGGCGCGGTGCGGCTCTCCGCTGAGAACACCGCCATCGTCCTCGACTCGACGGCCGACTGTCCGGACGCGCAGGCGCGTCATCCCAACTGGCGCCTCGTGCCGCTGTACCTCCGCTTCGGGGACGAGACCTTCCGCGAGTACGTGGACATCTCCCCGGAGGAGTTCTACCGGCGCCTGAGAGGGTCGCCCGAGCCGCCGAAGAGCTCCCAGCCGACGCCCGCCGACTTCGCGGCCGTCTACGAGGAGCTCGCCGGCTACGAGAAGATCCTGGCAGTCCTGCTCTCCGCCAAGCTCTCCGGGACGTACGAGAGCGCACGGCTGGGCGCCGAGTCGGCGGGGGATGAGCGCGTCACGGTGGTCGACTCGGGCGTGATCTGCGGCGGGGCCGTGATTCTCGCCGATGCCCTGCAGCGGCGGCTGGAGCGGGGCACGACCGAGGAAGAGCTCCTGGGCGTCGTCGAGCGCTTCAGGCAGACCCGCGGGCTCCTCTTCACCGTCGAGACGCTCGAGTACCTCATGCGCGGCGGGCGGATCGGGAAGGCCTCCGGGCTCGCGGGCCAGCTCCTGAACGTGAAGCCGATCCTCTACTTCGACGACGGCGAGGTGGCGCCGCTCAAGCGCGTCCGCGGGCGGGCGAAGGCGGTGGCGGAGTTCGAGGCGCTCTTCCTGGCCGACACGGAGGACTCGCCGGACCTGCACGTCGGGGTCGGGCACGCCGACGCGCCGGCGGACGCCGAGAAGCTCGTTGAGCGGATCCGGAGTGCGCGCCCGAACGCCTCGCTCGACATCGTCACCACGCTGGGGCCGGTCATCGGCACCCACGGAGGCCCAGGCACCCTGGGCCTCTTCTGGTTCCAGGACGAACCCGTCTAGGGCCGGACCTACGCGGGCGCGGTACGGGCCAGGAGGGCACTGATCTCGGCCTTCGGGTCGGTCGCGAGCGCGCTGCCGTGGTCGAGGCAGAGCACCTCGAAGTCGAGCTCGAGGAAACCCTCGACCGTCCGCCGCGTCTGGGCCGGGTCGTCGTGGTACTTGAGCGGGACGAAGTCGAGCCCGCGGCCGCCGTAGTTCGTGAGCAGGTCGGAGCAGAAGAGGACGCCCG
>Ga0081538_10003759_pt1 | contig 14210 bp, 15 predicted proteins | sample TabmetS5T2R1_FD_71022 | JGI IMG/M metagenome (GOLD analysis project Ga0081538, IMG submission 71022) | Tabebuia heterophylla rhizosphere microbial communities from the University of Puerto Rico - S5T2R1 | ecosystem: Host-associated > Plants > Roots > Rhizosphere ... | reverse complement strand
TAGCGGCGACGGGGCGGGCCAGCCCTTATGATGAAATCGTCGAGGCCATGCTGGCGAGTTTAGCTTGCCATGATGCCATTAAGATCAACCGCCCCCTCGACCTGTCCGAGATGCGTCGCCTGCTCGATGACTTTGCTAAAGTCGGTGCGCCCGCGACCTGCCCCCACGGACGCCCGCTGGCCTTAACGATTTCGGTCAGCGAGCTACGCCGGCGCTTCCACCGTTCGTGATGTCCCAGCACCATCACACTGGTAAATCCGACATTCCGCATTGAAGGGCTGCTGTTCATGAATATTTACCGGTAAAACCTCGCATAACGATCTCCCAGGAGCTGAAGGAGGTGCTGATGCTCCTCAGCCAGGTTGAGGACGATGGGCCATTGCCCAGGGCTGAGTAGTAGGTGAATCCCGACAAAATACTGGAACACCCAGCGTGCGGTCGGGTGCTGGATCGGTTGCCCTTTTTGATTGGGGAACGTCGCGTCACGGCCCTTAAGGGCTTGGCGGATGCGATATTCTAACGCGGCATACACCAGCAAACACACCGTCATCACCATCAACAGGGCCATGATCCGCTCGGGCTTTTTGAGATAAAGCGATGAGGCCAAAAAGCGCGGATCTTTGAGGAAGCGAAAGCCGCGTTCGGCATGCTTCTGGCCTTTATAGCCCTCCAGCACCGCCTGGGGTGGTAACTGCGCGTCGTCAAGCTCATTCGTGGCGAGAATGAAACAACTGTGCTGCGCCACGAGGGCTTCACGGGTTGCGAGCGACGAGGCCAGGGCGCCTTCAATCTGATACACCACCTGCTCCGGGGGCGCGCCGTGGGCCGGTCGCCCCCGCTTGCGGTAGCGCGGCAGAGCCCGGATCGTCACCTCAGGCAGAGTCGTGACGTGCAAGCCGTGCGCGAAAGCGGTCAGCGCTTGCTGGGCATCGGCTTCGCACGCAAACGCCGTGCGGCAAAGGTGCTGGAAGGCTTTGAGTTCGTCGGTACTGCGTTGGCGCAGCTGCTTGTCCACGGTGCGCTGCGCCTGGGGTCGGCGGTGTTCGGAGTAGAGGAGCACCCAGCGTTGCGCCACGCCACCGTAGGTCGACCCCAGGACGTGATAGCGATAGCCTTCCAGCAGCGGCTCCATCGTCGCGGGATTAGCATCGGCCAGCGCCGCCTGGGCTGCGGCCAAGGTGGATGGGACGCGGGTGATCCACTTGCTCTTCGTGTGGGCCAGCTTCTGGAGATTCTCTTCGCTGTATAGGGCGCTGTCTGCCACCAGGTACGTCGTGCCATAGGTGAGATGCAGTTGCTGCAGGTGCTGGCTGACGACCTGCCCGAAGTCGCTCGCATCACTGGTATTGCCACTGAGCGGTTTCATGAGCAGCGGGATGCCGGCTTGGTGCTCCACGAGCAAGTCCAGCATCACTTGGTTGAGGTCAGGACGATGATCCCGGCTGTAGCCGCGGGTGATGTGGATGACGTGGGCGTCAGGCTCTTCGGCACTGTTGTAGCGGCCATCGACGTGAAAGCTGGTGCTATCAAGATGGACGAAGGTCGGGGTCAGTCCCAAGCGTTGAGCAGCCGTGGCGGCAATGAGACTATAGAGTTCCGTCACCCCAGCCTCATACAGGGTATCCAAGGCGCGCCCGAGGGTATCATCGTTGAGGTGCGTAGCTTCGATACCTGGAGCAAGGAGCCGGTGCGTGGGTTTGTTGTGAAAAAACATCGGGACCAGGTAGAGTTGTTGGTTCACAAAGCCGAGGCCGTTGAGGACCATCGCTTTGACGGCGTTCCCCACGGTGACAATGCGCATCTCCGGGGTTTGCTGGGTGGCCTGGTCCAGCACTTCCCCGATGCCGAGTTCATCAAAGATCCCGGCCACGAGGCCGAGATGGTCCAAGATCTGACTCCGGTATGGCTGTGGCATAGTCGCTCCTCCGAAGAGGAGAGTCTACCACCACGCAAAAATTACGCAAACCAACTGGGGTCGTGCGGAAAGTCGGCGTTACGGCGTTCAAAGCGCTTTTCGACGAGTTATAGGCGAGCAGGTTGATGCCGGCAAACTCCCAACCCGGTTCGCTGGCCAAGGTCAGGGACCACAATCCGCTCGACATGTTCACGACGCGGCCTGCCGAGGACTTTCGCAGCGGCGGTAGCATGGCCTTAGTGACCGCGACGGGACCGAACACATTGGTCTCATACGTGCGGCGGAGTACCCCTATATCGAGCCCGCTCGGCGGGGCGTCATCGATGAAGATGCCTGCGTTGAGGTAGGCGTCGATGCCCTCAGAGCGAAGCCGCTCGGTGGCTTCTCGTCCTCGCCCCGCATCGCGCGCCCCGACGAGGACGGTCACCCCCTGCCGGCCTAGTTGACGCGCGATCTCTAAGCCAATTCCTTTGTTCGCGCCGGTGATAAGAGCGACTTTGCGTTCAAGTGGTTCTAAGCCCATGCCCCGCTCCTTCCGCGTTAGGTATTTGCTATGTAAACGATCTGGATGGTCCGGCTACATGTGCGGTCGGAGGTGCCCCTTACCCGGCTGTAGCCGAAGTCAGGCGCAGCCCGATGATGCCGCTGATAATGAGCCCGATGGAGACAAGGCGGGCCACGTCTCGAGGCTCGTGAAAGAGGAGGATGCCGAGGATGGTGGTGCCCACGGCGCCAATCCCGGTCCACATCGCGTAGCCGGTCCCAACCGGCAACGTCTTGAGCGACTGCGACAAGATGAGGAAACTGGCGACCCCGGCGGCCACCGTCAGCACGCTCGGCACCAGCCGCGTAAAGCCTTCGGTGTACTTCAGACCAAGTGCAAACAGGATCTCGAAAACACTGGCGATGAACAGGCACGTCCAGGCCATCGTCTCACCCTTCCTCCCCTTGGACATTCTACGCGTTAGCACTATAGTCGTTATAACGACTATATGTCCAAAAAATTTTACCCGCCTTGCTCGCGGGCTAACTCCAACAGCTGGATGAGCGTTCGCAGCCGCTGCTCACCCAAATGCTGTAACGGCCGCCGATCTACCTCTGCAATCGGTTGATCCAGCGCCTCAAGCAGACACTCGCCCTCCGGCGTGATGCGCGCCACGACGACTCGCCGGTCCTTCTGATCACGCGCACGTGTCACCAACCCACGTGCCTCGAGTCGGTCCAGCAGCCGAGTAATGTCCGGATCCCGAGTGATCATGCGGTCGGCGACGTCCTGGCACGCCAGCCCGTCTGCGCCGGCCCCTCGCAGGATGCGCAAGACATTGTACTGACTGTGCGACAGATTGAACGGCTTCAGCACCGCTGTGAGCCGCTGCATAAGCACGTCGGCGGTGCGCAGCACGTTCAAGAGGGCCTCCTGCTCTAGGCTCTCAAAGGGCTTGTGTTGTCGAATTTCGTCTCGCAGTCGTTCCGCCATGACAGCTAGGAATATATTCGTTCAAACGATAATAGTCAAGAGCAATGTCGTTGCGCTGTATCTCCCCCGAGACAAGTACCCCGCTGACGGAGCAGGGCTCACCTCACAAGTCGCATCTCTATGCCGCGTGGAGAGTCATGCAGAAGCGTCACAACGTGTTATGAAGTCTAGCGAACATGAGCTTGATGCCAAAACATGTACACCTGCAGTGCGTCGTGACGGAGGTTTGCGGTGGCTCAGAGGCTTCGAAACCACCGCGCGTTCATCGCTTTGCGGTTAGTGGGCCTTAGGCGGCGTCAAGACCGCGTAGACCTCCGGATTGACCACATGGAGCGGGCGTTCACCGGTCAGTGCCCGCGCCACCTCTTCCCCACAGCGCCGCGGCACCTGAGCCACCGCTGCGGTCGAGTAGTAGGCGGCGTGCGGCGTGAGAATGACATTCTCCAGCCGCAACAAGGGATTATCGGGCGCCGGGGGCTCGTGTTCCTGGACGTCGAGCGCCGCGCCAGCGATCCATCTCTCTTGCAGGGCGCGAATGATGGCCTGTTCGTCGACAACCGGGCCGCGGGAGGTGTTGATGAGGCAGGCTGTCGGTTTCATCTGGCGGAGAAACGCCTCGTTGATCAGATGGTGGGTTTCGGCGTTCAGCAGGGTGTGGACGGAGACGTAATCCGAGCGTGCCGCCAGCTCCCCAAGAGAGAGCACCCGTTCCACCCCCAACGCCGTGAACTGGGCGTCGTCGACGTACGGATCGTAGGCGATCACGTGCGTCTCCAAGGCCGACACGCGCCGGGCGAACGCCTTGCCGATGTTGCCAAACCCGACGACCCCCACCGTCTCGCCGTGTAACGCGCCCACAGGGCCTGGTGGCTGCGATTGCCAAACACCAGCCTTGACCTCGTTGTACAGCGTAGGGATGCGACGATTCCAGGCGAGAAGGAGGGCGAGGGCGTGGTTCGCCACCTCGCGGGTCCAGATGTCGGGGATGTTGACCGCCACGATCCCGAGGTCAGTCGCCGCGGGGACATCGATCACGTCATAGCCGACGCCGGTCCGCACCACCACCTTGAGCCGTTTGAGGGCACTCATCACCCGACGCGTCATGGGAGACGACGACACGATCAGCGCATCCGCGTCGCTGGCGCGCTCGATGATCTCGTCCTCTTGTCTGGTGAACGGTATCGACTCCAGATGCGCGGGCACGCGCGCCAACGCCTCGTGACAGTCGCTGAAATCTCTCGGGTTACGTCCTTGAATGACATAGACTTTAAAGGGCTGCTCGGCCATAAGTGCTCCTGCCGCAATTGTGCATCGTAAGGGATAATGATCAGTGGGCCGATCCCGCGATCATCGGCTGAGAGTCGGACGCGGCCGGGCGGAACCCAAAGGCGCGCTCAAAGCGTTGGGCAAACGTCGCCCAGGCCTCCGGATTGATCAGCCGGGGCGGGCGTTCGCCGCGGAAGATCCGCACGAGTTGCTCCGCGTTCCACTGCGCCATGGCGTGCCGGGAGTCGACCGTGACGCCGGCGGTGTGATAGGTGGCGATGACATTGTCGAAGGTCAGCAGCCTGTGGTCCAAAGGAGGGGGCTCGACGTTCCAGACATCGATCCCAGCGCCAGCGATCTGGCCAGCCGCCAGGGCATCTGCCAGAGCGTCTTCATCGGCGATGCCACCGCGCGCGGTGGTGATCAGATAGGCGTCCGGCCGCATCAAGGCCAGCTCTCGCCGGCCGATCAGGCCCTTGGTTTCGGCGTTATATGGGCAGTGGATGGTGACGCAATCGGATTGGGCCATAAGCTCATCAAGGGTAACCGCGACCGCACCACGCTCCCGGAAATCCGCCGCCTCGAGGTAGGGATCGTAGGCGAGCACACGCATGTCAAGGCCCTTGCCACAGATGCGCGCCACCCGGCGGCCGACCTCGCCCAACCCGATGATGCCAATGGTGCGCCCCTGGGCGTTGCGGCCCTTGAACGCCTCGCGGTCAACCCCGCGTTGCGTGCGCAGCGAGCGATCGGTTTGAGGAATGTTCTTGCTGAGGGAGAGCAGCATCGCCACCACGTGCTCAGCCACCGCCTCCGCATTGGCACCCGACTGATTGACTACCAGAACGCCAGCAGCCGTGCACGCCCCCACATCGACGGGGTCGAAACCAGCTCCCGAAGTAGAGAGCACCAGCAGCTCCGGGCAGCGCGCAATCAGCGCCGCCGTGCCCTTATACTGATCCGGCACCTCGTCCCGCGCCGAAGTGATGCAATAGGCATGGCATGTAGCCATCACCGCCCAGTTCTGCTCCGCTGGCGCATCGAAAGCCAGGCGGTGGACCGTAAGCCCGGCTTCCTTTGCAAGCTCATCGGCGACATTGGGGGTCTTGTGATCGTCGAACCAAAAGACGTGCTTAACGGTGGTGCTAGCAGCCATCTGTCGGTCTCTCCTCGTCAGTATTGGCCCTGCAAGGGGCGGGTGCTCAGTGGCGCCCGTACCTCCCCACCCCGCACCCGCCCAGGAGGCGGGTTTGACGGAGGCGAAACGGCGGGGCACGGTAGCGTAATTGTGTCACGTGCAGCCGAAGTGCCCCACGACGAATGTCTTGATGGGAGCGGTCGCTATTATATAGCAGTTACGGCTCTCGGGGGGACGATTTATATGCAGGGCGAGGGAGTCGCGGAAGCGCAGCCGGGTCTTGCAATGAATACCGAGTCGGGTTATAGTCCGACGAGCACTTCCCCGCCCCGGACCGAGGGAGGGATTGCAGGGTTGGTTGGCTGCCCGACGACGGGCAGAACGTACAGCAGAGAGGAGATATCGGCTCATGGCCCATACGATTGAGCAGTTTGCCGCCGACTGTCACCGCATCCTCAAAGCCGATCCGGGTCCCACCGGGCGGCAGCAGGTATGCACGCTGTTACAGGAGGTGCTCAAGGACGACGAGTTCGTCGCCACCCACCTCGGCGACGATGTACCGGAGCGCAAGGTTCTCTATGAAGACCCCGAGCTGGGCTTCTGCATCCTCGCCCACGTGAACCATGGGGCACGAGGCAGCGCACCGCACGACCACGGTCCGTATTGGGCGATCTACGGACAGGCCCGTGGGGAGACCGAGATGACCGACTGGGAGCTCGTGGAGCCGGCCGCCGTCGATAAGCCAGGCAAGGTCCGCCAACTCAGGACTTACGCGCTCAAGCCCGGCATGGCTCATGCGTACCACGAAGGCCAGTTACACTCACCGCGGCGCGAGGGCCCGACGCGGTTGATCCGCATCGAAGGCCGGAACTTGGACAAGGTGAAACGCCTAGCCTATGAGCCTGTGTAACCACACGGTCGGCACGCCTACCAGGGGTGGACTGGAGGAGCCCCACCTCTCCGGGGGCCGCGGCAGAAGGCCCTAGGCTGTCAGCGTGGGACGCTTGACGAGTCTCTATCAGAGGAACAACGGGCCCATGGATCAACAACGGACACAACAGACGGGTACGTCTTCGACGAAGGAAATCGCGACGCTTGGCGGCGGCTGTTTCTGGTGCCTGGAGGCCGTCTATGAGGAGCTGAACGGTGTGGAACGGGTGGAATCGGGCTATGCGGGGGGTACGATGCCCGACCCCTCGTATGAGGCCGTCTGTTCCGGGACCACCGGCCACGCAGAGGTGGTGCAGGTGACCTTTGATCCTCAGGTCGTCTCTTTCAAAGAGATCTTGGAGGTGTTCTTCGCCATCCACGACCCGACCACGCTGAACCGCCAGGGTGCCGACGTAGGGACGCAGTATCGCTCGGCGATCTTCTATCATACCCCGGAACAACAGGCGATCGCGGACCAGGTGATCCAAGAATTGACGGCCGCGGGGCTCTGGACATCCCCGATCGTGACCGAGGTCGTGCCATTGACGGCATTCTATCGCGCGGAGGACTATCATCAGCAATTCTTTCAGCGGCACCCTGAGCAATTGTATTGCCAGTTCGTCGTCTCCCCCAAAATCGCGAAGTTCCGCAAAACGTTCCTGGCCAAGCTGAAGCCGTGATCGCTGTCGTCCGAGAGCGAGTAAAGCCTGGCCGGGGGCCGTATGAAGGAGGACCACACCTTGGGAAGCGGTGACGCGCCTGTGCAACGGCAGATTTCCAGGGGATGGTTGGCCGGACCCCTGCGATGATCCAAACCTGCGGATCATCGCAGGGGTGATTTGCGCTGTCGTGTGTGTTGGGATGCCACCGGCTCAGAGTGTATGACGGCTCTTGGACCGAGTGGGGCAGTATCGTCCGGCTTTCCCATCGCCAAGGTCTGAGCCCCCATCTTCCCACCTGCGGTGTGATGCCCACGGTCAAGAAGCGAAGCAGGAGGCATGACAATGGCGGCTGCGTCAGATAAAACCGTCGTCATCACGGTCGCAGCCAACGCCTACGGCGTTGGCCAGGAGAATGTGCACCGTGTACAGGGCATGACCCCACCTAGCAGAGCCACCACGGCGCGACCGGCGGAGGGATGATGCATGGCCGACTATGATCGAGATTTCTATGCTTGGACGTTGGCCCAGGCTGAGGCCTTGCGGGCGAAGGACTGGCAGGCGCTGGACCCGGAACACCTGGCCGAGGAGATCGAAGGTTTGGGCAAAAGCGATCGGCGCGCCCTCCAGAGTCACCTGCGCATCCTCCTGCTTCATCTGCTGAAGGTGGCTCATCAGCGACAACCGCGGCTGAGTTGGCTCCGCAGTATCCGCAACAGCCGCGAGGCCATTGAGCTAGTGCTGGGGGACAGCCCAAGCCTACGGCGCGAGCTGCCAGACTGCCTAGCCTGGGCTTACCCAAAGGCGTGCCGGGCGGCAGCGGAAGAGACGAGGTTGCCCCTGGCAACATTCCCCGAGCAGTGCCCCTGGAACCTCGATCAGCTCCAAGACGACGACTTTCTGCCCGAGCGACCGGCCTAGAGAGGCGGCAGCAGCCGCCGCGGAGGATCAGAGGCGTGCCCCGCCTCCCGGCTAGTCCACATCCGGACGGGGGTCCGGCACAAAGCCGTCCCGATTGGGCATCTGCACCTTGGGTAAGGTTTCGGCGTCGATCACTTGATCTGCCACAATAATCTTATTCTTGAACAGCAGCCAGGCGGTCAGCGCATAGACCTCGTCGTCTGTCAGCGACCCCGGCTGATTGAAGGGCTGCGCCCGGCGGATATAATCGAAGATCGTGGTGGCATAGGGCCAAAAGCTGCCGATCGTCTTGACCGGGAGTTTCTCGCCGACCAATTTGTCCATTGGGCCTTCGGTGCCCGTTGCTCCGTGGCAAGCGACACACTTGGCCTGATACACCGGCTCACCCATCGACACGGTGCCGCGGCCGGGAGGCAAGCCTGCACCGTCCGGGCCGACGGCAATATCCCTGGCCCTGATTTCTGTCTCGCTGGGCACGCGGCCGAAGCCAAACGGCCCGCGATATCCGGGGCCACCGGCAGCCCACGGTCCCGGGGCAAGCAGACCAAAGATGACCGCTAGGCCTCCTACTCTCTGCACCATACGGCTACGCCTGGACATTGTGGATACTCCCATCGCCGGCGACGCTCCAGCTCTGAATGGCGTTGTAATGATAGAACGAGCCAAAGGGCTCGGCCAGCCCCCGGACGCCGATCAAGGCAGCACGGGTCGGTTGGATATACCCGGACTCGTCCGTGCAGCGACTTTGCAGAATGGTCTCTTGGCCCTCCCACTGCCAGGGGAAGCGGAACACCGTCAGGGCCTTGGGGAGGATGGGGTCTTGCAGCGCCGCTAAGCCCCAGCTCTGTCCCCCATCCGTGCTGACCTCTACCCGGACGATCTTGCCACGGCCCGACCAGGCCAGCCCGCGGATCTCCACGAAGCCGCGCTGCAGGGGATATTGCGCCGAGGGCGAGGTGATGACGGATTTGGCGTCCATCACGAAGGTGAACTGCCGCGCGTGGCAGGCGCCATCCTGACAGACGAGGTCCGTATAGCGGGCGGTCTCTTGACGGGTCTGGTAGGGTTTGTCGGTTACCTTGATGACATGCAGCCACTTGATGTTAGTGTTACCTTCCCAGCCAGGGAGCAGCAGGCGCATCGGATAGCCCTGCTCGGGGCGCAGCGCTTCACCGTTCTGGCCGTAGGCGATCAGGGCATCGTCCCAGGCTTTGTCCAATGGAATGCTGCGGTTCATGCGGGCGGCGTCCGCGCCTTCGGCGATGAACCAGTGGGCTCCGGGTTGCAAGCCCACTTCCCGCAGCAGGGTCGAGAGCGCCACCCCCGTCCACTCCGAGCCGCTCAGCAAGCCGTGGGTCTGTTGCACATCCTTGCCCGTGGGTTGCCGCCATTCCCGGAAGCCGTTGCCCGAGCATTCCAAGAAGGCAATGCGGTTGACGGAGGGGAACCGCATGAGATCGTCCACCGTGAGCGTAAGCGGCCGTTTCACCAGCCCGTGGATGAGCAACGTGTGCTGGGTGGGGTCGATGGTCGGCACGCCACCATGGTGCAGTTCGTAATGCAAGGCGGACGGAGTGATGATCCCCCGCGCCTCATGTAGCGGCGTCATGCTCCCGCCACGCTCAGGCACGGGCGTCGGGAAGAGCCAGCGCACTGCCGTCTCGAACTGGGAGCGGAATCCGTAGGGCGAGATGCCCCGCCCCAAGACTTTGGTGGGATCAGCTGGGATGGGGTATGAGGGGGCATCCGGTGCGGCCGCGCGGGCGTGCCCCACGCCACCCAGGAACAGACCGCCCACCGCGCCGGCCAGACGGCCGAGGACCCCGCGGCGGGTCAGATGCGTGGCACTACGTCCATCCCTCCGGTCCACTCGCACGGTGTTGGCCTGCTCTCGATGGGCTTCGGCGCTCGCCTGATCCGGCGGCAATCTGCCCTCGGCTTCCCCTGACAGCAGGCGATTGCCCTTGTCGGTATCGTGCATCGTGATGATCTCTCCGCTGGTTGGAAATCAGCCTCCACAATGTCAAGAATGCCTCGTAACTCGCATAGAGGGCACAGACCCCTTCTCATGCTCTGCTGTCTCGCCCATCCTGTCGCTGCCAGACTTGCCGGGTGCTGCTTGCCCCTCGTGTTTCAGTCAACTCATGGCAGGCGGGTTGGATTCGGCGGGAGGACTCGTAGCGCCTGGTGGACGGCTTCTGGCACCGGGACAGGCGCATAACCAATCGGCGTGCCTCTCGCCCTCATCCATAGGGTCAGTGGATGCGTCGGATCGGAGGTCTCGGTCAACTTAGAGACCTCTGGGTCGAGGGGCAGTGGCAGGATCATGAGCTGTGGGGTCAGGCTGATGGTGTCAGCTGCCATGTGACCGGCGTCCTGCGCGGCGGTCATGAGTGTCGTCTGGACCAAGGTCGGCTCGTCCTTGCCGTGGGCGGCATGGCTGGTAACGACCTGCCTCCCCGCAAGCATCCAGACCAGGCCGGGGGCGCGCGGCAAAGGTCTGATCGCCTCCGTCGGATCTGGGTCCTCCTCCGTCCAGTAGGCTTGGATGAAGTCCCACGCGTATGGGTCGGCACAGAAGGGATCAGGAAAGGACAGCGAGGGCTTGGCAAAGCGCAGCGAGGCGCTGCCACTCGCCACGCAGGTGTACGGGCCAGGGCCATCGCGCACCAGCACCAGCTGACCATAGGGCTGCCAGGCGTAGATCTTGGCCTGGTGGGTCACGGTGGGCGGAGCCGCGCCCAGGGCATCGGCGATCTGAGCGTGCTCCCAGTCGGCCGCGCCGGAGCAGGATAGCGGGGTCGTCAGCGCTAGCAGGCCGGCGAGCATACGGAGCCGGCCAAAAAATCGGTGTCTCATGGGGCATCCTCCTCTGATGTGAAGCGTGATGTTCTTCCACGTGTGCGCCGGCAGCTGCGCACCGCCAGCGCCATGCGACCGTGGACCACGCACTGCCCTGAACATAGGGCATCCCATAGGGGCGTAACCCGACAGCACACCGATATTTTGCCGACACGCCGCCGATACTTTGCCGACACGGCTCTCGCCTCCGGCTAGACACCAGGATCACTCATCCCGTATGATGTCGCTGCGGTGGGGGGTCGGTAGGGAGGGATGGCACAACGGAGATTGGGGGAGGGGGCATGGCGATGCGCTATGTGTTTGGCGACTATAGCCTCGACACCCAGCGCTATGAACTGCGGCGCGCTGGGGAGCTCATCCCGCTGGGACCGCAGGTCTTCAATGTCCTCGCCTATCTCGTGGCGCATCGCGACGGCGTTGTCGCCCGCGACGAGCTGTTCGCGAGCCTGTGGCCGAAGCAGTTCGTCACGGATGATGCCCTGGGCCGCTGCATTCGGGAGGCACGCCGCGCCCTGGAGGACCGTCCCGAGGCGCCACGGTATATCGCAACGACCCGCGGGCGGGGCTATCGCTTCATCGCGCCGGTGCAGGAGCAGCCCCATGGACGTCCTGAGGACGGGGCGGCGATAACGGTGCCCGCCCCGAGCAGCCCTCCGCCGCCGTCTGCGGCTGGCCGTGAGGGCCCGCCGCTGGTCTCCGTGCCCACGCCGTCAGGAGCGCTCCAGCGCCCTCCGGAGGAGGTTCGCCCGCTGGCGCTCGCCGGGGAATACAAACAGGTGACCGTGCTCTGTGGCGGCCTGGCGGATGCCCTGGCGCTGGCGAGGCATCTGGGGCCTGAGGTGATGCATCGGCGGATGCAGACGGTGTTCACCGTCGTCCAAGAGGTTCTGCGCCGCTATGCCGGGAGCCTGAGCGAATTCGGCGGGGAAGGCTTCGTCGCGCTGTTTGGGGCGCCGGTAGCCCAGGAGGATCACGCCCAGCGGGCGGTCCTGGCGGCGCTCGCGCTGCACGCGCACGTGGCCGCGTCCACTCCTGACCTCGGCCACGTACCAGCGGAGCCCCTGGCCCTGTGTCTGGGCCTGCACACGGGCCGTGTGGTGGTGGACCGCCTCGGGGGAGACCCACAGCGGCTCTATACGGCCGCAGGGGAGACCACGCAGGTGGCGCTGCGGCTGCGGCAGCTCGCGGCACCAGGCGCGACGCTGCTCAGTGCGGCGACGCAGCAGCTGGTACAGGAAGACGTGCGGGCCGAGCTACAGGGGGAGATCGAGGTCGGCGCGACGCAGGCGCCGGTGCCCGTGTACATCGTTCGGGAGATCGCCCACCAGCGGTCGGGAGTCGTTGGCCACGGCGCGCGGGCGCGCAGTCCCTTCGTCGGACGGGCGCGGGAGCTGGCGCTGTTGCAAGAGCGACTCGACGCGGTGGTGGCGGGGCAGGGACAGGTTGTCGGGGTTGTGGGCGAGCCCGGCATGGGCAAGTCGCGGCTGCTGGCGGAATTCCGCTGCGGTCTGGTGGGGCGAGCGGTGCGGTATGTGGAGGGATACTGTCTGTCTTACGGCAGTGCCACGCCGTATCTGCCGGTGGCGGACCTCGTGCGCCGGCTCTGTGGGATGACCCCGGGAGAGCCGTACGACACGATCATGGCCGCGGTCCACCTCCGGCTGCAAGAGGCCGACCTCGACCCGGACGAGGGCGTGCCGTTGATCCTCACCCTCCTGGATATCCCGCTTCAGACAGAGCGCCTGGCGCCGCTCAGCCCGCCAGAGCGCAAGGCGCGGACCTTTGCGCTCCTCCGGCACCTGATCTTCCATGAAGCGCAGTGTCATCCGTGCATCCTCGCCGTGGAAAACCTGCACTGGAGCGATGCTACCTCAGAGGAATGGCTCACATCGCTGATCGAGCGGCTGGCAGGCGTCGCCCTGCGGGTGCTGGTGACCTATCGGCCTGGGTATCAGCCCCCCTGGCTGGCGCATTCCTGCGCGACCCAAATCTCGCTGTCGCCCCTGCGAGGGACGGACAGTCGGACGGTGGTACACGCGGTGCTCCAGACGGCCTCGGTGCCGGAGACGGTGGTCCAGGAAATCGTGACCTAGGCAGCGGGGAATCCGTTCTTTTTGGAAGAATTAGCCTGGCACGTCCTCGAACACGGCGGGCAACCCGTCCCGCTGGCAGTGCCGGAAACCATCGAGGCGGTGCTGGCGGCCCGCATCGATCGCCTACCGCCGACAGAGAAGCACCTGCTGCAGACCGTGGCCGTCACTGGGATAACCGTTCACGTGTCGCTCCTGCAGGCCGTGACCGACCCCGCTCCCCCAGTGCTCCACACGCGCCTCGGCCACCTCCAGACCGCCGAGTTCCTCTCTGAGACAGGGCGATTCCCGGCCTCCGCCTATACCTTCAAGCACGCCCTCATCCACGAGGTGGCCTACGGGAGTCTGCTGCAGGAGCGACGGCGGGTGTTGCCTGGGCGCGCCGCCCAGGCCATCAAGGCGCTCTTTGCCGAGCGCTTGCCGGAGCACTATTACGCGCTGGCCCATCACTATCGTCACAGCGGCAACACCACCAAGGCGGTGGACTACCTGCAACGCGCCGGGCAACAGGCGGTGGAGTGCTCGGCCTATGCCGAGGCGGTAAGCCACCTGACCGCCGCCTTAGACCTGCTCACGACCCTGCCGGCAACCCCCGAGCGCAACCGGCTGGAGCTGGGCGCGCAGATGACCCTCGGGATAGCATTGAGGGCCACCAAGGGCCAGACGGCCCCAGAAGTGGAACGCCTGTACACCCGTGCCCGCGAGCTATGTGAGCGGGTCGGTGAGCCGTAGCAGCTCTTCCGTGTACTGTGGGGATTCTGTCATGTGCATGCGCTGCGGGGAGTTTATCAGACGAGGCGGGCCCTGGGGGAGCAGCTGCTCAGCCTCGCCCAGCGTCTCCACTACCCCGACATTCTGCTCGAGGCCCATCACACGTTGTGGACCACGTTACTCGCGGGCGGCGAGTTGGCCGCCACTCGGGCACATCTGGAACAGGGGAAGCAGCTCTATG
>Ga0081538_10003758_pt1 | contig 14211 bp, 12 predicted proteins | sample TabmetS5T2R1_FD_71022 | JGI IMG/M metagenome (GOLD analysis project Ga0081538, IMG submission 71022) | Tabebuia heterophylla rhizosphere microbial communities from the University of Puerto Rico - S5T2R1 | ecosystem: Host-associated > Plants > Roots > Rhizosphere ... | reverse complement strand
GTTCCGCGACGTGCTCTGTGTTACGCGGACCGCGGCTCGCGGGTCTAATCAGTGGGACCCTTGACCTGATGAGCATGCGTACCGTGGACGAACACGACTGGCTGGCGGAGCGCTTCGAGGAGCACCGAGGCCGCTTGCGGGCGGTCGCCTATCGGATGCTCGGCTCGCTCAGCGAGGCCGACGACGCCGTCCAGGAGGCCTGGCTGCGGCTCAGCCGCTCGGATGCCGACGAGATCGAGAACCTCGGCGGGTGGCTGACGACCGTCGTCGGGCGCGTGTCACTGAACATGCTGCGCTCACGCAAATCGCGGCGCGAGGAGCCTCTCGACGCTGTGCAGGTCCCGGAGCCCATCGTCGACCGCGTCGACGGCACCGACCCCGAGCACGAGGCGCTGGTGGCCGACTCCGTCGGCCTGGCGCTGCTCGTCGTGCTCGAGACGCTCAACCCGGCCGAGCGGCTCGCGTTCGTGCTCCACGACATCTTCGCCGTGCCTTTCGATGAGATCGCGCCGATCATCGACCGCTCGCCGGCTGCGGCAAAACAGCTCGCAATGCGCGCCCGCCGCCGGGTGCGGGCCGAGAACACCGTCCCCGACGCCGACCTGGACGCTCAGCGAGAGGTCGTCGACGCCTTCCTCGCGGCCGCCCGCGACGGCGACTTCGACCGGTTGGTCGCGGTACTCGACCCCGATGTCGTGCTCAGACAGGACCTTGGCGGAGGAAGATCGCGAGAGGTCCGGGGCGCGGCGCCGGTCGCCGGCCGGGCTCAGTTCTACTCGCAGCTCGGGCTCGTCTTCAAGCCGGCGCTCGTCAACGGCGCGGCGGGAGTGGTCGCGACGCGGGACGGCAAGCCCTTCGCGGTCGGCGCGTTCACTGTCCGAGGCGGAAGGATCGTCGAGATGGACTGGCTCGCCGCCGCGCGCGTGCCCGAGCTCGACCTGACGATCCTCGACTGAATGTCGCCACACACTCCATCGCATCCCGAAGGCTCGAGACCGCTGCTTCGTGTGAAACCGAGGCGCCTCCGAAGACGCGACGGCCGCTAGCGCATAGGACGAGGAGGAGAAGTACGCCCTCGGAGTGCTGCTCCTCGAGAATGCGAGTGCGCGCTGGGACCCGATTCTCTACCCGCTCGCGCTTCCTTCTCGTCCAAGGGAGCAGCGAGCGGTGCGTGGCCGGTTGCTATCGCAGCGGTTGGCAGCAACAGTGAGGGTGGTCAGTGATGGCAGGCGGATGCCGGAGCGGATCCGATTCAGGACGACGCGAGGCGGGGCTGGACGTCGGTGGTCTGTCATTCCGGTTGTGGGCTCGGATGTTTCTCGAAAGCCCTATCGGTGAACGCTCCTGGCCGGGCGCAGCGCGGCCGTCAGGCGGCGTATGCGGGACGACTGCAGCTGAAGTCTTCGCGTTGCGCTTGGCTGTAGGCGCTGCGAAAGCGGTAGGCGAGCACGCTGCTGAGCTTGACCATAAGGCCGTTTGATCGGCGAGCCACGGGCTACTATCACGGCGCATGGCATCGAAGGTGCTCGTCATCGGGCTCGACTGCGCGTCGCCCGAGTTGGTCTTCGATCGCTGGCTGGACGACCTTCCCACCCTGCGCTCACTGACCGAGCGGGGAAGCTATGGGTTGCTTCGCAGCTGCGATCCGCCGATCACTGTTCCTGCCTGGTCGAGCATGACTTCGTCGCGGAATCCCGGCGCCCTCGGTTTCTACGGCTTCCGCAATCGGCGCGACCATTCCTACGACGCGCTCGCCTTCGCCGACTCGCGAGCGGTGCGCGTCCCACGCGTCTGGGACCTGCTCTCCATGCGCGGCCGGCGCGTGATCGTGATCGGCGTGCCGCAAACCTACCCGGTCAGCCGCGTGAACGGTGTAATGATCTCCTGTTTCCTGACCCCCGACCCGGCGCGGAACCAGTACACCTATCCCGCCGAGCTGAGGGGTGAGATCGAGGGGCTCGTCGGCCGCTACATGGTCGATGTAGAGAATTTCCGCACGGAGGAGAAGGACCATCTCCTCGACCAGATCGAGGAGATGACGGAGAAGCGCTTCCGCGTGGCCGAGCAGCTGCTCGAGACGCGGCCCTGGGACCTCTTCTTCATGGTCGAGATGGGCACGGACCGCATCCACCACGGCTTCTGGCGCTTCTTCGACCCGCGCCACCGCCTCTACGAGCCGGGGAACCCCTACGAGACGGCCGTGCTCGCCTACTACAAGGGCATCGATGCGAAGCTGGGGCGGCTGCTTCGCTTCGCCGACGAGGACACGGCCCTGATGGTCGTCTCCGACCACGGCGCCAAGCGGATAGACGGGGGGATCTGCGTGAACGAGTGGCTGCGGCACGAGGGCTACCTCGTGCTAAAGAAGGAGCCGGCCGAGGCCACCCGGCTGGCGCCCGAGCTGGTGGACTGGGAGCGCACGACCGCGTGGGGCGAGGGCGGCTACTACTGCCGCCTCTTCCTCAATATCGCGGGGCGCGAGCCTCAGGGGCTCGTCCCGGCCGAGGACCGCGAGCGCGTGCGCGACGAGCTCAAGGGGAAGCTCGAGGGCCTCGGCGATCATGAGGGGCGCCCTATCGGCACGGTGGCGCACCGGCCCGAGGAGCTCTATCCGGAACGGAAGGGCATCCCTCCTGATCTGCTGATCTACTTCGGCGAGCTCTACTGGCGGAGCGTGGGCCAGGTCGGGACGGGGACCGTGCACGTGTTCGAAAACGACACCGGCCCCGACGATGCCAACCATGCCCACGAAGGGCTCTACGTCGTCAGCGCGAACGACGTCCCCGCCGGGCCGGGCCCCGAGCGCGATCTGCGCGACGTCGCACCGACAATCCTCGAGCTCCTGGGCGAGCCTGTGCCCCGCGAGATGGAGGGATGCTCCATGTTGCGGGGACGGGCAGCGGCTGCTTGAACGTCGTCGAGGAAGGGCGTAGGTTAGGAAGCACTAGCGACGGAGGTCACAAGCATGGGGGGTCTCCGCTTTGGTCCTGGTGGGCATCCTGGCGCTCGTGTCGGCGCTTGCCTGGTGGCTCCTCTACTGCCTTCTGCGGCACAGGGCGGGTTGCTGCTGAGGCTCGAGGGGAACCGATGAGGGTCCTCTGTCTCGGCCTCGACGGGGCCGACCACGACCTCGTCTGTGAGCTGCTCGCGCAGGGAAAGCTGCCGACGCTCGCCAGGCTCTCGAGCGCAGGGGCATTCGGGCCGCTCAGGTCGACGATCCCGGCCTTCACGCCGACGGCCTGGTCGTCGTTCCTCACCGGGCTCAACCCGGCCGGCCACGGCATCTTCGCCTTCACAGCGAATCCGAACCGAGGAGGCGGCCGGCTCGAAAGCGCCGCTAGCCGCGCTGGCGCACCGCTCTGGCGCTACCTCGGCGCGGCGGGCATACGGTCGGCTTTCGTGACCGTGCCCTTCACCCACCCTCCGGAGCCGTTCAGCGGCCTGATCGTGACCGGGTTCGGAGGGCCGCCGCGGCCGGAGATCGTCCCCCTGCGTGCCCGGAACGCGGTTCTCGCGGCCCATCCCGACTTACGAGTATCGCGGCATCCCGCCGACCTCACTGACTTCGCGGCCGCGACCGCCACGCTCACGGGACACGTCGACGAGATTGCGGACGTGTGCTTCTTGGCCCTCGAGCTAGAGCCCGACCTTGGTCTCCTGTGCGTCGACTTCATGAGCTCGGACATCGCAGGACACCTCATGTGGCACCGGCTCGACCCCACGCATCCAGCGCATCGATCCGACGATGCCGGCGACGAGCTCGTGCAGGTCTACGAGGCCGTCGACGCCGCGTGTGGCCGCCTCATCGAGCAGGCGGAATGGCTCTGGAACGAGGCGCCCACGGTTTTCGTGCTCTCCGATCACGGCATGAGGCCCACGCACTGGCTCTTCCGCGCCAACCGTTGGCTCGAGGAGGCCGGCTACCTCCGCTTCCGTACCGATGCGAGCCGCGACACCCCGAGCGAGCCGGCCGCGTACGCCCCCGAGCTCGAAGAGACGCCGGCCGCGCAGCCGCCATTTGCCGAGATCGACTTCGGCAAGACCCGGGCCTATTGCTTCGGATACGGAGGCCAGATCTACCTCGGCGAGGTCACCGGGGCCGAGGGAGACCAGCAGCTGGCCGACGAGCTCGCCGAGGCGCTCGCCGAAGTCCCGCATCCGGAGTCGGGCGAGCCCACCTTCGACGTGCTGCGGAAGGACGAGCTCTACCACGGCTTCTACCTCGACAAGGCGCCGGAGCTCGTCCTCCTACCCCGTGACGAGCGGGTGCACGTCGACTCGACTCGCCAGCGCTGGAGCGAGACCTTCCAGCGCCACGAGCACCTATTTGCCCGAGGCACGGCCCACTTCTCGGGCCAGCATGCGGTGACCGGCATCCTGGCCGCTGCCGGACCGGGGATCTCGGTCGCGGACGTTCCGCGAGGCTCCGACATCACGCAGGTGCCCGCGACGCTCCTCGCGTTGTACGGCCTCGAGGCACCTCTCGATGCCTCGGCCATCGAGCAGATTCTCGATCCTGCCAGCACGGGCGCGCGACGAGGCGTGAGTGGCGTCCCTCAGGGACCGGTCGAGCGCTCCGGCTACACGCGCGAGGAGGAGAGCCAGATCGTTCAGCGCCTTCGCGACCTCGGCTACGAGTAGCTCACGTCTAGCACTGGCCCCCGTAGTACGAGCAGAAGCCGCCCGGGCAGCAGATCTCGCCCGGTGGGCAGCACGTCGGGCCGTAATAGCCGCCTGGGCAGCACTCCTCGTCCCCGGAGCAACACTCGGTGCCGCACTGCGTCGTCCCCTGCGGGCAGACGCACTGGCACGTCTCCGGGTCGAATGTCGCCTCCGGGTCGCACCGGATGCAACGCCGTGTCTTCTGGCACAGGTTCTCGCCCGGCCGGCAGGCGCACCTGCCGGTGTCGGGCGGGCAGAAGAAGTCGCAGCACTCGAAGTTGGCGCGACAGGGCTGGCCGACTCTTCGGCATCGGGCCGCGCCGGCCTCACGCGCTCCGACCAACGAGAGCATCCCGCCGGCGGCAGTAGCAGCGAGGACCTTCAGCGCCTGGCGGCGCGACGAGGTCGCCGCCAGCGCTCTAGAGAGTTCGTCCAGCTTCTCGTTACTCATGACCCACTCCTCGCTCGTGTCCTCCCGGACGCCGTCCAAGCTCGGGAGGTTCATTCGGATCTAGGGGATAGGCACCCTCCGCTCTGCGCTCACTGCCCCTTGGGCGAGCGCCAGGATCTCCGTCGGCCCGCGGGCGACTTCGCGCTCAATCACGCCTTCCTCATCGATGAGGAAGGCCACCGGAGTCGCGAAGATTCCGTACTTCTTGGAGACCCTCCAACCTGGTTGGAGCACGATCGGGAACAGGACTCCGGACGCATCCGCTTTGCGCAGGTTCTCCGCCGGCTCACCGCGGCTGACCATGAGGATCGCAAGGCCGTTCTCGCGATGCTGGCGTTCGAGGCGGGCGAGGTCGGAGAGGAGGGATTCGCACGGTCCGCACTGCGGGTCGCTGAAGACCAGCAGCACGCGCCGCCCGCGGTGGTCGCCGAGCGACACGGTGCGACCCGCAAGATCCGGCAGCTCGAATGTCGGCGCGGCAACGCCAGCCTTCAACCCGTCCCGCTCGATCCGGCTCTCGCTGAGCGGGCGCTCGCTCGCCAAGCGCCTGCGAGCACCGGCGGCGTCCTCTGCGAGCTCGGGAACCTCACGCGCGCCGACGGCAACGGGCTTCGCAATCCGGCGTTTGTCGTCGAGGAGGTAGGCCACGGGTGTGCCCATGCGTGCAAACCCTTCGATGGTCTCCCCGTCGGGCTGAAGAAGCACCGGGCAGTCGAGGCCGTGGGCCTCCACGAGCGCACGGTTACTCTCGGGACTGCCGTAGCTGACGAGGACGAGCTCCGTCTTCCGTCGCCGCAGATCCGCCTGGAGGCGGGCGAGGTCCGCCACGATTTGCCTACAGAACCCGCACTCCGGATTCCAGTGGACGAGCAGAACACGCCCCTCGAAGTCCCCCAGCGCGACCTCCTCACCCTCGAGATCGGGCAGTCGGAAGGCCGGAAAGGCCGTCGCAAGTGGGAGGCCGCCGCGGGCCGGATCGCCTGCCGGCGTCTCGAGTGCGCCCGGCGACCGCTCGAGCGCCTCGATCCGAAGCAGCAGCCGCCCTTGCTGGCGTAGCACCTGGACGACAAGCCAGGCGCCCGACATCACCGCAAGCACGAGAACTCCGAGGAGCACCCACATCACGATCGTCATACGCAAACCCCTCCGCCAGAGGCCCGAGCGACTCGTGCGCACGACTCTAAGCGAGGCTCCCCACCCCGTCAACCGACAGAGTGGCTACGTCTTGGCCGCGATGGCGGACCGAGACGAGATCGTCGCCTGGGCCGACGACTACCCCGACCTCGCCGCCTACCCCGACTACGGCCCGATGGGCCTTCAGGTCGTCGCAGCGTCGGACGTGCGGAAGCTCGTCTGCGGCGTCTCCGCCTCCCGCGAGCACTTCAAGCGCGCAGCGGAGGCCGGAGAGCAGATAGTGCTCCCACCACGGGCTCTTCTGCGAGAAGACTCGCCCCGCATCGGTGTCGTCATGCCCGAGCGCCCGCGCGCACTCCTCGACGCCGGTCGCCTGACACGAACGACTGGAATAAAGCACTTCCAGCGCTGAACGCACAGTGCCGGGGGACTCGGCATATGCCTGGAACATGCAGGCGACATGGGCCGGTTTAAGGCCGCGCGTGCGCTTCTGCCGTCCATGCGACTCGACACTCGGCCTGCCATGGCGCCCCCACCCCTTCGCGCTGCTGCTTCCGCCTTGGTTGCTGCCGTCTCGACGGGCCTGCTGAGACGCCTGGTTAGGACGAGGAGCAACTGCGCAGCCTCACAGAGCTGCTTATCTGAACCGGGGCCGTTGTCAAGGTCGGGGGTGAGTGGTTGTGGGGGTTGGCGGTTGCGGTGGGCGCGGTCGTTCCGCGGGCGCCCGGGCTTATCTGGGTCCACGGCCTGGTGGCCGGCGACGTGATGGTCGATCGGTCGATCCGCGTCGATCGGTCGATCCTCGGGGATCGACTCCGGCCGCTCGGTCTTTTGGGACCGCCGCTGGTGGGCGGGCGTCGCAGCACTTGTGGGAGCCGGCCGGAAGTTTGGGTGTCATCGGGGACTGGTGGGCTTGGCGGAAGCGATCGCTGGGGCCACGGCGAAAATGGTTCAGGTGACGGGTTCGAGCGCGGCGGGGCCGAGCTCGCGCAGGCTGTGGTAGCAGCGGCGGGCGAGCTTGCGGGCGATCGTCAGCGTGGCCCTGGTGTGCGACAGCCCGCGCGCTTTGAGCTCGAGGTAGTCGCCGTGGTCGGGGCTTTGGGGCTTGCAGGCCGTCTGGGCGGCCTCGTACAGCGCCCAGCGCAGCTGCGGCGATCCCTGCCGGGTCAGCTTCCCAAGCCGCGAGTGCTGGTCGGAGCGGTGGACGCCGACGTCGAGGCCGGCGCAGCGGACCGCCTTGCGCGACGCCGACAGGCGCGACACGTCGCCGAGCTCGGCGACGATGCTGGTCGCGGTCACCGGCCCGATGCCGTAGTGACACATCAGCTCGCGGCAGCCCGTCTGGCGGCGCGCCAGCGCGCGGATGTCGCGCTCGAGCGGGGCCAGCTGGTGGTCGAGCGCGTCGATCATCGCGAGTGCCACCTCGATCCGCTCGCGGGCGGCGTCGGGCAGTTCGAGCCCGGCCAGGAAGGCGCGGCCGCGGACGCGCAGCAGCTGGTCCGGCACGCCGCCGATGCCGTGGTGAAACAGCGTTGCCTGGATGCGCTGCAGCCAGCTGGTGCGCTCGTCGACGAGCGTCTTGCGCAGCCGGGTACGGGTGCGCCACTCGCGCACGTGCGCGGGCGGGATCCAGGCCTCGGGCAGCCGGCCCTCCGCCAGCAGCGTGCGCAGCCAGCGCGCGTCCTGGCGGTCGGTCTTGGCGCGCCGCTTGCTGCCGCGGCGGGCCCGCGTCTCCGCCGTCTCGGCAAGATGCGGAGTCGCGCCCGCCTCACGCGGCGCCTCGCACACGAACAGCCAGCCCATGCAGGCCTCGACCGCGACGTCGACCCGCCGGCCCGGGAAGCGGCCGACCCATGCCCGCACGGACGCCGGGTCCGCCGGGATGCGGCCGCGGTGGACCTCGCCCGTCTCCGTGTCGAGCGCGTCGAAGGTGATCTGAGATCGGTGCACGTCAAACCCGGCTACGATCGCCATTGGGGCCTCCTCTAAAGCTCCGACATTTGTCACTTCGCGCGAGTGTCTCGCGCTGAGCGGGGGAGGCCCCGGTTCATGCCATCTTCTCGACGATAGGAGCGCCGTCGACGCCAGCGCTGCTCCTCCACAGGAGAGCTCTGCGCGTGACCGGATCGAGGGGCCCACGAGACACCCGCCGTTCGTCCACCTCGGTACTGATGTCGATGCCGTAGGGGTCCTTTCAGACCCCCGCATTGCCGGCGAGGCGGGCCTTCGTCGGACTATCGATGTCCGCGTAGGCGAGCGTCTCGCGGGCCGACCACAGAACCGTTGCTCGGCCCAAGAGGAGCGAGCTCAGGTGGGGGGAAGACGCCGCTCACGTGTCGATGAGTCAGCCCTCCGCCGGGAATAATCAGGCCGCAGGCGATCGTCTCGGCGCCCGGAGCCTGGTCGTCAAAAGTGGATAGACGCCTGGTAGAGGTGTCGTCGATCTGCCAGTGCATCTCGTCCGCGCATGACGAGGGCCGCCCCTGAGAGGCGGCGGGGAGGTCGCCTCCCGTCGGCGGCCCGGGTCATCCACCTCAAGCGACCCTCGGCCGGGCGGGACGGGTGCCCCCGGCGGGGGGCGGCGGCCGGCCGGGTCGTCGCCCGGTCCGCGGCCCCATCGGCTTCGCCCCTCCCAACCGAGACTCGCTAGTTCCGTAATCGCCGTCCCATCGTCATCGGTCAGCTCCTCACCCGTGCCTCCTCATCCGCTTGGGTAGACCGCTCAGCCGGTTCCGGCGGCCTCGAGCTGGCGGGCGCCCTCCGCTTTTCCCGCCGTGATCTGCACCCGCTTCGGCTTGAGCGTGTCGGGCCTGGGAATCCGCAACTCGAGCACGCCGGTGTCGAGCGAGGCCTCGATCGCGTCGGGGTCGAGACCGCGTGGCACCTGCAGGCTGCGCTCGAACTTCCCGAAGCCGCGCTCCATCCGCTGCCAGGCGCGGCGCTCGCCATCGGTCGCGTAGGGATAGGCGCGGTTGCCCCGCACGGTGAGCATGTCGTTCTCGAGCTCGATCTCGAGGTCGTCGACCCGGAGTCCGGGGACGTCCATCATCACCGTCACGTGCTCGTCGGTGACGACCACGTCGGCGGCTGGGATGTAACCGCCGACATCCCCATTGCGTCCGAACAGGCGGTCGATGTCACGCGAGAGCTGGAAGAGCGGCGAGAAGGGCTCGTTCAGCGTCATCACGGCTCATCACCTCCTGTCGCGACGTGTTCGCTTGTCGTCTTCTCACTTCTGGGGATAGGTGACCAGCCTTCGCTGTCAACACCCGCGCCGGCGCGGAGCTTGCCGATCGCTCGGCGTTCGAGCTGACGTACGCGCTCGGCGCTGAGGCCCAGCCGGCCGGCTATCTCGCGGAGGCTCTGCTCCGGACCGTCGAGGCCGTAGTGGGCGCTCAGTATGCGGCGCTCGCGCTCGCTGAGGCCGCTGAGGAGGCCGCGCAGCTCCTCGGCCGCAATCTGCGCGACGACGCGCTCGTACTCGTCCTCGGCGAGCGGATCGCTGAGGAGCTCACCGAAGCTGCCGAGGGCCTCGTCAGGATCGCCTCCCGCGGCTTCCTCGAGAGAGCGCGCCGGCCGCTCGGTGGCGAGCAGGTTGTCCACATCGTCCCGCTCGACGCCCGAGGCCCCCGCCAGCTCTTGCGGCGTCGGTTCGTGTCCGTGGCGGCTGAGGTGCTGCGCGTGTGCATGTCGCAGGCGCGCAAGCTGGCGCAGGGCGTGATCCGATAACACCACCGGGCGCGCCAGCTCGGCCACCAGCTGTTGCATCGCCTGCCGAACCCACCAGGCCGCGTAGCCCCAGAAGGGCACGCCGCGCGCGGGGTCGAAGCGTTCCAGGGCGCGCAGCAGGCCGACCACCCCCTCCTGCATCAGCTCCACCCTCTCGATCTCGCTGCGACCGCGATAGACGCGCGCCACGCCAGCGATCGCCGGCGGGAAGGCCTCGACGAGCTGTCCGCGGGCGCGCGCGTCGCCGGTCTTGGCCTCCGCGACGAGTTCCCGCTCGAGCGCGGCCGGAAGCCTGGGCCCGCGGCCGAGTTCGCGCAGGAAGCGCCCGGACGCCACCTCGCCCCGGAGCGTCGGTCCACCCAGCCTGCCGGTCAGCTCGCGGTCACGGAGCTGTGCGTGACGTGCTTCGAGCCCGAGCGCCTCGCTCTCCTCGCTGCTAAAGATGCCATCCGACCCGTCCGCGGCCCGTACCAGATGCTGCCCGTTGCTCATTCGTCGCTGGCGGCGCGGTGGCGGTGGGGTACGCGGCCGCCGCCCGGCCCAGGATAACGCCGCGCCTTCCCGGTCCGACTGCTATCGACCGGCCGCCGCGCGCTCCATGCCTGCCAGCGGCGGCTCCAACGGGTCGCTCACCCACACCGGCGTCCCGCCGGCATCCGGGGCGCTGGTCACGCCCGCCGCGGGCTCGCTCGTACCGCCGCCCGCGAGACCGCTGAGGTCAAGCTCGGAGAGCCCCGGCGCCATCAAGGCCAGGAAGAACACAGTCAAGAGTGCGAACAGCGGCCCGCGCTGGAACTGAAGCGTCGCGTGCATGTCCCCTCCTTCGTGGCGTTTCTCACCGCTTGTACTAGGCGGCACGCGCAGAGCGGCAAGGGTCGAGCTGCGCGACTCCCGACTTGACGGAGCGCTTGAGACGCGTATCGCCATCAATGTCAGCACATGGACCCCGCCAGGCACCAACGACTGGTCGAGCGGATCTGGCTGCTCGAGCAGCTGCGCGCCGAGGCCAAGGCCCGCGCCGACCGCGCCACGACCGAGGCTCGGCTCGCGCGAGAGAGCGCGGCCGACGCCGGCCGCCAGGCGGCCGACCTACACGAACGGGTAGCGGGCCTCGGCGAGGAGCTCGCGGACCTGCACGACCAGCTCGGCGAGCAATCCAAAGCCGCCGACGAGCGCGCCGACGCCCGCGCCGAGCAGCGGGAAGCGGCGGAAGAGCGAACTCGCGGCCGCCGATAACACACCAACTCTGCCGACGGCGCCGCTCCGGGGAAGTCGAGCAGCTTGTTCTGTCCGGGCAAGGCGAGCGCGATCATGGCGTTGCGGAACGCTCCCGCTCTGGACAATCTTCGATCTCGTCGAGCAGGTCCTCACGACAGCACCGCTCATCGGAGGACGGATCACTCCGGCGCCGCAGTGAGATGAGCGATCCGGCACGTAAGCGGGCGTGACGCCATCACTACCGAGATGGACGAGGAGCAGCTGCGCTCCCTCAGACAGCTGCTTCTCGACGAACGCGTTTAAGCGCGCCCGCCGAGCGCACGTCCGCGGACGATCGCATCCGTCGTGCACTCCGAGCGTCTCGCCAGCTTCAATCCGGCCAGCCGCTCTTGCGTGCGAAACCGACCGCCTCGGAGGTTCGCCACGATTAACTTCGCGGCGCTGCGAGCGCGTCAGACTCAGCACGTGGTGATCGCGACCGAGCGGCTCCTACTTGGGGTGGCGGACGTCGGCGAATGTGGCGCTCCACGACGACCCTGAGGTAGCGCGCTTCACCCGACGGTTCGACCGGTCGGAAGCCGAGGAGCGTCTGCGCCTCATGGAGCGGGAGGGGGTCGCGCGCGGGCACGGCACGTTCGCGGTGCTGGATCCCGCCGGAGGTCGCTTTCTTGGCCGGGCGGGGTTGAAGTACTGGTCGCAGTTCGACGAGACCGAGCTCGGGTGGGTCCTTCGTCGCGACGCGTGGGGGCAGGGCTATGGCACCGAGGCTGCCGGGGCCTGTCGCAATTGGGGGTTCACCTCGCGGAAGGTGCAGTACCTGACCGCGATGATTCACCCCGACAACGACGCATCGATCCGGCTTGCTCGGCGCCTCGGGATGGCACCACTGCGCAGCGATGTCCTAGCCGGGGATCCCGTCGGGGCTTCTCGCTCAATTGGGACGACTGGTCAAGCGCTCGTTAAGCAAGCAGGAGTCCAGGCCGCAGTGCTGCTCTTCGAGGCGAGCGGTATCGGTGCGATCGGAAGCAGCCTGAACGTCGCGGTCGCTACGACGCAAGGCCGAGGCGGCGGATACCTCCCCGGACTTCCTCCTCGAGCGCTCTCGACACGGTCGTGCCGTAGTCGCGCTCGAGCTCGTCGCGTCGGCTGACGAACGCATCGATCGCCGCCCCGATATCGGCGGGAGCCTCAGTCACGCCGAGGGGCCGCAGCAAGTGGCCGAAGAGTTGGCCTAGATGCGCGGCCACGAGATCCTGCCTACCGCTTGACGCCGTGGTCGCGATCCACCAGATCCAATCCCAGAAGTGTGTGTTGATCGCGTACAGCGTCGTGGGTCCACGCTTGAGCGCCCGCATCGCCTGCTGCGAGTGGTCTCGGAAGATGTACTCGACCTTTGTCGGTCCGGGCAGGAGCACCTGGTAGACGGGAAACGGACCTAAGGGCTCCCATTGCCGGCCAAGCGGATGCAGCGGCGCGATCAACGCAGGCAGATCGCTGGCGACCGCGGCGAAGTCGGAGGTCGTCACGGCGAAGTCCCAGTCCGAGAGCTGCTCGTGCGTCCCGCGCGACCGGGATCCGGCCAACTCATATGACGGACCGCTGGATGGTTCGAGACCAGCTGGGCGGCTGTACGCACCAAGTCCGCCACGCTGGCATCGTCGCACCGCGCGCGTGCTTTCGCCTCATGCGGTCGTCCCAGCGGCGGCGCTGCGGACGCTCGCCGCGGACGACCACTAGCAGCGGAGGCTTGGAGTGCTCCTCCTCGACGAACGCGAGTGCGGCGTCGCACAGTATCGCGTGCTGGCAGAGGCCCGCAGCTCGTCCATCCCGAGAGCGCCGCCGAGTTCCTGCCACAACGCTGCTTCCGTCTCGAATGCGGCAGCGCGAGCTGCACCTCGGTCGACCCGGTGTCGTACTCCTGGCGCCCGTAGCAGCGACTTGGCGCCTTGCCTCAGCGGTGAGCGTCACCGGCGGGAACCGCAGTGGCAGGGCGTCGGCGCGCACCCGGCGCGGCCGGGTGCGCGCCAACAGTCCTAGTCGTCGTCGTCCGAGTCCTCGTCGTCCTCGTCGCGGTCGTCATCCTCGTCCTCGCCCGTGGCGCAGGGCGGGGGGTCGGTGGGCACGGTCCGTGGCGAGCCCTTGGGGACGACGTACGTGATGTAGAAGAGCGCCTTCTCGGTCCCCTCGTTGACGGCGTAGGTCGGACCGCCGGACTCGACGAAGGCCTTGCCGGGCCCGACCACGTGCTCGGTGCAGTCGGGATCGAGGAAGGTCATCTGCCCGGACTTCACGGCGATGAGCGCGAACCCTGGGTGGTTGTGCCAGTCGACGAAGTCGCCGGGGTCGAACGTGACCTCCTGCACGTGCACGTCCGTCGGGGCCTTGGTCTTGAGCTTGATGCCGTCGTTGTTGACCTTCACCGGCTCGAGCGTGCTGGTCACGAACAGCGTGGCGGTGATCGCGCTTACGAGCGGCGGGCCGGCGGCCAGCGCGACCACGGCGAGCGCAGTCGCGAGGAGCGCGGCGCGCAGTGTCCTTCTCATGAGGACCTCCCCTCATCGAAGCGGTTTGGCTACCCCGCCCTTGGGGGAGCCCGGGCGGGGACGGTCCGGGTCGGTGTCATCCAGCACAGCCTCCCGGCGATGCGATTCGGTTCCGAGTGTCCCACCGGGGTGGGTCCCCGGTCAACCTGGCTGCACCATGCCGCGTGCTCTCGCCTCGCTGGCGTTAGCGGATCGCCCTGCATCTGCTCGACCAGCACGCCGACCGACTGGGAAACCTTCTCGCACCGCCACTTCAGCGCTGAGGGCCGACAAGCCGATGAGAGCGGAGCCGCGCGATCGAGCGTACTGCCGCGCTTCCATGCGACTCGGTACTCGGACGTCGCGCACGGCCGTCGTCGGAGGCGCTGCTCCTTTCGCCTGGATGCGGTCGTCCCGCCGCGCTTCTGCGGACGCTCGCAAGGGACGAGCAGCGAGCGCGACGGTCGAGAGCGCTGCTTTTCGACGAGGGCAGGG
>Ga0081538_10003757_pt1 | contig 14211 bp, 13 predicted proteins | sample TabmetS5T2R1_FD_71022 | JGI IMG/M metagenome (GOLD analysis project Ga0081538, IMG submission 71022) | Tabebuia heterophylla rhizosphere microbial communities from the University of Puerto Rico - S5T2R1 | ecosystem: Host-associated > Plants > Roots > Rhizosphere ... | reverse complement strand
GCCGTCGACCGCCAGTCCCCACACGATCGGGCGGCCGACGAGGACCGCCCGGGCGCCGAGCGCGAGCGCCTTAGCACATCGGTGCCGCGACGCACGCCGTCGCAGAGGACCTCAGAGCGGCCGTCGACGGCCGACACCACAGCCGCGAGCGCCTTGACACAGGAAGATATCTTCCTAATGTGTCCGCCGATGCCGCGGCGCAAGCCCGGAACTCTGCTGCCGCTCGAGACCGAGATCCTCGGGGCGGCGCTGTCGATGCTGAGCTCGGAGGAAGCCACGTTCTACGGATTCGGTCTCGCCCAAACCATGCGGGAGCAGAGCGGGTCGCGTTCGCTGACGGGCCACGGAACGCTGTACAAGGCCTTGAGCCGGCTCGAGGAGTTCGGTCTGCTCACGTCACGGTGGGAGGACGCAGCCGCGGCTGAGGGCCGGCCGCGGCGGCGGCTGTACGAGCTCACCAGGCAGGGGGCCCATGTGGCCGAGCAAGCCCGGGCCGGCAAGGCCGATCGGGCCACCGGACGTTCCCGGCGCCTCGCCTCGGAGCCCGCATGACACCGGAGCACATGGCCGAGCTGGTGGCTCTGTGGGTGCGGTTCTACACGCGGAACCTGCCCGCGCCGATCGCCAAGCGTCGAATCAACGAGGTGGGCGCGGACCTCCACGACCACATCGCACATGAACGCGCCCATGGGAGCAGCGACCGGCGCATCGCCATCAGCATCTTGTCCCGAATGGTGCGGGGTCTCGCGGCTGACGCTTCATGGCGCGGCCACCACGCCAAGGCCAGCGCTGCTCATCCCGCGTATCGATCCGCCCGCGGCGTCGCGATCGCGACAGCGTTCATATTGCTGCTGCCTTTGGTGGCGATGCAGTTCAGCGATGAGGTGGTCTGGAATCTGGCCGATTTCGCTGTCGCCGGCGTCCTCCTATTCGGCGCCGGTCTCACGTATCAGCTGGTGGCGAGGAAGGCGGGCAGTAGCGCGTACCGAGTCGCGGTCGGCGTTGCGGTGGCGGCAGCACTCCTCCTCGTCTGGACGGTGGGTGCCGTTGGCGTCATCGGAGAGGAGGGCGACCGCGCCGACTTGATGTACGGCGGCGTGCTCGCCGTCGGAATCATCGGCGCGATCATCGCCCGCTTTCGCCCCCGTGGAATGGCACGCGCGTTGCTCGCGACGGCGCTCGCTCAGGCGCTGGTCGCCGTGATCGCGCTGATCGCCGGAAAGCACCAGGCCCCGATCAGCTCGGTCTTCGAGATCCTCGGGGTGAACGGGTTCTTCGTCGCGCTCTTCGTCGGATCGGCCTGGCTCTTTCGGCGCGCTGCGCGTAAGCACCCTCGGGTGGGCGCAGGGCCGGAGGGTTAGGTGACGACGGCCATCCGTCGGCTCACGACTCGCTTGTAATGATGCGCGCGTGACGTCCGTCAGCCGCACGCGCGCGCCCCACATCACGGCGGTCATGCGCTCCGAGGAGCGGGTCACTCCGCTCGAGCTGTTCTTCGACCTGGTGTTCGTGCTCGCGCTCACCCAATGCACCGCGCTGATGGCGGACAACCCGACCTGGGAGGGGCTCGCGCAAGGACTGCTCGTGCTCGGCGTGCTGTGGTGGTCGTGGGTGGGCTACGCCTGGTTGACGAGCGTCGTGGATCCCGAAGAGGGCACGGTTCGATTTGCGATCTTCGCCGCGATGGCCGGGCTGCTGGTCGTGGCGCTGTGCGTGCCGGAGGCGTTCGACAGCCTGGCCCTCCTGTTCGCGTGCGCGTATGCCATCGTGCGCTTCGGGCAGATCGTCTTGTTCGTCGTGGCCAGTCGGGACGACCCCGCCCTGCGCCGGTCGGTCGCCGGTCTGGCGGGCGGGACGGCGCTCGGCACGGGACTGCTGGTCGCGGCCTCGGCGGCTGACGGCGCGGTCCAGGGCGCGCTCTGGGCCCTGGCACTGCTTCTCGACATGGGTGAGCCGTACCTGTTCGGGTCCGAGGGCTGGAAGCTCGTCCCCGGACACTTCGCGGAGCGGCATGGGCTGATCATCATCATCGCCCTGGGCGAGTCGATAGTCGCCATCGGGGTCGGCGCGGAGGCCGGCGTCGACGCCGGGGTGGTTGCGGCGGCGGTCCTCGGAATCGTCGTCGCGGCGGCGCTGTGGTGGCTCTACTTCGACGTCGTGGCGCTGGTCGCCCAGCGGCGTCTAGAGCACGCTGCGGAGGGCCGCGAGCAGAACGAGATCGCGCGCGACTCCTTCTCCTATCTGCACTTTCCGATGATCGCGGGCATCGTGCTGCTGGCCCTCGGCCTGAAGAAGACGCTGGAGCACGTGGAGGACCCGCTCAAGATCGAGATCGGGGTCGCCATGCTCGGCGGGTCCGCCCTGTATCTACTCGCGCACGTGGCATTCCGCTGGCGCAACGTCCATCGCTTCAACACGCCACGGCTGTCGTGCGCGCTCGTCCTACTGGCGCTCATCCCGGCAGCACTCGAGCTGCCGGCGCTGGCGACGCTCGGAATCGTGGCGGTCCTCCTCGTGGTGCTCATCGCCTACGAGCGGGTCCACTTCGCGGAGCTCCGGCAGCGGCTCCGCCGGCAGCTGGTGAGCGAACCGGCCGCCGACTAGCGGTGGCCGCCGCGCTACGAGCGCAGGCTCCGCGAGCTCCTCGCGCCCGTTCTCCGGTAGGGCGGGTACGCTGGGGGCGTCCGCCCTGACGCGGGTTCGGCAATGGATCGATCAGAAACGGAGGAGACATGGACGAGAGCCGATTGGCCTCGCTCGAGCTGTTCTCGTCGCTGTCGAAGCGCGAGCGCAGTGAGATCGCCAACCGCGCGGACGAGATCGACGTAACCGAGGGGACGCACCTGGTACGCCAGGGCGAGTTCGCGTACGAGTTCTTCGTCATCGAGGAAGGTTCGGCCGAGGTACTGCGGGGCGGCGAGCACGTCGCCGACCTCGGGCCCGGCGACTTCCTGGGCGAGATCGGGATCGTTACCCAGGCGCCGAGGAACGCGTCCGTCATCGCCCGCTCGCCCATGCGGGTATTGGTGATGAGCGAGCAGGACTTCCGCGGCGTCGCGCGGGCGTTTCCCACAGTGGCGGAGCAGATCCGTGAGGCCGTACGGGAGCGCTGTGAACCGCTAGTCGCGTGACCGGCCTCAGGCCGGAGGCGGTCCCGCAGCCGGCGGAGGAAGGTCGCTCAAGCTTCGGATCTGGAACGCCCTGATCAGATCGCCGACGCCGTGGAAGAGCGCCCAGATTCCGGCGAACACGAGCAGCACGTACTGCTTCTCGATGAAGAACTGGCCGCCCGTCCAGAAGGCCAGGATGATCATCGCCACGCCCGCGATCAGACCGAACCACCAGAGCTCGTTCGCGTCCCGCTCCGTGAACGCCTCGATCAGCCAGAAGAGGCCGACGAGCAGGAAGAGGAAGCCGAGGATGTCGGCGATCCCGGCGAAAGTCTCCTTGGGCCGGATGAGCGCGATCACGCCCGCGATCACGAACAGGACGGCGAAGATCCACAGAATCCACTGCATGGCGCCGCCGGCCAGCGAGCCCATGAAGAACTGCTGGAGGCCCGAAACGAGGAACATGATCCCGACCAGGACGCCGACCGTTGTGATCGACGCCTGGTCGAACTGAAGCACGACCAGGGCGACCACGATCCAGAATACCCCGGTGATGATCCAGAGCCACCAGAGGTCTGCCATCCGGCGAAACGGATCGAAGCTTGCCGCTGAACGTTCCATGGCGGAGATGATCACTCGCCGCCCGGACGGGTAACAGTGGGACACTGGCGAGGAGAGAATCATGGGTGAAGAGGTAGCCGCAAAGGTCTTCAGCCGCGAGGATCGCCAGCGCTACCGGCAAAAGGTGCGCGCTTGCCTCGACGTGTTCGCACGTATGCTGGCCGAGGCGCGGTTCCACCCCGAGCTGCGCTCCTTCGGGCTCGAGATCGAGCTCAACCTGACCGATGACGCCGGCGACCCCGCGATGGTGAACGCCGAGGCGCTCGAGGCGATCGCGGACCCCGACTTCCAGACCGAGCTCGGGCAGTTCAACGTCGAGATCAACGTGGCGCCCCGACTGCTCGGCGGGCGCGTGATGACCGAGCTCGAGGGGGGCGTGCGCGACAGCCTCAATGGCGCCGAGGCGCGGGCCCGCACCGTGGGGGCCCACATGATGGTCATCGGCATCCTCCCGACGATCGACGAGGCTCATCTCAATGCGGAGAGCTTCAGCGCGAGCCCGCGCTACGCGCTCCTCAACGAGCAGATCTTCGCGGCCCGGGGCGAGGACCTGCACATCTTGATCGCGGGGCCCGAGCGGCTGTCCACATTCGCCGACACCATCGCGCCGGAGGCCGCCTGCACCAGCGTGCAGCTGCATCAGCAGGTGAAGCCGGAGACCTTCGCGGCCGTCTGGAACGCGGCGCAGGTCATCGCCGGTGTACAGGTCGCGATCGGCGCCAACTCGCCGTTCTTCTTCGGCCGGGAGCTCTGGCGCGAGACCCGCATCGCCCTGTTCGAGCAGGCCACCGACACGCGCCCCGAGGAGCTCAAGGCCCAGGGCGTGCGGCCGCGGGTGTGGTTCGGCGAGCGCTGGATCACCTCGATCTTCGATCTGTTCGAGGAGAACGTGCGGTACTTCCCCGCGCTGCTGCCGGTCTGCGACGACGAGGATCCGGAGGAGACGCTCGACGCCGGCGGTGTTCCCAAGCTCGCCGAGCTGCGCCTCCACAACGGCACGGTCTACCGCTGGAACCGGCCCATCTACGACGTGGTCCGCGAGCAGCCGCACCTGCGCGTCGAGAACCGGGTGCTTCCGGCGGGCCCGACGGTGATCGACACCCTCGCCAACGCCGCCTTCTACTACGGGTTGGCGCGGGTGCTCGCCGACGACGAGCGGCCCATCTGGACGCAGATGTCGTTCTCGGCGGCGGAGGAGAACTTCCACGCCGGGGCCCGTGGCGGTATCGACGCGCGTGTGTACTGGCCGGGTTTGGGCGAGGTCCCCGCCGCCGAGCTGGTCCTGCGCCGGCTGTTGCCGCTCGCGTACGAGGGCCTCGACCGCTGGGGGATCGACCCGGTCGACCGCGACCGCCTGCTCGAGATCATCGAGCGGCGCTGCGTGACGCTGAGAAACGGGGCCTCGTGGCAAAGCGCCACGTTCCACAACCTGTACGAGGGGCGCGGACTGGAGCGCCACGACGCTCTGCGCGAGATGACCGTCCGCTACCGCGAGCACATGCACGCCAACGAGCCGGTTCACACCTGGCCGCTCGACTAACGCGAGCCGAAAGCCGAGTGGCGTCTTGCGCTAGGCCACCGGCGCGGGCGCTCGCACCGGCGACTCGACATCGCGACCGAGGCCGGCCGCCGGCTGCGCGGGCAACCGCAGGCGGAAGACTGTTCCGCCGCCCTCCGCCCGCTCGACGCTCACGCTCCCGCCGTGTGCCTCCGCCGTCTGCCTCACTATCGCCAGCCCGAGCCCGGAGCCCGACACGGCCCGCGCCGACGCGGCGCGGTAGAACCGGTCGAACACGTGCGGCATATCGACGGGGTCGATCCCGGGACCGTGATCGCGGACGGACAGCTCGCCGTCCTGAAGCGCGACCTCGACGACGCTCCCCGGTGGGCTGAACTTCGCGGCGTTGTCGAGCAGGTTCGACACCGCGCGCTCCAGGCGGTCGGGGGCGCCCTCGACGGAGGTTGGCTCGAGTCGCGTCTCGAAGCGGAGCTCCCTCGAGTAGCGGCGCTGGCGCTCGACCGCCTCGGACACCAACTCGTCGAGACGCACGTCCTGGGGCTCCAGACGGCGGTCCTCGCCGCGCGCGATCTCGATCAGGTCGCCCACCAGCGCACCCAGCTCGTCCAGCTGCATCGCCACGTCGTCGATCAGCTCATTACGTTGCCGCTCGGTCAGCCCGCCGGGGTCGCGCAGCACGTCGATGTTGGTCCGCAGGCTGGTGAGCGGGGTCCTCAGCTCGTGCGAGGCGTCCGCGACCAACCGGCGTTGCGCGTGGAGCGATCTGTCGAGCGCGCCCATGGCGCCGTCGAGCGCGTCGAGCATGGTGTTGAAGCTGTTCGCGAGCCGCCCCAGCTCGTCGTCCCCCGTCCCGGCATCTATCCGCCGGCTCAGGTCGCGGGTCGCGGCGACGTGCTCGCTCGCCTCGGTGAGCCGCTCCACGGGGCCGAGCGCCGCGCGCGCGACGAGGCGCCCGAGCACTAGCGCGAACGCGATCCCCATGGCGAGCACGCCGCCGAGGATCAGCCGCAAGTCCACGAGGACCTGGTCGACCTCGTCGAGCGACCGGGCGAGCTGGAACGCGCCCCCATCCGGGAGCGGGGCCGTGAGGATGCGGACGTGCTCGCCCTCGACGGTGGCGTCGCGCAGCGCGGCGCCCTCCTCTCCTCGCGCGCTGCGGATGTCGGCAGGCTCGACCGGGAGGCGCGCGGGGCTCCGGCCCGGCGCGAGCACCTGGCCGTTCGGGGCGATGTGCTGGACGTACGGCACGGGGCCGCCGAGCTCGAAGACGGCCTCCGGGATCGGACGATCGGGAACGAACCGCGGAGGAGGCATGACCCCACGCCCCTCCGGGAGGGCGTCCGCGCGGTTCCGCAGCGAGTCGTCGATCTCGCCTCGGAGCTGGCCCCGAACGAGGACATAGGCGGCGGCCGCGGCGAGCAGCACGGCAACCGCCACCGCGGCCGCGGCCGCCAAAGCCAGCCGCCGACGGAACGGCACTCCTACTCCTCGCGAAGCACGTAGCCCACGCCACGCAACGTGTGCACGAGACGCGGCCCGCCACCGGCCTCGAGCTTCCGTCGCAGATAACCGATGTACACGCCCAGCGAGTTCGACCCGCTGCCGAAGTCGTATCCCCACACACGCTCGAAGATCACGCTGCGCGTCAGCACCTGCCGGGGGTGGCGTATGAATTGCTCGAGCAGCAGGTACTCGGTGCGGGTCAGATCGATCCGCCGGTCGCCGCGGCGGACCTCGTGCGCGCCCGTGTCGAGTTCGAGATCGCTGAACCGGAGGAGCGCTGGCCGCTCGCCGTTCTCGGGATTGCGGCGCAGGAGCGCGCGCAGGCGTGCCAGCAGCTCCTCGAGGGCGAACGGCTTGACGAGGTAGTCGTCGGCCCCCGCGTCGAGGCCGGCCACCCGGTCCCGCACCGCGTCGCGCGCGGTGAGCATCAGGATCGGTGTGTCGTCGCCCGAGTGCCGGAGCCGCCGGCAGACCTCGATGCCGTCGATCCCGGGCATCATGACGTCGAGGACGACGGCGTCGTAGCGGGCGTCCCGCGCGAGCGCCAGCGCCCGACCGCCGTCGGCGGCCAGGCGGATCCCGTAGCCCTTCAGCTGGAGGGCGCGGGACAGCGAGCTGCGGACGGCCGGCTCGTCGTCGACGATGAGAATCTGCATGTGCCGCGGGCAACGTAACCGGCTCGCCTAAGGGCCTCGTAAGAACGGCGCCGAGCCACGCGGCGGACCGGCGGCGCAGGGACCCGCGCCCTGGCGGCGATCAGAGCGGGTACGGGCGCGAGCCGTGCTGCACGGTCATCCAGCGTAGCTCGGTGAACTTCTCGAGGGCCGCGGTGCCACCGAAGCGTCCCCTTCCGCTTGCTTTCACCCCTCGGCGGGCCGGCCCCTTCGCAGCACTTTTATGCGGCGACTTCTTGAAGAAGGCCGCGGGCGGCGCGTAGGTCGGCGCTTCCGTCCTGCTCCAGGAACCAGTCGCGTAGCGGGTCGAGGGCCTCGGCCGCCTCCGCGTCGCGGCCCGCGGCGTGGAACGCACCCGCCAGGCTGAGCGCCGCGCGGAGCTCGAGCGAGCGCGCCTGCTGCCGTCGGGCGACTTCGAGCCCCATCCGGAAGTGACGCTCGGCGACATCCAGGCCTCCCCCGGCGCGCAGCTCGAGCTCGCCGCGCAGCCGGTGGAGCTCGGCCTCGTAGAAGAACGACCGCCCGTCGGCCGCGGGACCGAGCGCCTCAACCAGCGCCGAACGTGCCGCCTCGAGCTTTCCGGACTCGATCGAGACCTCCGCGAGCAGGCCCAGGAAGTACGGCCGGTCCAACTCGGCCCCCGTCGAACGGTGCGCTTCGAGCCCGTCGCGCAGAAGCACCAGCCCCTCCTCGCTCTCGCCGCGAGCCGCGAGCGCCCAGCCCAGGAGCATCTTGGCGACCGCGGACCGGTAGGTGAACCCCTTCTCAGTGGCCAGCGCCAGGGCGGCCCGGGCCTCCTGCTCGACGGTCTCCGGATCGCCCCGGAGCTGGTGCAGGCGGGCGGCGTGGGTGAGGGCGTACGCCAGGGCGTGAACGCGCCCAGGAGAGTCGGCCATCCCGACGGCGGCGGTGATGCGCTCCTCGGCCTCGTCGAAGGCGCCGAGGCATCCGAGCGCTAGCCCGGCCCAGTCGTGGCAGGAGACAACCGGATGCTCTCCGACCACGGCCGGACCCTCGTAGCCCTCGCCGGGCTCGAACAGCGCCAGGCCTCTCCTCGCATGGTCGACGGCGCGCTCGAACTTTCCCTGATGGAAGAGCGAGCAGGCCATGAGCTCGTGCGCCTCGAGGTCCGCGGAAGGGTCGGGCGGCGATTGCTCGATACCGAGGCAACGCGCCATCAGCGCCTCGGACTCGGGGTGATCGCCGCGGAACTCCATGACCCCGGCCAGGAAGTAGAGCGACGCGGCCAGCTGGCGGTCGTCGCCGAGCCGCTCCGAAAGCTCGATCGCCCGCCGCAGCGCCCGCTCGGCTTCGGGTGAGGACCATCCCTCGGTCATCGCAAGCGCGGGACCGAGGAGCGCCTGGAGTGACAGCTCGACGCGGTCCGGCTCCGCCACAGCTCCGGCGATCTTCAGCTGTTCGAGCGCTTCGCCGAGATGGCCGAGGGCCTCCCGATAGCCGCTGCGACGAAGGGCCTGCTCGGCGGCGAGCCGCAGGTACTCGACCGCACGCGCCGCATCGTGCCCACGCACGGAGTGCAGCGCGATCTCGGCGGCGCGCTCCGGGGCCTCCGGCCCGTATCCCGCCTCCAGGCGGCCGGCCAGCTCGCGATGAAGCTCGGCGCGGCGGCCGGACGGGATGCGGCGGTAGAGGACCTCGCGGTGCAGATCGTGGATGAAGGCAAACAGGGTCGAGACCTGACCCCCGGCCCACCGCGATTCTCCAATCCGCCGGACAAGGCGCCGGTCATGGGCCAGGCGGCTGCAGCGAGGCTCCGCCTGGGGGGCGGGCACTGCGGCCGCCGCGAACGTGGTGCCGACGACGCTCGCAGCCTCGAGCACCTCGAGATCGTCCGGGCTCAGCCGCGAGACGTCCTGATCGATCAGCTCCCGCAATGTGTCGGGAATGTCGTCCGCAATCCGCTTCGGCTCCTCGCGCGGCGCCCATCCCCCACCCGTCTGCTCGAGAGCGCCTTGCTCCAACCAGGAGTCCAACAGCGCCTCCACGAACAGCGGATTGCCATCGGTCCTCCGATGAACGAGCCCGGCGAGCGCCGGAGACGGGCGACCGTCGGGCAGCCGCGCCTCGAGCTGCAAGTGCACCTCCTCGCGCGACAGGAAGGGCAGTGCGAGCTCGACGCACCGTCCGCGAACGCGAAGCTCGCGCTGGAGCAGCTCGACCGGGCCCTCGCCGGGGCGGTAGGTGCACACGAGCAGGAGCCGAGCGGGCTCCTCGCGGCGGGCGAGGCGGGCGATCAGGTCGAGCGTGGAGTCGTCGCTCCAGTGGACATCCTCGAGCAGGAGCACCAGCGCCGTCCGGGAGGTCAGGCTTTCGAGGGCCTCCGCGAGCTCTCGGAGCATGCGCTCGGGCGTGGCCCCCAGGGCCGCCCGCCGCACGTCCTCCACGTCGTCGGGCGGCAGGAGCCAGGGGAGTTGGACGAGCCAGGTCGGAGCCCGCGTTCGAAGCGCCTCGAGCAACGGCGCTCCCGCAGGTTCGCCGCCCAGCCGGCCCAGCGCCTCGAGCACAGGCATGTACGGCTCGCGCCTGCCCCTCTGGTCGAGGCAGAACCCGCGCCCCATGAGCAACGGAGCCCCCTCACGGGCCTGTCCCAGGAAGGCCTCAACCAGGGTGGTCTTGCCGACCCCGGGCTCTCCTGTCACGAAGGCCGTGCGCCGCTCGCCGGAGAGCGCCGCCTCCAGCTCGCTCTCGAGTCTGCTCAGCTCCTCTGCCCGGCCGACCAGGGCGCGCGCCGGCCGCTGCGCCGAAGCGGGCGCGGGCTGCGGGCCCCCATCGCCCCGCTGGACCTCGCCGACGAACTGGTAGCCACGGCCCCGGACCGTTCGGATCAACGACTGCGACCTGCCGCTGTCGCCAATCGCCTTGCGGGCCGTCATGAGCCGGCTGCTCAGCGTCGCCTCGGACACGTAGGTATGCCCCCAGACCTGGGTCAGAAGCTCCTCGCGCGTCACGACACGGTCGCGATGCTCGACCAGATAGACGAGCACGTCGAACACCTGGGGTTCGACGTGGTGGCCGACGCCGCCGCGCCGGAGCTCGAACCGCTCGGTGTCGAGCTCGCAATCCGCGAAGGCATAGATCACGAAGGGCAATCTTCGCACAGCAAGGAACTGGTCCCGACATGCGAGTCCAGACCATCTCCACGTTTCCTTCAAGCGGCCTCCATGCCCACGCCGTACCGTCCCACCCATGCTCGGAATCAGCCCTGATCTCATGGGAACGGCGGCTACGTTGTACGGGGTCGGCGCGGCGGCGTCCGCGCTGCTTCAGGCGCGTCAGATCCGCAGAAGCAAGAGGTCGTGCGACGTCTCCGCGCGTTTCTTCGCGACCTACGCCGGCGGCTACGCCATCTGGCTGCTCTACGGGATGAGCATCGGGAGCGTTCCTCTCATCCTGGTCGATCTCGTGGGCCTCCTGACCGGGGGCTTCACGCTTGCGATCACGCTCGCGCTGCGCGGCTCGCTGCTTCGCCCCAAGACCTGGAGCAGCTGCCCCAACTGAGCAGAGCGCGGTCGCGCTCGCTGGGATCAGAGCGGGTACGGGCGCGAGCCGTGCTGGACCGTCATCCAGCGCAGCTCGGTGAACTCCTCGAGGGCCGCCGTGCCACCGAAGCGTCCCCAACCGCTTGCCTTCACCCCACCGAACGGCATCTGGGCCTCGTTGTGCACCGTCGAGCCGTTCACGTGGCAGATCCCGCTTTCGATCCGCCGCGCGAGCGCGCTCGGTCAAGAGGGCGGCCGCCTTCTGGAGCAGCTCTCGCCGCTGCGAGGGCGGGCTCGCAGACCACTCTGGGAACGCCTCAGCCGCCGCGTCGGCGGCGGCGCGCGCGTCCTCGCGCTTCGCCGCGGCCGCCGTCCCCGCCGGCTCCCCCGTGTATGGGTTGGTCCGCTCGAAGCTCCCGCCGGAGCTCGCCTCCGTCCACTGCCCACCGATGAGCAGGCGCTGCATCAGACGTACATGTCTTTCGCCGTCAGGCGCAGCAGGTCGCGCGCGTTGCCCTCATAGATGCGCTCGCGCTCCGCAGCGGAGATGTCGAGCGCCTCGACGTCGGCGATCGTGTCGCGAATGAACGTGCCCTGGACCGGGTCGAACGGCATGTCGCTCGCGAACAGCAGGTGCCCGGCGCCGAAGAACTCGTAGGCGCAGCGGAGCGCGTGCGGGGCGCCGAAGACGGCGGTGTCGGCGAAGAAGCGGCGGAAGGCGTCGATTGGGCGGCCGTCCAGGCCGCTGTCGACGAGCTCCCGTTCGTCCTCTGGTGTGCGAGCGCCGAAGCTGTCCATGCCGGGGCCGACGCGGCCGGAGAAGAACGGGACCATGCCGCCCCCGTGGTGCGTGATGACCTTCAGCGCCGGGTGACGGGTGAGGACGCCCGAGAACACGAGCCGTGCCATGAACGCCGAGGTGTCGTACGGCCAGCCGAACAGCCACCAGAGCTCGAACTTCGACTTGCGCTCCGTCGGATAGTCGGGCCACGAGGAGTTGCGCGCCGGGTGGACCCAGATCGGCCGGTCGAGCTCCGTCATGCGCCCGAACACCGGCTCGAAGCGGGGGTCGTCGAGCGGCAGGCCGTTCACGTGGGTGTAGATCTGGACCCCGAGCGCGCCCAGGTCGTGCACGGCCCGATCGATCTCGGCGAGCGCGGCGTCCACGTCGTTCATCGGCAGCCCGGCGACGAAGCCGACGAATGTATCCGGGCGCGAGCGCACGAGCTCGGCCAGCTCGTCGTTGGCGAGGCGGGCGAGCTCGGCTGTCTCGGTCGGCTCCCCGAACGCCTCGAGCGGCGGTGCGGCCAGGCTGATGATCTGCGCGTAATCGTCGAAGGGCTCGATGACGCGCAGGCGCTCGTCGACGTCCCAGAGCGAGCGGATGGCGCCGGTGCGCTTTACGAGGTTGGCGGCCCGCTCACTCGAGCTCTGCTGGAGCCGGTCGAAGTACCGCTTCGGCAGGACGTGGCAGAAGGCGTCCAGCTTCACGGCCGCCTCACTCCGCGACCGCGTCCGAGGTATCCGGCTTCTCCTCGACGACGCCGTACCGCGCCATCAGCTCGGCGGTGAGGTCGAGCGACGCCTGGTCGTTCTCCGCCTTCCACTCCGGCAGGATCGCCTTCTGCGCCGCCGGCGGCGGGATCTCTGACGCCTCCGGCAGGAACTCGCGGAAGGCGGCCGGGTCCTCGGCGATCGCCGCCGCGGTGTCGGCCACACCCTCGCGGAAGCGCGCGACGACGTCCTCGTTCTCGCTCAGGTACCGCTCGCTCGTGAAGTAGCAGCCGATCTGCAGGCCGGGCTTCGTGCCGACGTACGGGCGATCGACGATCCGCAGGCCCTCCGCCACTCCCAGGCTCACGAAGGGCTCGATCTGGAAGGCGGCATCGACCCGACCCTCGGTGATCGCCGCGTTCATGTCAGGGAAATCGACCTCGGTCAGCTCGATCTTCGAGACGTCAACGTCCTGTCCCGCGAGCGACGCCTTTCCCGCCAGCTCGGCGACGTTCTTGAGCGTGTTGACCGCTAGCGTCTTCCCCTCGAGGTCCTTCGGCGAGCGGATGTCGCTGTCCTTTGCCACGAGGATCGCGGAGAAGTCCTGGCTCCGTTTCTCGCGGACGAAGGTTCCGGGGGCGATGATCTTCACGGGTATGTCCTTGCCCTGAGCCAGCAGCACCGAGACGAGGTTGGAGCCGGCGATGTCGGTGTCACCCGACACGACCGCCGGCACGACGGTCGCACCGCCCTGGCTCGGCGTCAGCTCCACGTCGAGCTCCCGCTCCTCGAAGAAACCCTGATCGATCCCGTACGCGAGGAAGGCGGACGGGACCCCGGCCGTGTCCTGCACGCTCACCCGCGTCGGGCCGCCACCCTCGCCGCCGCCTCCGTCATCGTCGCCGCAGGCGGTGAAGGACGCGACCACCAGAAGCAGTGCAACAAGGAAGACCCACACATCTCTGCGGTTCCCGGCCGCCCAAGAACCAAACGTTCTGACTTATTTCTCCTCGAGCACGCGCTGGGCAACGGCGAAGGCGGAGTTCGCGGCGGGCACGCCGGAGTAGATCGCGCTCTGAAGCAGGACCTCCTTGATCTCCTCGCGGGTGAGCCCGTTGCGGATCGCCGCCCGAACGTGAAGCGCCAGCTCGTCGAAGTGGCCCCGGGCCACGAGCGCCGTCAGCGTGATCGCGCTGCGCGTGCGGCGGTCGAGACCGGGGCGGTTCCAGATCTCGTCCCAGGCGTAGCGGGTGATCAGATCCTGGAACTCGGCGGTGAAGTCGGTGGCCCGCTCGAGCGCCGCGTCCACGTGCTCGTCACCGAGCACCTCCCGGCGGACCCGCATGCCGCGCTTGCGCTGCTCGTCGGTCATGCCGTCACCGCGGCTCCCGGCACCGCGTGAGCGCCCGGTCGACCAGCGCCGCGGCGCCGTTCAGGTATCCGTCGAGGTCGAGCGCCCGCTCGATTTCCTCGCGGGAGAGCTTGGCGCCGATCGCCTCGTCGTCGAGCAGCTCGTCGCGAAAGGACCTGCCCGACCGGGCTGCCCGGTGGGAGGCGGCCTCCACGAGCCCATGCGCCTCGGTGCGCCCGAGCTGCTCGCGAAGAGCCATGCCGACCGCCTCGGCGAGCACTAGCCCACCGGTCAGGTCGAGGTTCTCCCGCATCCGGTCGGAACTGACCTCGAGTCCCTCGACCACCTCGCGGACCGCTGCCGCCGCGCCGCTCGTGTAGGCGAGCGCCCCGCCGACCGCCTCCCACTCGCCGTGCCAGCCGCCCGCGGCACGCTCGTG
>Ga0081538_10003756_pt1 | contig 14213 bp, 14 predicted proteins | sample TabmetS5T2R1_FD_71022 | JGI IMG/M metagenome (GOLD analysis project Ga0081538, IMG submission 71022) | Tabebuia heterophylla rhizosphere microbial communities from the University of Puerto Rico - S5T2R1 | ecosystem: Host-associated > Plants > Roots > Rhizosphere ... | reverse complement strand
GAGCGATGCTGCGCTGTCGTCGCCTCAGCTGCGGGTCCACCGGCTGCTGGCGCCGCGGGCGGCGGGCTTCATCGTCGCGAGCTCGCAGGGCGCCGAGCGGCTGGCCCGGCTAGGGGTGGACCCCGGCGCGGTCGACGTTGCGCTCCAGAGCGCGGATCTCGCGCCGCTGCTTGCGCTGCCGCCGAGCGCCCCTGGCGGCGACGGCCCGGTGCGCGTGCTCTTCGTGGGACGCCTCGTGCCGGACAAGAACCTGGGGCTGTTGCTCGAAGCCTTCGCCGCGGCGGGGCTCGACGGCACCGCCGAGCTCGTGCTGCACGGCACGGGACCGCTCGAGCCGTCGCTGCGAGCGCAGGCGGAGCGGCTCGGCGTGCCGGCGCGCTTCGGCGGCGCGCTGGCGCCGGCGGCGCTTCCGGCGGTCTACGCGGACGCCGACGTGCTCGCCCTGGTGAGCACCTACGAGCCCTTCGGCGTGACGATGCGCGAGGGCGCGGCCGCGGGCCTGCCGCTCGTCTGCAGCCGGCGCGCCGGGGCAGCAGGCGACGTGGCGGTCGAGGGTGAGAACGCCCTGCTGGTGGACCCCTCGAGTCGCGACGAGGTCGCCGCGGCGCTGCGCCGCCTGGTGCGCGAGCCCGAGCTGCGCGAGCGGCTGGCGGCGGGCAGCCGGGCCGTAACGGCGCGCCATCCGCCGGAGGCCGACGCCGAGGCGTGGGAACGGGCCGTGCTGAGGGCGATTGGGGGTGGTGCCTCGGTTTTATCGGCATAGGGCCGGCAAACCCGAGGCAGCCTCAGTGTTTGGGCGGGCTCGGGCCGGCGGGCCCGAGGAGCCGCGGCAGGACGTCCTGCTCGATCGTCTCCTGAACGGCCTCGGGCCGGAACGGGCGCAGCGCGCCGAGCGCGGCTGCCCGGTATGCCCGCACGCGCTCCTCCGGCAGCTCGAAGGCCGCCCTGATCGCCGCGCCGAGGGCCTCGCCGCCGACCTCAGAAGCGATGAGGGATGGCTCGCCCAGCTCCCTCGCCAGTCGCAGCGCCTCGAACGGGCCGCCCGACGGGACTGTCGCGAGCAGCGCGCCGTCCGCGAGCGCCTCGAGCGGCGCCTGGCCGAAGTCCTCCCAGCGCGCTCCACCCGCGTAGAGGCGCGCGGCCCGTGTGCGTGCCCGGAAGTCACGCGCCGGGACGGCTCCGCGCAGCTCGAGCCCCGGGTGCTCGGCCACCCCGCTGCGGCGGAGGTGCGAGCGGGCCCAGTCGGGATCGAGGCCATAGACCTCCAGCCGCGCATCGGGCACGGCCGCGGCCGCCCAGCCCGCCACCAGCACGTCGAGGCCCTTGGCCTTGGGGTCGGGGACGTAGGCCACCGCCACCCGCTCACGCGCCTCCGCGGCGGGACCCGAGGGCTCGACCGGCGGCGACACCACCACCGCGGGTGCCGACCCGGGCGGGAGCTCGGCGATCGCCGACCGGCTCAGCGGCAGCGTGAGCCGCGCCCGCGAGAGCCCGCGCCGCTCCAGGACGTGCAGGAGCCGGTTGCGCGCACCGGGCCGGTTCATGCACGCCGGGGCATCGAGCCGCACCGCGTACGGGACGGAGAGCTCGGGCAGCGCCATCGCCGCCGTGGTCGTGGAGAGCACCACGGCGCGCGGTTCGTGCTCCGCGAGCGCGGTCCCCAGGGCGCGCCGCACGGCGTTCATCTCGACGAGATCGTTCAGCGGGTAGCCGCGCCGGAGCCGGCCGGCGAGCCCGAAGCGGACCGTCACGGCCTCGGCGTCCACGCCCGCCCGGCGCAGCTCCTCGACGAACAGCCGGTCGGTGTGGCGCCAGCCGAGCGTGGTTCCGAGCGAGACGAGCAGGACGTCCGTCACGCGGCCAACGCTCGCAGATGTCAGGTGCCGCGGCGCAGGCCGCGGTAGCGCAGCGCGAACACCGCCGCGGAGAGGGCGAACAGCGCGGCGCTGAGGATGATCCAGCGGTCCAGGTACACGTCCTTCGTCAGGCCGCTGTTGCGCATGAACGTGCGCTCCGCCGGCCCGCCGATGAGCGGGTACCAAACCAGCAGCAGGAGGCCCGAGGCGAGCGCGGGGAAGCGCAAGTGGTTGAGCGCGGCTATCCGCAGCCGGCTTCCTCCTCCCGACGGGAGCAGCGCGACCGCCGCGATTACGCCGAGCGTCGCGTACAACGGCAGCAGCACGAAATCGTGGGCCACGATCGAGCCGCCCATCCACACGAGCAGCCGCTCGGGGTTCGAGGTGAGCTCGAGCGAGCGCGAGAGGGCGTAGGCCACGACCGCGAGCGAGGCGAGCAGCGCCAGCAGGTGGAGCGGCCCAGCTCCGTAGCGCTCCCGGAAGCCCTGCATCACGAGAACACCAGCTTCCCCACCCACTTCGTGCACTTCACGCCCGGGAGCGCCGGAACGATGATGCGCGCGGGGTAGCCGTGATCGAGCGAGAGGTCGGCGCCGTTCACGCGCAGCGCGAGCAGCGCGTCAGGGTGCGTGACCTGGCCTCGGTTGAGCGTGGACCTGTCGAGCGACCCGCCCGGCTGCATCGAGCGGACGTCCAGCTCGCGCGGCTCGTCCACCCCCGCGAGCCGGGCGAGCGCGCTGAGCCGGACGCCTGTCCACGCTTGGGTGGTCGACCAACCCTCGACGCAGGCGATCGGCAGCTCGGCCGTCACGAGTTCCATGGCGAGCAGCTCGTCACGCGTCAGCTCCGCGCGCCGCTCGTCGGGTGTATGGAGGAGCAGGCGCCAATCGGGACCGACCTTGTCGGCGGGGATGTTCACGGCAGCGAAGGTCTTGTTGACCGGGAAGTCGTTGGGCCCGTCGCCGCGTCCGCGCCCGCGTGGCGCCAGCACGGCCAGGTCGGCGAGTGGTCCGCCGACCACCTGCCCCGTGGTCATGAGCGCCAGGCCGGCGGACGCCGCGCCGACCCCGCCGAGCAGCGCCCGGCGGGTGAGCGTGGGAGCCACCGCGCCGTGCGGGGCGCTCGTGTGGAACTCGGGCAGGCCTGGCTCGGGCTCGGTGTGGTCGAGGTCCTCACGCAGCGGGGCGGTCAGTCCGCGCTGGCGAAAGGCGGCCACCATCACCGGCAGCTTCAGCCCCACGTGCACCAAGAGCGCCGCGAGCATCACGATCGCGCCGTAGTAGTGCGCGGGGACGAAGCTGAAGCCGAACGGGTACCAGAGCTGGATGTTGATCACCCCGCTGGCGAACGTGAACAGCGCGCCGCCCACCAGGAACACCAGGCTGAGCCGCTCGAGCGCGTGCGCCGGCGAGCGCAGCGGCGGGTTCTCGAACAGCTTGGGGATGACCGTCCAGAGCTTCGCCAGGAGCAGCGGGATCGCCGCGACGCCGGTGACCACGTGCAGTCCCTGCGTGGCGGCGTACAGCCAGGGCGGGCTGGCGGGCCAGTCAAACCCATAGAGGTCGAAGCCGTTGCCGGCCGCGGCCCCGCCCCAGACGGCGTTGGCGCCCACGTCGGTGTCGTAGGCCCAGTGCGAGGCGAAGCCGGTGAGCGCACAGACCGCTATCAGCGGCAGCAGTACCGTGCTCAGCACCGATGCCAGCCAGGGCCCCCGCAGTGGGCTGCGCCAGAAGCCTTCGCCAAAGGGACCGACATCCGGCAGCCTCATGGCGTGTTGCACTCCTTGTGGCGGCACGCGGGCGGGTCGAAGAACTGCAGCGTCCCGTCCTTACGGCTCGCCACGAACACCCTCCCGCTGCGCTCGTCGACAGCCACCGAGTTCGGCTGCCGGACGGTCGGAAAGCGGCGCAGCACGCGGTGGTCGGTGAGCTCGGCAACCTCGTTGCCGGCCGTGAGCGTGACCCAGTAGCGGCGCCGCTCGCGGTCGAGCGCGATGCCATAGGGGGCGCCCTCGACGTGCGTGCGACGGTGGATCCGCAGCGGGTCGAGGCGCACCTCGAGCACCGCGTCGCCGCGGGTGTCGACGATGAAGAAGCGCTCGCCGGCGCCGACGACGTGCGTCGGCCCGATGCCGACGTCCACCCGCCCGGTGGGCTCGAGCGACTCCGCGTCGTAGACCTCGAGGGCGCGCTCACGCACACCGACGACGCCCACGTGGTCGCGGTCGGCGGTGACGGCCACTCCGCCCGGCTGGCGCGGCGCCTCGAGGAGAGCCACCCGCCTCCCGCGCTCGAGCACCGAGACCGTGTGACCGAGCTCGTCGCCGACGAACAGCCTGCCCCGAGCGCGGGCGGCGTCATGGGGGAAGCGACCCACCGCCGTCGCGCGTCTGCGCCCGCCCGGCAGGAAGACCTCGATGAGCGCGTTCGCCCGCTCCGCGGGCACCAGCACGGGCCCGCCGGGGGCCGCAAGGCTCAGGTGACGAGGCGACTCCGGCAGCTTGATCCGTCGCACCACACGGCCGCTCTCCCCGTCGACGAGGGCCAGCCGATCGGGGTTGGTTAGCCCCACGGCGAGCAGCCCGGTCACCGGGTCGAAGGCGAGGCCCTCGGGCTTATGGCCGACTGGAACGACGCTGCCCTGAGGCCGGCGCTCGAGCGGAGGCGACTTCGACGGCTCGGCGGCGGGCGGGAGGCGTTCGCTCGAGCCGCCGCACCCCGGAAGCAGGGCGGCCAACGTCAGCGCCGGCAGTACCAGTCGCGCCTGACCCACACCACTAAGTCGAGCGCGCCGATCTTGCGGGTTCCTTACGCGGGCGGAACGACGCGCTTTCGAGTTCCTTACAGCCCTTCCGCCGGGCCGCCCACGGCTCTACGGTGCCCCGCCATGCAGGCCACGGCCGCGCGCGCGGAGGCGTACGAGCAGCAGGGGCACGATGCGGTGCGCGCCTGCTTCGAGCGGCCGTGGCTCGCAGGGCTGCTGCAACGGCTGCTGCTTGCGGCGCCGGGCGGGGAGCTGCTCGACCTCGGCTGCGGCGACGGAGCCGTCGCGCGCATGGCCGGGCTCGAGCGCTATGTCGGTGTCGACCTCGCGCCGCCGGAGGCCGCCGTGGATGCCGAGTTCGTGGCCCACGACCTTGCGGACGGGCTCGGCCCGGTCGGAACTCTTCCCTTCGACCTCTACCTCGGCAGCTTCGGGATCGCTTCCCATCTGGCGCCCGGCGAACTGGCCCGCCTCCTCGGCGACATCGCCCGGCACGCCCGCCCCGGCGCGCTCGTGGCGATCGAGGCGCTCGGGCTGCACTCGCTCGAGTGGCCGCAGCTCTGGGGGAGCCGGCACGGTCGGGGACGGACGATCGAGTACCGGCTGGCGACGGACGTGCGCGTGCACCCTTGGGCGCCCGGCGAGCTGTTCGCGCTGTTCCGCGGAAGCGGCATCGAGCCGCTGGGCGCGCTCGACCGCACCCTGCAGGCGGCTCCCAAGCTCGCCGAGGGCCGCTACTGGCCAGGCCTTCCGGACCTGAGGGGGGCGCTGAACGCGCTGATCTCGCTGGAGTGCGAGCCCGCTGCGATCGATGTGCTCGCCGCTCCGCTGCCGCCGTTGCCCGCTTGCGAGGCTGCGCTCGTGCACCACACGCTGGCGGCACGCCGGGGCGAGCTCCTCGCCCGCCGCGGTCCGACCGCTTCAGCGATATGGCAGCTCGAGCCGCGCACCGCCGGAGGCTTCGGGCACGGGCTGCTCGTGGTCGGCCGCGTGCGCGGCTGACACGAGCCGATAGGCAGCAGCGAAGCGGCTCTCCGGGCAGGCGCGCGCCACGGCCGCGGCGTCCGCGATCGTGTCCACGTCGCGCAGCGGCGCCAGCAGGCCGGTGCGCAAGCCGAGCGCAGCGAGCCGCCGCAGCTGGGAGAGGCCCGTACGTGCCGTCGACATCGGCACTCCCTCGAACACGCGGGCATCGGGGCGGCTCAGCCCGATCGTCCAGTAGCCCCCGTCGTCGGCGGGGCCGAGCACAGCATCCACCTCCGCCAGACGCCGGGCCGCCGTGCCCAGCAGCGCAGGTGTGAGCTGGGGCGTGTCCATCCCTACGACGAGCGCCGGGCCTCCGGCCGCGGCGAGCACATGGGCCAGGCGCTCGCCGAGCCCGGCGCCATGCTGGGGCACGACCTCGAATCCCCGCGGGACCCAGCCTTCCGCGGGGCCGTCGAGTGCCAGCACACGCCGGCGCGCCGGCGTGGCGGCCACCGCGGCGAGCGTGTCGAGCAGCGCCGCGGCGGCGAGCTCGGCTGCCTCCTCGGGCGTGCAGGGAGGGGAGAGGCGCGTCTTCGCGTGCCCCGGCAGCGGTGCCTTGGCGATCACGACGAGGGCGACCCGGTCGGCCATGGCTCAGAAGGTCGCTCTGGGCGCGAAGGGCGCATCGGGGTCGACGAGGAACCAGGACAGGAAGGTGGCCGGCCGCGCGTACGGGTTGCGCTTCTGCACGGCCGTGTCGGGCGGGATGCCCTCGAGGCCACCAGGCCCGAGGCGCTTGGTGCCGACGATCGCGTTCTGATAGTCGATGTGGCCGGAGAGCTGGTAGATGAGCTCCGGCCCGGGGTGGCTGTGCACCGTGGTGCTGCCGCCGCGCGGCGGTACGGTCACCGTGAGGAAGCTGACCTCCGCGGGCGCGGGCACGCCTTCGAGCGGCTCGCTCTCGAACACTCGCCGGGTCGAGCCTTCAGGCGCCTTCGACCCCGGCGGCGCGAGCCGGATCTCCCAGACGACGGCGCCCTCGTCGCCGGCGCTGTGGGTGTGCCGCGCGTCCGCGCGAACGAAGGCTGCAGCGCGCTCCTGGCCGCTCAGGCTGCCCCTGCGGACGTACGCGAAGGCCGGCTCATGCGCGTGCGCGACTCGCTCGCCGGGGGCAAGGCGGTACTCGTCCGCCACCCATACCAGCTCGCCCTCGGGCGGACGGGCGAGCCGCGTCTTGGCGAGCGTCTCGACGCGCGCCGCGCCGCCGAGGGCGCCCACGCCGGCGCCACGGTCGTCTCCGCTGGGCGCGGGCTCTGAGTCGTCGCCGCAGCCGGCCACGCCGACGGCGAGTGCGGCGAGGCCGGCCGCGGTGCGTCTCATCGCAGCGCCGCGGCCATGTCGCGGAGCGCCCGAGCGCTGCCGCGCAGCGACCCCGTGACCTTGGAGCGCCCGCCCTGGCGCGGCCCATAGGACACCTCGAGCTCCTCGATCCGCCAGCCCTCGGCCGCGGCGCGCAGCACCATCTCGAGCGGCCAGCCGAAGCGGCGGTCCTCGATGCCGAGCGCAAGCAGCGGCTCGCGCCGCGCGGCGCGCATCGGACCGAGGTCGCGTAGCGGCACGCCGGTGCGCCGCCGCAGCTCCAGTGCTAGGAGCCGGTTGACAAGCCGGGCGTGCCGCGGGAACGCCCCGGGCTCGGCCCGGCGCGCGCCGAGCGCCAGGTCGGCGCGGCCGTCGAGGACCATGGCCGCCAGCGCCGGCAGCTCGACCGGGTCGAGCGAGCCGTCGCAGTCCATGAAGCACACACACTCGCCCCCGGCCGCCGCCAGTCCGGCGAAGCAGGCGGCGCCGAAGCCGCGCCGGGGCTCGCGGACGACCCGCGCGCCGAGCCGCTCGGCAAGCTCGGCCGAGCCGTCGCTCGAGCCGTTGTCGACGACGAGTGGGCGCAGCCCCGGCGGCATCCGCCCGAGCACCCAGGGAAGGGCGTCGGCCTCGTCGAGCACTGGAAGGACGACGTCGATCGCCACGGCCCGACCGTACGACGGGCTCCTTACGAAACACGAACACGTGGCCCTGAGAGCGCCGGCTTTGCCGTCCGGACGCCTACGTTGCTTCGACGATGGAGGCCGGTACCGGTTCGCTTCGTCGCGCCCGCGTCGGGCCGGAGCTGTGGCTGCCCGCCTGCGTTGCCGTGGTCGTGGCGGGCACATTCGCGTACGGGCTGGCGGCCCGGGCGAGCGGGGTGCGGCTGGGGGCGTCGCTCGCCCCCCTCCTCGCCGGCTGGTCCCCGGTGCTGCGACCGAGCGCGATCCCGGCCGTGCTGGTGCTAGGGGCCGCGGTCGCCGCCGCGCCGGCGCTGCGCTCGCGGCGCGTCTCCCCGGGGGCGTTCGCGGCCGCCGCGCTCGGGCTCGGGTTGGCGCTGCGGCTCGGGCTGGGCTTTGCCCGGCGGGGCGTGGAGGGGCTCTATGCCGTCTACGAGATCGGCGAGAACGAGGCGGCGAACGAGTACCTGCCGGCGCTGCCCGCCTTCGAGTTCGGAACGCGCTTTTTCCTCGATACGTTCGCGGAGATCGGGGCCTCGCTGCCCGTGCACGCGATCGGGCACCCTCCCGGGCTGCTCGTCCTGATGCACTGGCTCGGGATCGACGACGCGCCGGGGATGGCCGCGCTGACGATCGGGCTGGGCGCGCTCTCCGTCCCGCTGGCCTACCAGCTTGGGCGTGCGCTGCTCGATGAGGATCGCGCGCGGATCGCAACGCTGCTGTACGTGTTCGCGCCGAGCGCCGTGCTCTACGGCGCGACCTCGGCGGACGCGCTGTACGCGACGATCGGTCTGCTGGCGGCGGTGCCACTGGCCCTGGCGGTCCGCCGGCCGGCGGCGGCCGCCGCGGGCGCTCCGGCGCTGGCGGTCGCGAGCTTCCTCTCGTACGCGAACCTCGCGCTCGGGGCCTGGGCGGCGCTCGTGGCCTGGCAGCGTGCCGGGCTGCGCCGGGCGCTCGCGATCGCGGCCGTGTGCGCGGCGGGCCTGCTCGTCTTCTACGCCGTGCTCCATTTCGCGACGGGCTATAACCCCGTCGGCGTCCTCCGGGCGACCGAATCCGTCTACCGCGAGGGCATAGCGAGCCGGCGGCCCTACGCGTTCTGGGTATTGGGCTCGCCGTCGGCCTTCCTCGTTGCGCTCGGGCTGCCGATCGCCTGGCTGGCGGTCCGTGCCGCCGCGACCGGTGACGCCGTGGCGCGCGCGCTGCTCGCGGTCCTCCTGATCGCGGCGGTGCTCGGCTTCACCAAGGCCGAGACCGAGCGCATCTATCTCTTCCTCGTGCCGCTCGCCTGCGTGGCCGCCGCGGCTGTGTTCCCCGCGCGGCGACTCTCGCTCGTGCTCGGCCTGCTCGCCGTCCAGGCCCTCGCAACCGAGCTGCTGCTCTACACGGTCTGGTGAGCAAGGTCCTTGTTACGGGCGGCGCGGGCTTCATCGGCTCCCATCTCGTCGACGCGCTGCTCGCACGGGGCGAGCGCGTAAGGGTGCTCGACAACCTCGATCCGCTCGCCCACGAGAACGGTGTGCCGGCGCACCTCTCCCCGGAGGCCGAGTTCATTGAGGGCGACCTGCGCGACCCGGACGTGGTCGAGCAAGCCCTCGACGGCATCGAGCAGGTGTTTCACCTCGGCGGCGTCGTTGGCAACGGCGAGTCGATGGTCAACGTGCGGCGCGCGGTCGACCACAACGCCGGCGGCACCGCCACGCTGCTCGAGGCCGTGATCGAGCGGCGCGACCGGCTACGGCGCCTGGTGGCCGCCTCCTCCATGGTCGTGTACGGCGAGGGTTCCTACCGCTGCCCCGAGCACGGGCTCGTGCATCCCCCGATTCGGGCGGCCGCCCAGCTGCTGCGGCGCGAGTGGGAGCCGCGCTGCCCAGCCTGCGGTGCGGCCGTCGAACCCGCGCCCACGCGGGAAGACGCACCGCTGCGGCCGACCAGCGTGTACGGGATCACCAAGCGCGACCAGGAGGAGCTGGTACTCGTGCTCGGTCGCGCCTACGGGATCGAGACGGTCGCGCTGCGCTACCTGAACGTGTACGGACCGCGCCAGGCGCTGGCCAATCCCTACACCGGGGTGGCGGCGATCTTCGCGGCTCGCGTGTTGAACGAGCGGCCGCCGCTCGTGTTCGAGGACGGGCGCCAGCTGCGCGATCTCGTGCACGTGTCCGACGTCGTGCGCGGAACGCTCGCGGCGATGAAGGCGCCGGCGGCCCCCGGGCACGCGATCAACGTGGCGACCGGGACGCGGGTGCGGATAGGCGAGCTCGCCGCCCGGATCGCCGCCGCGCTCGGCTCCGGGCTCGAGCCGCTGATCACCGACGAGTTTCGCGCCGGTGACATCAGGCACTGCTTCGCGGACGTCAACCTGGCCCGCGAGTTGCTCGGCTTCGAGGCTCGGACGACCCTCGAGCAGGGCCTGCCGGAGCTTGCCGCGTGGGTGGCCTCCGCCGGTGCGGGCGAGCGCGGCGACGAGGCGCTGGCGGATCTGCGCATGCGCGGCCTCGTGGGCTGAGCTCAGCCCGTGATTTCCTCGAACGCGGCCAGGTAGCCGTCCACCATCGCCTCGCCGCCGAAGCGCTCGCGCTGCCGGCTCCTGCCGGCGGCGCCCATCGCGCGGGCGCGTCCGGGGTCGTCCGCCAGCGCGGTGAGCGCCCCGGCGACGGCCGCGCTGTCGCCGGGCGGGACGAGGAAGCCGGTTTTACCGTCCACCACCGCCTCCCCGCTCCCGCCGACGTTCGTGGCAACGACCGGCCGCTCGAGCGCCATCGCCTCAAGCACGCTCATGGGAAGGGCCTCGGCCTCGCTCGTCAGGCACACGGCGCTCGCGGCGCGCATGAGGTCGAGCGCGTCGGGGCGCACGCCGAGCAGCTCCACGCCGCTGTCGCCGGCGAGCGCCGCCAGCGTGTCCTGTTCGCGCCCCTCACCCGCCACGTAGCCGCGGATCGCCGGGTTCGAGCGGCGCGCGGCGCGCACGGCCTCGATGAAGACGTCCACCCGCTTCTCCGGCCGCAGGCCGGACACGGATAGAGCGGCGAAGCCGTCGCCCTCGAACTCGGGCGAGGGCTCCACATCGGCGAGCGATGCCTCGAAGATCCCGTTCGGCACCACCATGACCTGCTTGTAGCCGAGCGCCTCGAGCGGCTCGACCTGACTCGAGCTGACCGCGATCACCGCGTCCACGCGGCGAATGGCGATCCGGCTGAGAACGCGCTGGTGACGCCGCGGCGGCACGAGCGCCCCGTCCAACCCGACAGGCGTGTGCTCGTTCAGCACCAGCCGCGAGCCGGCGCGGCGCGCGATCGCCGCGCCCACGACCTGCGCGCTCACGCCGCGGGTGACCACGGCATCGGGACGGATGGCGGCGCACGCGAGCGCCCGACGCATCCCGCCGATATCGCTGCGCCCGCGCATGCCGACGCTCACGGTCGACACGCCGCGCGCCTTGAGCTCGCCGAAGAACGCCCCCTCGGCGGAGAGGCAGACCACGGCGACCTCGACGCCTCGGTCGTGCAGCTCCGGCACGAGCGTCGCCCAGTGGCGCTCGGCGCCGCCGGTGCGCATGTCGGGACATACGAACAGGAGCCGCACCGCTAGTGCTTCCCCGGTGCCCTGCGGTGGACCGCGAGTGTGTCCCCGGCGCGCGCGCTCGGCAGGTAGGGACGGTCGGACAGGAAGCGCGTCGCCTCCTCCTCCGCCTCGCGGCGCGGATAGCCGGCGGCCACGGTGCGCGCCTCGTGCCGCACGGGGACCGCGTCGACCACGCCGAGCCGCCAGCCGCGCTCGGCCGCCAGCGCCGCCCAGTGGAGGTCGAGGCCCCAGCCGAACCGCAGCGACGGGAACGGGAGCAGCTCCTCCGCCGGGCGGCGCCCGAAGGCCGTGACCGGCCCGATCTCGACGAAACGTGTCTCGCGCGCCAGCGAAGCCGGGCGCCGCCGCGTGACCTTCCAGGCGGAGTGGCTCAGCAGCGTCTGCGCCGGCTGGGCGAGGTCGAGCGCGAGCGCCTCGTTGACGCCCAGGAAGCGGTCGAGGAAGGCGGGCGGCAGCGCGACGTCGTCGTCGACGACGAGCGTCCAGTCCGCGGTGTTCCCCGCCGGTGCCTCGGCCAGCAAGCGGTTCAGGTTCTCGAACTTGCCGCCGGCGAGGCCCGTGGCGACCGTGGCCTCGGCGAGCGCGGGGTCCGCCGTGGCGGCGGTGGCGCCGAGGGCGAAGGTGACCTGATGGACGGACGAGCGGAGCCGGGGCAGCGCGACCGGCAGCAGCGAGCCGCGCCGGTAGACGCCGAGCACGAGCACGTCGCGCGCGGGCGTGCGGGCGGCCAGCCGGGAGGCCCGCCGCTGCGTGCCGCTCGCGAGGTCGAGCGCGCTGTAGGCGAGCTCGCCCGCCTGACGCTTGGCTCGCCGCCAGGGATCGGTCACGTCACCCGCGTCGCCTGACAGGAACGTGCCCGGGTCGGCGTTCATCGGGGGCGGAGAGCCTCGACCACCCGGCCGGCCGAGTGGGCGCCCATCACGAGCCCCTGCGGGCAGGCGCGCCGGACCGTGTGCCAGCCGCAGCCGGCGAGCACTCGCAGCTCGCGGGCGAGGCCCGGAGCCTTCCCGCGCCGTGTGTCGCTCGCCCTGGCCCCGCGGCCACGGGCGTAGGCGGCCTGGGCGAGCCGGCCGAGGCTGGCGTCCTCCTCGGTGCGCCGGTGGTCGAGGCCGGCCGCCGCGATGTAGGCGATCCGCCCGCCGGCGGCGCGCAGCCGCTCGAGCCACTCCTCCTCGTCGCCGTGCGGGCGGACGATCGACTCGTCGAACTCGCCGACGCGCTCGATCGCGGAGCGCCGCACGGCGAAGTTGGCGCCCCAGACCATCTCGGCGTCGCGGTCGTCGGGGCCGAGGTCGAGCGTCGTGATCGGCGGATCCTCGCGCCCGCAGCCACGCGGTGTGCGGCCCTCGAAGCGGGCCCGGATCGGCCCGCCGAAGGCCTCGGCATCGGGATGGCGGGCGGCACCATCGACGAGCGCATTGAGCCAGCCCTCGGGGACCACGACGTCGTCGTCCACGAACGCGATCAGGTCGGCGCGCGCCTCGCGCAGCCCGGTGTTGCGGGCTGCGTTCAGGCTGCGGCGCTCGCCGTGGCTCACGCAGCGCACCCCGGAGCGCTCGGCGACCGCGCGGGTGGCGTCCTCGGCCCCGTCGTCCACGACGAGCAGCTCGTGAGGGGCCCGCGTGCGCTGGCGGCAGAGCGAATCGAGCGTGATCTCGAGGTACGCCGCGCGGCCGCGCGTGGGGACCACGACCGTGACCGCCGGCTGGTCCATCGCCGGATAGCGTAGTCGCGCCGATGCGCGTGCTCGTCGTGCACAACCGCTATCGCCTCGAGGGCGGGGAGGAGCGCGCCGTCGAGCTCCAGCTGGCGGCGCTCCGCCGCGCCGGGATCGCGCACGCCCTTCTCGAGCGCAGCTCGGAGGAGGTTTCGCGCCGCGGCGCCGCCCGCGCGCTCTGGCGCGGCGGCCGCGACGAGGAGGACGTGGCCGCCGCCGTGCGCGAGCTCGAGGCGGACGTCGTGCACGTCCACAACATGCTGCCGCTCTTCGGCCCGCGCTCGCTGGCCGCAGCCCGCGAGGCAGGCGCGACGACCGTGCTGCAGCTCCACAACCTGCGCCTCTTCTGCGCCATCGGCGTGGCCGCCCGCGACGGCGGTCCCTGCTTCCGCTGCCACCACCGCTTCACGCTGCCGGGTCTGGCGCTCAACTGCCGCGGTTCGCTGCCGGAGGCGGCCGTCTACGCCGCTGCGCTGGCCCGCCATCAGCCCGCCGTGCTCGACACGGTCGACCGCTTCGTGGTGCCGAGCCGATACGCCGCGGGACAGGTGGCGTCGCTGGGGCTGCCCGCCGAGCGGGTGGAGCTGGTTCCGCATTACCTGCCCAGCGAGGCCTTCGCTCACCACTCGAGAGCGGACGAGGGGCTGTACGCGCTGGTCGCCGCGCGGCTTTCGGTCGAGAAGGGGATCGACACCGCGATCGAGGCGTCCGCCCGGGCGGCCGTCCCGCTGCGGGTGGCGGGCACGGGGCCGCAGGCGGCGCAGCTGGAAGAGCTCGCGCGGCGGCTCGGGGCACCGGTCAAGTTTCTCGGCCGCCTCGACCGGCCCGCGCTGGCGCGCGAGCTCGCCGGCGCGGCGATGCTCCTCCTCCCCTCCCGCTACCACGAGTTCGCGGGCTACGCGGCGCTCGAGGCGATGGCCGCCGGCGTGCCCGTGGTCGTGAGCGCGCTCGGCGCCCCACCCGAGCTCGCGGGGCCGGAGCGCAGCATGCCGCCGAACGATCCCGACGCGCTCGCCGAGCGCATGACAGTGCTGTGGGAGGACCCGGATCTGCGCGGTCGGGAGGGCGACGCCGTCCTGGCTCGGGCCGGCGACGGACACGGCGAGGAGGCGTACATCCGCTCGCTGCGAGCGCTCTACCAGGGACTCCTGGCCCCGGTGCCCTCCGACTAGGCTGTTCCGCCGCATGCAAGTACCGCTCTTCGCAACGTCGCTCGAGCCCTATCAGGACCGGCTCGCGGCTCGGCTCACACAGGGCGCCCCCCCCGGCAAAGAAAATCCCCGGCCC
>Ga0081538_10003755_pt1 | contig 14214 bp, 11 predicted proteins | sample TabmetS5T2R1_FD_71022 | JGI IMG/M metagenome (GOLD analysis project Ga0081538, IMG submission 71022) | Tabebuia heterophylla rhizosphere microbial communities from the University of Puerto Rico - S5T2R1 | ecosystem: Host-associated > Plants > Roots > Rhizosphere ... | reverse complement strand
AGCAGCTCGGGGCTGGCCCCGACGAACCCGCCGCTGGCGTACAGGTAGGTCGACCCGCCCGAGCGCCGCCGCAGTCGCCGCAGCACCTCCCTCCGCGGGAACGGCCGTTCCGCCTCGACCGCCGCCTCCCGGGCCAGCACCACCTTGTCGAGCCGCCCGGTCCCGATCTCCTCCAGCGCCGCCCGGACCGCGCCCCGCCACCACCCCAGGTCGGAACCTGCCCCGGGCACGCCCGAGCCCGCCCCGGGTACGCCGGAACTCGCCCCGGGTACGCCGGAACTCGCCCCGGGCGCGCCCGAACCCGACCCACCGGGTTCTGGGGCCCCTGCACGGGAGGGTAGCCCGACGCCGGAGGGGAGGGATCCGGCTGTCCACAGCCCCCCGTCGAGGCGGCGGGCGGCCGGCCAGGGGGCGCCGGTGGCCGGCCGGGGGGCGCCGGTGGCCGGCCGGGGGGCGCCGGTGGCCGGCCGGGGGGCGCCGGTGGCCGGCCGGGGGGCGCCGGTGGCCGGACCTCGGAGCCGGGCGACCAGGTCGGCGGGGTCGGGCGGGGCGGACGGGCCTGGGCCGGTGAGGACGGCCCAGGTGCGGCCCTGCGGGTCGGTGCGCAGCAGCAGGGTCGGGACGACCAGCTCGCCCGGGGTGGCGTGGTGGAACGGGAGCGCCCCGGCCGCCGCCGGGCCAAGGCCGGTGTCGTCGGGGTCGGCGACCTCGACCGCCTCGAGCAGGGCGGCGACCGCCTCGGCGGCCCGCTCGACCCGCCCCGGTCCCGTGCCGACGGGGACGCGGGCGGCCACGCCAAGGCCGAGCAGGGCGCCGCCCGGGGAATGCCACACGAAGCCGTCGTCGCCGGCCAGGTCGAGCGGGTCGAGCCCGTCGTCGAGGCGGACGACCCGGCTGAACAGGGGACCGGGCTCCAGCCGCTCGGACCCTTGGGACGGGTCGGTCCCGGGGTCCTCGGTTGACGTCATGAAGCCATCGTAGGGCCGGGATGCTGAGTCGCGCGACTCGGACGGCGTCGCGCCGCTCAGGCGCCGGCGCCGGGCAGGGCCGGGCGCCCGGCGCCCAGCTCCCGCGAGAGCCCGCGGGCCGCCTCCTTGACCGCCGTCACCGCCTCGGCGGCCGGGCCGTCGGGGAGCAGCCGCTCGACCGGGCCGGCCAGCCCGATGGCGCCGGCCACGGCCCCCCGGTTGTCGAACAGGGCGGCGGCGATCCCGGCCTCCCCGACGATCGCCTCCTGGTCCTCGACGGCCACGCCGGTGTCGACCACCGCCTCCAGCGTCGCCCGGAGGACGGTCCCCGACGTCAGGGTCCGGCCCGTCAGCCGGGGCAGCGGCCCGGCCAGCAGCTCGGCCTGGGCCTCAGGCTCCAGGTAGGCCACGATCGCCTTGCCGAGGGCGCACGCGTGCCAGGGGATCGACGCCCCCACCTGGAGGATCTGGAGCGAGTTGTCGGGCCGGAACACGTGGTGGACGAGCAGCACGTTGGGGCCGTAGAGGACCCCGACGTGGACCGCCTCGCGGGCCCGGCCGGCAAGGGTCTCGGCCCACAGCAGGGAGCGGGCCCGCAGCTCGTTGTTGTCCAGGAAGGCGTTGCCGAGCTGGAGCAGGGCCGGTCCCAGCCGGTACTTGCCGGTCTCGGAGTCCTGCTCGACCAGCTGGTGGGCCTCGAGCGTGCGCAGCAGGCCGTACACGGTCGCCTTGGCCAGGCCGAGCCGCTCGGCCAGCTCGGTCACGCCCAGGCGGGCCGACTCCGACCCCAGGGCCTTGAGGATCCGGGCCGCCCGCCCGACCGACTGGATCATGGCCCGCTCACCCGGCGTCTGGCCCCGGCGGCGAACCGCTGGGAGCGGTCGGCGAGCACGGCCTGCTCGAGGGCGGCGAACATCAGCGCCGTCGAGGTCGCCCCCGGGTCCTGGTGGCCGACGCTGCGCGGGCCCAGGTAGGAGGCGCGGCCCTTGCGGGCCTGGAGCGGGATGGTGGCCCGCATCCCCTCGGCGGCCGCCTCCCGGGCGCCGCTGGCCGCCGTCTCCAGCGACCCGCCCATGCGCAGCTCCAGCTGGAAGGCGCCAAGGGCCGGGCTGAGGGCGTCGACCATGGTCTTGTCCCCCACCGAGGCGGCCCCGACCCGCTGGACCCCCTCGAGCGAGGCCCGCAGGGCGTCGGCCAGCAGCCGCGGCCCGAAGCGCTCGTGGTCGCCGAGGGCCTCGCCGGCCTGGAGGAACGCGGTGCCGTAGAGCGGCCCGGCGGCGCCGCCGACGGTGGAGACGAAGGTCCGGCCGGCCAGCTTCATCAGCTGGCCGGGGGTGGCCTCCTCGACGGCGCCGATCCTGGCCATGACCGCGGTGAAGCCGCGGTGCATGTTGACGCCGTGGTCGGCGTCGCCGATGGCGGCATCCAGCTGGGTCAGGAAGTCCCGCTCGGCCTCCAGGCTGGCGGCAACCTCCGCGAGCCAGAGCCGAACGCAGGCCGCATCCACGATCCTGGCCGCCTCCCGTCGTCCTCCGGGCACCAAACGGCCCCATGGTACTGCGACGGCGGCGGTCGTCCTCATTCCCCGGCCTGGCTCGTCCGACCGACCGGGGCACCCCCTTGGGGTTCCCCGGACCCCTCCCGATCGACCGGGGCACCCCCTTGGGGTTCCCCGGACCCCTCCGGCGCCTTGACCTTGGCCATGGTGGCCGCGCCCCTGGCCGCCTGGTCGACGTCGTCGAGGCTGGAGCCGGTGTTGGCCTGGATGGCGGCGATCACGGCGCCCTCGACGACCGGGGCCTCGGCGATGCGGACCCGGCCGCGGATCTCCTCCTCGACCAGCTCGTCGATGGCCAGCTGGGCCGAGAGCACGGCCGACCCCAGGTCGACCAGGACCAGGACCCCGTCGCCGTCGTCGGCGGCCGCGATGGCCTCGGCGATCAGGGTGGGGTCGGTGCCGATGCCGCCGTCGTCGGCGCCCCCGGCGGGCTGGATGCGCACGTCACCGGCCATCTGGCCGGCCAGCTCGACCACGCCCTCGGCCACCTTGGCCGAGTGGGACACGACCACCAGGCCCACGCTCACGGGCCCTCCACCTCCTGACCCGCCCCGACGACCGATGTTCGATCATGCCGAACACGGTTGCGCCATTACGCACTTCGGTTGCTTGCGTTGTCAAGAGGTGGAGGCCGCCGCCCGGGCTTGCGCTAGGTCGCGTCGCCCCGCTCGTACTTGAACGAGACCTTGACCTTGGTCCGGTAGGCCCGGACCCGGCCGTCCTCGATCACCAGGTCCTGCTCGACGACCTCGGCGACGCGGAGGTCCCTGAGGGTGGAGGCCGCGGTCTCGACCGCGGACGCCGCCGCCTGCTCCCAGGACTCGGCACTGGTCCCGACCAGCTCGGTGACCCGGTAGACGCTGTCGGCCATCGCGACCATCCTTCCGGCTGGGCGGCCCGCTGCTGGCCGCCGGCTGCCGGTCACCCTCACGGCGGCGGCCACCGCCTGTCAAGCCTCCCGCCGCCCCACTACCGTATGGTCGTGCGCCCGCGCCCCGAAGGAGGCACCCGATGGCCGTGCTGGCGATGACACCGGAGGTCCGGGAGCTGCGCGAGCGGGTCCGCGACCTCATGGACCGGCTCGTCTACCCCAACGAGCCGCGGCTCGACCGCGAGGACGACGAGGCCGAGGCCCTGGTCAAGGAGCTGCGAGCCGAGGTCAGGGCGGCCGGGCTGTGGGCGCCCCACATCGGGCCCGAGGCCGGCGGCAGCGGCCGCGGCTTCGTCGCCTACGCGTTCCTCAACGAGCTGATCGGCCGCAGCGCCTGGGCGCCGCTGGTCTTCGGCTGCCAGGCCCCCGACGCCGGCAACGCCGAGATCCTCCACCTGTTCGGCACCCCCGACCAGCGCCAGCGGTGGCTGGCCCCGCTGGTCGCCGGGGACGTCCGCTCGTTCTTCTCCATGACCGAGCCCGAGGTGTCCGGGTCCGACCCCACCGGGCTGCGGACCCGCGCCGTCCGCGACGGCGACGACTGGGTGATCGACGGCCACAAGTGGTTCAGCTCCGGGGCCGAGGGGGCGGCGTTCGGGATCGTCATGGCCGTCACCGACCCCGGCGCCGAGCCGCACCGGCGCATGAGCCAGATCATCGTCCCGGCGACCACCCCCGGGGTCGAGATCGTCCGCGCCATCCCGGTCATGGGCCACCGGGGCCGTGGCTGGAGCACCCACTGCGAGGTCCGCTACACGGGCGTGCGGGTGCCGCTGGCCAACACCATCGGCGCGCCCGGGGACGGCTTCCGCATCGCCCAGAAGCGGCTCGGCCCCGGCCGCATCCACCATGTCATGCGCTGGCTCGGCCAGATGCAGCGCGCCTTCGAGCTGATGTGCGGCTACGCGCTGCGCCGCCAGGCGTTCGGGGGGCCGCTGGCCGCCAAGCAGACGGTGCAGAACTGGGTGGCCGACTCGGCGGCCGAGATCCAGGCCTGCCGGCTCCTCACCCTGGACGCGGCCGCCCGGATCGACCAGGGCGACGAGGCCAGGGTGGAGATCTCGGCGGTCAAGTTCCACGCCGCCCGGGTGCTCCACGACGTGATCGACCGCGCCGTCCAGACCCACGGCGCCCTCGGCCTCACCGACCAGACCCCCCTGGCCCGGATGTACGCCGACGCCAGGGCGGCCCGCTTCTACGACGGCCCCGACGAGGTCCACCGGATGGTGGTGAGCCGCCGGGTCCTGCGGGCGTTCGAGCAGGGCGGGGTCTGGGACTTCGCCGACGGCGGCCCCCGTGCTGCCGGGGAGTCGCCCTCGACCGGGGTGCCCGGTTAGGCTGGTGCACCGTTTCGGAGGAGGGGGGATGCCATGCCTCCAGAGCAGGACGACACCCGCGAACGCCAGCTCGCCGCCCTACGCCGCTACGTGTCCGACCTCGACGTCCGCCGCTCCGGCGACGCCGCGGCCCCGCCGGGCGGGCAGCGGCGACGTTCCACCTGGCCCTGGCTGCTGGTCACCTTTCTGCTGATGGCCGTGTCGCTGGCCGGCGGCATCGCCATCGGCAGCCGCGACCAGGCCGGCCGCTCCGCGCAGCTCGCGGCCACGACCGCCAGCAGCGTCGCCTCCCCCACCGCCTCCCCCGAGTGCGCCGAGGCGGTGGAGCGGGCCAACCGGAGCATGAGCTACGCCGTGAAGGTGGCCGGGGCCCTGCGCGAGCACACCCAGATCATGAACGACCTGCTCAACGGCAAGATCAGCGCCGACGCGGCCCTCCGGACGGGCACCCCGTCGCTGATCACCGGCTCGGCCGAGGCGGCCCGCTTCGACGTCGCCCTGGCCGACTACCGCAAGGTCGTCGACCGCTGCCAGCTGCGCAGCTCCTAGGCGCTACCGGGGAAGGGCGCTGCCGGCCAGCCAGCGGCTCCAGGACATGTTCCAGTCGGCCACGCCGAGGCTCTTGCCGGGGCGCTTGGGCGAGCCCCTGACCTCGACCACGTCGCCGCGGCGGGTCAGGCGGTAGAACCAGGCCGCGTTGGCGGTGGAGAGGTTGACGCAGCCGTGGGAGACGTTGGCCCGGCCCTGGGAGCCGGTCGACCAGGGGGCGGCGTGGACGAACTCGCCGGAGTTGGAGATCCGCACCGACCAGGCGACCCGCTGGTAGTAGCCGCCCGGGGAGTTCCTGGGGATGCCGACGGTCGAGGAGTCCATCAGCTTCACCGGGGTCTTCTCGAGCACGAAGTGGACCCCGTTGGTGGTCGGGTACCGCTCCCGGCCGGTGCTGACCGGCAGGACCCGGAGGGTGCGCCCGCCCGAGACGACCTTCATGCGGTGGGTCCGGACGTCGACGACGCTGACCTGGCGCTCGCCGATGCGGAAGCGGATCGTCCGGTCGGCCACGCCCCAGACCCCGCGGCCGGCGTCGGTGCCGGCCAGCCGGGCCCGCAGGGTGACCCGGGACCCGCTCGGCCAGTAGGTCTTGGGCCGGTAGTGGACCTCGTTGTCGGCGAACCAGTGCCAGGCCCCGGTCACCGGCTTGGACGAGGTCACCTGGAGGCGCCGCTCGACCGCGGCCCGGTCGGCCACCGGCTGGTTGAACCAGACGCCGATGGGCAGGCCGACCCCGACCGTCTCGCCGTCGAGGGGCATGATCGCCGCCCGCAGCTCGGCCCGGGGCCGTAGGGTGGTGAAGCTGGTCCGGGCGCGGGTCGGGGTCCCGGCGTCGTTGACGGCCTCGGCCGCCACCCGGTAGCGGGTCGCCGGGGCCAGGGGGCCGGTGCTCGCCCAGGTGCGGCCGTCGTCGCCGAGGGCGCCGGCCAGCTTGCGGCCGCTGGCGGTGGTGACCCGGACGGACTTCAGCCGCCCGCTGTCGGCCACCACCTTGGCCCGGGTGTCGAGCCCGACCCGGGTCGCCCGGTCCCTGGGGGTCACGGTGACCTTGACCGGGGCCGCCTCCCCGCCCCCGTCGGCCTCCCGGGCCGCCCCGGCCGGGCCCGGCCGGTCGCCCGAGGTGCAGCCGCCGGCGACCAGGGCGACGGCGGCCACGGCGGCCACGACCAGCGGCGGCAGCGGCCGCGGCCCCCCAGGACGGCGCAAACGAGTCATCGCATCCGAGTCTACCCGGCCGCCCGGGCCCGGCCCGGGGCGGGCAATTCGTCCTGGACTTGAACGGACGCACCGCTTTGGTAGTCTTCGCCGGGTTCGGACGATGCCCGGGGCAGCGGTCGCTCCGGGGGCTGGGAGCCGTCCCAGGAGAGATCACCCCGATGCGGCGCGCCATCATCGTCGTCCTCGCCCTCGCCCTGCTGCTGCCGGCCGGCGTGCTCGCCCGGGGGGCGGCCGCCGACCCGGTCGACGTGCCCGGGCTGGAGGGACCGGCCTCGGTCGACCGGGACGCCAACGGGATCGCCCACATCCGGGCCGGCTCCCGTCACGACCTGTTCTTCCTCCAAGGGTGGGTCCACGCCCAGGACCGGCTGTTCCAGATGGACGTGCGCCGCCGCCAGGCCGCCGGGACGCTGGCCGAGCTGCTCGGGCCGGCCGCCCTGCCCACCGACGTGCAGCTGCGGACCATCGGCCTGCACCGGGCGGCCGCCCGCTCCCTGCCCGTGCTGTCCGACGACGCCCGGGCCGTGCTCGCCGCCTACGCCGACGGCGTCAACGCCTGGGTCGCCGGCAACCCGCTGCCGCCCGAGTACGGGGCCCTCAGCCTGACCTCGTTCCGGCCCTGGACGGCCCTTGACAGCGTGGCCGTCGGCAAGCTCCAGGCCTTCGGGCTCTCGTTCGACCTCGACATCGAGCTCACCACCGCCCTGCTCGGCTACCAGCAGGCCGGCCAGGCGGCCGGCTTCGACGGCACCGCCCTGTTCTTCCAGGACCTGTGGCGGGCCGAGCCGTTCACCGACGCCTCGACCGTGCCCGACGCCGGCCGGGCCGGCGCGGCCGCGGCCACGGCGGCCACCGCCCGGGGCGCGGCCGCGGCGGCCGGCATGGAGGCCGCGGGCCAGCGGCTGGGGGCCGCCGGCCGGCTGGCCGAGCGCTACGCCGCCGCCGCGGCCAAGGTGCCGCTGCTGCGCCAGGCCCTGGCCCAGGACCGCGGCCAGACCGGCTCCAACCAGTGGGCGGTGTCGGGCCGGGTCGCCGCCGGCGGCCACCCGCTGCTGGCCAACGACCCCCACCTGGCCCTGGACTCGCCATCGACCTTCTACCCGGTCCACCTCCAGGCCGGGCCGACCGACGCCATCGGCAGCGGCTTCGCCGGCACGCCGGGGGTGATCGTCGGCAACAACCGCTTCATCTCCTGGGGCGCCACCGTCAACCCCATGGACGTCACCGACACCTACGCCGAGCAGGTCCGGCCCGACCCGTCCTCGCCCAGCGGCCTGGCCACCGTCTACCAGGGCCGGCTGGAGCCGGTCATCCCCATCCCCGAGACCTTCCGGCAGAACAACCCGGGCTCGGGCACCCCCGACAACGTCACCGTCGTGCCCCCCGGCGGCCCGATCCCGCCGGCGACCCTGATCGTGCCCCGGCGCAACAACGGCCCCATCATCCAGCTCGACCAGGCCGCCGGGACCGCCCTCAGCGTCCAGTACACCGGCTTCAGCGCCACCCGGGAGATCGACACCTTCCTGATCTGGGACGACGCCCGCAACCTCGACGACTTCCGCCGCGGCCTGCAGTTCTTCGACGTCGGCGGCCAGAACTGGGCCTACGCCGACGTCGAGGGCAACATCGCCTACTTCACCAGCGCCGAGCTGCCCCTGCGCGAGGACCTCCAGGCCGGCACCGTGAACGGCCTGCCCCCGTTCTTCATCCGCAACGGCACCGGCGGCAACGAGTGGCTGCCGGCCCGCAACCCCCAGCCCGGCCAGGCCATCCCCTACGAGATCCTCCCGTACGAGGAGATGCCGCAGGTCCTCAACCCGCCGGCCGGCTTCTTCGTCAACGCCAACAACGACCCGGCCGGGGTCACCCTGGACAACGACCCCCTCAACCAGACCCGCCCCGGCGGCGGCATCTACTACCTCAACAACGGCTACGCCGGCATCCGCGGCGGCCGCATCACCGCCCTCCTCCGGGCCGAGCTGGCCGGCGACGGCTCCGTGTCGTTCGCCGACATGCAGCGCATCCAGGCCGACGTGGCCCTGGTCGACGCCCAGTTCTTCGTCCCCCACCTGGTCAGGGCGCTGGCCCGGGGGGCCCTGGACAGCGACCCGACCCTGCGCGGCCTGGCCCGGGACCGGGCCGTGGCCGAGGCGGTCGGCCGCCTGGCCATCTGGAACCGCCGCACCCCGACCGGCATCGCCGAGGGCTACGACGCCGTCGACGTCGACGGCCAGCGGCGGCCCCCGACCCGCCTGGAGCAGCTCAACAGCGCCGCCGCCACCATCTACGCCGTCTGGCGCAGCCAGGTCATCAAGGGCGCCATCGACGCCCGGCTGGCCCCGTTCGGCCTGGAGGGGCCCGACGGCGAGCGTTCCCTGACCGCCCTCAAGCACCTGCTGGAGACCTTCGCCGACACCAGGGGCGTCGGCGCCTCGGGCGTCGACTTCTTCGCCGTCCCCGGGGTCGCCGACCCGGCCGACCGCCGCGACGTGGTCCTGCTCCAGGCGGTCAAGGCCGCCCTGGCCAAGCTGGCCGGTCCCGACTTCCAGGCCGCCTTCGGCGGGTCGACCGACCAGGACGACTACCGCTGGGGCCGGCTCCACCGGGTGACCCTCGACCACCCCCTGGGCGGGCCGTTCAACATCCCGCCGGCCTTCGGGGCCTTCCCGCCGCCCCTGGCCGACCTGCCCGGCATCCCCACCGACGGCGGCTTCGAGACGGTCGACGCCTCCACCCACGACGCCCGCGCCGACGCCACCGGCGAGTTCGGCTTCGGCGGCGGCCCGGCCAACCGCTACGTCAGCGAGCTCCGCGCCCCCGGCGACGTCCGGGCCGAGTCCAGCCTCCCCGGCGGCACCAGCGGCGTCCCCGGCACCCCGTTCTACGTCAACCTGCTCCCGGAGTGGCTGACCAACGACAGCTTCGCCCTGGAGCAGAGCGCCGCCGCGGCCAGCTGAGGGGCCCAGGCGGTCGTACACTGGAGACGACCGGGTGTCGTCGAAGGGAGTGAGCGTTGCGCAGCTGAGGTTGCCCTGTCGTACCACGCAACCCCAGAGGCACGCTCATGTCCCATGCCATCGTCGTTGACGACCTCCACTTCTCCTGGCCCGACGGCGGCCCCCTGTTCGACGGGCTCAGCTTCACCGTCGGCCCCGGGCGGACCGCGCTCATCGGGGCCAACGGGTCGGGCAAGTCGACCCTGCTCCGGCTGATCGCCGGAGAGCTCGTCCCGTCCGCGGGCTCGGTCCGGGTGGCCGGCAGCCTCGGCTATCTTCGCCAGGACCTGAGCCTGGACGCGGCCCGGCCGGTCGACGCGGTGCTCGGGATCGCCCGCGCCCGGCGCGCCCTGCGGGCCATCGAGCAGGGCGAGATCGCCGAGGAGCTGTTCGCCGCCGTCGGCGACGACTGGAACGTCGAGGAGCACGCCCTGGCCACCCTGGACCGGCTCGGCCTCGGCCACCTCGGCCTGGACCGGCGGGTCGGCCAGGTGTCGGGCGGCGAGGCCGTCCTGCTCGGGCTGGCCGCCCAGTTCCTCCGGCGGCCCGACGTGCTCCTGCTCGACGAGCCGACCAACAACCTCGACCTGGACGCCCGCCGCCGCCTGTACGACGCCGTCCTCGCCTGGCCGGGGGTGATGGTCCTGGTCAGCCATGACCGGGCCCTGCTCGACCTGGCCGACCAGGTCGCCGACCTCCGTGACGGCCGCCTGCGCTGGTACGGCGGGAACCTGACCGCCTACGAGGAGGCGGTGGCGGTCGAGCAGGAGGCCGCCGAGCGGCTGGCCCACACCGCCGCCGCCGACGTCCGCCGCCAGCAGCGCGAGCTCCGCGACGCCCGCATCAAGCTGGACCGGCGCCGCCGCTACGGGCAGAAGATGTGGGACACCAAGCGCGAGCCCAAGATCATCATGGGGGCGCGCAAGCGCCAGGCCGAGGTCGCGGCCGGCAAGCACCGCGGGATGCACATCGAGAAGCTGGCGCAGGCCCGGGAGCGGCTGAGCGAGGCCGAGGCGGCGGTCTGGGACGACGACGAGATCCGGGTCGACCTGCCCGGCACCGCCGTCCCGGCCGGCCGCACCGTCCTGACCGTCCGCGACGCCCGGCTGCGGGGCGGCGCCCTGGTCGACCTGGAGGTCCGCGGCCCCGAGCGGATCGCCCTGGTCGGCCCGAACGGGGCCGGCAAGACCACCCTGCTGGAGACCATCGTCGGCGCCCTCGACCCGCTGGAAGGCACGGTGACGCCGGCCGTCCCCCTGCGCTACCTGCCCCAGCGCCTGGACCTGCTCGACGACCAGGCCACGGTGGCGGCCAACGTGGCCCGGTTCGCCCCCGGCGCCTCCGGCAACGCCGTCCGGGCCCGCCTGGCCCGGTTCCTGTTCCGCGGCGACCGGGCCGACCAGCCGGTGGGCACGCTGTCGGGCGGCGAGCGGTTCCGGGCCAGCCTGGCCGCCCTGCTGCTGGCCGAGCCGCCGCCCCAGCTGCTGCTCCTGGACGAGCCGACCAACAACCTCGACCTGGCCAGCACCCGCCAGCTGGCCCAGGCCCTCGCCGCCTACCGGGGCGCCCTGCTCGTGGCCAGCCACGACCTGGCGTTCCTGGACGGCATCGGGATCACCCGCTGGCTGCTCCTGGATGGCGAGCGGCCTCAGATCTGGGCCGCGAACCCCTCGACGGTCGACTCCCGCTTGCGTTCGCCGCGGGTCAGGCGGCGGTAGACGAAGAAGCCGAGGGTGATGGCCAGCAGGGACGAGAACAGCATGATGGTGGCCAGGGCGTTGAGGGCCGGGGTGGGGCTGGCCCGGGCGGTGTTGTAGATCTTCACCGACATGGGCTCGGAGGCGGCGTCGGCGGACAGGTAGCGGACGAGCACGAAGTCGTCGATGACGTCGGCGAAGACGAGCACGGCGCTGGCGAAGATGGCCGGGGCCAGCAGGGGCAGCAGGACGTGGCGGAGGGCCTTGAAGGGGGAGGCGCCGAGGTCCATGGCCGCCTCCTCGTACTCGCTGCCGATCGAGAGCAGGCGGGCCCGGCAGATGATCACCGGGTAGGAGAGCTGGAAGGTGACCAGGCCGAGGAGCTGGGCCCAGGTGCCGAGCTGGACCGCCTTGAGCAGGTTGGTGAACAGGAACAGCAGGGCCACGGCGAGGATGATCTCGGGGAGGACGAACGACAGCAGCATCTGGAAGTTGAAGCCGGCCGCCAGCCGGCCCCGCCAGCGGTCGAGGCCGATGGCGAAGGCGACCCCGAGGGGCACGGCGACCAGGGTGGTGAGCACGGCCAGGCGCAGGCTGTGCAGCAGGGCCCGCTGCAGGTCGGGGTCGTTCCAGACCGACAGCACCGGGTCCTGCCAGTACCAGCGCAGCGAGAAGCCCTGCCAGCTGGAGCGGGAGCGGCCGGCGTTGAACGAGAACCAGACGGCGATCGCCACCGGCAGCACCGACCAGGCCAGGTAGCCATAGACCAGCGCCTCCAGCAGCCGCGGCTTGCGCCACGGGTCGGTCAGCCAACGACGCACGGGGTTCACCTCCCCGCTTCCCGTGAGGCGCGGGCGGTGGCCCGGATGTAGAGCACCATCGGCAGGGCCAGCAGGGCCATCATGACCAGCACGAGGGCGGCCGCCTGGCCGCCCTGGCCGGGGCTGGCGATGGCGTCGTTGACCAGGTTGCCGACCATCGAGGTCCGCGGCGACCCCGACAGCAGGTCGTTGGTGAAGTAGTCGCCGAACATGGGCAGGGCGGTCACGACCAGCCCGGCCAGGATGGCCTGGCGGGACAGGGGCACGGTGACCAGCACGAAGGTGCGCCGCCGGCTCGCCCCCAGGTCGCGGGACGCCTCCAGCAGCCGCTGGTCGATCCCGTTCAGCCCGGCGAACAGGGCCAGGATCATGTAGGGGATGTAGCCGTAGACCAGCCCCAGGGTGACGGTGACCGGCTGGCCGGCCAGCCAGGGGAACGGCTCGGCCAGCAGCCCGACGGAGACCAGCACGTTGTTGATCATGCCGTCGCTCTCAAGGAGGTTGACCCAGGCCAGCATGCGCATCATGTAGCTGATCCAGAACGGGGCCAGCAGCGCCACCAGCAGCAGCCCCTTGCGGCGCCCGGCGTAGCGGGTCACGTAGTAGGCGACCGGGTAGGCCACCACCAGGCAGAGCGCGGTGGCCGCGGCCACGTAGGCGAAGGTGCGCAGGAACGCCGGGCCGAGGAACGCGCCGGGCCCGAAGATGCGGTCGTACAGCAGCTCGAACTGGAACGGGTTCCACTCCACCGGGTTCCAGACCGGCACCGGGGTGCGGAACAGCGGGTCCACGGCCCCGAAGGCGATCGACAGGACCACGTAGAACGGCAGCAGGAACAGCACGACCAGCCAGACCATCCCCGGGACGGCGAACGACGGCCAGAACCAGCGGGGGCGCCAGGCGCCGGCACGGGCGGAGGCGGGACGCGCACCCCGCCCGTGCGGCGGCTTCGGCCCGGCCTGGCCGGGCTCGCGGCTCGTCGCCGGGGCCTCCTGGGTCGCCACCGGCTACGCTCCGGCCTTGAACTCCTGCCAGACCGCGTGCCAGCGGTCGTCGACCTCGCCCGGCAGCTCCAGGTAGCGGTAGCCCGACGCGAAGAAGGCCGGCAGCACGGTCGCGGTCTCGAGGTTCTTGGGCAGCAGCTCCTGGCTCACCAGCTCGGTCGGGTTGATCTTGTTCTGGGGCGGCTGGTAGCCGTTCCAGCTCATGTTCTCGACGGCCACGTCGTAGTCGAGCAGGTGGTCCATGAACAGGTGGCCCAGCACCGGGTTCTTGCCCGAGCGCAGCAGCACGATCAGGTCGCTGTTGACCGGGCCCTTGCCGTCTTCCGGGAACCAGTAGCGCATCACGTCGGCGCTCTGGCCCTTGGGCATGTAGTACTGGGCGTTGACCATGTCGCCCGACCAGGCCTGGGTGATCCAGGTCTTGCCCTCGGGCAGGTCGATGTAGTCGTTGGTGTTGACCCGCGGCCGGACCGACTGGGCCAGGTCGACGAGCTGGTCCCGGGCCAGGTTGAGGTGGTCCTGGTTGCCGGTGTTGAGGTCGGTGATGCCGTTCTTGAGCAGGGTCATGCCGATGGCCTCGCGGTAGTCGTCGAGGATGCCGACCTTGCCCCGGTAGCGCTCGTCCCACAGGGCCTCGTACGGGTTGGGCAGCTTGGCGATGTCCTGGTCGACCTTGTCCACCCGCCAGGCGATGCCGGTGGTGTAGATCGTGTACGGCACCGAGTAGTTCCAGCCCTGGTCGTACCAGGGGTTCTGGAAGGCGGGCCAGACCTGGTCGATGTTGGGGATGTAGGAGTGGGTGATGGGCCGGAGGAAGTTCCCCTGGACGAGCTTGCCCAGGTAGTCGTAGGTGGGGAAGAGCACGTCGAAGGCGACCTGGCCGGCGCGGAGCTTGGCCACCGCCTCGTCCATGTTCCCGTAGGTGGAGACCTGCACCTTGACGTCGTACTTGCGGTACTTCTTCTCGAAGTCCTGCACGACCTTCTTGTAGAGGTACTCGGTCCAGTTGTAGACCCGCAGGGTGGCGCCCTGCTCCGGGGCCAGGCCGTCGGCGATCCGGCCGGCGTCGGCCGGGACCGGCCAGGTGACCGGGTTGTCGGGGCTGGCCAGCTGGAGGCCGCCGGACCCGGGG
>Ga0081538_10003754_pt1 | contig 14216 bp, 18 predicted proteins | sample TabmetS5T2R1_FD_71022 | JGI IMG/M metagenome (GOLD analysis project Ga0081538, IMG submission 71022) | Tabebuia heterophylla rhizosphere microbial communities from the University of Puerto Rico - S5T2R1 | ecosystem: Host-associated > Plants > Roots > Rhizosphere ... | reverse complement strand
TGATCTTCGGAGGCTCCGTCTGCTCACAGACCGTTGACGTCGACGCACCGAGCCGCTCCGGGCTCTGGGTCGATGACGTGCCGCCGAAGACGAAGCCGGCGAGGAGTCCCCCGACGGCGAGGAGGCCGGCGACGACCACCGCGAGGGCGGTGAGCTGCCGGCGTCGATAGCGGCGGTCGTGGACCCGCTGGCGCCTCGCGGCGCGCTCCTCGGGTGTGAACCTTCGCTCTGGCACTCCCCTCCCGCCGTCGGCGTTTGCAGGGGCGTCTACATTAGCGCCGGACCGAACAAGGCGCCGAAGCCTGGCAGACTCTGGCCGTGAACCTCTTCCGGTTCATACCCTTCTACGAGAGCGAGGTCTACCAGGCCGGCCGGGAGCCGATCTTTGTCGCGCTCGTCGCCTTCCTGATCTGTTTCGTGATCACCCGCGGGTACACGCGCATCGCCCGCGTCCGGGGCTGGGGCAGCGGCAGCGTCCACGGCGTGCACCTCCATCACATCGTGGTCGGCATCGTCCTCACCCTCGTATCGGGCACGCTGATCATCGGCTTCGAGCCGGTGGACAACCTCTTGGAGCTCTTCTTCTGCGCAGTCTTCGGCTCGGGTGCCGCGCTCATCCTCGACGAGTTCGCCCTCGTCTTCCGCCTCGAGGATGTCTACTGGTCGGCGGAGGGACGCTCCTCGATCGACGCGGTGATCATCGCGCTCACCGTCGGCTCCCTCGTACTCCTGCACGTGATTCCCTTCAATCTCGACACGGCCGATGATTCCCGTCGTTGGACGCTGCTGACCGTCCTCTCGATACACGTCGCGCTCGTCGTTGTCGTGCTGCTCAAGGCAAAGCTCTTGACCGGCTTCATCGGCATGTTCGTCCCCCTGTTCGCCCTCGTGGGCGCATGGCGGCTCGCCAAGCCGCACTCACCGTGGGCACGGATCTTCTACAAGCCCGGCGGCAGGCACATGCAGAGGGCGAAAGAGCGCCAGCGCCGGCACGACCAGCGCTGGGGACCCCTGACGAAGCGGGTGGTCGACCTGATCGGCGGCGCCCCGAGCGCGCCGGAAACCGACTAGGCTCGCGCCGTGCGCATCCTCTACGGCGCAGTCGGCGAAGGGCTTGGCCACGCCACTCGCTCCCGGGTGGTCGCTTCACACCTTCTCGACGAGGGGCACCAGGTCAAGATGGCCGCCTCGGGACGCGCCCTCCCGTACCTGCGCGAGCATCTTCCGGACGTCGAGGAGATCTGGGGGCTCTCCTTCGTCCTCGAGCACGGGACGGTGAATTCGTGGAAGACCCTGACGGGGAACATCCGCGGCGGCCTCCGCGGGGTCCCGGAGGACTGGCGCCGCGGTACCGAGATAGCCCGCTCCTTTGCTCCCGATCTCGTCATGACCGACTTCGACGGGTTCACGTACCTCTACGCGAAGTCGTACCGCAAACCGGTGCTCTCGATCGACAACATCCAGATGGTCGACCGCTGCAAGCACGACGCTGAGATCCTCGCCGGGGTCCACGGCGATTACCACGCCGCTCGCGCGTTCGTCCACGCGAAGCTCGGCCGCGCGAACCACTACCTGATCACGACGTTCTTCTGGCCGCCGCTCCGCAAGAAGCGAACGACGCTCATCCCCTCGCTCCTCCGCCCGGAGATCCTGGCCGCGAAGCCGGAGCGGGGGGATCACCTGCTCGTCTACGGCCGGATCAGCGAGACCGCGATCGCGGCGCTCGAGGCGAGCGGCGTCAGGAGCCACGTCTACGGCGCACGCGACGGGCTCACGGAGGAAGTGCAGGAGGGCTCCCTGAGCTATCGCCCGTTTGCCAACGAGGCCTTCATCGACGACCTGCGGACGGCGCGGGGGATCGTGGGCTCGGCCGGCTATTCGCTCATGAGCGAGGCCGTGTACCTCCGCAAGCCGATGCTTGCGCTGCCGCTCGCCGGCCAGTTCGAACAGGAGATGAACGCGCGGTACCTCGAGCGCCTCGGCTTCGGCATCGCAGCCTCGTCGCTGGACAAGGCTGCCCTCGAGCGGTTCCTCGAGCGCGAGCCGATGCACGAGGAGGCACTCGCGGGCTACGAGCAGGACGGAAACAAGGAGGCGCTCGCAACGGTCGACCGCCTCGTGGGCGAGCTCGCTGCAGGACGGCGCCGGTGAGCGTCGCGCGCCTCCGGCTCGCCGCTCAAAGGCCAAAGGTCGGCCCATGAGCGAGCTCGAGCTCGCGCGCACGCTGCTCCTCTTCGCCTGGGCGTTCGGCCTAGCGGCGATCGAGATCGAGATCGAAGGCGGCTGGGGCTGGGCCGAGCGCCTGCCCACGTGGTGGCGAAGCCGCGGACTGGTCGGACGCGTCTACACGGTCGCGATGGGCCGCCGCCCGCTCACCGGGTACCACGTCTGGGCGTTCACGATCCCGTTGATCGTCCTCCACCTTCCGTACGCCATGGGCGTCGAGTGGACGCTCGCAGGCGAGCTGCGGACGCTGGCCACGTTCTTCGCGCTCGCGGTCGTGTGGGACTACCTCTGGTTCGTGCTCAACCCCGCCTACACGGTCAGGCGCTTCGAGCGCGGCAAGGTCTGGTGGTTCGAGGTGCCGTGGCTCTGGCGGTTCCCCCTCGACTACTACGCAGGCATCGGGCTCTCGCTCGGCCTCGCCGGGCTTTCGGCCTGGGCGGCGGGCGATCTCGAACCCCTTCGGCGCCATCTCTGGATGATCGCGGGGCTGGCTCTCCTGGTCGCCCTCACCGTGCTGGCTGCCCCGCTCTACCATCGCTGGTACCGGCACATGCGCCGCCCCGGCGCCGACGACCGGGCCGTCGTCCATACCTACCCGCCTCCGGCCCCCGGCGCAGCCTGGGAAGGGGGCGAACCTATCCTGCACTTCGACCAGGAAGGGAGTACGACATGAGAAAGTGGCCGCTCGCGCTCGGTGCCGCTGCCGGCGCCGCCGGGTGGGGGATCTACAACGCGATCTCGCCGACGGCACAGGGGTTCGGCAAGACCTTCGCCGGCACGCACGGGCAGGGCAAGCTCATGGCGCTCACCTTCGACGACGGGCCGAACACGGCCTGGACGCCGAAGCTCCTCGAGGTGCTGGACAAGCACGGCGTCAAGGCGACCTTCTTCTCGATCGGCCATTACGCGCGCGAGCAGCCCTCGTTGCTACGTGAGGTCGCGGCCGCGGGCCACGCCGTCGGGAACCACACGTACACACACGTGACGATGCCGCTTCATACGGACGAGACGATCCGCCGCGAGCTGCGCGACACCACGACCGCGATCGAAGAGGCAGGAGTCGAGATGGCGCGCGTCAACGGCCGCCGGCTCATGCGACCTCCCTACGGCCGCCGGCGCCCTGGGACCGTTCGGGTCTTGTGGGAGGAGGGATACATCCCCATCCTCTGGTCGGTGACGCTCTGGGATTGGAACAAGGGCGTCACCACCGAGAAGATCATGCGCAAGGCGGAGAAGCAGATCCGCGGTGGCGACATTGTCCTGCTGCACGACGGTTGCGACGTCGCCATGGGCTGGGATCGCAGCCACTCCGTGCGCTCCGCGGAGCTGATTCTGCAGCAGTGGAAGGAGCAGGAGGGCTACGAGTTCGTTTCGATCCCCGAGATGATCGAGCGGAGCGGCTTCACAGTGTCGAGGGCCTGATGCGCATCTTCGTCTGGCACGGCTATCTCCTCGGAGGCACGGGCTCGAACATCTACGCGCGCCAGCTCTCCCGCGAGTGGAGCCGGGAGGGGCACGACGTCGTCGTCTTCTCCCAGGAGCCGCATCCTGAGCGCTTCGACCTCGGCGGCGTCGAGACGGTGCGTCCCGACGTCGGCGGGTTCCTACCGGTGTTCGTCATCGACGAGTACGAGGGCTACGAGGTCAAGCGGATCCAGGACTCCTCGCGGGCCGAGCTGGACGCCTGGGTGGAGGCCAACGCTGCCGCCATGCGCGAGCGGCTTCCGGCGGACTTCGTGTTCGTCAACCACGTGCTCATGGGCGGCCCGGTGGGGCAGGCGCTCGGCGCACGCTACCTCGTCGCGGCACACGGCTCCGAGCTCGAGTACTCGATGCGCGGGAACGCCGAGCTCTCGGCCCGGGGCCGGGAGGTCCTCTCCGGGGCGGCCGCGACCATCGTCGGCTCCCAGCACATCCGCGGCGTGGTCGCCGAAGTCTGCGGCCAGACGGAGCGCGTCCACGAGGTACCGCCGGGCGTCGACGTCGAGCTCTGGCAGCCCGGCTCGAAGGAGAATGCGCTTGCCGCCCTCCTCGCCGAGGCCCGGAAGGACCCGCCGAATCCCGGAAACGCCGACGAGCGCCTCCCCGACGAGGGGAACGCCGAGCGCCTGTCCGCGTTCCTCGCGGGCGACCGCGCGACCGTCGTCTACTTCGGGAAGCTGATCGAGAACAAGGGCGTGCAGGTTCTCTTCGAGGCGCTGCGTGGGGTGGACGCGCGGGCCGTCATCGTGGGGTTCGGCGACTACCGGGCCGAGCTCGAGCGACTGGCCGGGGACCTCGACGTCCTCTTCACCGGCCCGCTCGAGCATCGCCACCTCGTCCACCTGCTCGCGCTCGCCGACGCCGCTCCCGTGCCCTCGATCTTCCCCGAGGCGTTCGGCATGGTCGCAGCTGAGGCCGCTGCGGCCGGCTGCCCTCCTATCGTGGCGAACCATTCCGGGCTTGCAGAGATCGCGAGGGGGCTGGAGGGCCACTATCCGCCGGAGCTTCGCGGTCTGCCGAGCTTTCCGAACGGCGACTCCAAGGAGCTCCGCGCGCGGCTGGAGCAGCAGCTCGGGCTCGACCCGGCGGAGCGGGACGCGCTCCGCGCCGCCGCGCGAGAAGCAGCAGTGGAGCTTTGGAGCTGGACGAGCGTGGCGCACCGCGTTCTCGAGGCGGCAGGCTGAGCTGGGAGAGCTGAGCGGGGCGGCCTACGACTCCGGCCGCCCCGCCGCTGCTCACGGTGCGGTCGTCGCGACGTTCGCGGCTCCTCGGGTCATCGTCGTCGTGAAGACCCAGTCCGCCGCGGCGTCGTTCGTGTCGGCCCCGTCCGGGTTGCGGCTGAGCGATCCCGTCGTCGAGTTCGAGTCCGCGACGGTCTCGGGCAGCACTGTTCCCTCGACGAGGCTGTACGTGCGGCCGGAGATGACGGCCGCCGTGATCCCGCCCTCGTACGAGAGCGCGTCCAAGAGCGCGCCGTCGTCGGTGTCGATCAGCGCGATCGCGTCCGGGGCACCGTTCTGCGCGTCGCCCGCGACGACGAGGTACGAGCCGGGGTCGAGGGTGCCCGTGAGTGCCTCGCGGTCGTACTCCTCGGAATCGGCGCCGTCGACGAAGACGAGCGCGATGCCGGTGAGGTCGACGGCGCTCGTCCCGGTGTTCTTGAGCTCGACGAAGCCGTCACCGTCCGGCCCGACCTGGTCGTAGTCGATCTCGTTCAGGACGAGCCCGGTGGCCGGCGGCGGCGGAGGTGGGGGCCGGCCGCCGCCCGCGACGCAGCGGAAGAGCACGGTGTCGTCTCCGGCGAAGTCGAGCTCGACGGAGCCGGCGTCGCCGCCGTCGGTGGTGCACGGGAGCCCGGCGAGGTCTCCGAGCTTCGTCAGCCCGGCGCCCGGGTCGCCCTTCGGGCCGGGAGGCCCCGCCGGCCCAGGCCCCCCAGCGGGGCCCGCGACGTTCCACGTGACCGCCTGCTCGCGGGGCCGGCACGTGCCGTCGGCGGAGATGATTCGCACCCAGCCGCCGTTTGGATGGCGACAGGCGCTGATGATTTCGTCCGCCTCGGCAGCCGTCGCCTGCGAGGTGCCCTTGCTCACGGCCAGAGCTCCTCCTGCAGCCAGCGCGAGCGCCCCTAGAGCCGCGAGCGCGGCGAACGCCCGCATTCGTGTGATCCTCACGGGTCTCCTTCCGGTCGAAGTGTCCGACCGGAGATACCGACGCCGGCCGTGCGACCACCAGTGGCCGAGAAGGCCAGGACTGAGGCGAAGCCGCATGGTTGCCCGGGCCTGTGGAGAGCCCGGCTCGAACTCGGCGCCTACTTGCGCGTCTTCGGTGGCAACGAGCGCGCGAACGCCGCTGCCTGCTGCACCCAGCCGCGGAGCTCGACGTCGCCGAGGCCGCCGCGCCCGACGTAGACCATCCCGGTCATGGGGCGGCCCGTGAAGTCCATGTGCCGGACGTGCGGGCGCTCGAGAGCGGCGTCCGCCCCTTCGGCGCCCAGCCGGAGCATGAGCTCGTCCTTCACGATCCCGCAGGCCATGTTGCCGTTCACCATGAACGCGAGTCCGCCGAACATCTTTCGCTCGGTCACGCCCTGCTCGGCCCCGAGAACGACCCGCACGCGATCGGCCAACTGTTCGTCGAAGGCCACGCTAGGGCACCGTTCGTTCGGGCAAGGCGAAACGGCTGAAGACGGTCGCGTCGGCGAAACCGACGATGCCAGAGATCGCACTGCCATCGAACGCGAACACCATCACGCCGTATGCCCCGTGCTCGCCGGCGTCTTCCTCCCACGCGTAAGCAGCGAGGGCGGGCTGACGGTTTGCGGCAGTGGGCACGAGGCGGATCCAGTCGAGGCGGCCGCCGAGCGGGACGGTCCTGAAGAACTCGCCGATGGCTTCCGAGCCCTTGACGAAGAACGGCTCCGGCGGCATTGCCATGATCGCGTCACGCGCGAGGAGGCTCACGATTCCATCGACGTCCACCCTGTCCCAGGCCACCATGAAATGCTTGAGGAGCGCCTTTTCGCTCGCCGTGTCGCCGGCAAGGTGCGGGGGCGCTCCGAGGCCCCGCGCCCGCTCCAGGCCGGCACGGGCTCGCTGCAGCGAGCTGTTCACCGCAGCGACGGAGTCGCCGAGAGTTTCGGCGGTCTCCTTGGCGGACCAGTCCAGGACATCTCGGAGGATGAGCACGGCGCGCTGCTTGGGCGGCAGAAGCTGAGCGGCGGTCACAAAGGCGAGCTGAACGGTCTCCCGCCTCTCGAGCTCGTCGAGCAGGTGATCGGGGTAGGGCTGGAGATGCAGGAGCCGCTCGTTCCAGGCGTCCTCCCCGGCGTCTGCGAGCGGCACCTCCTGTCGCCTGCGGCGCCCGGCCAGCATGGTCAGGCAGACGTTAGTGGCGATCCGGTGCAGCCACGCGCCGAACGGGGCGCGCGGCTCGAACCGGTCGAGTGAGCGCCACGCTCGGAGGAGTGTTTCCTGGAGCGCGTCGTCGGCGTCGTCGACCGAGCCGAGCATCCGGTAGCAGTGCAGGTGGAGCGCCCCGCAATGCGGCCCCGTGAGACGGCGGAAGGACTCCTCGTCCTTCTGTGCGGCTGCGAGGAGCCTGGTCTCTTCGACGACCATGTCTGGCACGTTAGACGCCGGGTGGCGCCGCGCCCAGTTCCGTCCAGGTGCCAGGTGCGAACGTGCCCGGCTTCCCTCCGAGCGCAAGGAAACGAATTCCGGTGTCGCCCGGCACGATTTTGCGCAACTGGTCGGGGCCGAGCCGAGCCATCATGCCGGGGCGCAGCTCGTACTCGGCCCCGTCGACCAGAAGACGAGCGCTGCCCTCGAGTGGGACGTAGACTTCCTCCTGATTCGGGTCGTACGCGTCTGCGGCGTGGTTATGCAACGGGTAGCCGTCCCAGTTGGGCGGCAGGGTGAGCACCTGCATTCCCCAGGCCGTCACGCCGAGCTCGGCGCGGGCGCGCCGCATGAGGCCCTCGTGAAGCCCCTCCATATCGTCGATCGCCACTACCTTCACGTCGCTCATCGAGCACCTCCGTGTCGAACCTTCCATCCTCAAGTTCAACTCGGGAGAGCGTCTCGACTCATCGGGCGCCCAAACAGAAGGGCCGGCGATCGCACGCCGGCCCCGGCCTTTGTCCTTTCGGTCGTGGCTAGAGGACCAGGATCAGGATGACGATGATCAGGATGATCGCGAGCGCACCGGCTCCGATGTACATGTGACCTCCTTTAGGCGCCGTACGTACCCGAGGCGCCGGAACGCAAAACCCAACCGATCGATCTGAGAGGGTGCGGGCATGCTGGCCCCGCTCCTCCGGATCGCGTTCGCCGCGCTCGGGATCGTTGCGATCACCTACCAGTACGCGGATCGTGACGGCGACGCCGGATTCTCCACGACGAATTTCTTCAGCTTCTTCACGATCGAGAGCAACATCCTCGCCGTCGTCGCGCTCGGGCTGTCGGCGGTCGTGCGAACGGACGAGCGGTCCTTCGCCTTCGAGGTGTTCCGCGGCGCGGTCGTCCTCTACATGGCGATCACCGGCGTCGTCTTCGCGCTCCTCCTCTCGGGCCTGCAGGCCGAGCTGCAGACGGCGATCCCGTGGGTGGACTTCGTCGTCCACAAGCTGCTCCCCGCTGTGGTGGTGGCGGATTGGCTCCTCGACCCGCCGCGATACCGCCTGCCGCTCCGGCTCGGGCTCGTCTGGCTCGCGTTCCCGCTCGCCTACGTGACCTACGCGCTGATCCGCGGGTCGTCGGTCGACTGGTATCCGTACCCGTTCCTCGATGTCTCCGAGCTCGGCTACGGCGGCGTCCTCGCCCGCTGCGCCTTGCTCGCCGCCTGGATGGCCGTCGGGGCGATAGTGATCGTGGCCGTCGGGAACGGCACGGCCGCCTTGCGAGGCGGGCCTAGCCGTCCTCGGCTCTTGTGAACTCCATCACCCAGTTGACCTCCCAGCTCTTGCCTCCGTCGCCCGAGAACGCCTGCTCCCAGCGCGGTGTCGGCGTCGTCACGCCGGACCACTCGAAGCGCACGAGCACCGGCTTCCCGTTGAGCATGTCCGCTCCCTGGAAGCTGCCGGTCTCGCCGTCGAACGACCCGAACACGGGCGGGTCGAGCTTCCCGGGCCGCCGGCTATCCGCCCAGTAGATCGCCCACGTCTTCTTCTCCGGGTCGAAGAAGCGAAACGACATGCCGATAAAGCCGCCGTCGTGATCGGTCCGGAACTCGTCCTCGTTCCCGAGGCCGTCCAGGAGCGGCCGCGCCTTCACCGTCGATTCGAACTCGACCCAGTCGGTCGATCCCTTCAGCCGCTCCTTGAGGTAGCGGTTGTGCACCTTCCAGCTCCCCATCCAGAAGTCGAAGTCGCGCCTACCGTCGTTCATGCGAGCCTCCTCGAAGTCGTTGCCTCCCCACTCTAGTGGTCAATTAGGGCAGTTTTCGCCCTCTATCTGTGCTTGACTGGGGCCGTGGCCTCGCCGACCTCCCGGCTGCTCGCGCTCCTCGAGAGCCTGCAGGCGCAGCCGGTTGCGACCGGCCGCGAGCTGGCCGACCGGCTCGGCGTCGACCTCCGCACGCTTCGCCGCTACATCGCTGCGCTCCAGGAGCTCGGGATCCCGGTGGAAGGACAGCGCGGCGTCGGCGGCGGCTACCGTCTTCGGCCCGGCTACCGGCTGCCGCCGCTGATGCTGAGCGACGACGAGACCGTCGTCGTTGTGCTGGGGCTGCTGGCGGCCCGGCGGCTCGGGCTCGACACCGAGGGCGCTTCCGCCGACGGCGCGCTCACGAAGATCCACCGCGTGCTCCCGAACCGCCTCCGTAGTCGGGCCGAGGCGCTCGAGGCCACATTGGGGTTTGCGGACGCGTCGGCGGGCGGCGTCCCGGTGCCGGGCGAGACCGTCCTCCTCCTCGCCGAAGCAGTCCGCAGGCGGAGGCGGCTCCGTACCAGCTACCGCTCCTTCTCAGGCGTCCTCTCCGACCGCGAGCTGAGCCCGCTCGGCCTCGTCGTCCACGCCGGCCGCTGGTACCTCGCCGCCCACGACCACGGCCGGGGCGAGCTCCGCACCTTCCGGGTCGACCGCATGCGCGACCCCGCGCTCGAGGATGCCGCCGCGGTCGCGGCGCCGGAGGACTTCGACGCCGTCGCGTACGTCAGCAGCTCGCTGGCGAGCGTCCCGTGGACGTGGGAGGTCGAGGTGGAGCTCGACCTGTCGCTCGAGCGGGCGGCCGAGCGGATCCCGGCGACGCTCGGCGAGCTGGTCGAGCAGGAGGGGCGAACGGTGCTGCGCATGCGGGTCGAGTCCCTCGACTGGATGGCGGCGCTCCTAGCGGGCCTCGGCTGCGACTTCACCATCCGCCAACCCGACGACCTGCGCACGAGCGTCCGCAAGCTGGCGGCCCGGCTGGCGGCGACCTAAAACCGGAGGCCCGCCGCCGGGGCGGCGGGCCTCTCGATCAGTGGGTCACTGACAGTCGCCCGAGCTCCCGTCCAGCTCACGTGTGACCGAGTTGCTCGGCGCCGAGCGGTTGCCGGCGCTGTCGATCGCGTAGAGAACCCAGGTGTTGGTTCCCTCGAAGCCGTAGGTGTTCACCCGGCCGGTCCCGATGACCGTGGTGTCCGGGATGCCGTTGTCGACGAGCTGGTAGCGGATCGCGGCCTGCGGGTCCTGGTCGTCGGTCGACTGCGTCCATCTGGCAATGATCTCGCAGCTGTGTGAATGCCCGATCCTCAGGTCTGTGACCGCGGTCGGCGGCGTCGTGTCGGTACTTACCGCCGTGGTTGCGGAAACCGCGTTGCTCGGCTGGGAGAAGTTCCAACCGGCGTCGCGCGCTCTCACCGTGAAGGTGTACGTCGTCGTCGGCGCGAGGCCCACGACCGTTGCCGACGTGTTGCCGGTGACGAGGACGTTCCCGCCGAACGGGCTCACGGAGACCTGATACAGGTCGATGATCCCCGAGTCGTCCGTTGAGGCGTCCCAGGAGAGCGAGACCTGGGAGGCAGTGACCGTGTCGACGCGGAGGTTCGCCGGCGGCGAGGGAGGCGTCGTGTCGCGCACCGTCACCACGACGATCAGGTCACTGGTCGATTTGTTACCGCTCCCGTCGATCGCTTCGACCCAGGCGTAGTACTGCACGCCCGGACGCAGGCCGGTCCACGTGTAGGACGTCTGGGTCTTCGGCAGCGTCACGGGCGGTGCGACGGGCCCCGTGGTCCAGAGGTTCACGCGATACGTGAAGGCTCCCGAGTTGTCCGTCGATGCGTTCCAGGCCAGCGAGACGCTCGTCATCGTCTTGGCCGTGACGCGAAGGTTGGTCGGCTTCGTCGGCGGGGTGAAGTCAGCCGCGGCGGTTGCCGACGCCGTCACCAGGGCGAAGGCCGCAAGGACGAGCAGGCCGGCGAGGACCCGCCGGGCAGGAAGGACTGACATGGCGTGTGCTCCCCCTCTCGAGTCGATGCGAGCGGTTGCTCCCCGCTCCGCGAGGTCATACGCGCCAGGGCGAGAACCGGATTGTCAAGATGCACCAGTTCGACAAGCACCCGGAGAGGAGGGTTCATGCTCGATCACGTCGGGCTCAACGTCTCTGACTACGAGCGCAGTCGCGATTTCTACTCTCAGGCCCTGGCCCCACTGAGGATGGCGCTCCTAATGGAGCCGGTGCCGCGGACGGGCGGATTCGGCGCGGACGGCAAGCCGACCTTCTGGATCACCGACCAGCGCGAGCCCACCACCGAGAACGTCCACGTCGCCTTCACGGCACCCGATCGGGCGACCGTGGATTCCTTCCATGCCGCCGCGCTCGCGGCGGGAGGGACCGACAACGGCGCCCCGGGGCCGCGGGAGATCTATCACCCCATGTACTACGGTGCCTATGTCCTCGATCCGGACGGCAACAACGTCGAAGCGGTCTGCCACGGGTCGCTGTCCTCAGAGCCGCAGGCTTGAGACGCAGCACACCAGCGTCCGCTTCGGCGCGAGCACCACGGGCTCCGTGAAACCCTCGGCCCGAAGATGGGCGGTCACTCGCTCGACGGCTTGGCGCGCTCGCTCTGCCCTGGGAGGCTCGTAGAAGAGAAAGAGCCCGCCGCCGGGCGCGAGCGCGCGCCGCACGGCGGCGAGCTCCTTCGTTGCAGGCCCGAGCCAGAAGACGTTGACGTTGATCGCGAAGACCTTGTCGAACCTCGCCTCGCCGGTCGCGAGCGCCGCCAGCTCGATTGCCTCGAGCGAGAGCCGACCCGAGGCGACACATCCCTCGTTCCGTCGCCGTGCCCGCTCGATCTGAATCGGCGAACGGTCGATCGCGAGCATCCGCCCGTCCACGAGCCGCTCGCAGATCAGCTTCGCTGCGAGTCCGGGCCCGCACCCGATCTCGAGCATGCGGTCGCCTGGCCGCACGTCGAGCGTGTCGACTGCCCAGCACACGCGTTCCGGAACCGCGGCGCCCACCTCCGGTCAGCTTGGTTGGCTCGGGTCCGTGGACTCGGCGAGGCGCTTGATCCTCGCCAGTCGCTCGTCCCAATGGGCGGCGACGCGGGTCAGCCGACGCGTGACCGCGTCGAGCCGCTCCGGCCGAACGGTGTAGCGCACCTCGCGGCCCAAGCGCCGAGCCTCGACGAGGCCCGCACGGTCGAGGACCGCGAGGTGCTTGGCAACCGCCTGGCGGGTGACGGGCAGCTCGGTCGCAAGCTCCGTCGCCGTGGCCTCGTGATGGGCGAGGAGGGCGTCGAGCAGCCGTTGCCGTGTCGGATCGGCGACGGCGGCCCAGAGCTCGTCGGCTTCGCCGCGCGCCCTCACCGGACCAGCGCCGACACGTACTCGCGAAGATCCTCCAGCTCCAGCTTCCAGCCCTGGGTGTTCTCCTCGGCGTATTCCGCCTTCTCCTCCTCGGACCGGTCGAGCTCCTGGAAGCCGCTCTCGACGACGTGGAGCCGCGTGCTCTCGCCCTCGGCGGTCAAGCGGAACTCGACGAGGGTCGAGTTGCCTTCGCGCGGCTCGGCGCCGACGGGCCGGGCCCAACGAAACGAAAAGAGGTGAGGAGGCTCGACCCTCTCGACCCTCGCGCGCACGGATCCGTGCTCCTCCCAGGTCAGCGTGGCTTCGCCGCCGGGCCTGAGGTCGATCTCGGCGGAGTCGCCGAACCACCTGCCGACGTGTTCGGGCTCGGTCACAACCGCCCAGACTCTGTCCGGCGGGGCGTCGATCAGGATCTCTCGTTCGATGCGATCGGGAACCATCTTCGTGCTCCTTTCTGATATGCAACCAATAGTTGCACAGTGTAGCAGGACACGCAACTTCTGGTTGCACGCACCGATGAGCGACGCGCTGTCCGGCCGTCATACGATTGATGGCCATCGAGAGCCCGGGCCACAGCCCCGAGGTCGCCGCGGCGACTTCCGGCGACGAGGCGGCGTTCGCCTCGCTTGCCGAGCGCCACCGGCGCGAGCTGCAGGTCCATTGCTACCGGATGCTCGGCTCGCTCGAGGACTCGGAGGACGCCGTCCAGGAGACCTTTCTCCGCGCCTGGCGCAAGCGGTCGAGCTTCGAGGGCCGCTCGACGTTCCGGGCCTGGCTGTACGGGATCGCAACGAAGGCGTGCCTGGACGCGCTCGAGCGTCGTGGTCGGACGGTGCCCACTCGCCACCCGGCGCAGCCGCTGGCTGAGATTCCCTGGCTGCAGCCGTATCCGGATCGGCTGCTGGACATCGTCGCGCCCGACGCCGACGAGCCCGAGGCCGAGGCCATCCGCAGGGAGACGATCGAGCTCGCCTTCATCGCCGCGATCCAGCTTCTGCCGCCGCGGCAGCGCGCGATCCTGATCGCCCGCGACGTGCTCGGCTGGTCGGCGGCCGAGAGCGCGGCGCTTCTAGACGTGAGCACCGTCGCCGCCAACAGCGCACTCCAGCGCGCGCGGGCGACGCTCCGGAAGCATCTCCCTCGCCGGCGGCAGGAGTGGGCGGTCGGCACCGATCCGACCCGCGCGGAGCGGGAATTGCTCCAGCGCTACGTCGAGGCGAACGACCGGGGTGACGCCCGCGCGATGGTCGCGTTGCTGCGCGAGGACGCACTCTTCGCCATGCCTCCGCAGCCGGAGTGGTGGGTCGGTCGAGACGAGATCGTGGCCGGATGGGTATCGGGAGGTTTCGGCTCCGAGTCCTTCGGAGAGTTCCGCTCGGTTCCCACCCGGGCGAACAGGCAGCCGGCAGCCGCTTGCTACCTCCGGCGCCCCGGCGACTCGACGCACAGAGCCTTCTCGCTCGACGTCCTGAGGGTCGAGGAAGGGCTCGTCGCGGAGGTCATCGCCTTCCCTCTCGAGCCGTTCGTGGAGCGGCTCGGCCTCCCCTCGACGCTCTGATGGAAACCGGCCGCGGCGGCGGCCGTCCGTCCTTCCTCGGGAGGCGGATCGCGGACGAGTTCGACGCGCGCCAGGCAGTCGTCGCTCCCGACCGCGCCCTTTCCTTCGACGAAGCGGAGTGGGCGGGCGCGCTCGTCGTAGTCGAGCACGGCCAGATC
>Ga0081538_10003753_pt1 | contig 14218 bp, 13 predicted proteins | sample TabmetS5T2R1_FD_71022 | JGI IMG/M metagenome (GOLD analysis project Ga0081538, IMG submission 71022) | Tabebuia heterophylla rhizosphere microbial communities from the University of Puerto Rico - S5T2R1 | ecosystem: Host-associated > Plants > Roots > Rhizosphere ... | reverse complement strand
CCGCGCGCAGCAGCATCGAGGCGCACATCAGCGCGAAGGCAACGAGCACCCACACCGGGGTGGCCGCGAGCAGTGCGCGGCCGATCGACTCGAGCCCGATGCGCTGCAACGCGAGCGCCGCCAGCCCAGCGCCGGCGACGACGCCGACGCCCACGAGCGCGCGCCTCAGTCCGTGGGCCGGGTGCCGCCGGCCATCGGCCGGGGTACGCGGCTCGAGCGACGGCAGCTGCGGCACGGGTCGGCGGGGCAGGGGCTCGGCGGAAGCGGCGCCGATCCGGCGCGCGGCGCGCGGAAGGCGGGCCTCGGGCCGCGGCAGGGACAGGGCGTCTTCGTACACCTCGACCACCTCGCTCGCCACCCGCGGCCAGGCGAAGCGCTCCGCGCGCTCCCGGGCGGCCACCCCCATGCGGCTGCGCCGGTCCGGGTCGAACGCGAGCCCGTGCAGCGCCTCGCCGAGCTCGACGGGGTCGCCCATCGGCACCAGCAGGCCGTCGACGCCGTCGCGCACGACATCGCGGTAGCCCGCGATGTCGGAGGCCACGACCGGGGTCCCGGACGCGAACGCCTCGGTCAGCACCATTCCGAAGCTCTCACCGCCGAGCGACGGCGCGCACAGCAAGTCGGTTTCGCCCAGCAGGCGCCACTTCTCGTCCTCGGACACGCGGCCCGCGACCTCGACGCCCTCGGGCTCGAGCAGCAGCGGCTGGACCTCCTCGGGGGCGGCGCCGGCGACGGTCAGGTGCGCCTCGACTCCGGCGCCCCGCAGCGCCTCGAACGCGCGCAGAAGGACCGGGAGCCCCTTGCGCTCCTCCGCGCGCCCCACGAACAGGATCCGCAGCTCGCGGTGGGGCCGCGTGGAATCCGGGCGCGCCACGGAGATGTCGACCCCGTTGGGCACGACGCTGTAGCGGCCGCCGTAGTAGCGCTGCGCCGTCCAACGCGCCGCTTCCGAGACCGCGATCCGAGCGCTCAGCTTGCGGTAGAGGCGGCGGGCTCCCCCAAGGTTGGCGATCCCGTGCGCGAGCCGACTGGTCGAGTAGGTGTGGAACGTGCCGACCACGGGGGCGCGCGCGTGCTCGGTCGCGAACCAGCTGACGGCGAAGGCGTTCGGCTCGTGCACGTGGACGACGTCGTAGCCCCCGGTTCGCAGCTCGTGGCCCAGCACGGCGGCCCCAGTCGGGAAGAGCGACAGGTTCGAGACCGCGCCGTTCATCGGGAGGCCGAGCGTGCGCCCGAGCGGGATCAGATGATCGGGCAGGGGCCGGCTCTGCGGCGATGCGCCGCGATGCAGGAAACGCGCCAGACGGTCGTCGGGATCGTACGGGGCCAACAGCCGGACCTCGTGGCCCAGCCTTAGAAGCTCGCTTGCAAGTGCCTCGACATGTAACCCGACGCCGCCCGGATACGTGTACGAGTAGGGCGACACCAGCGCGACACGCACGCAAGTCATCCTATCGGGGAGACTTGGCGAAATGACCGAGCATCGTAATTACGTCAAATACACCTTTCTCAAGGTCGATCCTGCCTGGCGGCGGCGGGCGGCCGACGAGCGGGCCGAGGACAAGCGCGAGTTCGCGGCCGCGTGCAGGGATTTTGCGGAGGAGCACTATCTTCGCGCCTACTCGCTCGTCGGCACCCGCGGCGACTGCGACCTGATGGTGCGGGCGATCGCGCGCAGGCTCGATCCGATCCACGACCTGCACGTGCTGCTCAACCAGAGCGGCCTAATGCGATTTTCGAACATTCCGTACTCATACCTTTCGATGACGAAGGAGTCGCTCTACTCGGACGAGCCGGACAAGCCGCTCGGGCCCCGCGCCGGTGCCGACTCGAAGTACCTGATCGTGTACCCGATGTGGAAGAAGCGGGAGTGGTACCGGCTGCCGGAGGAGGAGCGGATGCGGGTGATGCGCGACCACATAGCGGTGGCCCGCCGCTTCACGGGCATCGAGACGAACACCTCGTACTCCTTCGGGCTCGACGACCAGGAGTTCGTCGTGGCCTTCGACGCCGACGATCCCTCCGAGTTCCTCGACCTCGTTCAGGAGCTGCGCGGCACGGAGTCGAGCGCCTACACCGAGTCCGAGACGCCGATCTTCACGTGCATCTCCGCCTCCGTCGAGCGCGCGCTCGACGCCCTCGACGGCCAGGTCGTCAGGGCGCTGGCGTAGCCGCGCGCGCCGCGTCGAGCAGATCGTCGAAGCTGCAGAGCTTCACGCGCGGGCGGCCGTGGGGCTCGCCGGCCGACTTCTCCGCCCGGTCGATGGCCTCCCACCCCGCATAGGTGACATGCTCCGGCGCGCGCTCCGCCAGCAGCGCCTCGAGCGAGTCGCGGTCGCAGTCGGCGGGCTCGAGCAGCCGGCCGCCGTCCAGGTCTTCGAGCAGCCGGTCGACGGTCTCCTGGGCGTCGCGCTTGTTGGTGCCGATGATCCCGGTGGGGCCGCGCTTGATCCAACCCACCACGTACTCCCCGGCGAGCGGCTCGCCGCCCTCGGCGACGATGCGGCCGCCGTCGTTTGGGATCACGCAGCCACGCTCGTCGAAGGGCAGGCCCGGGACCGGCGTGCCGCGGTAGCCGATCGAGCGGAACACAAGCCCACAGTCGAGCTCCTCGACCTCCTCGGTCGGCCGCGCACGCAGGGCCCCGGACTCGTCGGGAACCAGCTCGTTGCGGCAGATGCGGATGCCCTCCACGCGCTCCTCACCCAGGATCTCCACCGGCGAGACCAGGAAGCGCAGCACGATTCGGCGCGGCTTGCCGGTCGGCTCCCGCGCCGCGTAGCCGGACAGGATCTCGACGTTCTTCTTCGCCGTCATGCTGGCCGCGTCGCTCTCGATGAACGCCCTGCTGTCCGGATCGAGCTCGACGTCGCGCGGATCCACGAACACGTCGGCTTCGGTCATCTCGCCCAGCTCGAGCAACTCGGGGTTCGTGAACGCCACCTGCGCCGGCCCGCGCCGGCCCAGGACCACGATCTCCCTCACCCGCGACTCCGCCAGCACCTCTAGCGCGTGGTCGGCCACGTCAGTGGTTGCGAGCTCGTCGCGGGACAGCGCCAGCATGCGGGCCACGTCGGTCGCGACGTTCCCGTTCCCGACCACGACCGCGCGCTCGTGTGAGAGGTCGAAGTCCAGGTCGCGGTAGTCCGGATGGCCGTTGTACCAGGCCACGAACTCGGTCGCGGCCCAGCTTCCGGGCAGATCCTCGCCCGGGATCCCCATCCGCCTGTCGGTCTGGGACCCGACGGCGCAGATCAGCGCGTGGTAGCGCCCGGCGAGGTCGTCGTGGCTCACGTCGCAGCCGAACTCGACGTTGCCGTAGAAACGGAACTCCGGATGGGCCGCCGTCTTCTCGTACACCCGGCTCACGGCCTTGATGTTCGGATGGTCCGGTGCCACCCCGCCCCGTACGAGTCCCCAGGGCGTCGGCAGCCTGTCGTACATGTCCACCTGAACGCAGAGATCCGGGTGCGACTTCGACTTCAATAGGTGGCCCGCGGCGTAGAAGCCGGCCGGACCGGAGCCGATGATCGCGACTCGCAGGGGATGCTCAGGTGTGCCGATTGGTGCCATGGGATGCCCGATGGGGAGGCTAGTGGTCTCCGTCGGCCATGATCCAGGTCGTGGATCGGGTCGCCGTCGTGGACATGGGGTCGAACTCCTGGCGACTCGTCGTGTACGGGTACGAGCCGGACACACCCTGGTGGAGCCTGGTCGACGAGATCCGCGAGGCGGTGCGCATCGGCGCCGGCATGGGTAAGGAGCGCCTGCTCCGGGCCGAGCGCATCGACCGCGCCATCCACACCGCCGCCGTCTTCGACTCCTTCTGCCGCGCGTCCGGGATCGATCGGATCGATGCGGTTGCCACCAGCGCGATCCGCGACGCCCGCAACGGCGAGGACCTCCTGGACGCGATCCGGGCGGACACCGCGCTCGACCCGCACGTGATCAGCGGCCGCGAGGAGGCTCGCTACGGCTTCCTGGCAATCGTCAACTCGACCACGCTCGAGGACGGCTTCGGGCTCGAGATGGGGGGCGGAAGCATCCAGACGCTGCGGATCGCCGGGCGCCGCCTGACCGATGCCGAGTCGCTGGCGCTCGGGTCGGTGAGCGTCAGCGAGGAGTTCCTCCCCGGCGAGAGGGCCACAGCGAAGGGAATGAAGGCGCTGAGGAGGCGCGTGGCGGCGGAGCTCGACTCCCTCGGCTGGTGGACCGGTGGCGGGCGGCTCGTGGGCATCGGCGGCACGATTCGCAACCTCGCCGCCGCCGCGATGAAGCGGCTCGACCTGCCGGACCTCGACGTGCAGGGGTTCACGCTCACGCGCGAGGCGCTCCAGGAGCTGATCGACCTGCTGGCGGAGCGACCCGCTTCGAAGCGCGGCGGGGTGGCCGGAATCAAGCCGGACCGGAGCGACGTCATCCTGGGTGGCGCGCTCGTGCTCAGCGCCGCGCTCGATGCCGGCGGCTTCGACGCCCTGGAGGTGACCGAGGCCGGCCTGCGCGAGGGGATCTTCTTCGAGCGCCTGCTGGGCGAGGGCGGGCGGTTCGAGGACGTGCGCCGGCAGTCGGTGGAGAACCTCGCCCACCGGTTCACGAGCGAGCCGGACCATGTCCGTCACGTGGCCGCGCTTTCGCTCGCCATGTTCGACGGGCTGGAGGCCGCGGGCCTGCACGACCTCGGTCCGGCGGAGCGCGAGCTGCTATGGGCGGCCTGTCTGCTGCACGACATCGGCACCGCGATCGACTACGACGACCACCATCGCCACTCCTACTACCTGATCCTGAATGCCGGCCTGCCCGGCTTCACGCCGCGGGAGCTGGTGCTGATCGGGCTGATCGCCCGCTATCACCGCAAGGGCGACCCCGATTCCTCGCAACTGGGCGACCTCGAGGAGGACGGCGACGCTGAGCGGCTGCGACTCCTCTCCGGGGTCATCCGCCTTGCCGAGCAACTCGAGCGGAGCCGCGACGGTTCGGTGCGAGCGGTCCGGGTGGGCAGCGCCAACGGCGCGATCACGCTCGAGGCGCAGACGGGCGCGCGCGGCGATCCCAGCGTCGCGATCTGGGCGGCACGCCGCAACTCCGACCTGCTCGCCGAGGCAATCGGACGGCCGGTAGAGATCGAGGCTCCCGCTTGATCGTTACCGAGGACCACCGGCGCTGGTGGGTCCTGACCGGCGCCTCCACGGGCCTGTTCATCCTGATGCTGGACTCGACGACCCTCCCGCTCGCGCTGTCCTCCATTCGGCTCGAGCTCGGCGCCTCGAGCTCCGGCCTTCAATGGGTCCAGAACGTCTATCTGCTGACCATGGCTGCGCTGGTCATCACGCTCGGCAGGCTGGGCGACATGCTTGGGCGCAAGCGGATCTTCCAGCTCGGACTGCTCGGCTTCGGCGCGGGCTCCGTCATCTGCGCCACCGCCGACTCGACGGGCCAGCTGATCGGCGGCCGCGTCGTGCAGGGCGCCGGCGGCGCCGCGCTGCTCGCGCTCTCGCTCGCAATCGCGAACCTCGCGTTCCCGCCGGAGGAGCGTCCGCGCGCCGTGGGCATCTGGGCGGCCGTGTCGGCAGTGGCCCTGGCCATCGGACCGCTCGTCGGGGGCATCGCGGTCGAGCTGGTCAGCTGGCGTCTCATCTTCTGGCTCGCGGTGCCGTTCGCCGCAGTGGCGCTGGCGATCATGGCCGTCGCCGCACCGGAGTCGCGCGATGAGACAGCCAAGGCGCGCATTGACCTCCCCGGCCTCGCGACCCTCACCCTCGGACTCACCGCGGTGGTGCTCGCGCTCGTTCAGGGCAAGCAGTGGGGTTGGGAGTCGGCGGCAACGCTCGGCGTGCTCGCCGGGGGCTTGGCGCTCCTCGCCCTCTTCTGGGTCGTCGAGCACCACGTCCACCAGCCGATCGTCGACTTCCAGCTCTTCCGCAGCGGTCCCTACCTCGGCGCCACCGCGGCGGCCTTCGCGCTGGTCGGCTCCTACTGGGTGCTGATCTTCTACCTGCCGCAGTACGTCGAGCTGGTCCTGGACCACTCCACCTTGGCGAGCGGCCTGCTCGTATTGCCGGTGACCGCGCCGATGGTGGCGATCTCGCCGTTGGCGGGAAGGCTGAGCTCGCGCGTGGGCGTACGTTCCCTGATGACCGCCGGCATGGCATGCGCGTCGGCGGGGATGCTCGTGGTCACCCGAGTTGACGGCGACACCGGCTATGCGCTGCTGCTGCCCGGCCTGCTGTTGTTCGGCGTCGCCATGGGGCTCGTCTTCGCGACGATGTCGGCGGCGGCGATGGCGGCTTTGCCACCGGAGAAGGCGGGCGTCGCGTCGGGCGTGCTCGCGATGAACCGCACGCTTGCGGGCGCGCTCCTGCTCGCAGGCGCCGGAGCGATCTTCCAGCACGTCGAGCTCGAGCGCAGGCTGGACGGCAGCTCGTTCGACGCCGCGTTCGCCGACGGCCTCGCGGGCGCAGCCTGGCTGCTCGTCGGCGTTCTCGCCGCGGGGACGCTCCTGACCTGGCTCTTTGTCCGCTCGGCGCCGGCCGTGCGCGAGGCGCCGACGCCGCGACCGCACGTGGCGCACCGCTTTCATCTTTGAGCCTCGTGGGGACCCCGATCGACCCCGGCATCAGCGGCTTTGACTACCGGGCCGTCGCGGTCGGACCGACTTCCTACAGGCCGGGAACGGCCGGCAGGGGACGACCCGTGCTTCTCCTCCATGGCTTCCCGCAGACCCACTACTGCTGGCATCGCGTCGCCCCGGTGCTCGCCGAGCGCAACACCGTCGTGGTCTGCGACCTGAAGGGCTACGGCGAGAGCCGTTCCCCGCCCGGGGGCCCGCTGGGGGAGGGCTACAGCAAGCGCGAGATGGCCGCCGAGCTGGTCGAGCTGATGGAGCGGCTCGGGTTCGAGCGCTACTCGGTCGTCGGCCACGACCGAGGCGGTCGAGTCGCCTACCGCATGGCGCTCGATCATCCCCACGCCGTCGAGCGTCTCTGCGTGCTGAACATCGTGCCGACCGTGGACCAGTTCGAGCGGATGGCGGCGGAGGCCGCGCTCGAGTACTACCCGTGGTTCTTCCTGGCCCAGCCGCCGCCGATTGCGGAACGCCTGGTCAGCGCCAGCGCCGAGTGCTTCCTTCGCCACCTGCTGACCTCCTGGGCCGGTACGCCCGGCGCCATCTCCGCGCAGGCGGCCGAGCGCTACCTGCACGCCTTCACCCCCGAGGCAATCTCGCGCATCTGCGCCGACTACCGGGCGGCATTCCACATCGACCGGCTCACGGACGCCGAGGATCGTGCCGCCGGTCGCAAGATCCACTGCCCGGTGTTCGTGCACTGGGGAGCCGAGGAGGGCTCCATGTCCGATGGGCCGCTGCCCGTGTGGCGGCAATGGGCCGATGCGGTCCAGGGAGGCCCGCTGGCCTCCGGCCACTTCGTCGCGGAGGAGGCGCCGGAAGAGCTTGCTGCCTCGCTGCGGAGCTTCTTGGTCGAGGCGCCTCCTTCGTACACTCATGATCGGGCGTGATCATGCTTCGGACCCGCTTCTGCCAGCTCTTTGGGATCGAGGCGCCCATCCTGCAGGCCGCAATCTGGCCGGCCACTTCCCCGAGCTTGGTCGCCGCGGTGGCCGAGGCGGGAGGGTTGGGCAGCATCGGCGCTCTGTTTGCATCGGCTGACCAGATCCGGGAGCAGATCGAGCGCGTGCGCGAGCTGACCGATCGGCCATTCGCGGTGAACCACGTCGTGCCCGTCCTCGACGAGGGGGCCTTCGAGGCCACACTCGAGGCGCGCCCCACCGCGGTGTCGTTCGCGCTCGGCGATCCCGGCGACCTGGTCGACCGCGCTCACGGCGCCGGAGCGAAGGTGATTCACCAGGTGCACACCGTGGGCCAGGCACGCGAGGCGGCGGAGCGCGGTGTCGATGTGGTCGTCGCCCAGGGCAGCGAGGCCGGGGGCCAGGGCATGGCGGCCGGCGTGGGCGCGATGGCGCTCGTTCCCCAGGTCGTCGACGCCATCGCCCCCGTCCCGGTTCTCGTCGCCGGTGGCGTGGCCGACGGGCGCGGGCTGGCCGCGGCTCTGGTGCTGGGCGCAGCCGGCGCCAACGTGGGCACGCGCTTCCTCGCCTCCGACGAGGCCGCTGTGGACGCGGCCTGGAAGCACCTCATCCTCGAGACGGAGGCAGAGGACGCGGTGCGCTTCGAGGCCTGGGGGGCGATCATGCCCGCGGGCGGGGGCGGTTACGACGTCGTGCCGCGCGTGATCCGAACCGACTTCGTAGCGGAGTGGGAGCGCCGGCAGGAGGAGGCGGGCCGGCAGGCCGACCGCCTCAGGCGTGAGATCATGGCGTCAATCGAACGGCAACGGCCGCACGAGCTGACGCCCTTCAGCGGGCAGACGGCCGGCCTGATCCGGGACGTGCTCCCGGCCGCCGAGATCGTGCGGGCGATGGTGGCCGAGGCCGAGGACGCCCTCGAGCGCGCCGGCGCGCAGCGCAGCGGCTGAGAAGGCCACGCCTATACACCGGCTAGGCGAGCCGCGTCTCGAGCACGCCGAGCTGGGGCGAGCTGATCACGACCTCGTCGCCGGGCTGCAGCCAGACCTTCGGGTCGCGCCTGCTGCCGACCCCCGCCGGCGTACCCGTGGAGATCAGGTCGCCCGGCTCGAGCGTCATCAGCTGCGAGAGGTAGGCCACGAGCGCGGGCACGGAGTGGATCAGGTCGGCGGTGGAGCTCTTCTGCATCCGCTCGCCGTTAAGCGTCAGCTCGATCTCGATCGCGTCGTGAGGTCCGGCCTCGTCGGGCGTCACGAGCGCCGGGCCGCACGGAGCGGCTCCGTCGAAGACCTTCCCGGGCATCCATTGCGGCGTCTTGAACTGGTAGTCGCGCGCCGAGAGGTCGTTGAGCAGCGTGTAGCCGGCCACGTGCTCCATCGCACTCTCCTCGGGCACGTCCTTCGCCCGGTCGCCGATCACGAACGCCACCTCGGCCTCGTAATCGACCTTCGCGCTCCAGTCGGGGAGCTTCGCGGTGCCTCCCGGCCGCACAAGCGAGTTCGCGAACTTCGCGAAGAAGGTCGGCGTCTCCGGCGCCTCCAGGCCCGCCTCCTCTGCGTGCTCGCGGTAGTTGAGGCCGATGCAGACGATCTTCCCCGGGCGCTCGATCGGGGGCAGCAGGTCCACGCCCTCCACCGGCACGCCGTCGTCCTCCACCGCTCCCACCTCGGCCAGAAGTCCGCCCTGGAGCAGGGCCAGAACCGTGCGCTCCTCGTGGGGAGTCCCGGCGAACGCCTCTCCCCAGATGTCATAGACGCGGCCCTCGCGCAGTAGGGCGGCCAGCGGCCCGGTGGGTGTGTCGAAGCTCACCAGTCGCATCGGCGGGCCAGAAGCCTACGCGTAGAGTGAGGTGAATGGCGAAGCAGCTCCCTACCGGCCGCGTACGGCGCGCCGCCAAGGTCGGGCGCTTGGCCGGCGGCCAAACCGCCCGCGGCTACGTGACGAAGGCGGCCAACCTCACGCGCTCCTCCGAGGGGCGCCGTAGCGCAGCCGAGCGGCGGCAGCTCCAGGCCGCCGAGCAGATCTTCGAGGTGCTCGGGCAGATGAAGGGCGCGGCGATGAAGGTCGGCCAGGTGGCCTCGTTCGTCGACACCGGGGCGTTCCCGCCCGAGTTCCAGGAGCGCGTCCAGGCAAAGCTCGCGGAGCTGCGAGAGGCGGCTCCCCGGGTGCCCTTCGAGCGGATGCGGAAGGTGATCGAGGACGATCTGGGCGAGCCGCTCGAGCGCGCCTTCGCCGAGTTCGGCGAGGAGGCCGTGGCGGCGGCGTCGATCGGCCAGGTCTACAAGGCGCGCCTTGACGACGGACGCGACGTGGCGGTGAAGGTTCAGTACCCCGGCGTGGCCCAGGCGGTGCGGGCCGACCTCCAGAACCTGGGGCTGATCATGCGCGTGGCGAAGCGGATCGCCCCCGGCATGGACGCGAAGGCGATGACGCGCGAGATCCGCGAGCGCCTGACGGACGAGCTCGACTACGAGCACGAGGCCCAGCAGCACCGCGCCTTCGCCCGCACCTGGCGCGGCCACCCCTTCATCTACGTGCCGCCCGTGGTGACCGAGCTCTGCTCGGAGCACGTCCTGGTCACCGAGTGGGTCGATGGCCGGGGATTCGAGGAGGTGCGCCGGATGGACCGAGCGGTCCGCGACCGCTTCGGCGAGACGGTCTTTCGATTCTTCTTCGGCTCGCTGTACCGCAACGGCCACTTCTCGGGCGACCCGCACCCGGGCAACCACCGGCTCATGCCGGACGGCCGCGTGGCATTCATGGACTTCGGCATGACGAAACGTGTGTCGCGCGAGGACCTCGAGCTCGAGATCGCCGCAATCCGGGCCGCCATGGACGGCGACGTCGACGAGCTCCATCGGAGGCTGGGCGCCATGGGCTTCTTCGATCCGGCCGACGACCAGGTCACGCCGGAGGCGGTGTTCGAGCACTTCCACGACGTCACCGCCTGGTACATCGAGGACCGCGAGGTCACGATCACGCGCGAGCTGGTCGCGCGGGTGCTGATCGATTTCGGTGACCCGCGGTCGCGCCACTGGCCGCTGATGCGACGCGAGACGATGCCCCCGCAGGCGATGCTCGCGCGCCGAATGGAGGCGCTCACCCTGGGCGTGCTCGGCCAGCTCGGGGCCACCGCCAACTGGCATCTGATCGCGCGCGAGTGGCTCTTCGACGACCCGCCCTCGACGGAGCTCGGGGAGCTCGAGCGGCCCTTCCACTCCCGGGCGGCTGCCTGATGCCCCGCCCAAGCGCCGGCTCCCGCACCACGCCCCTCGCGGGGAGCCCGGACGTGCTTGCGCGGCTGGCCGCCGCCGACCCGGTGCTCGCGAAGCTCATCGAACGCTACGGGAGCACCGACCGCGTGCTCGCCCGGCGCGGCCGGCGCCCCGGCGACGCGTACGGCGCGCTGCTGCGCTCCATCGTCGGCCAGCAGCTCTCCACCAGGTCGGCGCGGTCGATCTTCGAGCGCCTGGTCGGGCTGTTCGGCGATCGCACGCCGACCCCGCGGGAGCTGCTCGACATCGACCCCGAGACCCTGCGCGAGGTCGGCCTCTCGCGCGCCAAGGTCGCGTTCCTGCGTGACCTCGCCGAGCACGTGGAGGACGGCGAGCTCGACCTCGAGCGGATCGCGGAGCTGCCCGACGAGGAGGTGGCGGCCGAGCTCACTCGGATCCAGGGCATCGGTCCCTGGACCGTGGACATGTTCCTGATCTTCCACCTCGGCCGACCGGACGTGCTGCCGGTGGGCGACCTCGGGATCAGGCGGGCGGCGCAGATCGAGTACGGCCTGGACGGCCTACCCGACGCGGCCGAGCTAGAGCGGATCGCCGAGCCCTGGCGGCCGAACCGGTCGCTGGGGTCGCTTTACCTGTGGCGCTCGCTAGACGCGACGCCGGCGTGAGTCCTCCGACGCCTAGACCGTCGCCTGGCCGCGTCATCGGTCGCTCGCGTGCGTAGCACGCGTCGCTCCCTGCTTCCTTGCCAGGCTTGGTCGAGGCGCCGGAGATCAGACGGAGGCGCCGCAGCTGGGCTCCTCTTCCGCTACGCGAAAGGACGAGCCGCAGCCACAGGAGGAGACCACGTTGGGGTTCGAGACCTCGAAGCCCGAGCCCATGAAGCTCTCGGTGAAGTCGACCGTGGAGCCTTCGACGTACCGCAGGCTGGCGGGGTCCACGAGGACGCGGATCCCGGAGGAGTCGAAGACGTGGTCGTCGTCGCGCTTCTCGTCGAGCGCGAGCGCGTACTGGAAGCCGGAGCAGCCGCCGCCGCGGACTCCGACCCGCAGGCCGACCGCCGCGCTCTCGGCGTTCTGCCCGTTGATGAACTCGCGCACCTTCTCGGCGGCAATGTCGGTGAGGATGACCATCGGTCCCAATTGTATCGGCGGCGCCGTCGATACCCTGAGGGATCGGATGCCAAGCGCAAACGATCTGAAAGAGCGCATCGAGCGTGCGCTGCCGGGAGCCCGGGTCGCAGTGGAGGATCTGACCGGCGGCGGCGACCACTTCCGGGCGGAGGTGGTCTCGGACAGGTTCACGGGCCTGTCTCGCATCCAGCAGCACAAGCTGATCTACGACGTGTTCGGCGACGAGGTCGGCGGCCCCATTCACGCGCTCTCGATCAAGACCTCGACTCCGGGAGACGGACGATGACGAACGATGAGATCCGCGCATTCCTCGAGAACGCGATCCAGGAGAACAAGGTGATGCTCTTCATGAAGGGCACGCCAAACGAGCCCGCGTGCGGCTTCTCGGCGCGCGCGTCCGGCTGCCTGAACGCGCTCGGCGTGCAGTACTCGGCGCTCGACATCCTGCCCGATCCCCGCATCCGCGAGGAGCTCTCCGGGCTGTCGGGTTGGCCGACGATTCCGCAGCTCTTCGTCGACGGCGAGCTGGTGGGCGGCTCGGACATCGTCTTCGAGATGTTCGAGTCCGGCGAGCTCGCGCAGCTCCTCGGCGTGGAGCAGCCCGAGGCGCCCGAGGCCGAGCAGCCGCAGCCGCAGAAGCGCCCGATCGGGCTCGAGAACCGCCTCGGCTAGCCGCCGCGCCCGCGGCGCCGCGGGATCGCCTTGCGCCCCCGCTCGGCGTATTCGCGCGCGCGGCGCTTGTAGCGCTCCTTCTCGTCAGGCGACAGCGCCTGCCAGCGCTCCCAGGCCATTAGCACGTAGGGCCACAGCTTCCGTGCCCCCTTCCATGCGCGGCGTCCGCGGCCTGCCTGTCTTCCTTCTCCAGCCAATCGAGGTGCTCCAGGATGCGACTGCGCGCGACCTTACCGCAGCGGCGGACCGGGTCAGCCGGCAACCTCCAGCGGTAGAGGAGTGGTCACGTGAGCGGGCTGACCCGCCGCAGCAGGCCGACCGCCTCGTCGACCGCCCCGAGCGCCGCGCCCGCGAGGCGGTATTGGACCTGCTGTGAGCGTCGGCTGCGGGCGATGCGATCGTGCTCTCGCTCCAGGTGCCACCTCACGGTGGCCTCGAGGGTCTCCTCGTGAGGACGTGACCTCCAGCCCAGCTCGCGTCGAGCCTTGGCTGAGCTGTAGGTCCAGCGCTGGCTTGCGGCACGCACCTCCGCAGGATTGAGGGGCCAACTCAACCCGGCCGCGGTGGTCACGGCGGCCGCCGCCGCCGCCGTCCGCGCCGGCAGCTTCACCGGCGGGTCCACTCCGGACAGGCGGCCGAGGTCGGCGAAGAGGCGATCGAAGGTGAAGTTCCGCCCGCCGAGGATGTAGCGTTCGCCGAGCTGGCCGCGCGCGTCGGCGAGCATGTGACCCTCGGCCACGTCGCGCACGTCGACGATGCTTGCGGCGCCGTCCGTGTAGAGCGGGACGTGGCCGAGCAGGAAGCTCCGCACAAGTCGTGTTGAAGCCAGCTGCACGTCGCCCGGGCCGAAGCACACCGCAGGGTTGACGCACACGAGCGGGAGGCCCTGGGCGGCCAGGCGCATCGCCTCGACCTCGGCCTCGTGAACCGAGTTGACGTAGGGGATGTCGAGGTGGCCGGCGGTGAAGAGCTGGCCCTCGTCGGCGGTCTTGCCCTCCTCCGCGGGGCCGACCACGGCCGCGCTCGACGTGTAGACGACCCGCGCCACCCCGGCACGTAGGCACTCCTCCATCACCACCTTCGTCCCCCCGACGTTGACCTGGAACAGGCGCTCTCGGTCCTCCGGCCGGACGGACGTCATGCCCGCGCAGTGAAAGACGCGCTCGCATCCCGTCAGGGCGCGACGTACGCTGCGGCGGTCGCGCACGTCGCACCGCAGCCGCTCGCAGTCCAGATCGGCGATCGCGCTGTCCGGCGATCCCTCCTCGACGGCCAGTCGCACCTCGTGGCCACGCTCGAGCGTGAGACGAGCGACGTGCGAGCCGATGAAGCCCGTCGCGCCTGTGACGAGGACCCTAGTGGTCACCGTCCCAGCTGCCAAAGGCGATCGTGCTCGTGGCCGTGACCACTTGCCAACTACACGCGCGTCTGCTGCCGGTGGCGGCCCTCGAAGAGACGCTGACAATCCACGCACCGGACGGCCTCCGGCACCGCCTCGAGGCGCGCCGGCGGGATCGAGCGGCCACAGCCCTTGCAGGTGCCGTAGCTACCGTCGGCGAGCGCGCGGCGCGCCTCGGCGATTCGCCGCTCGCCCTCCTCGATGAAGATCTCCTCGGTCTCCTCCATCTCCTCTTCGAGCAG
>Ga0081538_10003752_pt1 | contig 14220 bp, 12 predicted proteins | sample TabmetS5T2R1_FD_71022 | JGI IMG/M metagenome (GOLD analysis project Ga0081538, IMG submission 71022) | Tabebuia heterophylla rhizosphere microbial communities from the University of Puerto Rico - S5T2R1 | ecosystem: Host-associated > Plants > Roots > Rhizosphere ... | reverse complement strand
ACCGGGGGCTTAACCCGGAGCACTGGATTTGAAGTCCAGGGGCCACACCAGCAGCCCAACGCCTCCATTTGAACACCGCCATGGTTTTATGCCCGGTGATTTTCATCGCCGTGAGCGCATCCACACCGGCACGCCGGAGGTTCGTCGTCGCCGTGTGGCGGTAATCATGAAAGACCGTATTCGTAATCCCTGTCTGCTGGCGCACTCGCGCGAACACCCGCTTAATCGACTTCACCGGCCTGCCGCTGTGGGTGAACACGTAGGGAAGACGTTTCCCTTGGGCATCGAGCGCCACAGGCAAACGTCCGAGCACGTCTCGCAACTCTCGCCCAATTGGGATATTTCGGGCGTCATCGGTCTTCGTGTCGGCGTCTTTCAGCCGAATGAAGCCCGCCTTCAAATCGACCTTATCCCAGGTTAATCCCAAGATTTCCCCTCGCCGCATGGCCGTATAGTAGGCACACTGCAAGATGGGCTTGAGATAATCCGGCGAGGCATTTAACATACGATGAAACTCTTCGGCCGTCAAGATTCGATCGCGAATGTTGTGCTCATCGAAGAATCTGACGCGGCTGACGGGATTGTCGTTCGGCAGACCACCGGGAAGATGGAGCAAGCCCTTCCGGGCGACGTTGAACATCGCCTTCAGACAGGCCAACTCATCGATGGAGACCAGCCCCCACCAGGCCCATATTGGTATCCCTGACCCTCCGACGTGCCCCGATACACAACCGTCCCTACCACATCAACGCGCGTTTTGGGGATGCGCGAGTGCTTGCCGTACACGTTCGGCACTACAAGTCCATCCTGGTTTAAGGCCAGCAGTCAGCCACCCTGCGTTTGCGCCTGTTCCATCCAGCGGTGGACATCACCAGGGATGTCCGGGCCAGCACGTTCGTGCACCGGCGTCACCATCGATCGAGTGCCCCTGTGTCTGGCTTATGCGCTGCTCCTTCCAGTGATGCGCGCGTCTGTCCCCTTCGGGCTCTGTAACCTGTGCGGCGTGACGGCGGGGTGACTTGTCGGAAAAAGTCTGCCAACTCCGGCCCTTTGCGCGCTTCATGCGCTGTTCACGTTACGCGATAGCGCTCGATCAGTGAGGCGGTCGCCACGCCGGACGGGTGATGCCACAGAAGTGGCAGCGGTCGTGGCTGTGTGTTCGTCGCTCGGTCATCGCGCTCTCCATCCACACGACGCCAACAAGCCCACCAACCCCTTGCTAGGGCTCATCCTTGTCGAAGTCCAGTCCCGGGATCAGCTGGAGGCGGGTCGTGTAATCGAGCAGTCCCGTCGCCGGGAGGCCATATGTAGCCTGGAAGGCCCGGACTGCCTCCTGCGTCTGGACGGTATAGCGTCCGTCGATCGGGCCTGGGTCAAACCCGAAGTCGCGCACATGCGTCTGCGCCACCTGGATGTCGCCTCGGGTCAAGAGCCGGTCCACCGCGGGGCGTACCGTCCCGGCCTGGCCATCCCCTTGGTCAAAGGCGACACAGGCGGTGAGTAGCACCAACGGGAGCCAGCCGATGACAGCCCAGCATGGGCTCATGCCATGCCTCCTCTCCGTGGCCGATGTGCGTCCCAGTGCTGCCTGTCCGGTCCAGCCGGTGTTTTCTACGCGACCGTCCACATCATTGGGCTCCCCACCACCCCCGTCCCGCCTCCCGCGCCTCCCGCTCCCACTGCCGGAATGGCTCCAGGTGTTTGAACGGGCACCGGGTGTACGCCCCCGTACCCCTGCCGGATCGTCTCCGCGTTCACGCCGGTGCCCTTGTCGAGGTAGACAGACGCGAGGGTGCGGCCATATTGGTCGTGGCGTTGCTGGTCGGACTCGGGGCGGACGCGCTCGCCCGCGACAGTCCGCTGCGTGAAGGCGGTCGCCTCCTTCCCGAAGTACTGCACGGGCTTGCGGGGGTCTTTCGTCTCCAGGGTGTCCACGCCGATGAGGCGCACCATCTCCCCGGTGCGCAGCTCCAGCGTATCCCCATCGATGGCCCGCATGACCTCCACCATCTGGCTCTGTGCACCAGGTGGTGGTGTCGGCTGGACAGGGGATGGTGTCGCTGCGCGGGGCTTGCGCCCGAAGCAGAATTCGTTGTGGGGGAGCTACGGATTGACCCAGCGCAGCTGCCCCCCCTGATCGTAGAGGACGAGGCGCGCCTGCCCATCGGGGAACAGGCCCAACGAGACCCGCGTCTTCCCGGCCCCATCGTACAAGAGGAGCGACGGGCGTCCATCGGGCACCACGCCGAGGGCGGCCCGCGGCAACCCCAGCTGGTCCCGGATGACCAGGTCGGCCCCACCCTGGGATAGGATGTTAAGGCTCATCCGCGGGAGGCCTTCGCGATCCAGGAGCACCAGGTGCGCCGTGTCATGCTGGGTCACCCGGACGTCCATGCGAGGCCTGCCCTCCCCGTCGACCAACACCAACGCCCTGGTCCGGATTTCCTCGAGCCCCGCCATCTCCGGCCTCCCGACCGCACCCATCAGCACGACGAACGCGAGCAGGGCCATGCCCAAGCTTCCCATCACTTGCCACCGGCGTATGACCCGTTCCAAGTGTGCCAGGCGGTGCAACACGGCCTCATGTGTGGGCTCAGTCATCATGCCTCCCTACGGCTGCTGGGCGTCCTGGGGAGAGATGAGCCGACGGCTCATCTCTCCGGGTCCTCTAGAGCACACGCCTGCAGCTCTACCGTGGCCGCTGATATACATCCTCCTGGACCACCCACCAGAGGCGCATCGCGGGTTTACCTCGGCTGCCGGCGCGGCGATGGAGCGGAGCTCGGGGTACGCCGTGACCAGTGGGGGTGGCACCGGCAGGGGGCCCGCCGGAGTCTGTGGCGCAGCTCCAGGGCGTTCAACGCCGCCTGCCCCCGAAAGTGGTTGTTGGTGATGAGGTAGGTCTCTCCCGCCTGGCGACTGAGGACCTCGACCACATCTACGATTGCCTCGAGTTCCTCGGCCGGATAGCGGTAGTCATACTGGGCCACGGCGTCGGCGCTCTCGGCAAACCACATCGCCGCGTTGCGGCCGTGAAGCCGCAGATACCCGATCGAACTCGTGACCACACGGGTCAGACCAATAGAGTATGACACCTGGGGCTGATCGATATTGCAGAAGCCAATCCCGAGTTCTCGCAAGAATGCATACACCTGCGGGCGGTCCCAGGAGCGGTGTCGCACCTCGAGAATCAACGGATATTCCTGAAACGCGGCGACCAATTGTCGCAGGTGCTCCCGGTTATCGGGGGTGTGGTGAAAGCGATGGGGAAATTGCAGCAGCACGGCCCCCAACCGTCCGCCTTCATGGAGTGGGGCCATAGCGTTCCGAAACGCGGCTTGATCCTGGGCGTTGGCCGTGCCTCCATGCGTGAAGCCTTGCCACAATTTCGCGGTGAACCGGAAGTCGGGATGATCGGCCACACGCGCCACCCAGCGCTGTGTGGTCTTGGCGTCGGGGATGCGGTAGAAGGTGGAGTTGATCTCCGTGGCATCGAAATACCGCGCCAGGTAGGTCAGGGGATCGAAGCCGCGCGGCTGCGGCTGGGAATAGACCTGCCCGGCCCAGTCTTGGTAGGACCAGCCGGCTGGACCGATCCGGATGCGGGCAGGTGCGCCTCTGGTCTCGTCCATTGATCAGTCCCCCTCGCCCGATAGAATATCTCGTTGGTGCGGTTCGTCGACCGCCAGCTGGCAGCTCGGCGGAAAATCCTCCAGCTTCGCCCGCCTGATGAGCTGGCGAATCACTTCCGCCGCCGGACGGTCGAAGGTGTGCGTCAACATCTCCAGCTTGTGCGACGTCACCGTATCCAGCCGCAGCCCCAACTTCCGATGGTAATAGCCGGACTCATGCGAACGGCGAGTGGTCCCTCCCGGACGCCAGCTGGCGGGGAAGTCTTCTGGGGTTACCTGACGCATCGCGTGCCGTTCCCAGGCGGCGACGTCGGCGCCATGAGCGTTGGCGGCCGCCTGCACCTGCTGGAGCATGGCCGGTTCGACCAGCAGAGGGACGAGATGGACCGAGGCAGGGATTATGCGATCGACCGTCCACCCCTGTGTCCGGGTGAGCCCCCACTGCATCACAAAGCGTAGGATCGCGGCCCGCTTCGGATGAGAGGTGTAGGCCAACTCCTCCAGCTCGGCGTGCGTCTCCGCGTCCAGGCGAGCTTGGCGACGGACGCTGTAGCGACGGTGGCGAGGCCGGGTCTCCGGTGGTGGGTGCATGGCGGTCCTCTGCCCTGTAAGCTGTGGATATGATCCCGATGGACCTGGAACGATCATACCATGTGGCGAGCCTCGCGTCAGCACGTGCCCCACTGGGCGATGAGCCGCCGTTGCCCCCACGTGTCATGCGCTGATGCCGGTGATCCCAGGGCTCACACGCGCGCGACGACGCGGCCCGACACCGCGGGATCGCCGTTGCTTCCGCCCTAAGGGGTGTCTGCAAGCGTTCTGAGCTGCGCCGCGCCGTACCCAGGCCAGCGTGACTGACGGATCACCTGTACGCCTCGAAACCTGCAGAGGTCCCGGCGATTAGGGTACTAGAAGTGATGTGTCGATAGCCCATCCTATGATAAGATAGGCAGCAGTCCCATGCGGACAAGGGGATGAGCTGCGGCGCCGCGAGTGTGACGCGCAGGAGCGACGACGGCGGCCGGCCGACAGGCGCGCCTCGCTATCCGACGCTGAACTGGCGACGTTGAAGCATCGCGCGGAGGAGGCCCTCGCCGGCGACGGGGTGGAGCGCACGAGTCTGGGGTATAATGTGTTGGTAAAGCTCAAACTGGATGACCTGCTCGAGCAGGCATATAGCCCAATGCTCGTGCGCACCGATGGCGCCCATCCCCCGCGGCGGTGACGGCGAGGCGTTGAGGAGGCCTCCCTGATGTCCGGACCCCTCACGGACTTTTTAGCTGGTGACCATACCCGACTCGACGGGCTCCTCCGGCGGGCCATGACGGCGGCGGGCGCGGTCGATCGCGCCGCGTATGCCGAGTTCCGTACCGGCCTGCTAAGGCACATCAGCCTGGAGGAGAAGATCCTGCTCCCGGCGGCCCCACGCTGGCAGGGGGGTGACCCGCTGCCCCTGGCGGCGAAGCTGCGGCTCGATCACGGGGCCCTTGCCGCCCTGCTGGTGCCCACCCCGACGCCGGCGATCATCGCGGCTATTCGCACCGTGCTTGCGGCCCACAACGCGCTCGAGGAAGGACCCGGAGGGGTCTATGAACGCTGCGAGCAACTGGCCGGGGCGGAGGCGGACGCGCTGCTAGCCCAGTTGCAGGCCGCCCCCGACGTGCCGGTCGCCCCATATTCTGATGGTCCGCAGGTCATGCGCGTGGTGCGCCGAGCGCTGGCGAGGGCCGGGTACGATATTGAGCTGGGTGAGTAGTCGCGTCAGGCGAGACCGCGTTCGTGAAGCAGGGATCGACGCATGCGAGCGCTGCGCCGCGCGACCCGAAGAGACGCTCACCATCCTGAGACATCGCGCCGAGGAGGCACTCGCCAAGGGTAGAGTCGGCCGCGTGCACCTCGGGTATGAGGTCTTGCTGAAGCTCAAGTTGCATGAACTCCTTGAGCGGGAATACCTGCAGGCGAACGTGAGCGCGTCTGAAGGCCTTTCAGACACGACGGTTGCCGGGTCTTGAATCGTTCGGGTCACAAATCACGCGTGAACTGTGGCTGTTGCGAGGGATGGCGCGCGACAGCCGTGGTGGAGGACGACATGATCATCCGCCTGACCGACAAGGCCACCGACGCGCACGGCACCAGCCCATCAGGGTGCGGCGCCGTGCGCGTCGGTGGACATGCGCCGCAGGATGCCGTAGGGTAGCGCCTCAGAGGCGACCTGGGGTGAAGGCCTTAGGAAGGGCGGTGGGGACAGCCGATCGCCAGCGCGCCGGGCGTGACACCACCCTTGCCCCCGCTCGACTTCGCCTCGCTCGCCGCAGGCCGCCGCTTGCGGATCGCGTGCACCAAGCCGGCCGCAAGAGCAGTGAACCTCATCAGTTCGGGAGACGACCATGGCCGATCGCTCACTCACCTCGCTGATCACGCTTGCGATCGCGCTCTGCGTCCTGCCCGCCCTGGCGCAGCCCCAGGCGGCGCCACCCGCGCAGGACGCGCTCCAGGAGCATTTCATCGCCGAGCATGAGATCGGGCGGCGCTTCAGCATCGACCCCGCCCAGCTGCCGGCGCCGAAATCCTCGCCGATCGTGACCAACCGCGCGCTCACGCTGCCCGCTGAAGGGCACGTGCCGCAGGTGCCCGCCGGCTTCACGGCGACGCTCGTCGCCTCCGGGCTCGCCAATCCGCGCCGCCTCCTCGTGTTGCCGAACGGGGACGTGCTCGTCGCCGAGCAGAGCGCCGGCTACCTGACGCTCCTGCGCGCCGAGGGCGACGGCAAGGCGCAGTGGATCAGTCGCCACGTCGAGGATCTCAACCGTCCGTATGGCCTCGCGTGGCGGGACGACCACGTGCTGGTGGCCGACCAGGACGCGATCTGGCGCGTGCCGCATACGCTCGGGGCCGTGCGCGCCGGGCGCCCCACGCCCGCGCAACGGGCCGAGCAGGTGCCGCCGGAGGACCGCAAGCCCTCCCCTGGCGCCTACGGGGCCGCGCTCCTCACCCCGAAGGGCGTCTTCGGCGTGCCGATCGGGCACTCGAACCGGCCCCTCGCGGTCGAGCCCAAGACCGGGGCCCTCTTCGTGGGGGTCGGGTCGTCCGGCAATCTGGGCGTCGAGCCCGAGCCGAAGGCCACGATCCAACGCTTCGACGCCGACGGCGGGAACCAGCAGACCTACGCGTCGGGGATGCGCAACCCGACGGGCCTCGCCGTGCACCCGCAGACCGGCGAGCTCTGGGCCGTCGTGCAGGAGCGTGACGGGCTCGGCGACAATCTGCCCTCCGACTACCTGATCCGGGTGCAGGAAGGCGGCTTCTACGGCTGGCCTTACGCCTATATCGGGCCACATCCGCAGCCGGGCTTCGCCAATCTTGCGCCCGACAAGGTCCAGGCGACGATCACGCCCGATCTCCTGTTCGAGGCGCACTCTTCGGCGCTTGACCTCGTGTTCTACGATGCCGAGCAGTTTCCGGTCGAGATGAAGGGCAGCGCCTTCGTGGCCCTCAAGGGGTCGTGGAACCGCTCCGCGCCGACCGGCTACAAGGTGGTGCGCGTGCCGTTCACGGACGGGAAGCCGGCGGGCTACTACGAGAATTTCATGACCGGCTTCTGGGCTGCGGGCGAACGGCGCGCCGAGGTGTGGGGACGGCCCGCCGCGCTCGCCATCGCCAAGGACGGGTCGCTTCTCGTCGCCGATGACACCGGCGGCACGGTCTGGAAGGTGAGCTACACGGGCGCGGCGCAAGCCGGCGCGCCCGCGGCCGCCACGACCGGCACGGTCGACGGCCAAGACAAGAAGTGAGCACGCCCGGGGCACGCGACCGTCCGCCCAAGGACGGCCCGCGTCTGCCGATCGCAGGCTCTCTCGGCCGGTGCCACCGCAGCGTCTGTGTGGCCACGGCGCTGCAGGGGGTATGTACGGGAGACGTGTCTATGCCGTGCGCGAGATCACCACGGTGATGTCCGATCAGACATCAACGCGTCTCCCGAACATACCCCATCCACACGCCCGCTGCGCACGATCCTGAACTTGCATTGCAGACCATACGTGTAACATGGTCCGCTCTCACGCTCCCTCTGAAACGCTCCGGCGAAGAGCGTTACCGACGTCGGCTCATGCTGGGTACACTGCTCCGGCCTTGACCCGGAACGGTTGTGTGACCATGCCCGCTTGTTGCCGTCTCACCTCTCTCGCGTGACCCAGCTCATCTCTATGCTCGGTCATCGCTCCGTGCGTCAGGCGTCCGGCGGATGTCCGCTCCGTCGTGTTGGGCACGCTGGAGGGCAATAGGGTCGGCTTCCATGCGCACAGGAGTAAAGGATGTTCGGTCTTCGTCACTTTTGGTGAGATTGGCCCGTGATGGGTGCGGTATGATGGGCGATGATGGTGTGGGGACGCCACCCGCTGCACACGGCCCTGCGGCCACCCTCGGCGCAGATGCTGACAGCCGAGTGACCTGATACCGGAGCGGAGGTGAGCCATGCAGATCAAGACCCTCTGGGACGTGACCCTAGGTGCCGCACAGGACTGGTGGGAGGACAACTGCCTGCGGCTCCCGGCCTCGCTGGCCTACTATACCGCGCTGTCTCTGGCGCCGCTGACCCTCCTCATCGTCGGCCTGCTGGGGCTGGTGCTCGGCCGGGAACAGGTCGCCGCTCAACTGGCCGCCCAACTCGAAGGCCTCATGGGCCCGGCCGGCCGGGAGCTCGTCAACAGCATTCTCACTACCTCAAGCCCAGCGGGCGGTACGCTCGCCGCCGTGGTCGGCCTCGTCACGCTGTTCATCGGCGCCACGGCCGTGTTCGGCGAGCTCCAGACGACGATGAACCTCATCTGGGAGGTCCAACCCGCCCCCACCAGCGGGGCCTGGGCGGGGATTCGCGCGTGGCTCAAGGAGCGGGTCTTCTCGCTGGCCATCGTGTTCGCGCTCGCCTTCCTGCTCCTCGTCTCGCTCGTCGTGAGCGCCGCCCTCGCGGGGGCTGCCGCGCTCTTTTGGGGGCCGGAGCAGACGCTCGTGAGCCGCCTCTTGGAGCTCGCCGTCTCGCTCGCGGTCCTCACCGTCGGGTTTGCCTTGCTGTTCAAGTACGTGCCGGACGCCGAGGTCCGCTGGCGCGACGTGTGGCTGGGCGGCTTCGCCACGGCGGTCCTCTTCACCCTCGGCAAGACGGCGATCGGCTATTACCTCGGCCGGGCGAGCGTGGGCTCGGCCTACGGCGCGGCCGGCTCGATGGTGGTGCTGTTGGTGTGGGTCTATTACTCGGCCCTGATCGTCTTCTTCGGCGCCGAGTTCACCCAGGCCTGGGCCACACGCCACGGCGGCGTGGCCCCCCAGCCGCACGCCGTCGCCGGGGCGGCGCCCCAGACCAAAGGCGACGCAGCCGCCGAGCGTACCCCGGGGGCATAAAGGTGGACGATGGTCTCTGCCACGTCATCTACGCAGGTGTGGAGTTAACTCGACCTTCAGTCAGAGCAACGAGTGTAAGCTCTTCGGCCCTCCATCCGCTCTCATGGCACGGGGAGGATGAAGGTGAAGGTGCTCCCCTGCCCCTCCATACTCTCCACCGTGATACTGCCCCCATGGGCGGTTAGGGTCTGCTACACGATATAGAGGCCCATGCCGGTCCCTCCCGGTTTGGTCGTGTAGAGCGGCTCGAAAATCCGCGTCACACGCTCAGCGGGAATACCCACCCCGCTATCGCTCACCCGAAGCTGCACCGCCGTCGTGGTCCGGATGCATTCCACCGTCAGGCTCCCTCCCTGCGGCATGGCCTCCAGGGCATTGTGCACCACATTGAGCACCGCCCGCCGCAATGTGCTGGCGTGAAACGCCAGGGCCCCCGCCGTCTCAAGGCCCGCGAGCTGGAGGCTCACCCCGTGCTGGGCCGCCAGGTCCTGCACCTCCCCGGTCCATTCCTGCACGGCCGTCCCCAGGTCTTGGACGCTCGGCTCGACGGCGCCCACGCGCACGAGGGTGAGGTAATCCTGCACCAGTGCATCGAGGCGCACTAGGGCCGTGCGGATCTCGCCGAAGGTCTGGGGGATGAGGCGGGGGCTCTCCTCTGAGGGATTGCGGAATTCCTCTTCCAATAAATCAATATGGAGGAAGAGGATGCCTAAGGGGTTTCGAATCTCATGGCTTAACCCGGCGGCGAGCCGCCCGATGGTGGCGAAGTGGTGGTCACGCCGCAGGGCGTCCCGGTGCCGGTGCAACGCGTCTTCGACCCCGCGGAGGGCCACGACCGTCTCCTGCAGTGTTTCGGCCACGGTCGGCGCTCGGGCCGCGGCCGCATCGAGCGTCGTGATGCACTGGCGCAAGATTGTGAGGCTGTGGTTGAGATGGACATCTGCGGGCGGCGCATCATCCATAGGTGTCTCCCTGCGCGACAGCGGATGGACCACTGGCCTGACCGGCGAGGAATTTAGCGCGCTTCTTCGGTAGGAGCGCTTTAGGCTTGTTTTTCCTATTCGGGTCTCTTGCCCCGCACGTGCAGAATGGTACGCGAACGGCTTTTCTCCCGTCATCACCAAGACGTTACAACCGTGCAATCATCAAGAAATCACATGATGAGAAAATCTCTCCGACCGGGCATCGGGCCCTATGCTCTACGTGAGACCTACCGTCAGAGCCACGCGTGTCAGCTCTTCTTCCAGGCCATTGGAGCGGCCGGACGCCGCTTGGGGTCATATTTCACACCCCAGGGGCAGGAGTCCTCGGTCGCACGCCCTGACGCTATATCGTGACCGTGCTGCGTGGGAGCGCCGCATGCCGCGCGGTAGGCAAACCGATTCCGCCTGGGTGTCAGTGCCCGGTCCTCTGCTGCTCTCTAGGCCACCGCACCGACCATGCCGCGGCGGTCGTCGGTATCGGCGGATGATTTCCCGGTCAAATCACCCCTTCCCCACGTAGCTGGTCTACCATGGCTTTGCCATAGCCTAACAAACCCGTGAGGATTTCCTCTGTATGCTCCCCCAGCAGGGGGGCAGTCTGCACCTCGACCGGAGAATCGGACAGCACCAGTGAGCACCCGACGGTCTTGTACATACCACGCCGGGGATGCTGCACCTCGACGATGATGCCGCGCTCGGCCAAAGTTTTGTCCTCGATCATCTCCTTGATGTCGAGAATCGGCCCGCAGGGCACACCGATCTCATTGAGCAACTCCATGGCCTGGAACTTGGTGTAGTGTTGCGTCCACTCCTCAATCAGGCGGAACACCTGGTCAAGTTTGTCGAGACGTGCTTCCGGGGTGGCGTATGCCGGATCAGCGCTCAAGTCACGACGTCCGATCAACGTCGCCAGCGCCGGCCATACCTGGGGTTGGATGATGACGTAGATATAATCGTTAGGCCCGCCAGGCCTACACCTGAGAGCGCCCCCAGGCTGTCCCCCTCCGGAGGCGTTGCCAGTACGCGGCACGGCGTCACCGAAGATTTGGGTGGGGTATTCAGGCAGCGGGCCGCGTTGGAGCCGTTGCTGATCGCGCACCTTGACGCGACAGAGGTTCAGCACGGCATCTTGCATGGCCACTTCCACCCGTTGCCCTCTGCCCGTGCTGACCCGCTGGTAAAGCGCCGCCAGAATGGCCGCCAAGAGATGCACCCCGGTCCCCGAATCGCCGATCTGCGCGCCGGTGCTCGTCGGCGGCCCGCCCTCATACCCTGTCGTGCTCATCGAACCGCCCATCGCTTGGGCGATGGTCTCATAGGCTTTGAAGTTGCCAAAGGGCCCTGGGCCGAAGCCCTTGATCGATGCATAGATCAGGCGTGCATTGATCGTCCTGACGGTCTCCCACGAGAACCCCAGCCGACTCAGCGCCCCGGGGGCGAAATTCTCCACCAGGACATCGGCAAGCTCGAGCAGCTTGCGGAAGACCGCTTTCCCTTGGGGGGATTTCAGATTCAGCGTCACGCTCCGTTTGTTGCCATTCAGCATGGTGAAATACAAGCTGTCGACATCCGGTAGGTCGCGCAGTTGGGTACGCGTGATATCGCCCCGTCCCGGCGCCTCGATTTTGATGACATCGGCGCCGAGCCACGCCATCAGTTGCGTGCAGGACGGTCCCGACTGCACATGCGTCATATCCAACACACGAACCCCGGTCAATGCCTGTCCCATGGCTCCCCTCTCCCACCGCAATGGCCTCTTGGTCGTGCTGCGGCGCTCTACCTGCCTAAGCTCCCCCTCCCTCACCCCGCCGCTCTCCCAGCGGCAGAGCGGGCGCGATCAGCCTACCGGTACATCGTCTGGTTCATCGTCCCCGGCGCATAGGCCTCCGGGTCGATCCAGACGTTGATCAGCGAGGGCTTGCCAGAAGCGCGGGCACGCTGTAGGGCGGGTCGGATGTCTTTGGGATCGCGCACCTCTTCGCCGTACCCCCCCAGCATGGTGGCAAATCGATCGAAGGCCACATCCCCCAGCTTGTTGCCGACCTCGCCACGCCCCCGGCCATACTTGGCGAGTTGGCCGAAGCGGATCTGGTTCCAGGCCGAATTGTTGCCGACGATGCCGACGAACGGCAGGTTGAAGCGTACCATCGTCTCAAAGTCCCAGCCGGTCAGGGTGAATGCACCATCGCCGAACAGGCACACCACCTCCTTCTGCGGTTGCGCCAGCTTGCAGGCCATGGCGAATGGGAGGCCGACCCCCAGCGTGCCGAGGGGACCCGGGTCCATCCAATGGCCGGGGGATTTAGGTTGCACGACACCGCCAGAGAAGGTCACGATGTCGCCGCCGTCTCCGATGTAGACCGACTCTTCATGCAGAAATTCGTTGATTTCGTAGCAGAGGCGGAGCGGGTGAATCGGCTGGCGGTCAGATGTGAGCCGGGCTACGCGGTCGCTCTGCAGGCGATCTTCTTCAGCGCGCAACTCTTCCAGCCAGGGTTCGCGCGCGTTGCCCCCATGGTTGAGGCGGCCGCTACTGGCCTGGGTCACCGCCCCCAAGATCGCCCCCACATCACCGACCAACCCCAGAGAGACGTCGCGATTCTTGCCGACGGTGCGGTAATCCATGTCGATCTGCACCACCGTGGCATCCTCACGCAGCCGCCTGCCGTAGCCCATACGGAAGTCGAACGGCGTGCCGACGATGACGATCACATCGGCCTTGTCGAAGGCATAGCGGCGGGTCTGTTGGAAATGATGCGGATCGCCCGGCGGCAGCGTGCCGCGGCCAGCGCCGTTCATAAATGCGGGAATGTTGAGGGTCTTGACGAAGTTGATGGCGGCGTCGGTGCCGCGGCAGGTCCAGACTTGTGTCCCCAACAGGACGCATGGCCTCTTCGCGTGCACCAAAATATCGGCGAGTGCTTCGATGTCGGCTGGATCACCGATGCTCTTGATGGAGGCCCGATAGCGGCCGGGTTGCGGGATGCGCACCTTGCTGACATCCACCTTGGCATCCAGGATATCGCGCGGAATCTCCAGGTAGGAGGGCCCCGGCGCCCCGTGAAAGCACTCGCGGAAGGCCATGCTGATCAGGTCGGCAATGCGCTCGGTGGCGGGGACGGTGGCCGAAAATTTCGTGATGGGGCGCAAGATGTCGACATGCGGCAGGTCTTGCAGCGAGCCCATCTTGTGCTGGCTCAAGGCGCCCTGGCCGCCGATCATTAGCAGGGGGCTTTCCGCCCGGAAGGCATTCGCGATGCCGGTGATGGCATCGGTCGTGCCGGGCCCGGCGGTGACTACCGCGCAGCCTGGCGTGCCGGTGACGCGAGCGTACCCATCGGCAGCGTGCGCGGCCACCTGTTCATGGCGCACATCGACGATTTTGATGCCCTCGTCGAGGCAGCCGTCATAGATGTCGATGATGTGCCCGCCACACAGCGTGAAGATCGTGCCCACCCCTTCATGCTTCAGGGCCTGTGCCACAAGGTGCCCCCCAGAAATCTTCTCCCCTCCCTCAGCCTTGCTCATTGGATCACTCCTTTCCGCCATGGTAGTTCTCCTCGTCCGCAGAACCTCCGGCGTATTGATGGCGCGGCGCATCTCGGAGGTGCACGATGGAATGATCCCGCTCGTCCGGGTGCCTGGTAGATTAGACGGCGGCACCAAACCTGATGCGTCGGAAGCGTAGCACGGGATCGGTTGCCAATGCTAGTCGGACCTTTTGATGGGGGGGCCATGGCGTTATTGGCCATGCTGCGGGCCGGCCTGATGGTCTCTCACCAGCCCGCCGCGCGGAACCGCCTCATCGGCCCTACGGGACGGAACGTGTGGTAACAGGTCACTTGCTCTAGCTCCTTGTCGCAAAAAGATCACACCGACGCCGGCGGCGGGCTCGTGACCGCCAAACACTGCAGGCCAACGTGCCTACAACAGCCTAAGTCGGCCGTGTTGGTCCCTCTGCAGGCACCGATGACATCTTATCGAGAACACCGAGCCCCGATGGGCCGAACGGGGCGACAGACTGTGTGAAAACTGTCCTTGAACTTGGCTCTATTCATCGTGAGGCCAGAATGTTGACTAAGCGCAGGTTGAGAATAGACAGCTGTTCTGTTCACGAGCGAGCGTCGGTCGCGAGTCTTTGCTCAACAAGGCTAAGTCAGCCGTTAGGGCAAGCGGGTATCGTCCTCCTCAGACGAGGGCCCGCAGCAGGT
>Ga0081538_10003751_pt1 | contig 14221 bp, 16 predicted proteins | sample TabmetS5T2R1_FD_71022 | JGI IMG/M metagenome (GOLD analysis project Ga0081538, IMG submission 71022) | Tabebuia heterophylla rhizosphere microbial communities from the University of Puerto Rico - S5T2R1 | ecosystem: Host-associated > Plants > Roots > Rhizosphere ... | reverse complement strand
CCCTGGCCGCTCGCGTTCCACCTCCTCGGCCAGGAGGGGTTCTTCCGCTGGTTCGACGTTCGCGTTCGAGCAGCCGTCTACGAGGTCGAGATCGAGCCCGAAGCCTCAGCCTGATTCCCCGGGATTCAGGAGACGCCGGGCAGCACCTGACTTCCCAGCACCACCGTGCAGGTGAAAGGCCTGTCGGAGGTTGCGTCGTGGGGCGAGGCGAGGTCGCGCGTGGCGGCATAAGCGTTCATGCCGGTCGGCCGGCCTGGTCGGTCCAGCACGTACCCTGTGGTTCCCAGGCGTGGGCGCGGCCGCCGTCGAGCAGCGCGGCAAGGAGTGTGGCGTGGCGCGGACGAAGGACCCGACACCGGCGACGTACGAGACCCATCCGGCTGCCGTGAGTATGGTCCAGCGGCTGCTCGGCCCCCTGCGCCATGCCCGCTACCTCTTCTTCCTCGCCGTGCTGTCGACCCTGCTGGCGGCGGCCCTGGTGATGCTGTATGGGACCGTGCAGATCGTCGCCTTCGTGGTCGAGCTCGTCCGCCACGGCAGCATCAGCAACGAATGGGGCGCCGAGCTGCGCCTCACGGTCATCGAGGTGGTGGACCTGTTCCTGATCGGCACGGTGCTGTTCGTCATCGCCGTCGGGCTGTACCAGCTGTTCTTCACCAGCATGATGCCCCTGCCCCGCTGGCTGCTGGTTCACGACGTCGGGGACCTGGAGCGCAAGCTCATCGGCCTGGTCATCACGGTCCTCTCGGTGGTGTTCCTGGGCCAGATCGTGACCTGGGACGGAGAGCGGGACCTGCTCGGGTTCGGGGTTGGGATCGGCGCCGTCATCGCCGGCCTGACCTTCTTCCTCCGGCACGAGCCGCGCACGCCCCCACCGCAAGACCGAGACCAGGAGCAACCGCCGACCCGGCCGACGCCGACCTGACGGCCCGACCGCTGGCACAACCCGTTGGCGTAGCGCCGGGCGGCAGGCTCCTCCGCCATGGTGAGCACCACGGCCCGGAGACGCAGCCCGCCGGCATACTGAGCGGCATGGCCTACCAGGTCACGGCCGGACGCTTCGTCGGTCGCACCCAGGAGCTGGCGTGGCTGGGCGACCTGCTCGCTCGGACCGCCGGCGGCGAGCCGCTGGTCGCCCTCGTCGGCGGCGAGGCGGGCATCGGCAAGACCCGCCTGGCCGAGCAGCTCGCCGCCACCGCCACCGAGCAGGGCGCCCGCGTGCTGCGGGGCGGCTGCGTGCCGCTGGGCGGGGAGGGCGTGCCGTTCGCCCCGCTGGTCGAGGCGCTCCGCGGCCTGGCCGCGGACCTGGATCCCGCCGAGCTGGCGGCGGTTGCCGGCCCGGCCCGCGCCGACCTGGCCCTGCTGGTGCCCGACCTCGCCTGGGCTGGCGAGCCGGCCACCGGCACCACGGCCGCCGCCGTCGTGGGCGCCGGGCAGGGGCGGCTGTTCGAGCTGCTGCTGGGGGTGGTCGAGCGGCTGGCCGACCGCGGGCCGCTGCTGTGGGTCATCGAGGACCTGCACTGGGCCGACCGCTCCACCCGCGACCTGCTCGCCTTCCTCGCCGCCTCCCTCCGTTCGGGTCGGGTGCTGCTGCTGCTGACCTTCCGCAGCGACGAGCTGCACCGGCGGCACCCGCTGCGCGGGCTGCTGGGCGAGCTAGGCCGCAACCGCCGGGTGCGGCGGCTGGAGCTGGATCGGTTCAGCCGCGCCGAGCTGGCCGAGCAGCTCGCCGGCCTGCTCGACGCCGACCCGCCCGCCGCGCTGGTGGAGCAGGTCCACGCCCGTTCCGGGGGCAACCCGTTCTTCGCCGAGGAGCTGGTGCTCGCCGGCGCCGGCGTGAGCCCGGGCGCGCTGCCGCCGAGCCTCCAGGAGGTGCTGCTCGCCCGGGTGGTGCGCCTCGGCGACCGCACCCAGCGGCTGCTGCGGGTGGTGGCCGCGGCCGGCCCGGGGGTGGCCCAGCCGCTGCTGGCGGCGGTCGCCGGCATGGACGATGTGGCGCTGCTGGAGGGCCTGCGGGAGGCGGTCGACCAGCAGGTGCTGTTCCCCGAGCCGGGTGGCGAGGGCTTCGTGTTCCGCCACGCGCTGGTCGCCGAGGCGGTCTACGGCGAGCTGCTCCCCGGTGAGCGGGTCCGGCTGCACACCGCGCTGGCCGGTGCCCTGGAAGCCGGCCTGGAGGCCGGGGACGCGCCGGCCACGCGGGCGGCGCGCATCGCCCACCACTGGTCGGCCGCTGGCGACCAGCCACGCGCGCTGAGCGCGAGCGTCGCGGCCGCCGCCGCCGCCGAGCAGGTGTACGCCTTTGCCGAGGCCCAGCTGCAGCTCGAGCGCGTCCTCGCCCTGTGGGACCGGGTCCCAGACGCCGAGCAGCGGGCGGGTACGGACCGGGTCTCGCTGGTGTCGCGCTGCGCGGAGGCGGCGTACGCGGCCGGCGACGCCGCCCGCGCCGCGCAGCTGCTCCGCGAGGCCGTGCCGTTGGTCGACGAGGCGCGGCAACCGCAGCGCCTGGGCCTGCTCCACGAGCAGCTGGCGCGCTGCCTGCGCGCGCTCGGCGACCCTGCCGCGCTGGTCGCGCAGCAGCAGGCGGTGCGCCTGGTGCCGCCCGAGCCGTCGGTGGAGCGGGCGCGGGCGCTTGGCTCGCTGGCGCAGTGCCTGGCGCTGGTGGACCGCTTCGAGGAATCCAGAGGGACGGCGGAGGAGGCGGTCGCCGTCGCCACCCAGGTCGGCTCCCGCGTCGAGGAGGCCAACGCCCGCGTCGGCCTGGGCACCGCGCTTGGCAACCTCGGCGAGCTTGACGCCGGGCTGGCCGAGCTGGCGGCAGCGCATCAGCTGGCCATGGAGGCTGGCGAGGCGGTCCATATGGTGCGGGCGATGGTCAACCGCTCCGACCTGCTGCTCGGCGCCGGCCGCCTGGAGGAGGCGGCCACGGTCGCCATGGCCGGTACCGACGAGGCCCGCCGCCTCGGCCTGGCCCGCCACTACCAGCCGATCCTCGCCTGCAACGCCGCCGAGGCGCTGGTCGCCCTCGGTCGCTGGGACCAGGCCGACCAGGTCTCCCGCCAGGGCTTGGAGGCCGCCCCACCCGATCCAGGCTCGGCGTTCCTGTCGCTTCATCGGGCCGCGCTTGAGGTGGGGCTCGGCAACCTGGACGCCGCCGAGGCCCACCTGCGGACGGCCCAGGGCCTGATCCCAGCGCCGATCTCGGAGGCCCAGCGGGGCGGCCCGCTTTACGCCGGCCTTGCCGAGCTGGCGCTGTGGCGTGGCGACCTGGAGCAGGCCAGGCAGCTGGTCGCCGAGGCCGTGCCAGTGGTCGAGGCCAACCCCCGCTATGCCGCGCCCCTGTACGCCCTGGGCGCGCGCATCGAGGCCGACCGGGCCGAGCTGGCCAGGGCACGGCGTCACGGCGAGGCCGTCCTCGACGACGGTACCGCCACCACGCTGCTGGAGCTGCTCGGCCAAGCGGCCGCCAGCCCGGCCGCTGCCGGCCTTCCGGAGCTGGCCGCCTGGCACGCCACCGCCGTCGCCGAGCGGACCCGACAGCAACGCCCGTCCGACCCAGCCGCCTGGGCGGCGGCAGTCACCGCCTGGGAGCGGCTGGGCCAGCCCTACCGGATCGCCTACGCCGGCTTCCGCCAGGCCGAGGCGCTACTGGCCAGCGGCGACCGCGACATGGCCGCCGCGGTGCTGGGCCGCGCCGCCGCCATCACCGGCGGCCTCGGCGCCCGCCCCCTCGAGGGCGAGGTCAGGGCCCTGGCCCGGCGCGCCCGCCTCCACCTCGCCCCGCCCGCCGGCGCCACGGCCCCGGCGGCCGACGCGCCGACACCCGCCCAGCAGCTGGGGCTGACCCCGCGCGAGGTCGAGGTGCTGGCGCTGGTGGCGGCCGGGCGCAGCAACCGCCAGGTCGCCCAGGCGCTGTTCATCAGCCCCAAGACCGCCGCCGTGCACGTCTCCAACATCCTGGCCAAGCTGGGCGTGGCCGGCCGGGTCGAGGCCGCCGCCATCGCCCACCGCCTCGGCCTGGACTGACGGCTGGCCAGCACCGTTGCTGCGGGGTGGCCGCCACAGCGGCGTCGTGGCGGCGGCGGACCCGGCCTGCGCCAGGCCCGGCAGTCAGCGCCGTAGCCTGGATCCACCGCTTCGTGCTCCGCGCACACTCGCTCGCCGAGCTCGTCCGGCTGGGCACCATGACCGGCCAGTGCGCCAGCTTCCTGGAGGCATCGGTCGTCGCCGGGCTGAACATCGTCACCGCCGGCGCCACCCAGGCCGGCAATATCACACGCTCAATATCTTCGAACTACAGGTGTTGGCCAAGGGCTACCGGGCTGAATCCGGTCTCAGCGGAACCTGCGAGGCTCTTCCAACGTGGAGGTGGCGAACTGTCGGATCCCTTGATCACGTCCATGTGTCTCCCTCACTCACGTAGGCTGAGGCCCGTCCAGGTCGATCACTGCCTCGTGGGGCAAGCTGCCGAGAGGCGGCACGACCGCCGAGAGGATGAGGGACTCCTACGCAAGCAGGTCGTCGAGGGCTTCCTGGTCCTCCCAGAAGTTCCACCAGTCGGTGACCTTGCCGTCGGCGTTGAGGTGGAAGACGTGGACGACCTTCTGCTCGATCCGCTCGCCGGTACGCTCCGCCGTGCCCGCAAGCAGCGCGACCCCGTGCTCGTCGTCGGCGAGCAGGTCGTGGACCTCGAACCTGAACGCCGCGCCGAGCTCCGGCAGCCGTTCGAAGTAGCCGAGTGCCTCGCTGGGGCCGTTGTAGTCGCCGCTCAGTTGCGTGTGGCCGAGGAAGTGGAGGGTGATGGTATCGGCGAACATGCCTCGAAGCGTCGCCAGGTCACCCCTGGCGTACGCCTCGTACCCGCGGCGCAGCCGTTCGACGTTCGGATGGTCTGCCATGCGGCCTCCCTTGGATGACAGCATCGACGTGGAGCATTCCCCGCGGCCCGGGTCGGGTGCAATGGTGGTCTGCCCGGGCGAGGACGGCCGCCGACGGCAGCCGCCTACACGCTGAGCCTTAAGACGTCGTTTCACTCCCTGGGATCGGTTTGCCAGGATCCGGCCTATGACAGCCCTCGCTGATGACCTTGTGCCGGACGAGCTGTGGGCACTGGTCGAGCCTCTGCTGCCGGTTCCGCCACGGCCGCCCTACGGCGGCCGTCGCCGTGCCGTCTCCGACCGGGCCTGCTTCGCCGCGATCGTGTTCATGGCCCGCACCTCCACCCCATGGCGGCTGCTCCCGGCCCGGGAGCTTGGCTGCGGCTCGCCGGCGACCTGCTGGCGCCGCCTGGCCGAGTGGGCGAAGGCCGGCGTGTTCGACAGCTCCACCTCGAGGTCCTGGATCGGCTGGGGGAGCAGGGCCGGCTGGACTGGTCGCAGGCCAGCGTGGACACCATGAGCGTGCGCGCCAAGCGGGGGGACCACGTGGGCGCAAATCCCGTCGATCGTGGCAAGCCTGGAACCAAGCTCCACCTGGCCTGCGACGGCGGTGGGCTGCCGCTGAACGCCGCGGTCACCGCCGCCAACGTCGCTGACGTGACCATGCTGGCGGCCGTAGTCGATGACATTCCACCGGTGCGCACACCCTCGGGGCGGCGGCGCGCTCGACCCGCCAGCCTCGACGCCGACAAGGGGTACGGCAGCCACGCCAACCGGGCCTGGCCGCGGCGGCGTGGGATCCGACCGCGGATCGCTCGGCGTGGGGTGGAGTCGTCGGCCAGGTTGGGACGCCACCGCTGGCGGGCGGAGCGATCGCTGTCATGGTTGAGCTGCTTCAGGCGGCTGCAGGTGCGGTGGGACCGAGATTCGGGCCGGTGGTTCGCGTTCGTGCTGCTGGCTTGTGCGGTCGTCTGCTTCAACCGGCTCTGACCGGCCAGAGGGAGCGAGCTGTCGAGGGGAGTTGCTGGGCGTGCCTGGCTAGGCTGGTGGTGGCGCTTGCCCCGGCGTCGCAAGCACGCCGGGCTGCTGCAGCAGCGCCAGCCGGTCCAGCTGCGCCCACTGCTCGGCGAGCTTCCCCCGGCCAGCCGGAAGGCTGCATCGCTGTCGGCCCTCGCCGGTAGGGTGGCGTTATGACCGGTGACTGGGGTGCGCTGCAAGGGGCGATCGATGGCGAGGTCGTCCTGCCAGGCTCGCCCGACTACGAGTTGGTGCACAAGCCGGTGATGGCGCGCTTTGCGCACCTGCGACCGGCGGCCGTCGTCCGGTGTGCGACCTCCGCGGACGTCGCCGCGACCCTTGCCGTCGCGGGCCGGCTGGGCCTGCCGATGGCGATCCGCAGCGGTGGGCATTCGGTTGCCGGCCGGTCCTCGACTGACGGGGTCGTCCTGGACGTCACGCCCATGCGGTCGGTGGCGGTCGCCGGGGAGGTGGCGACCGTCGGCGCCGGCGTGCGGCTCGGTGACCTCTACGACGCCCTGGCCAACCATGGCCTGACCATCCCCGCCGGCTGCGGTCCCTCGGTCGGGATCGCCGGCCTCACCCTCGGTGGGGGGCTGGGGATCCTCGGCCGCAAGCACGGCCTGACCTGCGACCACCTGCTCGGGGCGCAGGTCGTCCTCGCCGACGGTGGTGTGGTCGACTGTGACGAGCACCACGACGGGGAGCTGTTCTGGGCGCTGCGCGGCGCCGGCGGCGGCCACTTCGGCGTGGTCACCTCGCTCGTGTTCCGGACCCTCCCCGCGCCCGGGGTCACGGTGTTCCAGCTGACCTGGCCGCCGGCCGCGGCCGCCGCGGTGGTGCAGGCCTGGCAGGACTTTGCACCGGACGCGCCTGATGAGCTGGATGCCACCCTGCGGTTGACGGCGGCCGGCGACGGCGAGCGGCTGCCTGGGGTCGAGGTGGTCGGCAGCGTGCTTGACGGCGACGGCGACGCCGCCGAGCTGCTGGGCGAGCTGGTCGCCCGGGTGGGCGCCGACCCGATGCAAGCGTCGCGCCGGCACCTGCCCCACCGGGCGGCCAAGCGGTACCTCGAGGGGCTGGGCTCGGTCGAGGACCGCGAGCGGTCGGATCCGAAGCCGCAGCCGGGCCACCTGTACACCAAGTCGGAGTTCTTCCGCCGACCCCTGCCGGACGACACGGTCGCGGCGCTGATCGAGCACCTCACCCAGGGGTTGGCCCCCGGCCAGACGCGGGAGGTGGACTTCCTGCCCTGGGGCGGCGCCTACAACCGCGTGCCTGCCGACGCTACCGCCTTCGCCCACCGCGGCGAACGCTTCCTGGTCCAGCACCTGGTCATGGTCGGCGCCGACGCCGCGGCGGCCGAGCGCGGCGCCGCCCGCGACTGGCTGACGCGCTCGTGGGCGCTGGTGGATCCATGGGGATCGGGGGGCGTGTACCCGAACTTCCCCGACCCCGACCTGCAGGACTGGGCGCACGCCTACCACGGGACCAACTACGACCGCCTGCGGCGCGTCAAGGCGGCCTACGACCCGGGCCGCTTGTTCCGCTTCCACCAGTCGCTTCCGTAGCGGCCCAGCTACCCTGCCCGCAGCAGGCGGCGGAGCTGCGCCGGCGTCTGGCCGAGCTGCTCGCGGACGGTGCGGGTGCGGTGGGCGTGGTCGGCGAAGACCAGGTCAGCGGCGAGCCACGCCAGGCAGGGCTCACCCCGCCACGAGGCGCTCGACCGACTCTAAGCAGCCAAAGGGAGTGACACGACGTCCAAGGATGTGAGGAAAGGTTGTAACGACCTCAACAAGACAGGGCCCGAACCGTTGCCTTAAGAGGGCTTTCCGGGCGGTCGCCTGAGGTGCGGCCATCGGCAGGGAAGCGTTGTCTAGCTGGGCGTTCGCTTACCGCTGGTGTCCCTTGCTGACCGGAGGTTGCTCATCGTCCGCGGGCCAAACGCGGGCCACTCGCGGGGTGCGCACGACCAGCGCCGTCGCGACACGGTGCACCAGGACGCCGGTGTCAGCGTCCTGTACCACCGTGACCTGCCGAGTGGTCACCTCGACGCCGGCCGAGGCAGGCGGGCGCCTCCCGGCCAGCCAACGCGTCAGCGATCGCGCCAGGCCGAGCGCGGCCGCCCGCGCCCGTGGGTTGCCCAGGACCTCCACCAGCAGGAGCCCAGCTACCTCGGCGGCTGGCCTGGCGACGGCGGCCAGGGCGGTCTTCCGCCGCACCGTGGCCGGTGTGGCAGATCTTGCCGGCTCTAGGGCACGCCCGGTGGGGTCTGCGCTGTCCACCATTGGTTCCTCCCTCGGACAGCGGCATTGTAGGAGCGTCCGCGCCCCGAGCTTGGAGGGCAGTGCCGAGAGGAGGCCGATCCTTGCTATGGTGAGCGACGCCCTGGACGAGCTGCCCCCGCAGATGTCGTAGCTGTGATGCTCGGCGATCGTGATCTAGTCCGTCCGCCGGGAGGACTTCTCGGCTTTCAAGCTTGCGCTGGTTCTCTTCGGGCGGCGGCGCCGGCGTGGTTCTCAGGGCTTCCAGTCGCGGCCGTCGCGGGAGTCGTGGCCCCACAGCAGCGCCGCGAGGGCGAGCGCGAACAGCAGCGCGAGGAAGATCAGTAGGGTCATGTCCGACCTCCTGTCGGTAACGGGCCCGACGGCCCGGATCTCACTGCGCGCCGGCGGGCTGGTGGACGGCCCGGGCCGCGATGGCCCTGAGCGTCCGGGTCAGCCGGCGCCGCTGCCGCTGCTGCCGGCGTGCCCTGCGGGCCTGCCCGACTTGGCGGTGGTGCTCGGCCTCCTCCAGCAGCCAGGCGATGCGCTGCCCGGCGTGGTAGGTGGCAAACTCCGGGTGCGTCGGGTGCATGATGGTGCCTCCTTGCTGGGACAGCAGAACTTCATGCGTCGACCGTAGCCCCCGGCCGGTTCACTGGTAAGATCCAATTCCGTGTCGATCGAGTGGGCCGGTTTGGGGCCGGAGCTGCTGCTGCGGCTGGACCGGACACGACCCGAGCCCCTCGGCGCCCAACTTGAACGGGAGCTGCGCGAGGCGATCCGGTCAGGCCGCCTGGGGACCGGCGAGCGGCTGCCCTCCTCACGGGCGCTGGCGGGCGAGCTCGGCGTCTCCCGCGGGCTGGTGCTGGACTGCTACCAGCAGCTGCAGGCCGAGGGCTTCCTGACCACCCGCACCGGCTCGGCGACCCGGGTGGCGGGGGGCGCCTACCAGCAGCCGACCCCCCCGGTGGGGGCCGCGGCGGCGGCGCCGCGGCTGGCGGTCGACTTCCGCTCGGGCGTGCCCGACCTGTCCAGCTTCCCGGTGCGCGACTGGCTGTGGGCGTTGCGCGAGGCCGCCCGCACCGCGCCCGCCGACGCGTTTGGCTACGGCGACCCGCGCGGGAGCGCGGCGCTGCGGAAGGTGCTGGCCGCCTACCTGCGGCGGGTCCGCGGCGCCGTCGCCGACCCCGAGCGGTTGGTGGTCTGCGCCGGGTTCGCCCAGGGCCTGAACCTGGTCCTGCGCGCGCTGGCCCGCCGCGGCGTCCGGCGGGTGGCCGTCGAGGACCCCGGCGTCCTGGACCATGCGGCGATCGCGGCCGGGGCGGGGCTGCAGGCCGTCCCCGTCCGCGTCGACCAAGAAGGCGTCGACGTGGCGGCGCTGGCCGCCAGCGACGCCCGCGCGGTGATCCTGACCCCGGCGCACCAGAGCCCCACCGGCGTGGTCCTGGCCGCCCAGCGGCGGCAGGCGTTGGTCGCCTGGGCAAGCGAGCGAGACGCCACCATCATCGAGGACGACTACGACGCCGAGTTCCGCTACGACCGCGAGCCGGTCGGGGCCCTCCAGGGTCTGGCCCCCGACCGGGTGGCCCTGCTCAGCACGGTCAGCAAGTCGCTGGCGCCCGCGATGCGGCTGGGCTGGATCGCCTGCCCCACTGGGCTCGCCGAGGCGATCGCCCACGAGAAGGAGGTCGCGGACCGCGGCTCCCCCGAACTCGACCAGCTCGCGCTCGCCACCCTGATCCGGTCCGGGCGCTATGACCGGCACCTTCGCCGCATGCGTACCAGCTACGCCCACCGGCGCCAGACGCTGGTGGACGCCCTGGCACGGCACGCCCCGCGGGTCGAGCTGGGCGGGCTGGCGGCCGGGTTCCACGCCGTGGCCCACCTGCCGGGCTCGCGGTCGGAACTAGAGGTCGTCGCCGCGGCCCGGGCCCGCTCCGTCGGCCTGTACGGCATGAGCCAGTACCGCTCCAGCGGCGCGACCCGCCCGCCGCAGCTCGTCCTCGGCTTCGGCAACCTCCGCGAGAGCGCCATCGCGCGGGGCATCGCCACCATCGGCGACCTCCTGCAATAGCCACTGGTTTCGCCCCACCGGGCTCGGCAACCGCCCACCCCGCGGCCTGGACCACGTGGACTGGCGCGGCCGCGGCGGCGGCGTGCTCGCCCCACCCAGCCGCCATGCCTCCGGTCGCAGCTACCGCTGGCTGCGTGGCCTGGACCAGGCGCCGCTGGCCGAGGTCCCGGCCGCCCTCCGCGCCCTGCTGGAACCACCAGCACCGCCGCCCGACCCGTCGGGCACGCCGACCCGACCGGTGCCGGTCGGGCATCCCTACGGGCGCCGCGTCCTCGCTGACGAGCTGGCTCGGCTCTGGCAGGCACCATCCCGCACCCGCAACCAGACCGCCTTCAAGGTCTACCGCTACGTCGGCGCCGGCGTCCTCGAGGATGAAGAGGTGACGGCGGCGTTCACCGACTGCGCGCTGGCGATCGGCCTGCAGGCGGCCGAGGTGCGCCGCACCCTCGCCTCCGCCCGCACTGCCGGACTCGCCAACCCCCGCGGCGTCCCCCTCGACCCGCACAGCAGGCGCACCCCATAAGCGCTCATGCGGTGGCCGTCGTACGCGCCGTGCTCATGTGGGCGGCAAGTGCGCTGGTGTTCGTCGTCGCCGTGCTCGCGTTTGTGGTCAGCTTCGAGGCCATCAGCGACTTCGCCGTCCAGGTCGGCGCCTTCCCGCATTCCTTGCGCTACTGCGCGCCGCTGCTGGTGGACTCCTTCACCGCCGCCGCCACCCTGGTCATCTTGTGGATCTCGCTCACCGGCGAGAAGCTCGCCGCCGCCTGGGACGCCTGGTACGCCTGGGCGCTGATCGCCGCGGCGACCTGCGTGTCGGTGGCCATCAACGTCGCCCACGCCCCGGACACCCACGCCGCCGGCTGGTGGCCGCCGTCCCGCCGCTCGCGCTGCTGCTGGCGGTGGAGTTGCTGATGATCCTTGCCCGCCGCTGCCTGGCGCACACGGCCACACCCCAGACGCATGCCGACGCACCGCAGCCGCAGCCTGCCGCACTCGATGCGCACACCGCCGCGTTGGAGGACCGCACAGGTGCGGGCAATGCGCGGGCGGCAGTCGCCGAGCTCGTCGCCCAGGAGCAGGCCGGCACCCGCCCGCGCCTGACCGGCAAGCAGGTCGCCGCCCTGGTCGGCGTCAAGGAACGGCGCGCCCAGGTCCTGCTGCGCGAGTTCCGCGCTGGCGAGGAGCACCCCATGCACCGAAACGGCCATCCACTCACGAGAGGAGGGAATTGATGGACAAGCTGCTGCTGACTCCCGAGGAGGTCGCCGACGCCCTGGGCCTTGGCCGGACCAAGGTGTACGAGCTGATGCGGCTGGGCCTCATCGAGTCGGTCAAGATCGACGGCTGCCGGCGCATCCCAACCGCCGCTGTCCACGAGTACGTGGCGCGGCTTCGCCGCGAGGCCGTCGCATGACAGCCCGCCGACGCGGCAAGGGCGAAGGCTCCATCTACCGACGCGCCAGCGACGGCCGCTGGGTCGCCGCGCTCATCATGGACGACGGCCGGCGTATCGTGCGTTGGGCCAGCAGCCGCAAGGACGCCGCCGCCAAGCTGGAGTTGCTGCTGAAGGCGCGCGCCGAAGGCCAGGCCATAGCCGCCGACCGCAGCGCCGCCGCCTTCCTCACCGACTGGCTCGCCGTCGTCAGGAACACCGTAGCGCTGGGCACGTTCGAACGCTACGAGCAATACGTTCGCGTCCACGCCATCCCACCCCTTGGCCGGATCAGGCTGGGCCGGCTGACCTCACAGCACTTCCAGCGGCTGTACCAGGAGAAGCTCGCGGCCGGGTTGTCACCCACCACGGTCAGCCACCTGCACACCGTCCTGCACGGTGCCTTCGCTGAGGCCGTGCGGTGGGGCCTGCTGTCGAGGAACGTGGTGGCGCTGGCGCGCCCACCCCGCAAGGTGCACGTCGAAGTCGTCGCCCTCACCGTCGAGCAGGCCGAGCGCTGCTGGCCGCCGCCGCTGGCACTCGCTTCGAGGTGCTGTTCGTCCTCGCGCTCAAGACCGGCATGCGCCGTGGCGAGCTGCTCGCCCTCCGCTGGGAGGACGTCGACCTCGACAAGGGGGGCTGCAGGTCCGCGGCACCCTTCGCCGCACCCGTGAGGGGCTCACGATCGGAACGCCGAAGACGGCGGCGTCCCGGCGTAGGGTGGTGCTGTCGCCCTCATCGGTGGCGGCGCTTCGCCGTCACCGGGCACGCCAGCAGCAGGAGCGCCTGGCGGCCGGCGACCTCTGGCAGGACCTGGGGCTGGTGTTCCCCAACACGCTCGGACGGCCCATGGAGCCCCGCTGCCTGCTGTCCGACGTGTACCGTCCGCTCCTCAGGCGCGCTGGCCTGCCCCCCATCACGTTCCATACCCTGCGCCACACCGCCGCCACGCTGCTGCTGGCGGAAGGCGAGCACCCCAAGGTGGTCCAAGAGCTGCTTGGGCACGCGCAGGTCAGCATCACGCTGGACCGCTACAGCCACATGACGCCCCGGCTGATGAGCAACGCCGCCGCGCTCATGGACCGACTGCTCGACCAGGAGGCCTGAGTTGTCCGCCGCTGTTGCTGTCGGAATAGCTGTCGGGATCCAGGGGCGCCTTCGCTGGGATGGCTAGAATGCCTGCTTGGAGGCGTCCGGGTCCTGGTGGGTCCCCCGGTCTTCAAAACCGGTGTGAGCAGCGGCCCTGCTCAGGCGGGTTCGATTCCCGTCCGCCTCCGCTACCAGGGGCTTTCCTCTCCGCTCGCTTCCTTCGCTCGCCAGTTCCCTTGCTTCCTGGCACAGACGATGGCACAGTCTTGCGCGATTGAACTGTTCGGGAAGCCAGGCAAGGTGATCCGGAACCGCGGCGGCTACTGGCAGGTCAAGGTCTACGCCGGCCTGGATCCGCTGACCGGCAAGCAGCGCTTCGAGTACGACCGCGCCAAGACCAAGCGGGAGGCCGGGCGGGTCGAGGCGGCGCTCAAGACCAAGGTGGCCGAGGGTCGTAGCCGCGGCACCGCCGCGCGGACGGTCGCCGACCTCGTGGAGCGCTGGTTCGAGTGGCGCCAGGGCGTCAAGGAGATCTCCCCTACCACCTTGGAGGGCTACCGGCGCCAGATCGACCAGCGCATCGTCCCCGCCCTCGGGCGCATCCCGGTCCGGCGGCTGGACGTGGAGACCCTAGACGGCTTCTACGCCGAGCTGCGCCGGCGCGGCAAGGCCGGCGACCAGCCGCTGTCGGCCAGCACCGTCCGCGCCGTCCACACGGTGCTGTCCGGGTCGCTCCGGCAGGCGGTGGCCTGGGGCTGGATTCCGCACAACCCCGCCCGGCTGGCCACCCCGCCGTCGGTGCAGCGCAGCGACGTGGCCCCGCCACCGGTCGAGCAGGTGGCCGGCCTGCTGGCGACCGCGCTCGAGCGCAACCCCAGGCTCGGCTTATTCCTGCGGCTGGCGGTGGTGCTCGGTGCCCGCCGAGGGGAGCTGTGCGCGCTGCGCTGGCACCACGTCGACCTGGATCAGGGCGAGGTCCTGCTGGAGCGTGGAGTGGTCTACGTGAGCCGGCAGCCCCTGATCGACAAGCCCACCAAGACCCGCAGCAAGCGGCGCCTCGCCCTGGACACCAGCACGGTGGAGCTGCTCCGCGCACACCGCGAACGGTCCGAGCAGGTCGCCAAAGAGCTGGGTTTCACTCTCCCGGCCAGCGCCTACGTGTTCAGCCGTGAGCCGGACGGGTCACGGCCGCTCGCGCCTACCCTGGTCAGCCACCAATTCGCCGCTCTGGCTCGATCGCTGGGGGTGCGATGCCGCCTGCACGATCTTCGGCACCTGATGGTCACCTACCTGATCTCCCAGGGCGTGGACTGGCGCACCGCGGCCGGCCGGGCCGGCCACGCCGGCCCGCACATGACGCTGGGGACCTACGCCCACTTCCAGCCCGCCCAGGACCGCGCCGCCGCCGAGCTGCTCGCCACCCTCTGCGACGCCCCGCCGAAGGCCAAGCAGTAATGGGCACCGCCGCGTG
>Ga0081538_10003750_pt1 | contig 14221 bp, 15 predicted proteins | sample TabmetS5T2R1_FD_71022 | JGI IMG/M metagenome (GOLD analysis project Ga0081538, IMG submission 71022) | Tabebuia heterophylla rhizosphere microbial communities from the University of Puerto Rico - S5T2R1 | ecosystem: Host-associated > Plants > Roots > Rhizosphere ... | reverse complement strand
GCGGCGTGCTTGCCGGCCTGGTCGTCGCCGAACTTCTTGACCACGCCGATCGGGAAGGCGAGCAGGACGTGCCGCTGCTGGAACCGGTCGGCGGCCCGTAGCGCCCGCTCGATCCGGTTCACCCCACCCCCGGTGGTTACCTGGTCAGGCCCTGACCCTCCCGCCGTACACCGCGAGCGCCCAGATGATGAACACGTCCAGGGCGATGATCAGCAGCGACCAGAACGGATAGTAGGGAATGAACAGGAAATTGGCGATGGCGCTCAGCGCCGCCAGGGTGATCCCCACCACCCGCGCCCAGGTCGCGCCCGACAGCAGCGCGAACCCGGCCAGCGCCACGACCACGCCCAGGATCAGGTGGATCCAGCCCCAGGCGGTCACGTCGACCTCGTACAGGTAGTTCCGTGCGGCGACGTAGAACTCGTTCTCGAAGATCGCGGCCAGCCCGGCCAGGGCCTGGAACACCCCGGTCATCATCATCATGACCGCCGCGAAGACGATGAAGCCCATTGCCCAGCCGGGCGGCTCCTCGCGGACCCGCGACCCGTATCCCGGCGTCTGCTCGGTCATCTGGACGGCTCCTCTCTGGTGTGCGCCAGTCCCTTCCCTGCCGGGGAGTCTGCGGCCGCCGGGGGTGAGGCCGCCTCACCCTTTCGGGGTGATTGCTCCGCCGTCAGGGGGCTCGCCATCACCTCGTAGCGGCGGGCGTAACTGGACACCAGCGACTGCACGCTGGCCGCGGCCGGCAGCGCCAGCAGCGCCCCGATCGGGCCGGCGATGGCGCCGCCGGCGATCACCGCCCCGAACGCCACCGCCGGGTGCAGCGACATCGTCTTGGCGGTGATCCGCGGCGACAGCACGATGTTCTCGAACTGCTGATAGAGCGTGATGTAGACAGCACCCACACCGCGTCGACCGGCTCGTGGAAGAGGGCGATCAGCACCGGCAGCGCCCCTGCCAGGTAGGTGCCGACCGTGGGGACGAACTGGGAGACCAGGCCGACCCACAGGCCGAGCGCGAGCGGGTGGGGCACGCCGATCAGGGTCAGCGCCAGCCGGTAGAAGGTGAACAGCCCCACGGTGAAGCTCTGCAGCACCAGCCCGACCAGCGTGGTGGACAGGCCCACCGCGGCCGCCGCCACGCCCCCGAAGAAGTCGCGCACCCCTGGTTGTCCTCGAGCCGCTGGGCCAGCTCGCTGCTCGACAGGCCGGCGCCGACGGTCTCGTTGAGGAACTCGGCGAGCTGCTGCGCGTACCCGGGGATCGCGCCGACGAGGTCGGCGACCTGGCTGACGAGCAGCGAGCCGAGCGCGGTGACGAACACCACCACCGCGGCGACCAGGACGGCGAAGACGGCCGCGGTGGCCAGCCCCCTGGACACGGGCGGCCATCCAGCCCCCGGCTGCGCGGCTGACAGGATCACCCGCTGCGGGTGATGCCGGCCTACCTGCTCGCCTGCAAGGGTGTGTCGACGCTGATCATGAGGAGAGGAGAGGCCGTCATGGCGATCGGACCTGTCCAGCTGCTCGTCCTGGGGTTCCAGAGCCCCGACTTCCAGGGCGAGATCCGCGAGGAGCTGAACCGGCTCCGCGACAACGACCTGGTGCGGGTGATCGACGCCCTGGCCGTGCGCAAGGACGCCGACGGCGACGTGCAGGTTCTGCACGAGAGCCAGCTCAGCGACGAGGAGCAGGCCGCGTTCGGCGCCCTGGTGGGGGGGCTGATCGGCCTGGGCGCGGCCGGCCAGGAGGGGTTCGAGGTCGGGGCCGAGCGGGGCGCCGAGGCCGTCGCCGAGCGCGGCGGGGTGCTCAGCGACGACACGGCCTGGGACGTGCTCGCCGAGATCCCACCCGACACCGCCGCCCTGCTGATCCTGCTGGAGCACCGCTGGGCGATGCCGCTGCGGGACGCGATCGCGCGTGCCGGCGGGTTCCGGCTGGCGTCGGAGTTCATCAGCCCGCTCGACCTGGTCGCGCTCGGGCTGGTCGAGGCCGAGGAGGCCGAGGCGCTGGCCGCCGCCGAGCGTGACGCGATCTGAGCCCACGCTGGCACAAGGAGGAACGAGGATGCTTGGACCGACTCGGAGGGTCGCCCGGCGGACGGCCCGCCGCAATGTGGGCGTCGCCCCGGTCGCAGCGGCCCCGGTCGCCGCCGCGGCCGTGGCCGCGCCGATGCCGGCACGGCGCGTGGCGCGGCGAACCACGCGCAGAGTGGCCCGCCGCGCCTACTGACGGCACCCCGGCCCGATCGCAGCAGGGCAGACCTTCCGCGGCGCATGGACCAGTCCGGACGTCGGTTGGCCGACCTCAGGCGCCGCATCGAGCCGGCCCTGCACATGGCGCAGGCCGGCCTGCCCGGACGGATCCTCGGCCGCCTGGTCGAGGTGCGCTTTCTCGACCGCACGGTGATCCTGGCCGCCCAGGCCTTCAGCGCGATCCTGCCGCTGTTCATCGTGGTGGCCACCATCAGCCCGCGCCCGGGAGGCGACAGCCCGGGAGCGTACCTGGCTCGCAGGCTCGGTCTCGCCGCCGACGACGTGTCCTCGCTGCAGGTGGCGGTCGCACCGCCCCCGTCGTCCCGCGCCTCGATCGGTGTCCTCGGGGTGGTCCTCGCCGTGCTCACCGCGACCAGCTTCGCCCGAGCCCTGCAGCGCAGCTACGAGCTGGCCTGGCGGCTGCCGCGGGCCGGGCTGCGGGCCGCCTGGCGCCCGCTGGCCCTCGTGATCGGCCTGGCTCTCTATGTCGAGCTGCTGTTCCTCTTCGGCCGCCTGGTGCGGGGCGTGCCGGCGGGCACCCTCCTGGAGGACCTGGTGACCTTCGCGGCGGCGTGGGCGTTGTGGACGGGCGCGGGGTGGATCCTGCTCGGGGGCCGGGTCCGGCTGCGCCTGCTTGCCGCGGGCGGGCTGCTCACCGCGGTCGGCTTCGCCGTCCTGCGCCGCCTGTCCGCCTCCTATCTGCCTGCCCTGGTGGCCAGCAACCAGCAGCAGTACGGGCTCCTCGGGGTCGCGTTCACGCTCTACAGCTGGCTATCCGCATGCGCGTTCATCATCGTGGTCGCCACCGTCGTGGGCGCGGTCCTGGCCGAGGATCCCGGTCGGCTCGGCCAGTTCATCCGCACCTCGAGGCGCTGAGGCGGAGCGGGTTCATCACCCGAACCGCCCGCCGTCCCGCCAGGTAGGCCGAGACGTTGAGCGCCGCGTGGGCCAGGGTCGGCGCGAGGACGCTGCCCGACCGCAGCCGCAGCCACGCGAACGCGCCGCCGGCCGCGGCGGTCGACAGCGCGGTCGCGAGCACGGTCAGGCGCCGACCCCTGCCCGGGTCGGCGGCCAGGTCGCTCACGGGGTTGCCCTGGTAGTGGTCGATCGTCGGGAGCACGTGCGAGGCCCCGAACAGCAGCGAGGTCCACAGCGCCGCGGCGGCCGGCGCGCGTCGCCGGCGCAAGAGCGCCAGCAGGGCGCCGCGGAACTGCAGCTCCTCGGCGAGCGCGGTGGCGAGCGGGATGCGCACCGCCAGATGGTAGGCGGCCTCGCGCCGGCCGACGCCGCTGACGCGCCGGTCGTGGAAGAACGGGCGGGTCGCGGGCAGGGTGGCGCCCAGCGCGACCGCGCCGCCGGCCAGCGCGGCGGCGCCGAGCCCGACGCGCAGCCCGCTCGCCGCGTCCTCGGGGTCGATCCCCAGGTCGCTGCGGCTGCATCCGGCACGCCTGGCGAAGGCGGTGAGGCCGGCCGCGGTCGCGAGGTTCAGGGCCGCGCCGGCGGGCGCCGGCAGCAGCCGGTGGACGGCGACGTTGTGGAGGGCCAGCACCGCCACCCCGACGACCTCCGGCGGGACTCCCCGCGTCGCCGGGGCGTTCACGACTCGGAGAGGCGCCGCACCTCGATGAGCTCCAGACCCAGGGACTGGATGCGGTCCAGGAGGCCGTAGAGCTCGGCCTGGTCCCGCACCGGACCGCGCAGCACCGTCTGCCCCGGCTCGATAGATGGGGTCAGGCCCTCGAACACGGCCAGCAGCGAGTCGCTCAGGCGCCCCTTGATCCGGATCACGTAGCTTCCGCCGCCGAAGGGCATGGGCGACCACTCCCCCCATCTCGCTCATGGGTGCTCCGATGCTGGCTGCGAGGAGGGTGATCGGGCTTCACCCGATGCGGGTGATTCGTCGGTGGGGTGGTAGGACCAGTCATAGATCACGGCGGTGCCGACCAGGAGGTCCTGGACGGAGGCGTTGCGACGGCTGACGAGGATCCACAGCAGCCCGGCGGGGAAGGCCACGCACAGCACGGCCCGCAGCAGCGCGCGGCGCAGCGGAAGCCGGCGGCCGGCATGGTCCAGCAGCCGCAGCCCGGCCACCTGCTTGCCCAAAGTCCTGCCGGTGGCCGCCCAGCCGGAGGCGAGGTAGCCGACGGCGATGGTCAGGCCGGCGACGGCGCTGAGCCAGCTCGGCAGCACGGGCGTGCGGAGCGGCGGGCCGGTCAGCAGGTACCGGACCACGGCCGCGAACAGCAGCCCCGCCAGCCCGATCGCCCAGATGACTCCCAGGTCGACCGCGTCCGCGACCACGCGGGAGACGAAGCCGGCCCGGTGGCCTTGCAGTGCCTTGGCGTGAGGGTTACGGACCGGTCGTGTCACGCTCGTCCTTCCGTTGCAGGACGCGGTCGACGATCCGGCTGAGGAGCCGGTCGGCGCGCATGCCCTGGACCCGTAGCGCATCGACCGTCTCGGTGGCCATGGTGCCGCTCGACTCGCGGATGATCTCGCCGAGGTCGACCTCGTCCATCACCTGCTCGGTGAGACCGGCCAGGTCCACACGCGCCACCACGGCGTCGACGTCGATCCGCGCCGCGATCGCGTCCAGGTCGATGCGGTCCACGATCCGGTCCAGGTCGACCCTTGCCACCACGGCGTCCACGTCGACCTGGTCGAGGACGGCGGCGGCGATGGCGCCGACCAGGCCACGGGCGGTGGCGGCGGCGAGCTGCCGGTTGCGCCGCTGTTCGGCCAGCCCGCGCGCCGCCCAGCCGTCAAGGTCGAGACGCCGCCAGACCGCCACCAGCGGGGCCCTGGCGACCGCGACGGCCGGGCGGGCCACCACCCGCACCGGCGACGGAAGCCGGGCGCCGACCGCCGCGGCGGCGTCCAGAGAGCGGCGCTGCGCCTCCAGCCCGAGGCCGAGCGCGGCCGCCGGGAGCAGGCGTAGCGTCCCAGGCGGTCCCGACGGCGTCGCCGCGCCGGCGCTGCCGGCGCGGACCCCGGGATCGGCGGGCCCGGAACGCTCCAGCAGCGCCTCCAGCACCGCCAGGGCCAGCCCGGCGGCGCCGAGCGCGAGCCTGGTGGCGCGGCCGACCATGTCCGCCGGCGTGAGCCCCGCTGTGCTTACCGGCAGCGGCACCAGCGCGCGCTCGCCTTCCGCCACCAGCCCATTCCTCGCGTCGTTACCGTCCGAACCTCCCTGCAGTATGGGCCGCCGGTCGCTGCGGCGGCCTCACCCGCAGCGGGTGATCTTGTGGGCGACCGGCAAATCACCCCGCGAGGGTGACGACTGCCGCCCCCGGGGGCGGTCACCATCGGTCGCGAGAGGGAGCGTCCCCTTTGGGAGGGATCACCGTGAGCGACATGTCCATGCCCGGCGCCATGTCCCGCGACACCGTGCGCGGCCTGGCCAGGAGCTGGTGGCTGTTCCTGATCGTGGGCGTGCTGTGGATCCTGTTCGGGATGTTCGTGCTGTCCTACAACGCCGGCAGCCTGCTCGCCGTGGCGGTCCTCTGCGGCATCACCTTCATCGGCACCGGCGTCACCCAGATCGTCGATGCCGCACGGGCCGGGAGCTGGCGATGGCTGTACCTGGTCGGCGGCGTCCTGTCGGTCCTCGCCGGGATCGTCGCGTTCGTCTGGCCGGGGCGGACCCTGCTGGTCATCTCGGTGGTGCTCGCCTGGTTCCTGGTGTTCAAGGGCATCGTCGACGTGGTCGGGGCGCTGGCCGACACCGGCCGTCCCTGGTGGTGGGTCGGCCTGATCGTGGGCATCCTCGAGCTGCTGCTGGGCATCTGGGCCGCCGGCTACCCCGGCAGGTCGCTGTTCGTGTTCGTCAACGTGGTCGGCATCTACGCGATGTTCTACGGCTTCGGCGAGATCTTCGCCGCGTTCGACCTGCGGCGGCTGGACCACGCGCTCGACCGCGCCCCCGGCCTCGGCCGCCCCGCCGACTGAGGGAGCTCCGGCGCCTCAGAGCAGGTTGAGCTGGCGGGCGCGGCGGACGGCGTCCCAGCGCCGGTTGGCGTCGAGCTTGCGGTAGATGCTCTTGATGTGGGTCTTGACGGTGTTCACGGACACGTACAGCTCGGCCGCGATCTCGCCGGCCGACAGCATGCTCGGCAGGTAACGGAGCACCACGTGCTCCCGCTCGCTGAGCGACTCCACCAGCACCGGCAACCTCGGCGGCGCGCTCCCGCCGCCCACCGGAGCGGCGGACCCGGTGGTGCGGCTCAGGAGGCCCTCCAGCAGGGCCCCGGCCAGCGCCCGCTGCGCGGTGCCGCGGTGGAGGTGGTCGGCGAGCAGCGCACGCACCGGCGCGCCGCCCTCGACGAACACCCGCGGGCAGCCCTCGGCGGCGGCCAGGGCGAGGGCGCGCTCCAGCGATCCGGCGGCCGCCGCGTGGTCGGCCAGCCTGCGGTGGGCCACGGCGTCCAGCAGCCATGCCTCGATCGGCGTCCCCGGCCACGCCGACGGCGCCTGCCCGACGTGGAGCGGCGCCAGCATGCCCGCCGCGCCGGCCGGGTCGCCACGGGCGAGCAGCAGCCGCGCCAGCACCACCGCCTCCTCCGGCCGCCGCTCGCCCGCCTCGCCCCCGCTGACCAGGCCGATCGCCCCCGCCTCGCCGACGCCGAGCACGCCGGCCGCGGCCGCCTGGTCGCCGGCGGCGAGCAGCAGCCTGGCCTCAGCCGGCCGCACCGCGTCGGCGAGCAGGCGGGGCGGCCGCCACCCGGCGGCCTCGGCGAGCGCGGCGCGCAGGCGCGCCAGCCCGTCGGCGGCCTCCTGATGGCTGCCGCCCGCCGCCATCCTCGCCGCCGCCAGGGCGACCGCCAGCTCCACCGGCCGGTCGCGCCCGGCGCGGGCCGCGCGCCGGGCGCGCTCCAGGGAGCCGGCCGCGCCGTCCGGGTCGTCGCGGCACCATGCCACCCAGGCGAGCGCCAGCTCGGCGCAGGCCGCCGGCGCGCCCGCCGACCAGCCGCGGCGCCCGGCCACGCCGGCGGCCTCGCGGCCCAGTCGCTCTGCCCGGCCAAGGCGCCCCCGCACGGCCTCCAGGAGCGCCAGGTGGCCCGTGGCGTCGACGGCGAGGTGGTCCAGGCCGCCCTGATCCGCGAGGGCGCGGCACTCCCCCAGGTGCGCGGCCGCGTCGTCGAGCCGCGCGCTCCACAGCTCGGCGGCGCCCACGATCGACAGCACCAGCGCCCGCCGCTCCGCCTCGGCGCTCTCCTCCCGATCCCCTCCCCGCGGCGTCGCCAGCAGCCGGCGGCCGGCCGACACGGCGCCGTCGGCGTAGCCGCGCAGCCGCGCGCGCAGGAGCCCGGCGAGGCTGGCGGCCTCCTCGGCACCGGCCAGCTCCAGCCAGGCGTCGGCCTCCTCGAGCTCGCCCAGGACCAGCCGGCCGGCGCCCGCGACCACCGCCAGCTGCCGGTCGGCGCGCACCGTGCCGACCGGCAGCCTCCCCAGCAGCCTCCCGAGGGTCTCCGCCCGCCCCCGGAGCGGGATCGCCAACCCGTGCGCCGACAGCAGCCGGGCCGCCCCATCGGGGTCACCGGCTGCCAGCGCATGGTCGACCGCCTCCTCCACCATCCCGTTGGCCGCGTGCCAGCCGGCGGCGCGGCGGTGCAGGTCGGGGACGTCCTCGGGCCAGCGGTGGCGCAGCTCGGCGCGGAGCAGCTCCGCGAACAGCGGATGGTGGCGGTACCAGGCCCGTCCGGGGCCCAGCCCGGTCGTGAACGCCTGGTCGCGTGCCAGCACGGCCAGCATCCGCCCGCCGTCGCTGCGGCCGGTCAGCGCGTCCGCCAGCCCACCGCAGAGCCGGTCGGCGATGCACGTCCGCAGGAGGAACTCCTGCATGCCGGGCGCCTGCCTGGTGAGGACCTCCTCGACGAGGTAGCCGGCGACGGCGTGGTCGTCGCCGGCGAACTCGGCCACGAACCGTCCGGGGTCCGGGTGGTCGCGCAGCGACAGCGCGGCCAGCCGCAGCCCGGCCGCCCAGCCCTCGGTCCGTCGCCACAGCGTCTCGAGCTCGGCCTCCGGCAGCCCCACCCCCAGGCCGGCGAGCAACTCCCCCGCCTCGGCCGGGGTGAAGGCCAGCTCGGCGGCGCGGATCTCGGCGAGCTGCCCGGCCACCCGCAGCCGGTGCAGCGACAGCGGCGGGTCCGCCCGGGTGGCCACGACCAGCCGCAGCTGCGGTGGGGCCTGCCGCAGTACGAACCGCAGCCCGGCCGCCACCGCCGGGCCGGTCGCCTCGTGCAGGTCGTCGAGCACCAGGACGACCGGCTCGGGCAGCTCGGCCAGCCCGTTGACCAGCACCGCCAGGAACTCCTGAAGGGCGTCGGGGGATGGCGGGCCCAGGCCGGCCAGGAGCCCGTCCGGCGGCACCGCACCGTTGGAGCGCAGCGCCGCGACCACGTGCGACCAGAAGCGGGCCGGGTCGTCGTCGCCGTGGTCGACCGTCACCCACGCGACCGGGCCGGGCGGGCGCCCATCCGTCATCCAGGAGGCCAGCAGGATCGTCTTGCCGGCGCCGGGCGGCGCGGCGAGCACGGTGAGCGGGCCGCTCGTGCCGGCGTCCAGCAGGCCGAGCAGCCGCGGCCGGGCCACCGGCCGCCAGTGTGGCAGCGGCGCCATCAGCTTGGTCGCCAGCAGGTTCCCGGACCGGAGGTTCGTCATGCGCGCCCCCCTGGCGCCCCCCCGGTTCCTCCTGTTCCCCCGGGCGTCCTCGCGAATGGGGTTGGCACAGCCTTCGCAGCAGAGCAGACTAGGAGTCGGGCGCAAAGATTTCGCAACGGTCGGAAGCGCCATGTCGGTACGGGTCAGCCTGGCCGGTCGGCTCGAGGTCGAGACCGACGGCAGGACGCTCGACGCGACCCGCCTGCCCGGGCGGCAGGGCCGGGTGGTTCTCGCGTACCTGGTCGCCGAGCGCGACCGGCCGGTGCCGAGCGAGGAGCTGGCCGAGGCGGTGTGGGGCTCCACCCCGCCGCCCACCTGGCGGCCCGCGCTGCGTGGGGCGGTCAGCAAGGTCCGCGAGTTCCTGGAGGAGCTGGAGCTCCCGGCCGACGACATGCTGACCAGCTCGTCCGGCTGCTACCGGCTGGCGCTGCCCGGCGACGCCACCGTCGACGTCGAGCTGGCCGCCGAGGAGGCCGAAGCGGCCGAGCGGGCACTCGCCGGCGGCGACCTGGAGCGCGCGCTCGCCGCCGCCGGGACGGCGCGCGCGCTCGCCGGCCGGCCGCTGCTGCCGGGCCAGGAGGGCGGCTGGGTGGAGCGGCGCCGCGCGGCCTGGCAGCAGGTCCTCGTCCGCGCCCTGCAGGCGATGGTCGACGCCTGGCTGGCCCGTGGGCGCGGGGACGCGGCCGTGCAGGCGGCCACCGAGCTGGTCGGGCTGGAGCCGTTCCGGGAGTCGGCGCACCTGCGGCTGCTGCGCGCGCACGCCGCCGCCGGCGACCGCGGCGAGGCGCTGCGCGCCTACGACCGCTGCCGGCGCCTGCTCGCCGAGGAGCTGGGCGTGGACCCGTCGCCGGAGCTGGAGGCCGCCTTCCTCGAGCTGCTGCGCGAGCCGCCCGGCGCCGCGCCGGGCCAGCGGGCGCCGCTGGAGGCCGCGCCCCCCGCCAGGGCGCGGGGCGAGGAGCCGTTCGTCGGCCGCGGCCCGGAGCTGGCGCGCCTGCGGGCGGCGTGGGCGGGTGCCCGCGCCGGCCGGCGGCGGCTCGTCCTGGTCACCGGCGAGGCCGGCATCGGCAAGAGCCGGCTCGCCGCCGAGCTCGCCGGGCTCGCCGAGCGCGACGGCGCGGCCGTCCTGCTGGGACGCTGCGACGAGCAGGCCGGCGTCGCCTACCTGCCCCTGCGGGCGGCACTGGGTCCGTACCTGGCGGCCTGCCCGGCGGAGCGCCTCCATGGACTGATCGGCCCCCTCGGCGGCGAGCTGGTGCGGCTCTGGCCCGAGCTGGCCAGGCGGTTGCCCGGCCTGCCGGCCCCTACCCGCAGCGGCCCGGAGGAGGAGCGGTACCTCCTGTTCGAGGCGGTGACCGGCCTGCTGGACGCGGTCGCGGCGGCCGGGCCGGCGCTGCTGGTGGTCGACGACCTCCACGAGGCCGACGCGCAGAGCCTGGCGCTGCTGCGCCACCTCGCCCACGCGCCGCGTCCCGCGGCCCTGCTCGTCGTGGTCACCGCCAGGGACGAGGAGGCGACCCGGGACGACCTGGCGGGCGTGCTGGCCGACCTGCTGCGGGCGCCCGGGTCCGAGCACCTGGCGCTCGGCGGCCTCGACGAGCGCGCGGTCGCGGCCATGGCCGAGACGTTCTCCGGCCGGCCGGCGAGCCCGGCCACGGCGACGCTGGCCCGCGTCGTCCGCGGGCGCACCGGCGGCAACCCGTTCTTCGCCGGCGAGCTGCTCCGGCACCTGGCCGAGACCGGCGCGCTCGCCGCCGGCGCGATCGCCCGGACGACCGCCGGGCCGGCCACGGAGGACGTGCCGGCCACCGTCCGCCTGGTCGTCGGGCGGCGGCTGGCCAGGCTCGGGGACGCGGACCGGCACCTGCTGGAGGTAGCCTCGGTGATCGGCCACGACGCCCACCTCGCGCTACTGGCACGGGTCGTGGACCTCGGCTACGACGACCTCCTCGACGCCCTGGAGGTGGCGGTCCGGGCCAGGCTCCTGGACGAGCGGCCCGGGGTGCCCGGCCGCTACGACTTCCACCACGCGATCGTCCACGACCTCGTCTACACCGGCGTGCCGGCCGCCCGCCGCGCCCTCCTCCACCACCGGGTCGGCGAGGCCCTGGAGGGCCTGGAGGGCGCGGGCGGCCGGCAGCGGCTCGGGGCGCTGGCCGACCACTTCACGCTCGGCGCGGCCGGCGACGCCGGCAAGGCGGCGGCGTACGCGCGCCGGGCCGGCGACCAGGCGCTCGCGCGACTGCTCTACGAGGAGGCCGCCCACCGCTACCGGCAGGCCCTGGCCGCGCTCGACCGCGGCGGGACCGGCACCGACCAGGGGCGCGCCGACCTGTTGCTGGCGCTCGGCGAGGCGTGGGCCAAGGCCGGCCGGTCCGCCCGCGCGACCGAGGCGTACCTGGAGGCGGCCGTGGCCGCCAGGGCGGCGGGCTCTGCCGAGCGCCTGGCCCGCGCCGCGCTCGGCGTCGGCGGCCTGCTGGGCTTCTGGTCGCTGCAGGCGGACGCGGGGACGCCGGCCGCGCTGCTGCGGGAGGCGCTGGCCGCGCTGGGACCGCGGGACCGCGCGCTGCGTGCCCTGCTGCTGGCGAGGCTGGCGGGCTGGCTGGCGGTCTCCGCGGGCCGCGACGGCGCCGAGCCGCGCGAGCCGCCCGACCTCGGGCAGGCGCTGGCGCTCGCCCGGGAGCTCCGGGACGAGCGGACGCTCGCCCTCGTCCTGGCCGACCGCGCGTACACGCTCACCGGGGTGGCCCTGGGCCGCCCCGGCGGACCGGCCGAGGCCCTGAAGCACAGCGCCGAGCTGGTCCGCCTCACGGCGCGGCTCGGGGACGAGGGCCTGGTGCGCGCTGCCAGCCTCCCCCGGGCCGAGGCGCTGCTGGCCGCCGGCGACCTCGACGGCCTCGACGAGCTGGTCGACGCCGCGGTGCGGAGCGGCAACGGCCGCCGCGCGCCGTACCAGTGGTGGCTGTCGCTGGCGGTCCGGGCGATGCGGGCGATCATGCGCGGCGAGCTCGCCGAGGGCGAGCGGTTGGCGGAGCAGGCACTGGCGTACGGCCTGGATAAGGTCGACGGGGCGGTCGGCCAGACCCACGGCGCCCAGCTCGTTCTCCTGCGCTGGCTCCAGGGCCGCCCCGGCGAGGTGCGGGCGCTGCTCCAGCGGCTCGGCCGCGAGCCGGCCGGGCGGGGCTGGCGCACGCTGCTCCCCCTGGCCGACGCCGCGCAGGGCCGCGAGGCGGAGGCTCGCCGCGCCCTGGACGCCGCCGCCGCCAACGGGTTCGCGGGGTGGCGCAGCGCCGTGGAGGTCGTCGGGCTGGTCGGCTGCTGCGCGCTGCTCGGCGACGCCAGAGTGGCCGCCAGGCTCCAACGGCTGCTGCTGCCCTACCGGGGCTGGCACCTGGGAGCCGGCCCGATGGTGTACCTCGGCGCCGGCGACCACCATCTCGGGATGCTGGCCGCAACGGCGGGACGCTGGGCCGAGGCCGAGTGGCACCTGCTGGCCGCCATGGCGGCGCACCGGCGGCTCGGCGCCCGCCCGTGGCTGGTGCTGACCCGGCAGGCCTACGCCGGCATGCTCCGCGGCCGGGGCGGGCGGGGCGACCGCGACCGCGCCGAGGTGTTCGACGCGGCCACCCGCGCCGTCGCCGGCAGGATCGGCATGGACCTGCCCGGCTGGGGACGCGCCGCGCTCGGCCCCCGCGCCTGAGGTCCGCCGTCTACGGCTGCTCGGCGTCGGCCTCCTGGGCCTCCTTGACCTCCTCGGGCGTCAGGGGCTCCCTGGCCTCCTCCACCTGGACCACCGGGTCGCCCTCGACCTCGTCGGGGACCTGCGGTTCCTGCTGCGACATGCGGACCTCCTCCGTTCGGGGGACCGTTGGCTACCCAGCGTGGCCGGGGCCAACCGGGCCGGCTGGGATACCCTCACGTCGGCGACCGCTCACCCGAGGAGGACGCGAATGGCCGAGCTGCGGGTCGCGGTCCTCGGCTACGGGCTGGCGGGGGCGGCGTTCCACGCGCCGCTGATCGCCTCGGTGCCCGGGCTGCGGCTGGCCGCGGTGGTCACCGCCAACCCGCAGCGGGCGGCCCAGGCCACGCGCGAGCACCCTGGGGTGGTGGTGCTGGACGCGGCCGAGCGGGTGTGGGAGCGGGCCGGCGAGCTGGACCTGGTGGTGGTGGCGACCCCCAACCGGACCCACGCGCCGCTGGCGCTTCAGGCCCTGGACGCCGGCCTGCCGGTGGTGGTCGACAAGCCGATGGCGGTGGACGCCGCCGAGGGGCAGGAGCTGGTGGACCGGGCGCGGTCGCGCGGCCTGCTGCTGACGGTGTTCCAGAACCGCCGCTGGGACGGCGACCTGCTGACGGCGCGGCGGCTGCTGGAGGAGGGCGCGCTCGGGCGGGTGTGGCGGTTCGAGTCGCGCTTCGAGCGGTGGCGGCCGACGCCCAAGCCGGGCTGGCGGGAGACGGGCGGGCCGGAGGACGCCGGCGGGATGCTCAACGACCTCGGCAGCCACCTGGTCGACCAGGCGCTGCTCCTGTTCGGCCCGGCGACCCTGGTGTACGGGGAGCTGGAGCGCCGCCGGCCGGGCATGCGGGTGGACGACGACGCGTTCGTCGCGCTCACCCACGCCTCCGGGGTGCGCTCGCACTTGTGGATGAGCGCGGTGGCGGCGCAGCTCGGCCCGCGGCTGCGGGTGCTCGGCGACCGGGCCGCCTACGTCAAGCACGGCCTGGACGGGCAGGAGGACGCGCTGCGGGAGGGTCGGCGCCCGGACGGTGCTGGCTGGGGCGAGGAGCCCCCCCAGCGCTGGGGCCTGCTCGGCACCGAGGGGCAGACCCGCCCGCTGCGCACCGAGCCAGGCGCCTACCAGCGCTTCTACCAGGGCGTGGCAGCGGCGTTGCGGGGCCAGGCGCCGCCGCCGGTGGACCCGGCCGACGCGGTCGCGGCGCTGCGGGTGCTGGACGCCGCCCGCCGCTCCGCGACCGAGCGGGCCGCGGTGCCGCTCTAGCCCGCCGACGACAGGGCGGCGTCGACCACCTGCCCGGCCTCGTCGAGGATCCGCTCCAGGTGCTCCTCGCCGAGGAAGCTCTCGGCGTAGACCTTGTAGACGTCCTCGGTGCCGGACGGCCTGGCGGCGAACCAGCCGTGCTCGGTGGTGACCTTGACCCCGCCGATGGGGGCGCCGTTGCCGGGCGCGGTGGTGAGCACCCCGGTGATCGGCTCGCCGGCGAGCTCGGAGGCCTTGACGTGCTCGGGCGACAGCTTGCCGAGGGCGGCCTTCTGCTCGGGGGTGGCGGGCGCGTCCACGCGCCGGTAGGC
>Ga0081538_10003749_pt1 | contig 14228 bp, 12 predicted proteins | sample TabmetS5T2R1_FD_71022 | JGI IMG/M metagenome (GOLD analysis project Ga0081538, IMG submission 71022) | Tabebuia heterophylla rhizosphere microbial communities from the University of Puerto Rico - S5T2R1 | ecosystem: Host-associated > Plants > Roots > Rhizosphere ... | reverse complement strand
CCAGCCGCTCACCCGCCCGCCTGGCCTCCTCGACCGACTCTGGCCATGCCCCGTGCAGGTGCAGGATCTCGGCGCGATGCACCAGGCACCGGCCGGAGAAGGTGACCATGTCCGGCTGTTTGCCGCACCAGGCCGTCAGCGCCTGGGTCCACTCGCGGGCACGGCGCCACTCCAGGATCTCCTGGCAGGCCTCCAGCATCGAGCAGTAGACCGTGCCGACCACCACCGGGGAGAGCTCACCGGCGACCACCGCCACCATGGCCTCGTCGAAGGCGGCCATGGCCTCGCCCACCCGGCCCAACCGCACCAGGGCACGGCCCTGGACCTGCAGCGCCAGCGCGACCAGGTCGGCGTCGCCGGCGGGCCTGCCGATCCCAGCCGCCCGCGCCGCCAGCTCCCGCGCGGTCGCGTTGTCGCCCGCCACGATGTGCTGCACCGCGATCGACAGCAGCAGCAGGCCGCGCTCGGCGCAGTCTTGCGGCTCATGCTCCAAGAGCCGGTTGGCCCGAGCCAACCAGCCGCCGGCCTGCGCCAGCTCCCCCCGGCTCCCCAGGTGAAACGCCAGCCAGAACGCGCACCGCGCGGCCCGCCGAGACTCGCCGGCCTCAGCATGCAGCTGCTGGGCCCGCTGCAGCGCCCGCAGGCAATCCTCCACGCGGCCCAGGAGGTAGGCCGCAGTCCCCAGCAGCTCCAGATCCTCCACCGCCAGAGAGGACGACTGGTCGGCCAATGAGAGCGCGGCATAGGCATCGGCCCACGCGAGCCGCCCGGCGGCCTCGCGGCCTCGCACCAGCTCACCGTCCTCGGCCACGGTGCTCGCCTCCCAGCGGGCGTCGGTTCTGAACCTCCGTAGCGTAGCGATCCTCGAGGCACCCCCGAGGGCATCGGCGGAGGTGCTGGCCAGGAGCGCCGATGCGGTAGGTGGTGAAGCGTCGGTCATTCCGTTGGTCATTCCGCCACGCATCACTCTTCATGACGAGCCTGTATCAGGCGGACACCCCGCCCGACCTGACCAGCGAGGACGGCACCCTGCAACACGGCACAGACGGTCGTGGGTCGACTACTAATCCGTAGGTTGCAGGTTCGAGTCCTGCCAGGGGCGCCAAACCCGCAGGTCAGAAGCCCTAGAGGGCTGGCCGTTGTGATAATGCCGGCCATGCCGGTCATTCCTTCGCCTCGATCGGCGCAATGATCGCCCGCCTCGACGGCCTCGGGCACCAAAGGAATTCGTACAGCTGCCGGCTTGGCTTCTCATCGTCACCGGGGCGAGACTGCGACATGATCGATCCCATGACGCCGACCGAAGGACGCTGGCACAGCCCGGGCGTCGTCGGGATCGGCACGGCCAGCTTCCTGGCGACGCCGGCCACAAGATGCTTCCCAACTTGTGTTCGGCGGAGAGTGTCATGACCCATCAAAGGTTCGTGTTCGAGGTGCCCGAGGCCGACCTGCAGGACCTGCGGGCCAGGCTGGGACGCACCCGGTGGCCGATCCCGTGGCCGGCCACGGGCTGGGAAGCCGGCACCGACGCCGCCGAGCTGCACCGGCTTGTAGAGATCTGGGGCAGGGACTTCGACTGGCGCGCGCAGGAAGCAGCCCTCAATGCCCTGCCCTCCCACATGGCCTCCATCGACGGGACGGCTGTGCACTTCCTGAGGTTCGACGGCGAGGACCCCGACGCCCTGCCGATCGTGTTGACCCACGGCTGGCCCAGCTCGTTCCTGGAGTTGACTGACCTGGCCCGCCGCCTGGCCACCCCCTCCCAGTACGGGGGGCAGGCGAGCGATGCCTTCACCGTCATCGTCCCCTCCCTGCCCGGCTACGCCTTCTCTCCCCAGCAGCCCTCCCTGCCGCCCGCCGTGCCCACCCACGAGGTCTGGCACCAGCTCATGCACCACGAGCTCGGCTTCGCACGCTACGCAGCGCACGGAGGCGACCTGGGCGCCGGGGTCACCTCGCGCCTGGCCCAAGCCCACCCCGAGGCCGTGGTCGGCATCCATCTGCTGGCCATCGCCGACCCGATCGAGGTGGATCCCTCCAGCGTGACCCAAGAGGAGCAGGAGTACCTCGACTCGGTCGCGGCCTGGGATGCCCAGGACGGCGCCTACGCGCACCAGCAGATGACCCGACCCACCACTCTGGGCTATGGCCTGTCGGACTCGCCGGTTGGGCTGCTGGCCTGGATCGTGGAGAAGTACCGTTCCTGGAGCGACTGCGACGGTGTGCTGTCGCGGCGCTTCAGCGACGACTTCGTGCTTACCCAAGCTTCCCTGTACTGGTTCACCAACACGATCGGGACGTCATTTCGGCCCTACTACGAACACGCCCGGGGCATGCGGGAGCCGGTGGAGGCGGTGAGCGTGCCGACGGCCCTGGCGGTCTTCCCCCATGACCTCAGCCGGCCTCCCCGCAGCTGGGCCGAGCGTACCTACAACCTGACCCGGTACACGGCCATGCCGCGCGGCGGCCACTTCGCCGCCCACGAGGAGCCCGAGCTGTTGGGCAACGACCTCACAGCATTCTTCCGAACGCTGCGCTGAGCGCACAGACGCACAGCAGCAGCCCCATGGCGACCGGAGCCTTGGTCATTCTCGCGGTCATTCCACCACGGACAACCCCCAAGACTGGAGGCGTCCAGACGGACGGGGAAGCGAACCTGACCAGCGAGGACGACACCATCCGCCATCCGATGGACGGCTGGGAAGCAACTCATAATCGGTGGGCTTGGACCGCGAGCCAGCCCTCGGTGTTGCTGACCCCGGCCGGCTCGGACGTGGACCATCAGCCGGTCGACCACCACGTACCCGCAGCGCGCGAACGCCGCCGCCATCGGAGCATTATCCACATCGGTCGCGGCCCCGATCTCGGTGGCCCCACCCTCGACCAGCAGGTGGCTCGCCTCCAGCAGCAGCTCCTCGGCGTAGCCGTTGCCCCGGTGCTCCGGGAGCACGCCGACGTAGGAGATGTCAGCTCCCCACGGCCGCAATCCCGGCACCGCGATCCCCACGCAGCTCCCTGCGGGGTCGTACGCCAGCTGCACCAGCGAGCGCGGCCCCGGCAGCTCCTCGACGATGGCGCGGGCCGCCGCCTCGACACCGGCCTTAGCGACATCACGCCGAGCGTGGGCGTCCAGGGTGCCGTCCACCGTGCCGCGCACGACCGCGAGCAGCTCGGCGTCGTCGCCCACCGGCCGGAAGGCCAGCCGGCCGGGCCGCGGGGGCAGCGCGCGACCGGACTCCGCGGGCCAGCTTAGCTCGACCCGCTCGACCAGGAACCGCAGCCCGGCCAGCCGCGCGACCGCGCGCCGGTCGGCGACCGCGGCCCGCATGCCGGCGTGCTCGTGCCAGTCGACCGGGAGGAACTGGCGATACTCGGGCCGCCCACCTTCGCCCGCCCCGCTACCCGTCATCGCGGCATAGGCCGTTCGGACCAGGGCCACGCCGGTCTCCACCCGGTCCGGGCGGGTGCCGATCTCCATGCTGCCCATCACCAAGGGCAGCTGGGCGTCCGGTGGGCCGCTGAAGGCGACCCGGGCGACGACCTGGCCGTCGCGCAGGGCCACCCAGGACCATTCGGGGCGGTACCAGGTGTGTAGGCCGTCGAGGTACATCGCCAGCGGCGGCTTGAGGCCGAGCGGGGAGGTGTCGGTGAAGGAGGTGAAGAGGTCGACCTCGTCAGGGTCGATCGGACGGACGACGAGTGCGGGCACGGCCGCCTCCTGTGCGCGCGATGCGCACCCCGTCCGGGCCGGGGTACGCGCGAATGGTGGTCATCGACAGCGCACCCCCTTCCTATCCTTGGTCACGGATCGGTGGATGTCCGTCAGGTTGCCAGGGCCAGCAGCTCCTTGCCAAGCGGTTTGGGGAGCGCTAATGGTCATTCCGTTGGTCATTCCACCTGGCGTTACTCAGCCCTACGGGAGCGCACTGGCTGGACGACCCACCCGACCTGCCAGGACAGCACGGGCCAGCACCCGGTGGACGGTCCGCTGCTGTCTTGTAATCCGCTGCGTCAAGGCAGCTGTCGTGGTACTGGGGCATAAGCGTTGGAGTGACTGCGCCAACAACCAGCACCCCACCCTGGGATTTGCGGACCTGCACATTCGACGCTCGCACCGGGCCGAGGCTCATCAAGACGTTGGAGGACGATTCGGAAGCGATGGGGGTTGTGGGGTCCAGCCGCGACAGCTGGGCAGACTCCTGACCATGAGCGTGCAGGACGAGGGTCCGACGCGCCGGGTCGGATGCCAACGGGCGCGAGGAACGGCCGGTCGTGGTCGACACGACGACTACGCGCTCCGACGCGGCCCGAGAGGTGTGACCGCGTGACCATGTCCCGGTCGATGCGAGCGCCCATGGCGCCGCTGGCGCTCGCCGGCGCGGTGCTGGCGCTTGTCGGCGGGATCTGCGGCTACTTCGGCATCGACTTCGGCTACCAGCTGTGGTCGGCCGGTCGGTGCGCGAGCTCCTCGTGCGTCCTGGACCAGGCGCCGTGGTGGCTGGGTGCCGCCGGAGCCCTGGCGGGGGCCGTGGCCTACGTCGGACTGGGCTTGCTGGCCGGGCTACCCCACCGGTCCCCGCCGACGGACCCTGCGTCGCCACCGACCCCGCCGGGATGGGCCGAGCGGGTCGCCGCGGCGCTGGCCCACGTCGGGCTGTGGCTGGGCCTGCCGTTTGTCGCCGCCGGCGTGCTGGTCCTGGTCGGTTCGCGGACCACCCCGTTCCTGCGGCGCCATGGGGTTGCCGCGCTTCGCCTGCAGCTTTGGCAGCTGCTGCTGCTGGTCCCGACGCCGGTCCTGTTCTGGTTCACCCTTGGGGTGTACACCGTCGTCGTGCTGGCAGCGCTGGTCGGCGGGATCGGCTACGCCCTGCTTGGCGCGGTTCGGGCCCTGAGGGGCGACGAGCGCGCCTACCCCTGGGACTGGCCCACGCGTGCTGGTCCTGTCCCTGTCGCGGTCGGTCCCGAGCGGCGCGAGCGGCGTGCGCGATGGGCGCTCGGCGTGCTCGTCGTCGCCGTCCTGGTCAGGATCGTTGTGAACCGGCTGTAGACGCGAGGCGTTCACAGCCGGACGCGCGACCAACCACACCCGAGCGGAGTGCGTCGCCGGCAGGACGGTGCGTCGTGTCATGGGCCTGTATGGGGACAGAGCGCCAGATTCTAAATCTGGCGATTGTCCTCGACTCATGTCAGTCTCGGTGTCAGTCCACCAGCCATAACCAGACAGGGCTCCGGCGACCTGGCTGGATTCGGCACCCGACCTGAGCAGCACCAACAGCACTCAGGCTGACTGGGTGGACGGAGAGCACCAGCCTACGGATCTGGCGATTGGGGGTTCGAATCCCTCGCGGCGCGCACCAAAGCCCCAGGTCAACGGCCTGGGGCTACTTGCTTTGCTTGTCTTGGCGGTAGTCCGATAGCAGTCCTTCGCTGCCAGAAGGACTGCCATCAGGGGGCACGGGTGATCTACCGGCGCGGCCAGAGCATGCGAGTGATGGTCTACGCCGGGCGGGACCCGCTCACTGGCAAGAAGAAGTGGGTCAGCCGCCAGGTCCGCGGCACCGGCCGGGCCGCCCTGAAGGAGGCGAAGCAGGTCGAGGCCCAGCTGCTCGCCGAGGTCGCCGCCGGCCGCCACAAGGACGCCCAGGGCGTGAAGGTGGCCGAGCTGGTCGACCGCTGGCTGGAATGGCGCCAGGCCGTCAAGCCCATGTCACCGGGGACGGCCGCCAACTACCGACGGTGCATCGAGCTGAAGATCAAGCCGGCCCTCGGCTCTTTGGCCGTCAGCCGGCTCGACACGGCCACCCTGGACCGCTTCTACGCCGAGCTGCGCCAGCGGGGCAGCAGGTGCCAGCACTGCTACCGCCGGATGCGTAAGGGCGAGCAGCCGATGCGTCCCGGCGAAGTGTTCCGCCTCGCCTTCACCGGCAAGGAGCGCGTGCACCAGACGGACTGCGTGCAGGGCATCCCGATGACCGCCAGCGCCATCCGGGACGTGCACGCCGTGCTGTCCGGCGCCCTGCAACAGGCCGTGGTGTGGGGCTGGCGCAGCGACAACCCGGCCCGGTCGGCGACCCCACCAGCCCAGACCAAGGCGGAGGTGGCGCCCCCCAAGGCCCGCCAGGCGGTGAGGCTCATCGAAACAGCCACTACCGAGGACCCCGAGCTGGGGCTGTTCCTGATGCTGGCGGTCATGCTCGGTTCTCGCCGCGGCGAGCTGTGCAGCCTGCGCTGGACTGACGTGGACTTTGACCATGGCGAGGTGCTGATCGACAGCGGGGTCATCTACGTGCCCGGTCGGCCGCTGATCGACCAGGACCGGACCAAGAACTACACCAAGCGCCGGGTCGCGGTCGGCCCCGCCACGCTGGACCTGCTGCGCGCCCACCGGGTCGAGCAGGCCAAGGCCGCCCTCGCCGCCGGCGTGTCGCTCGCGCCCGACGCCTACCTGTTCGGCCATCAGCCCGATGGCTCCAAGCCCATCCGGCCCGATGGCGTCTCCCACCGGTTCGCGAAGCTCGCCCAGCGTCTCGGGGTGCGCTGTCGGCTGCACGACCTGCGGCACTTCACGGTCACCCAGCTCGTCGCCGCCGGCGTGGACGTCCGCACGGTCGCCGGGCGAGCCGGCCACGTGGACGGCGGCCGCACGACGCTCGGCACCTACGCGCACTTCCAGCACGCGCAGGACCGCCACGCGGCTGAGCTGCTGGAAGGGCTGCTACACCTTCCGGAGGCCCGCGCCGGCCGATAGGGTCCATGGCGTGGAACCCGATGCCTTGCCGGCCTGGGCCGAGGAGCACGCCGCTACGCTGCTGGCGGACCTCGGCGTGCGCTGGCAGCACGTCCGCGGGGTCGCTCGACAGGCCCGGCGCGTCAGTCCGGCAGTAGCCCCAGGGGATCGGCCGTACCTGGTTGCATGACATCGGTTATGCGCCCGACCTGGCTGCCACGGCCTTTCATCCCATCGACGGCGCCCGCCACGTGCGCCCTCGGCCATGAACGCCTCGCCCGGCTTGTTGCCCACCACTCCTCGGCCCGGTGGGAGGCCGAGGCCCTGGGCTTGGCCGGCGAGCTGGCGGCGTTCCCGCGTGAGGACTCCGCTCGACGGCAGAGGAGCCTCGCTTACAGGGCCACGTGCTACCACGCGCGCACTGAGCTGGACCGACTTGGCAGAACGCAAAAGAATGGCCGCTCGTACTGCTACCGGGAGAAGGAGCCACTCGTGCAGGCCACCGGCATTACCGCGAACCTGCCCGTCCCAGACATTGGCGAAGCTCGTGACTTCTACATGGGCTACCTCGGGCTCAGCGTCGAGGGGTTCAACATGGGCTGGGTCGCCAGATACCAGTCCCCGGACGGCCGGGCCGTCGTTCAGCTCGTCACCCGCGACGCCACCGCTCCGCACGACTCGGTGATCTCGGTCCACGTCGGCGACGGCATCGAGGAGGCGTACGAGGACGCCAAACGACGCGGCTTCGAGATCGTCCACCCGCTCACTACAGAACCATGGGGCATACGGAGGTTCTTCGTTCGCGCGCCAGACGGCAACGTGATCAACATCAACAGCCATAAGGACGACTAGTCAGGCGATGGCCGGCGTAGCCCGGTGCTCCAGGGAGTGCTTGATGCGCAGTCGGATCGACTCGTGCATCGGCACTCCTCGATCGCCTGTGGAGCCACCCAGCGCACCTCGGTTGACTCGTCGCTCACCGACAGCTGGCCGCCGACGAGCCTGGCAGCGAAGCAATGGTGCCGCCAGGCAGCGCCCAGAGGTCGTTGTCGGTGCGTCGCTGCAGCAGGATCTCGCCGGCGTCGTTGGTCACCACCGCGCTTGCCGCCGGAACGATGGAGTTCGGCGCCGGCGCGTTGGGATCGTTCAGGTAGTCGGTCCTCGTCATCGTGGTCTACGCCTCGGCGAGTGATGGGGCAGGCTCGGATGCTGCCCATACCGCCTCAAAGCTGGCGGCGTAGGTGTCGAACAGGCTACCCGCTACCAGCCGCCGCAGATGGGTGACGGGCGCGCTGGAGGCGTTCACGCCCCGGACGTGGGCGTTGACCAGGAGGTCGTCGTCGGCTCGGTAGATCGAGTTGTAGAGGGTGGTCCGGTGCAGGTGGATCTCGATGCCCGGCACCCCGATGAGCGGCAGATAGCGCATCAGGGCGACCCGGCAGCGGGTCTCGATCCCGTGGCCGAAACGTTCCTCAGCCCCTCGGGCTCGAACCGCTTCGCTGTCCGGGTCGCCCAGCGCAACCCGGACCTTGCACCCGGCCGCAGCCTTCTCGCGGAGCAGGTCGTTCAGGGCGGGGTACTGCTCGTGCAGGAAGTTGGCTGCATAGACGAGTATCCCGATCTGCTGCTCAGCCCGGCTGAACAGTTCCCACCACAGGGTCACTGGGACTGCTGACCGGAAGGGGTAGAGCTCCACAAGCTCTGCCTTGCTTGCCTCTGCCGATCGCCGAGCGTTGGTCGTCTCTGGCCAGAGGTAGGTCTCTTGCTCGCCAAGCAGCTCCGAGACGGCCCAGCGGTGTTGCGCATGAGGGACGCGGCCAACCAGCCAACGCTGGACGGTCCTGGGATCGACGCCGGTCCGCGTGCTCACGGCTTCAACGTCGACGCGGGTCTTCGCCGTGGCCGTGCGTAGCCGCTCGTTGCCCATGCGCCACCGGCCGCAAGCCCCGACAGGGCTAGGACGCCCTGCTCGTCCTGGACGAGTTCTCCGCCCTGGCCTCGGGCGTGGACAGCACCATCAACCTGGCCGAGCGCGTGCGCGACGTCGGCGTCCAGGTCGTGGTCGCCGCCCAAAGCGTCGAGGGCCTGGGCGACCACTGCCAAGCCCCCCGGCTACTGGGCAGCTGCGCCGGCGGGATCGTGGTGCAGCAGTGCCCCGACCCGGAGCGGTTGTTGGCTCTGGCCGGGCAGGTGCCGGTCTTGGAGCACAACTGGGAGCTGGACTACTACGGCCCCCGGGGGCTGGCCAAGGCCCGCATGGGGGAGCGGCCCCGCATCGACCCTGAGGCCGTGCGCCAGGCCCAGCCCGGCGAGGCCTGGGTCATCCAGGCCGGCCAGTCCATCCACCTGCGGGTCCTGCCCCCGCCGGCGGTGGCCCCGGAGCCGTCGAGGTGGCGGCCACGATCCCACTGGCCGACGACACCATCCCGCTGCCGGCGGTCGAGGAGCCGGCCCCGGTCGGGATCGCCGCCACGGTGGCCCTGGCCGGCCGGACTGCCCGCCAGGTTGGCCAGCGGGTTGGCCGCCGGCGGGAGCGGGGCGGGCGGCTGCCGTCGCCGGCGCGGCGGCCGTCGCTGCCCGTGCCACCCCTGGCCGGCCGGGGCCGCCGATGAGGCCGCCGAGCGTGCCCGTGGCCCCGACGCCTCAGCGTCGGCGGACCACCCGCAAGACCACTACCACCACCGCCACCAAGACGGCGATCCAGACCACGACCCAGATCAACTCCGACCCCACTATCGCGCCCCTCCTCTGCCTCGCGGGTGCCTGTCGGCATGGTCCTGGTACCCCGGCCGGCCAGCGGCCGAGCTACTGGCTAGGGCAGGGGCGAACCAGCAGCGCTGGCGGCCGGCTCGTCCAGCGGCGCTGGATGAGGCTCGGGAGCCGGCCGGTCGTCATAGAACCCCGGTCCTCCGATCCAGGACGGCCCCAGGGGTTCCTCCTCGGACGGATCCGGGTCGGGCTCGGGCAGCTCAACCGCCCCAGCCCCGGCCAGTGGGCGTGGTCGCCGCGGCAGCCGGGTGCCCGAGCTGCCACCCCGGCCCCGGTGCACCAGCAGCCCGTTGACCGGGTCAGGCGTGGCATCCAGGGCGGCCTGGACCGCGGGCAGCGCATAGAGGCGCTCCCAGCGCCACTCCTCAGCAAAGGCGACCTCCAAGACCACGCCCCAGCGGTGCTCGTGCCAGGCCCAGTCGACCGCCCCGTTGGTCAGGGCCGCCTCGACCAGCGCCTCGCCGTGGGCGTCCTTCCAGCGGGCCGCCGAGAACCGGCCGTTGAACACCTCGATCGACCACCACTCCATGGCGGCTACGGTAACCCCGCCCACCCCGCCGGACCAGGGGCAACCGCTACCCCACAGCCAGCGGCGAGCCGACCACCACCAGCCCACCGGCGCTGCCTGGACTGCCAGGACGGCCGCCACTGCCGCCATACCCGCTACGTCCCCGCCGGCATCATCCTGGCCGCCTGCCGCTGCCTAGACCGCGACCGGAGCCGATCCAGGCCCGGCTGTTCAGCCACGCCCTGGTCGAGACCATGCTGCGACAACCGCCACCAGCTGATCGGCTTCCGCGGCTAGCGTCGGGCGCGGGCCTCGGCCTCGGCTTTCACCGGCTGCAGCTGCAGCCGCTGCATCAGCCGGCGCACGTAGCCGGCCAGAAACGGCTGCAGCAGTCTTGCCCAGCCTTTGAGGTAGATGTCGCCGCGTGCCGTGAACCGCGCCCCACCGGGAACCGCCTCGAAGCGGTTGGAAAAGAGCGCGTCGTAGCGGCGCTTCTCCTCCCACAGCTCCAGCGTGTCGGGCGGCCGGACCACCAGCTCGTTGACGACCCGGCCCTCGACGTGGTCGACCTCCAGGACCAGCTTCGCCCCCTCACGACGCAGCAGCCGCACGCCGCTGATCGTGGGGAACAGGCGAGGCCAGCCGGACCAGTCCGCGTAGACATCCAGGACCGTCTCCGGTGGCGCCTCGACCATGGTCGACACCTCGACGTGCAGCATCGGAGCCCACCTCCCGCTCGACCGGTAGATGCTCCTGGTTCTGTACCCCTCCAGGCCGCCGGACGCATCCGCTCTCGACCCTCGACCCCTGCGTCGACTGCGGCCAGCCCGACACCAGCCTGTGCGGGGTGTGCAAGTACCGCCGGTATCTGGCCGCCACCGGGGACGCGACCTGGCTAGCGAGGAACGTGCCTACTGGGGCCAGCCACCCATCCCCCGGCCCGAGCTGCGGCAGCGCCCTCGCCCAGCGGGGCCGCTGCGCGGCGGGCGGAACGCCCGACCCGTGTCACCGGGACCATCCGGCCCGACCGGGGTCAAGCTGGAGCCCCCGCAGGCCGCCAGCTGGCCCCAGAGCCGTCCCAGGCCGCCGGCGTCGGCGGCCGAGGAGGAACGAGCTTGAGGCCGGGTGGTATTCCCGCCGGGCGGGAGCATCGGCCGAACGCGGTCGGGTGCAGGGTCCCGGCGCGCCGAGGCCGATTTAGGCCACCGGACTCTCCCGCCGCACGATGGGTGGGCGGCGGCAAGCTCCTCCAGGGCGCTGGCGCGCTTGGGGACCCGAACCAGCCTGTCGCTGGAGGCTGGCTCCCGGCCTGGCCAACGCGGTCGCGCGGCACCCGGCCACGATCTGAGGTCATCGACAACTCGGGACGAATCACGACTTCGCCGGACCCTGAATGTGCGGGTTGCACTGCCGATGGGTTTCGCCCGCCGCAGTGTTCGAACAGATCGCCTGAATCGGCGCGGGAGTACTGCCGGCGTTGCGGTGAAATTGGTGTTGGTCGAGTTGATTCGCAGACCTACCGTGCTGTGCTCCTGTCTGAATTGGCAGGGGCACAGCCCCGTCTGACGCGCCCGGCACCCTGGATGCCGTGGCAGACGCCGCATCAGGCTCCATTGCCGCCGGTCACCGCATGCTCGGGCGCCGGGCCGGGCCGGCGGGAAAGCGGTCGCAAAATGCCCTCCGGAAATCCGACCAGGCCGTGCGCGAACATTCGGCGGTGGGCGATGCGCCAGCCGGTCGGGGTGCGCTCGAGGCTGTCGACATAGCGGGCAAGAACGATTGGATCGACTGCCGCGCCCGGTGGCCTGTGCCATGCGTAGAGATAAGACGTCGTTTCGGCATGATCCGCGTCGGGAAAGCTGATCCGCACGTTCGAGATGTGATGACTGGTCGCCGTACCGTCGAGGAGTTGGTGTGTGAGCCAGTCGGCGACCGCCGCTGACGAATGCAAAGTGTCGGTCTCGCGAACGCCGTATTCGGCCAGGCAATCGTCGGTGAACACCCCGGCTATGGCAGCGAAATCCCGCTCGTCGACGAGCCGGGCGTAGGTATGCAGAACTTCTGTGATAGCGGCTCGGTCGGTGAGCTCGCGGACGGCGATGTCGACGTCGATGGGCACGGTTCCTCCTCCTGGGATCGGGTGCGGCAGTCCGCGCTGTCGCTCCATATTGACCAACCGACTTGAGGGTCGTTAGAGCGTGTCTTACGTGGATGTGATTCGTTGTGCGGCATAGTTTGACGCGTGATTGACATGCTTGCTGCGCGGTTAGGCGTCTCGGACGCGTTCGTAGGTGAGGAAGGCGATGTCGCCATCGACGGTCTGGGTGCCGACCAGGCGCATAGGTTTCTTGTTGCTGGTCTCGCCGAAGAGGCGCTCGCCGGCCCCGAGCACGACCGGGTAGATCTTCAGCCGCAGTTCGTCGACGAGGTCGTGCTCCAGCAGCATGCGCACGAGCTGGAAGCTGGCCAAGACGACAATTTCCCCGTTTAGCTCCTGCTTCAGCTTTGACACCTCGTTCAGCACGTCGCCCTTTAGTACCGTCGAGTTGTTCCAGTCGGGATCTTCGAGGGTCGAGGACACGACGTACTTGGGCATGCTGTTCAACCTGTCCGCCAACTCGCCACTGCGGGATGGCCAGCGCGCAGCGAACCACTCGTAGCTCCGCCGACCCAGCAGCAGGGCCTCGGTGCCCAGCGCCTCGTCGAGCGTGAGCCTGTTGAGTTCTTCGCGGTCCTTGATCTGGCCGACCCAGCCGCCGACCCTGAAGCCCTCGTCACCCGCCGGGTCCTGGATGACTCCGTCGAGCGAGACATTGTCGCTCACGACGATCTTTCCCATTCGGTTCTCCTCTCGTTGGCGCTATCAGCTACCACTGCCGGGGCGGCAGAGCTCGCCTGTCCTCCTGGTCATGAGAATCTGTGTGCTCTCGTTCATCTCGTACCTGTTCTGATCACCACAACTCGTCCAGCAGCTCGAGGACAGCGTCCGGCGGCGCCCGGGCGTGGGTTCGCCTTCGCCGCCGGGCGCTCCGCGATCCCCTCTGTGCCCGGGTGTCACACCCGCCACCTGGTGGTTTGTCGCCGCCTGATCGGCGCTGACCTTGAACCGCAGCATGACTCATCGCGCTGTCTGCTCCCTAGTCGTCCTGGATGGGACCCGAGACGGCCTCGAGCCGCTCCTGCGGCGCTTTCCGCGGGCGGCCCAGCAGCAGCAGCGCCAGCGCCACGCCGATCCCGGCCAGCACCACGCCGGCCAAGAAGGCGGACTGGAAGCCCTCGTTCAGCACCACCAGCGGGTTCGCACCCTGGTTGGCCGCCAGGTAGTCCTCGGAGCGGGAGACGGCGACCGTCGTGGCGATGGCGACGCCGAGCGCGCCGCCGAGCTGGAAGGCGGTGTTGCTGAGGCCCGAGGCGAGCCCGGCCTCGTGCTCGGCGACGCCCGAGAGGGCGGCGATGGAGGCGGTGACGAACGCGAGGCCGATGCCGAGGCCGAACACGAGCAGCGCGAGGAAGATGTCGCCGAGGTAGCTGCCGCCCACGGATGCCTGGGTGAGCAGCAGCGAGCCTGCGCCCATGAGTGCCATGCCGGTCGCGGCGACCGTTCGGAAGCCGACCCGCAGTACAAGCGCTTGGCCGACGATCGACCCGACGCCCGCCATGACCGCAAGGACGGCGGTGCCGAGCCCGAACTCGACGGCCGAGTAGCCGAGCACCTGCTGGGCGTACAGCGTGAGCACGAACAGCATGCCGACCCCGACGGTGCTGCGGACCAGCATCACGAGATTCGCGCCGACGAGCGTGCGCGAGCGGAACAGGCGCAGCGGCACCAGCGGCGCGCGCTGGCGCGACTCGACCAGCGCAAAGCCAGCAAGCAGCACCGCCGAGCCGGCGACCAGGCCGATCGTCCGCACGTCGCCCCAGCCGACCTCCGGCGCCTCCACCAGCGCGTACACGAGCAGGACCAGCGCCCCGGTGACGGTGAGCGCCCCGGCAGGGTCGTAGCCCCGCGTCGCCGTCGTGGCGCGGCTCTCGCGCAGCAGCAGCGGCGACAGCGCGAGTGCGGCCAGGCCGAGGGGAAGGTTGATGAAGAAGATCCACGCCCAGCCGGGGCCGTCCACCAGCGGGCCGCCGACCAGCCAGGCGGCGGTGGCGCCGACGCCGCCGAGCGCGCCCCAGACCCCCAGCGCCTTGTTGCGCTCGGCGCCGTCGGCGAAGGTGGTGGCG
>Ga0081538_10003748_pt1 | contig 14230 bp, 15 predicted proteins | sample TabmetS5T2R1_FD_71022 | JGI IMG/M metagenome (GOLD analysis project Ga0081538, IMG submission 71022) | Tabebuia heterophylla rhizosphere microbial communities from the University of Puerto Rico - S5T2R1 | ecosystem: Host-associated > Plants > Roots > Rhizosphere ... | reverse complement strand
CCCGCCGCCGCGGCCCCGGGCGGGGGCCGGCCCGGGGGTGGTGAAAGCCGCCCCGTTACCCCGGCCCGTCGCCGTGCCGTTCGAGCCGATCCAGCAGCTCGGCCAGGCTCGCGAACCCGGCCGCCCGCGCGTCGTCCTCGGTGATGGCGGCCGGGTCGACCTCGGTCACGGCGTCGACGGCCAGCACCCCGGCCGGGGTCCGGTGCCGCGCCCCCGCCCTGGCCCGCGGCCGCCGCCAGCGCCGGAACGTCACCGTCACCGAACCGTCGGCCAGTCCCGCCCACAGCCGCTGCTCGAACAGCATGGGTCCACGATACTGTGGCCCGGGTCGACGAGCGGAACCGAGAGGAGCTGGCAATGGAGGAGCGGACCTGTGGCCAGGGCCTGGCCGAGCACTCGGGGCTGCCCGCGCGGCTCGCCGAGGTGACCGAGGCGATGGCCGACAACCTCCAGGTGCACCTGCAGGCGCTGGAGCTGGACGACGAGGCCGCCCGGCAGGAGCACGCCGTCTACCTGCGCCTGGCCGAGGAGCAGCGCCAGGCCGCCGCCCGCCTGCGGGCTGTCGCCGGAGAGATGGCCGCCGCCCGCGACCTGCCAATGGGCCGCCACGACCAGCAGACGATGGGCTCACCCGAGGTCGCCGACGCCTTCCGGCGCCTCGTCGCGGCCGAGCAGGAGCTGCTGGGCCTGCTCCAGCGGATGCTCGAGCAGGACCGGCGCATGCTGGCCGAGCTGGGCGACGCGGCCGCCGACGGCGCCCCGGCCGCGCAGGGCGCGTAGCCGGGCCGGTGGTCGGCCCGGCGCTCAGACCAGGCCGACCACGTTGGCCATCACGGCGACCCCGACCACGCCGAGGACCGCGCCGATGACGTCGAACACGGCGCCGGTCTTGACCATCCGGGTGATGGGGAGCATCCCGGAGCTGTAGACGATGGCGTTCGGCGGGGTCGACACCGGCAGCATGAAGCCGTAGTTGGCCCCGAAGATGGCCGCCAGGGCCGGGATGACCGGGTCCACCTGGACGGCGCCGGAGATGGCGATGGCGATCGGGACCACGATGGCGGCGCTGGCCGTGTTGCTGGTCGTCTCGGAGATGATCACCGCGATGACGACCGACACGATGGTGATCGACACCAGGTTGGAGACGTTCAGGGCGTTGGCCAGCCCCTCCCCGATGCGCTCGGCCAGGCCGGTCTCGCGCATCAGCGAGCCGAGGGCGATGCCGGCCCCGAACAGCAGGATGGTGCCCCAGTCGATCCGCGACGCCTGGTTCCAGTTGAGGGTGAACTGCCGCCGGCCCCAGTCGATCGGGAGCACGAACAGCAGGCCGGCGGCGATCACCGCGACCACGCCCTCGTCCAGCCAGCGGTCGCTCAGACCCTCGTACAGCGTGGAGTCGTCGCCCAGGAACAGCCCCACCAGCCCGGGCAGCGTCCACAGGGTGATGGCCACCCCGAAGGCGATCAGGGTGTTGCGCTCGCCACCGACAGCGGGCCCAGCCGGCGCTTCTCCTCGGCGATGAACTCCTCGACGCCCTCGACCTCGGGACGGTTCAGGAACAGGATCACCACCAGCAGGGCGACGAACATCACGATCACGATCGGCAGGGCCGTCAGGAACCACTCGACGAAGGTTGGCCTCGGCGATGATGAAGCTGCCGATGAACAGGAAGATGGTCGAGTCGGCCACGCTGCCGAACACGTCGTCGGCGCTGGCCACGTTCAGGATCACGCACAGGCACAACCCGACCAGCCCGGTGACCGGATGGGGATGGCCTCGGTGATCCACCAGGTGACGACCAGGCCGAGCACCGCCGCCAGCCCCTGCTGCTTGGCGTCCAGCCCCATGGGCAGGACCAGCAGGAGCAGGAACACCAGCGGGCCAAGGAACAGTCCGACGGTCCGCCGCCCCCGCTCGAAACGCTCCTCGGCGTCGGTCAGCCGCCCCTGCTGCTCGTCAAGGGTCTTGTAGGTCGGCCGCCGCCCCGGCTCGACCGGTTCGCGCCGGTCCTCGTCGGGCCGCTCGACCCTGGTCGCTCCACCGTCCTGCATCCGCTCCGCCATGCCGCCTCCTCTGGCCGGGGACCCTGGCGTGCGGGTTCGTAGCCCGCCAAACCCACGCTAGAGGCCGTAGACTGCCCGTCACCCTGGCCGGCACGACCGGCCCGCTCGTCGCGTCAGGAGATCGTCCACGTGCAAGCCGTCATTCTCGCCGGAGGCTTCGGCACCCGCCTGCGCCCGCTGACCAGCACCCGGCCCAAGCCGCTGATCCCCTTCGCCAACGAACCGTTCCTGCTCCACACCCTGCGCCAGCTCGCCGCGGGCGGGTTCACCGAGGTCGTGCTGTCGACCATGTACCTGCCCGAGGCCTTCGACCAGCTGCTGCCCGAGGCCCGTAAGGCCGGGGTCGAGGTCGTGCTGTCCTCGGAGGACACCCCGATGGGGACCTCGGGGGCGGTCAAGCGCCTGGCCCACCTGCTGGACGACACCTTCCTGGTCCTCAACGGCGACGTGCTCGTCGACATCGACTTCCAGCGGCTGGTGGCGCTGCACCGCGAGCGCCAGGCGGCCGCCACCCTGGCCCTGGTCCGGGTGCCCGACCCGAGCGCCTTCGGGCTGGTCCCGGTGGACGACGACGACCGCGTCACCGCCTTCCTGGAGAAGCCGGGCCCCGACGAGGACGCCTGGGTCACCGACCTCATCAATGCCGGCGTGTACGTGCTCGAGCCGTCGGTGCTCGACCACGTCCCGGCCGGGCAGCCGTCGTCGTTCGAGCGCAACCTGTTCCCGTCGCTGCTGGCCTCGGGGGCGCCGGTGTACGGCTACGAGCTGCACGGCTACTGGCGCGACCTGGGCACCCCGATCGCGTACCTGGCCGCCCAGTTCGACCTGCTCGAGGGCCGCCTGCACCTGCCCATCAACGCCGCCGAGCGGGGCCGCAGCCAGTGGTTCGCCGACGACACCCGGATCGCCGAGGGGGCCGTGCTCCGCGGGCCCATCCTGGTCGGCCAGGGCGCGACCGTCGAGGACGAGGGCCGGGTGTTCGGCCCGACCGTGCTCGGCCCCAACACGGTCGTCGCCGGCGGCGCCCGCCTGGAGCGCTCGGTCCTGCTGGAGGGCGCCAGGGTCGAGCGCGGGGCCAAGGTGTCGGACTCGATCATCGGCCGCGACGTCGTCGTGGGCGACGGCGCCGTGGTCCGCGACGGCGCCGTGGTCGGCGACCACGTCGAGATCGAGGCCGGCAACATCCTCGCCGGCGGCGTCCGGGTCGCCCCCAACGTGCGCCTGGGCCTGGGGGCGATCCGCTTCTAAGCCGCGTTCGGCTCCGGGGCGGTCGACTTGGCGCCCACTGGGACCATGTAGTCGTTCACGAACGCCTGGACGACGTCCATGTTGACCCGCTGCATGGTCTCGAGGTTCTGCCAGGCGGTCAGGGCCACGCCGTTGCTCTCCAGGCCGGACCAGGGGGCCAGGACGAGCTTGGACCCGTCGCGATCCTCAACGAACGTCTCCAGCTGATCCAGGTCGTCCTTGGGGATGCCCTTGTAGAGGATCACCACGTAGCCGTGCTCCTGGTTGTGGACCAGGGCCCGCATGTCCTGCTCGTTGCTGTAGATGCCGGGCGGGAGCGGGGTCGCCAGGTGGTCCCCGGAGGTCGGCGGGTTCGAGTTCCAGTTGTCGGGCTGCTCGTTGGCCGCGATGTGGTCCTGGCCGGCCACCGGGAAGGTCTTGACGCCCTCGGAGCCGGCCTGCTCGCGGCCGGCGGCCCGCGCCTGCTCGGTCACCGGCTGGTTCTCGGCCTGGGGCTCGTCGCGGCCCATGAACACGATCAGGCCGATCAGGGCGAGCAGCGACAGCACGGCCACCGCGCTCCAGAGGATGGTCCGCTGGCGGCGCCGCTTCTCCTCCAGCCGCCGGGCGGCGGCCCCCCGGGCCAGCTTGCCCTTGTCGGGCTGGCGGCGAGCCTTGGCGGCCGTGCCCGCGCCCGAGCCGCGGCCGGGCTGGCTCTTGCCGGTCGGTCCAGGCTTGGTCCTGGGCTTGCGGGTGTCGGCCATCAATGCGCTCCGGATCGAGTGGGAAGGCGGTACTCGGCGATTCTAGCGGGGTACGGGCCGATGGCGGATGAGCGGAACGAGGCGACCTGCCATGGGCGTGCTGCGCACCAAGTCGATCGAGCAGTCGATCCAGGACACCGAGGAGACCGACCATCCCCGAGTCGATCTCCGGCGACGGCCCGGTCAACCTGACCGCCGGGGCGGTCAAGGTCAGCACCGCGAACTGGAGCCCGTTCATCCCTCCACCGGCCGAGGCGCCCAAGGCGGCCAACGCCGTTGAGCCCGGCCGGCCCCTGATCGAGGTCCTCTTCGGGCTCCAGCTCCTGGCCTACGCTGGCTCGGCATCGCCTTCGGGCGGCGATCGTGTTCTTCGCCTTCATCGGCTTCGACGTGGTCGCCACCACCGCCGAGGAGACCCGCAACCCGGCGCTAGGCGGCCACGGTGTCGGCCATCAGGAGCCCGAGCGGCTCCCAGCCGGGCTCCAGGCCCAGCGCCACGGCCAGGGCCCGCCGGTCGGCTGGCTCTGCCGGCTGGAACGACGCCCGCACTCCGAGCGCGTGCAGGGCGAGGACCAGGGTCCTGATGGCCCCGCCGGCGGCCAGCTCGACCCCGGCCTCCTCCACCCCGGCCGGGCCAACGCAGCAGGCCAGGAGGCTCGGGTCCTCCGCGGGCACGAGGACGACCCGGAGCCGCCGCCCCCCGGGAATGGGGACGGTGGCGGCGACGGCCACCGCCCGGTCGAGAACGGAGGGGTCGACGGAGCCCTTCCCAACCGGTTCGGCCGCCCCGCCCTCCAGGAACCCGAGGAGGTCCTCGGCCGTCCCGGCAGTGCGGAACAGGTCATCGGTGGGGGGGCGGACCAGGTCGCGGGCGGTGCCGTCGCCCTTGGGGCGGGGGACGCCGCGGAGCAGGGCCGCCGGGACCCGGGAGGCCTTGCCCTTGACCAGGTCGGCGGCCCCGGCGACCTCGTCGGCCACCGCGACCTCGGTGACCTCGAGCTGCCGCCCGTCGCCGTCGGCCCGGCCCCGCCAGTCCTCGAGAGCTCCCATGCCGGCCAGGCCGACGGCCACGTCGGTCTGCCCGAGCCGCCAGGGCCGGCCGAGGGTGTCGGTGACGACCACGGCCACGTCGTGGCCGTCCAGCTCCTGGATGGCCGCCCGCAGCCGGGCCGCCGAGACGTCGGGGTCGGCGGGCAGCAGCACCAGCTGATCGCCGCCGGCATTCGACGCGTCGACCAGGGCGTTGGCCCCGATCAGGCCGGTGCGGGTCTCGGCGATGACCAGCCGGCCGCGCCGGGCCACCACCCGGGCGGTCTCGGCCGCGACCGTCTCGGCGAGCACCCGCTCGCGCTCCGCCGGGTCGCCGGGGAGGGGGACGGTCCGGCCCTCGGCCTTGGCCACCACCTTGGAGGTGACGGCGAGCACGTCCCCGTCGGCCAGCTCCAGCCCGGCCCGCCCGACCGCCTCCAGCAGCAGGCGGGCCAGGTCGTCCCCGGCCCGTACCTCGGGCATCCCGGCCAGCGGGACCACCAGCAGGGAGGTCATAGTGCCTCCAGGGCCGCCTTGGCCAGGGCGGCCGCGTCCTCGACGGTCCGCATCAGCGTCGGGACGACCACCGGCTCCAGGCCGAGGGCGGCCACGTCGCCGGCCTGGCCGGCGTCGACGGCGTCGAGCACGAAGGCGTCGGCCAGCCCGGCGTACAGGCCGGCCACGCCCCGGGCCGACACCTCGGCCCCCCAGGCGGGCAGCAGCTTGTCGGCCATGCCTCGGACCGGCGCCCCGCCGACGATCGGGGTCACGGCCACCACCCGGCAGGGCGCCGCCTCCACCGCCGCCCGGATCCCGGGGACGGCCAGGATGGGGGCGATCGACACCACCGGGTTGGACGGGCAGAACAGGACCCCGCTCGCCGTGGCCATGGCCTGGATGATCCCGGGGGCCGGCCGGGCCGCCTCGACGCCCTGGAAGCGGACCGCCCGGACCGGGTCGCGGGCCCGGCGCCCGACCCAGTACTCCTGGAATCCGAGGTCCAGGGGACCGTCGGGCCCCTCCACCTCGACCCGGGTCTCGACCCGCTGGTCGCTCATCGGCACCAGCCGCACCGGCACACCGAGGCGGCGGCACAGCTCGGCCGTGACCTCCGACAGGGAGGCGCCCTCGCCCAGCAGCCGGGTCCGGAGCAGATGGGTGGCGATGTCACGGTCCCCAAGGGCGAACCAGCCGGGCTCGCCCAGCCGGACCAGCCCGTCGCGGACGTTCCAGGTCTCGCCGGCCAGGCCCCAGCCCCGCTCCTCGTCGGCCAGCCCGGCCAGGGTGTAGGCGACCGAGTCCAGGTCGGGGGAGACCGCCAGCCCGTGCAGCACCAGGTCGTCCCCGGTGTTGCCGATGGCCAGCACGTCGGTGGGGTCGTGGACGCGGATCAGCCCGCGAAGGAACTTGGCGGCCCCAACCCCACCGGCAAGCGCGACCAGCATGACTTTCCCTCGATCCGGCCCGTGAGCGGCCAGGATATCCCCGGGGCGGTGCTCGCCGGACGGCGGCTCAGGTAGTCGAGGTCGGGGGGGCTCCCCCGACCCCGAGCGGGGTGTCCGTGCCAGCTCCGCCCGGGCCCGCGCCCAGGCCGCCGGCGCCGCGCCCCTGGCCGCCCGGCGGGTCCGGGGGCACCGGCGCGGTGTTGGACGGCGGCGGCTCGGCCGGCGGCGCCGTGGTCGTGGTCGGCGGCACCGTGGTCGTGGTCGGCGGCTCGGGCTGGGTGGTCGGCGCCGCGGGTTGCGTGGTCGTCGGCTCGGGCTGCGTGGTCGTCGGCTCGGGAGCCGACGTGGTCTCGCTGGTCTGGGGCGGCGGAGTTCGGCTGGTGGCGGGCGGCACCAGGGTGGTCGGCGGGGGCGGCAGCACGTCCTGCGACTGCTTCGCGGCGGCCTCGACGGCCTTGAGGATGCCGCCGGAGAGGGGGATCAACCCGGTGGCGGCCGCGATCCGGACCTCCTCGACCAGATGGCGGCCGCCGACCTCAACCTCGGTCAGCTTGGCCGCCACCCTGCCGGGCAGCTCGCCTTCGCGGCTTGCCTCGGCGACCGCGACCTGCGCGGCCACGACCGCCCGCTCCAGCGCCTTGAGGGCGCCGGGCAGCTGGTTGAACATCTCCAGCCGGAACAGGCTCTCGACCTCTTCCAGCCGCTCGTCGGCGACCCGGGTCCGCTCGCCCGCCTCCCGGGCCGGCGACCACTGCACCGAGGCGATGCGGACCTGCTCGATGGCCAGCTTGAACGGGTACATGGCCTGGCCGGGGAGGGCGGCCGCCGACGCCATGGTGGCCGGGGCGAGGACCAGGGCGGCGGCCAGGGCGACCGCGACAATGCGCCGGCGCATGTCCCAGCCGCCGGCCGGGCGGCGCACGGGCAGTCGGACGACCTTGCCCTGGTCGCCGAGGATCTGCTCCAGGTGGCGGTCGGCCACCTCGGGGTCCAGCTGGTAGCCGGCGAGCTCGATCCGGAGGATGTCAGCCGCCTCGACCATTGGAGCAAGCTCGTCGGTGAGCTCGACCGGGCGCCCGTCCAGGAGCGCGTCGAGATCATCGTGCAGCTTGTTCGGCCTGGGCCGTTGCATCCTCACCCTTCCTCTTCCTCCTCCTGACTAGTCAGGCGATCGGGGTCGGGCGATGGATACGGGCGCTCCTGCGGCTCGCGCAGGCTACGTAGGCCTAGTACCCGGGCCAGACTATTCAGGCCGCGGTGCTGGAGCGCCTTGACCGAGCCGGTGGTCTTGCCGAGCAGCTCGGCCACCTCGGGGGCGGTCATCCCGGCGGCCATCCGCAGCAGCAGCACCTCACGCTGGTCGGGAGAGAGCTCCTGGAGCGCTCGAAGCACCCGGCCTCCCTCCAGCCGGGTGATGGCCAGGTCCTCGGGGTCGATCGCCCCGTCGGAGGCGGCCACCTCCTTGAGGTTGTCGTCCAGCGGCTCGGTCCGGGAGCGGCTCTGCTTGCGGCGGTGGTCGTACAGGTCGTGGCGGGCGATCTGGAACAGCCAGCCGCCCAGGGCCTCGACCGGCCCCCGGAACTTGGGCAGGCTCTCGATGGCGCTGACAACGGTGGAGCCGGTGAGGTCCTCGGCCAGGTGGCGGTCGCCGACCGAGGCCATGAAGAAGCGGAACAGGGCCGGGGCGTAGGCGGTGTAGACGCGGGTCACGGCCGCCGGCTCGCGCAGACGCGCGGCGGCCAGGTCGGCCGCGGTCAGCCCGGCCTTCGACACGCCCTCGCGCTCTCCCCCGAACCCCAGCACCCAACCCCCCGATCACCCTGGTCCGCCGGTGAGGCTATCCCATGGACCGGTCACCGGCCAGAGCGCCGGGTGCTGCGCGCCTCGGGGGGCCGGTCCACAGAAATGACTTTCCGCTTGAAAAAGCTGCTCAGGCAGCCGCAGAATGCCACCGATGTAATTACGATCGTGATGTTCCGATCACCGTAAGCGTGCGACCCGGACGCCTCGCTGCACCGGTTGAGGAGGCATTGGATGGGCCCCATCCCCGTCGAGATCCAGCCCTGGTATGAGCGGGCAGCCTGCCTGGACAAGGACGCCGACTGCTTCTTCCCGGAGAAGGGGGGCTCGACTCGCGCGGCCAAGCGCATCTGTCAGACCTGCACGGTCCAGGCCGAGTGCCTCGAGTACGCGCTGGCCAACGACGAGCGGTTCGGGATCTGGGGCGGCCTCTCCGAGCGTGAGCGCCGGCGCCTCAAGCGCCGGTCAGCTTGAGTGGTTGGCCCTTTACCGTAGGAATTTTCGCTCGACGCCCGATTCGCGCCGGTTGCGGGTTACTTTAGGGCTGGCTGGCGGTCCCGTGCTAGCATTCCCGGACGCCCGTGGGGAGCCGTGAACCCTACGGGCCTTTCGATACACCCCCGGCTACCCCCGGCCGGCGAGGCCTCGAGAGGAAGGTTGTGCCAGCTAGTCAGCCACGGGTCATCGCGATCGTCGTCAACCACAACGGTCGGGCGTTCCTCCGCGAGACCTTTCGCGGTCTCGCCGCCCAGACCCGTCCGATCGACGACATCCTCGTCGTGGACACCGGCTCGACCGACGGCAGCGCCGACTGGGCCCGCTCCCGGCTCGGCGACGACGCCGTCATGGCCGTCAGGGGGCAGTTCGGCCGGGCGGTGACGTCGGCCTCGCGCGACCCCCGGACCTCGGGGATGGACTGGCTGTGGCTCCTGCACGACGACTGCGCGCCCGAGCCGGAGGCCCTGGAGCGGCTCCTGGCCGAGGCCGAGTCCAGGCCCAGCGCCTCGATCCTCGGCCCCAAGCTGGTCTCCTGGACCAATCCCGACCGTCTTCAGGAGATCGGCTTCTCGATCGACCGGACGGGCCGGGCCGTCTCCCCGATCGAGGACGACGAGATCGACCAGGGCCAGCACGACCAGATCCGCGACGTGTTCTTCGTCAACACGGCCGGGATGCTGGTCCGGCGCGGGGCCCTGCTGAGCGTCGGCGGCTTCGACGAGCGCATGTCCGCCTTCCGCGACGACCTCGACCTGTGCTGGCGCACCCACCTGACCGGCGGCCGGGTCCTGGTCGTGCCCCAGGCGCGGGTCCGCCACTTCGCCGCCGCCTCCTCCCGTAGCCGCAAGACCCGGGCTGTCGGCCACCCCCGCTACCTGGTCGAGCGTCACACCATCGCGGCCATGCTCAAGGCGACCAGCCTGCGCAAGCTGCCCCTGGCCGTGCTGCTGGCCATGGTCGGGTCGCTGGTCCGCTCGGCCAGCCTGGCCTTGACCGGCCGGCCGGCCGACGCCCTGGCCGTGCTCTGGGCCTGGGGCTGGAACGTCAAGGAGCTCCCGGTCACGATCGTCCACCGGCGCCGCCTCCAGAAGCAGCGCAAGGTCGACGACAGCGCCCTGGTCCCGTTACGGGCACCGGGCGGCCAGCGCCTCCGGGCCCTGCTCCGGGGCACGCTCGAGCTGGTGTACGGCGCCGAGGTCGGCGCCCACGTCGCCCAGCGGACCGACGACACCGGCGAGGAGCAGGACATGCCGTCGGGCGGGGTGTCGGTGCTGCGGGTGATCGCCACCCATCCGGTGGCCTTCATGGTTGCCGGGTTCGCCCTGGTCATGGCCGTCTCGCTGCGCTCGGTGCTGGTCGCCCCGGCGATCGCCAGCACCAGCCTCGGGGTCTGGCCGGCCACCGCCACCGAGCTGCTGCGCGAGTTCGTCTCCAGCTTCCACCAGGGCCAGATGGGCTCGACCGCCTCCGCGCCGCCGTCGCTGGCCCTGCTCGGCGGGCTGTCGGTGCTGACCTTCGGCAAAGCCCTGGTGGCCGAGAAGCTGCTCCTGTGGCTGGCCCTGCCCCTGGCCGCGGCCACCTGCACCCGGGCCCTGCGGGTGGTCGTGCCCCAGCTGTGGGCCAGGGCCCTGGCCGGGCTGCTGTACGCGACCGCGCCCCTGGCCACCGGCGCGCTCGCCCAGGGCCGCATCGGCGAGCTGGTCCTGCTGGTGGTGGCGCCGCCGGCCCTGGCCCAGGTGGTGCTGGCCTTCCGGGCCGAGCAGCCGCGCGAGGCGTGGCGCCCGGCCCTGCGCTTCGCCCTGCTGGCCGCCGTGGCCATCGCCATGAGCCCGGCCGCGGTGGTCGCCTTCGGGCTGGTGGTGGTCGCCGCCATCGTGGTCGCCCTGACCAGGGCGAGCGGGGACCGGCGCGGGCTGGCCGTCCGCCAGTCGCTGTACCTGGCCGGCGGGTTCGCCCTGTCGCTGCTGCTCCTACTGCCCTGGAGCGGGCGGCTGCTCACCGGGGCCGTCTTCGCCGACCTCGGCCGGCCCCTGGTCACGCCGGGGCTGGCCGACCTGCTCCAGCTGCGGCCGGGCGGCGGCGGGATGCCCGGCCCGCAGGTCGGGCCGATCTACCCGGCGCTGGCCCTGGCCTCCCTGTTCTTCGCCGCCGCCGCCGGCCGCCGCCGGCAGGCCTTCTGGCTGCTGCTCGGGTTCGTGGTCGCCGCCCTGGCCGCGACCTGGCAGGCCAAGGGGCTGGCCCCACAGGTCACCGACTGGCCGGCCGGGCTGCTCGTGCCCGGCGCGGTCGCCTGGGCCGCGGCCGCCGGCCTCGGGCTGGCCGGCCTCGGCCAGGCCCTGTCCAGGCTCAACGTCAGCTTGAGCTTGCGGCGGATCGCCGCCGCCGCCCTGGTCGTGTTCAGCGCCGTCACCGGCTTGTTCGTGACCGGCCATCTGGTCCGAGGTGGCTGGTCACCGATGGAGGCGGTCGACAGCCCGGCCCTCCCGGCGACGGTCACCCGCAGCCAGGCCCGGGTGCTGTGGCTGGCCGGGCGGCCGGACCACGGGGTCGACTTCGCCGTCACCGGGCCGCGGGGCCGGACCCTGCTCGACCCCGGCCGCCCGCCGGCGACGGTCGCCGACGACCTGGGGTCGGTGGTGACCGACATCGTCGAGGCCCGCACCCACCGGGCCGGGTCGATGCTGCGCATGTTCGGTATCGGCTACGTGGCCGTGCGGCCCGGGCCCGCCGCCGCCCGGCTGGTCGACCTGGTGGCCAGGCAGCAGGACCTGGACGCCAAGCCGACCGAGCAGGCGGGCCTGTTCGAGGGCCCGGCGGTGCCCCAGACCGGCTGGGTGCTCCCTGGCGAGAACCCGCCGGCCGAGGTTCAGGGCCTGCTGACCAGTCCCGACCAGCCCGTCCCGATCCCCGACCCGGACACCGGAGAGGTGTCGGCCAGTGGGCCGGGCACGGTCATGCTGGTGGTCCCCGAGGCCGGGGCGTGGCAGGCCACCGCCGGCGGGGCCCGGCTGGAGCCGACCACCGCCCTTGGCTGGGCCCAGGCGTTCGAGCTGCCCGCCGGGGCCTCCGGCAACCTCGCGGTCGAACGCACCGGCCAGGACCGGCGCCTGACCCTGCTGCTGCTCGAGGCCCTGCTGGTCCTGGCCGCGGTGGCCACCATGGCCCGCCCGACCCGGGTGGCGCCGCCGGTCGCCCCGAGCGCCGCCGTCGACGACACCACCAGCGGCGACCTGCGCCTGGCCGGCCTGGCCCGGGGAGGTGTTGCCCGGTGAGCGACCAGCTGCCCCCGAGCGGTCCCGGCGACCCCGGCGAGGACCGCCCTGCGCCCCTGATCCCCAGCCGCGCCGCCCGCCACCAGAAGAAGGGGGGCCTGCTGCGCGGCCGGGCCAAGGTCCCCAAGCCGCCCCGGCAGTCCCAGCCGCCCCCGGCGCCGCCGCACCCGGAGTGGCTTGAGCATCCCGACCGCCCGGAGTACTCGGACCGACCGGAGCGTCCCGACCGCCGGGGGTGGGCCCGGCCGGTCTCCGGCCTCCCGCCCGACCAGCCCCGCGCGGGCACCGCCGACGTCGAGCCGGAGGCGCCGCGCCGCCGCCCCGCCCTCAAGGCGCCCCAGCTGAAGGCCGCGCAGCTCAAGGCGCCCCAGCTCAAGTCCCCGCAGCTGTCGGACCTGCGCGGCTCCGGCCTCGGCCTGGCCGGGACGCTGGTCGCCCTCGCCGCCGTGCTGGTGCTGGGGGCCAACGCCCTGCCGTCGGCCAAGCCGCCGGCCACCCCGGTCACCCGCGACCCCTACTCGGCCCGCTGGGTCTGCCCGCTCATGGGCGGCCAGACCACCCCGGTGACCATCGCCAACGTCGGGGACACGGCCGCCTCGCTGCGGACGACCGTCTGGGGGACCGGCAAGAGCGCCGCCCCCACGACCAGGGAGCTGGCCGGCGGCAGGACCGAGCAGCTGTCGCTGCGGGCCGCCGAGGCGGGCTATGTGCAGGTGGAGTCGTTCAGCGCCCCGGTGGTGGTCAGCGCCCCCGGCCTCGGCTGCGCCCCCGGCCCCAGCAACCGCTGGTGGCTGCCGGCCTCCGACACCCGCTTCGGCAGCGACACCGAGGTGATCATCGCCAACCCCGACAGCCAGCCGGCCACGGTCGACCTGATCCCGCACCTCACCTCCGGCTCCATCCGGCCCGACCAGCGCGAGGTGTTCATCAAGCCCGGCCAGGCGGTGGTGAAGTCCCTCGGCGACGCGGCCCCGACCGGGCTCAAGCCGTCGATCGAGGTGATTGCCCGGGCCGGCCGGGTGGTGGCCGGCGCGGCCGTGAGCAGCGGCGGCCGGGCGCCGACCCTCCTCCCGGCCCAGGGCGCGGCCAAGCCGGCCTGGTCGTTCGCGGGCGGGATCAGCGGCGGCGGCCGCCAGACCCAGGTGCTGGTCACCAACCCCAACGCGACCCCGCTCCAGGTCGAGGTCCAGGTCACCACGTCGAAGAGCACCTTCCGGCCCGAGGGCGAGTTCGGCGAGCCAATCGCCAACGGCGGCACCGCCGAGCTGGCCATCCCCGCCCTGGACGTCAAGGGGCCGTTCGCGGTGCAGGTCCGCTCGACCAACGGCGCCCCGTTCGTGGCCGCCCTCCGGGTCACCCAGGGCGACGGCAACCAGATCAGCTCCCGCATCGACCTGGGCACCGGCCAGTCCGAGAGCGGCTGGCTGGTCCCGGGCACGCCCGGCAGTGGCGACCTGGTGCTGGCCAACCTGTCCCCGGTCGAGCTCGAGGCCCGGCTGGGCGACCTCACCGGCGGCGACAGCGCCGGCGACCCGGTGGCCGTCCCCCCCGGCCGGGTGACCGTCCAGAAGGTCCCCGACGACATCCAGAACCTGGTCGTCCAGGCCGGCTCAGCCGGCCTGGTGGCCGCCCCCCTGAACGGCGGGCCGATCGTCCCCGGCTCGGCCATCGGCGGTCTCCCCCCCGGCGGCCCAATCGTCCCGGGTCCCCCCGCCGCCCCCTGACCCCTGCGAGGCCGAGCGGCCCCCGGGGCCGGCGCCGCACTCGAACCCGCGCCCACCCGATCCGGCGCCCCACCCGAGCGGCGCCCGCCTCCCGAGTCGGCGCCCCACCCGATCCGGCGCCCCACCCGATCCGGCGCCCCACCCGGCCAGCGCCCGCCCCCGCCCGAGCCCGCGGCCCGTCCGGGCCCGCGGCCCGTCCGGGCCCGCGGCCCATCCGGCCTCGCCGTTGTGGGGGCCCCAACCGGGAGGGTAGCCGATGCGGGTAACCGGAGCGTGGGGTTGTCCACAACCCCCGCTTGTCCCTCGGCCGGCGGCCCGGCTACCAGCCGAGCTCGTCCAGGCGGTCGTCGTCGATGCCGAAGTAGTGGGCGACCTCGTGGATCACGACCTCGCGGACCAGCTCGGCCA
>Ga0081538_10003747_pt1 | contig 14230 bp, 16 predicted proteins | sample TabmetS5T2R1_FD_71022 | JGI IMG/M metagenome (GOLD analysis project Ga0081538, IMG submission 71022) | Tabebuia heterophylla rhizosphere microbial communities from the University of Puerto Rico - S5T2R1 | ecosystem: Host-associated > Plants > Roots > Rhizosphere ... | reverse complement strand
ATCCCAATCAGGATGCGCCGAGAAGCCTGCCACAACGGGCTGGCCCAACTCGGACAGGTCGTTCGCGAGGCAGGCCATTTCGTCGCCCGTTATTCCAGGGTCGGTGAGCAACACGCCGGCCCGGCCTTGTACGACAACGGCGTTGTTCTGGAGTAACTCGCTCTGGTGGACCAGCACACCCTCCGCGACCTGCTTCAGCATGGGGCTCCTTCCGCCTGGGGTTGCAACCGCTTGTCGAGACGGTAGTGCCTGCCACCCGATCCTGCCTGGCCGCAACGCCGCTGGTATGCCAGCGCGCTGGGTGACGGCACGCCACGGCCCGGTTGTTTTCCGCAAATCGAGGTGGGGGTAACGCTCCTGGGATGCGGGAGGCATAGGGCGCGGCCGCCTCGTCGTCCCGGCTCAGGAGCGCCAGGCGCTCGCCGCGATCCAACCTGGCGACGAGCCTCGCCGCCGCGCGACAGAACGGTCAGCCGCCATCGAACAGCAACAGCGGCCGGCGCGGCGGCGGAACATCCCCGAGCCACGAGCGCTCGAATACGAAGCGATCCATGGGCGACGCACTCTACGCTTGGTACCCAGAGCCGACAATTCCGGCCAGTCCCAGAAACCCAGTTCGCGGCTCCGCCGCCAGCCTTGGTCGAGCATCAGGTCGTGGCCGCGCAGCTGCACGGCGTGGACGCGGATGCTCCCTTCGGGTTGCCGGGTGGCCAGGCTGGAACCTCGGGTCGCCGGCAACATCCGGGAACTCCCAGGTTTCGATCCTTCCCTCGCCGGCTGCTGCGCGCCGCCCCGGTCGGCGGATCGGCGGTAGCGGACCTGCCCACAGTGGTTTCCGTCTTGCGCGCATGCTATGAAGGCAGGTGCGACGACAAAGAGGGAGGCAAGCGGCATGACACCGGTCTATCTCGCCCTCCTTCGTGGTATCAACGTCGGCGGCAAGAACAAAGTACCGATGGCGGAGTTGAAGGCGTGCTTTGAGGAGCTGGGCTGTAAGAACGTTCGAACGTACATTGCCAGCGGCAATGTGATGTTCGAGTCAAATAAGAGTTCTGCTAAGCTGACTGAGGAGATTCAGGAAGCTTTACCGGTGAAGTTCAGATTGGACAGTGAGCTCATAAGGATTTTGGTACTCTCACGCGAGCAGTTGCAGATTGTCATTGACCAAGCTCCGAAAGGCTTCGGAGCCGAGCCTGGCAAGTATCACTCTGATGCCATCTTCTTGATGGGCATTCCCTCGGATGAGGCCATCAAGATCTTCAACCCAAGAGAAGGCGTTGACAAAGTCTGGCAAGGAGATTTGGCCATCTACTCGCAGCGCCTCTCCGCTCAACGTACCAAGAGCCGCCTCTCTAAGATCATGTCCAGCCCCCTCTATAAACAGATGACCATCCGCAGCTGGGATACCACAGCGAGGCTTTTTGAGTTGATGAACGCTGTGGAACGCCGATGAGGCTTGCCTCCCACGAGCCCTAGCAGCCCGAAGCTGCAGGTGCCTGGACAACGCAGGACGAGGGACTCTACCCTGCCCGCGAACCCTGTGTGCACTGTCACCTACCGATAGGCACGCGATGAGCACCCTGATCCGGGCCGAAGACTTCCCGGCGGGCGACCGGCTGGAGCGCTGGCGTGAGGTGCTGTCCCGGGCGGCGCGGTCCCCGGTGCCCGCGAACTTCAGCGCCGACAACCAGGCCGACTTCCGGTTCAAGCTGCGCTACCACGACCTGGGTTCCGTGCGTGTCATGCTGTTCACGGCCCTGTCGTACCGGACCTGGCGCACCCCCAAGCTGATCCGCCGGTCAGACCCGGAACAGCTCATGCTTGGGATGCCCCTTCGCGGCCACGCCACGCTTGACCACCATGACCGGCACGCCCACGTCCCGGAGGCGAGCTTCAGCATCTTCGACAGCAGCCATCCCTACGACATACGAGTCAGGAGCGGCTCGATCCAGGGGCTGCTCCTGAGCTTCCCGCGGACACTGCTGCCGTTGCCGTCTGGCCACCTCTCGCGGCTCACCGCCGTGACCATGCCCGCCACCCAGGGGATCGGGACGCTGACCTCCCGGCTGCTGGCGCAGCTGGCCGCCGGCATGGACCACTACACCCCCGCGGAGGCCTCGCGGCTGTCCACCGCCGCGCTGGAGGTGCTGGCCACCAGGCTGGCGCACGAGCTGGACGGCGACCGCTGGGTGCCGCCCGAGACCCACAGGCACGCGCTGCTGGTGCGCATCCACGCGTTCATCCAGCAGCACCTCGGCGACCCGGAGCTGTCTCCCGGCGTGATCGCCGCCGCCCACCACATCTCCCTGCGGTATCTGCACAAGCTGTTCAGCGAGCAGGGCGAGACCGTGGCCGGCTGGATCCGCGCGCGGCGGCTGGAGGGCTGCCGGCGGGACCTGGCCGACCCGGCGCTGGCCGCCCGCCCGGTGGCCGGGATCGCCAGCCGCTGGGGGTTTGGCAGCCTCACGCACTTCCATCGCCTGTTCAAGAAGGCGTACGGGATGCCGCCCCACGAGTACCGGCGGTCGCGGGCGGGCGCCGCTGGCTCCCTAGACCCGTAGGTGCGCGTGTCCGTCAGCGCGGCCGCCGGCCCCAGGCCGCCACGCTGGCGCCCGCGAGGTCCTGGAAGCCGTCCCGGAACATCTCGTCGACGACCTGGCCGACTTCCTCCTCGGAGGCCAGCCCGGCGGCCACCACCTCCGGGGCGACCCGCCGGAACGTCGCGGCGAAGTGGCGGCCGAGAGGAGTGCCCGGTCCGACCACCGGCAGGGCAACCCGCAGGCCAAGGCGCTCCAGGCCCAGCCTGGCCAGCGGCTCGGGGTAGGACCGTGCCCACTCGGGGTCGGTGCCTGCCTGCTCGGCAAGGATGCGCCACACCGCCTGGCCCACTTTGCGGAAGCGCGGGTGTGGGGAGGAGTCCAGCGGGAACCGCGCCGGGTCCTCCAGCACCAGCCAGCCGCCCGGGGCCAGCCAGGTGGCCACCCGGGCCAGGGTCTCCTCCCTGGTCGGCAGGTGCGCGAACACAAACCGGGCGAAGACGAGATCCAACGACTGCTCGGGGAAGCCGTCGGCGGTGACGTCGTGCTCGACGACCACAAGATTGGGTCCGGACACCTGCTTCAGGTACGCAAGGCTCAGGTCGGTGGCGACCACCTCGCCGGCAGGACAACGCCGGGCGAGCCAGGACGCGACCGTGCCGAGGCCGGCCCCGATCTCCAGGCACCGCCAGTCCGGCCGGGGCCGCAGCGCGGACAGCACCTCGATGGTCCCCGCGTCCAGCGCCTCGGCCAGGCTCCGCAACCGCTCACCCTCGTCATCGATGACGTGGTGGGCGAACACGCTCGAGTACCGTCCAGGGGTGTCGGCGGCGCGCACCTCGGCCATGACAGCTCCTCACCTTCGAGTCGATCCGGGTATCGCATGAGCCATGCTCACCTCGGGGTGGGTGCGTGTCACTGCCATCCGGCGCACAGGGTTTCTGGACCCGTGCACGATCCCTCACCGGAACTGTCACCCGCTCGGTACCGGGAAGGTCGGGAACGCACTCAACGGACGACCTCGCCGACGAGGAACCGTCGAAGCGCCGAACCCATCGCGTTCGGGTTCACGGCGTGGCCTTGGCCCTCGAGGATCAGGCGTTCGGCGTCCGGAATCGACGCCGCGATCGCGTCCGCGGCCAATTCGAACAAGGGGCTGCCTCCGCCAGTGGCGACAAGGGTCGGCTGCGTGATCTTGGCGAGCCGTTCAATGGGCGGCTCGCCATTCCCCAGGCAGGCAGCGTCGTAGGCGAGCGTGTGCGCCAAGGCCTCAACCCCGGGCCAGTGGGACGAGTTCCTCGCCTGCGCGATCTGCTCGTCGGGGGAACCCGCGAACCGCATGAACAGCTCGCCTGCGTCGCTGCGGCGGCCCTCTGCGAGTGCGGCCTCGAGCTGCCCAACGTAGTCGCGCCATCGTTGGACCGCCTCGGCGCCGATCATGTACGGCACCTCGTAGACCGCGAGCTTGGGTGGGCCACTCGGACATCGAAGCGGTTCGGGCGATGCAGAGCAGCCTGAAGGCCATCGACGACACCCATGGCGGCGGGGTGGCCCTCCCAATGGCAGTGGAGTACCTGCGTGGAGAGGTCGCGCCCCTGCTCCATGGCCGGTACAACGACGCGGTGGGACGGCAGCTGTTCAGCGCCACCGCCGAGTTCACCCTGGGGTGTCGGGTGGATGGCCGATGACGCGGGCAAGCACGGGCTAGCCCAACGCTACATGGCCCAGGCGCTGCGGATGGCACATGCAGCCAACGACCGGGCATTTGGCGGCCGCATCCTCGCTGCGATGAGCCACCAGGCGCTGCATCTCGGTGACGTGCGGCACGGGCTCGACTTTGCCTGCGCGGCACGCGCCGGTACCCAAGGCGCAGTCACGCCGACGACGGCAGCGATGCTTGCCGCCATGGAAGCCTGTGCGCATGCCGCTCGTAATGACACCTCGCCATGCTTGCGAGCGTTGGCTGAGGCTGAACGTGCCTTCGAGCGATCCAACTCGTCAGAGGACCCGCCGTGGGTCGACTTCGATGAGGGAGGACTGACCGGCCACCTCGCCCGCTCCTTCCGCGACCTCAATCGCCCCGCGAGGCTGAGCAGTTCGCGGTCCTGTCGATCCAGCTCTGCCGACCGACCCATCTGCGGACTCGTGTCCAGCGCTACACCATCCTGGCCAGCGCCCACGCCCAACAGGGCGACCTTGAGGGCGCGTGTGCGGTCGGTCAGCAGGCACTTGAAGAGATGGGTCGGCTTCGGTCCAGGCGAACCCTTGACGAGGTTGCTCGCCTCGTTGAAATCGTTGGCGCGAGCAGGAGCCAGACGACGGCCGAATTCATCAAGGATGCCCACGAGGCACTGAAATCCCGTTGGCCCGTGGATGGCACCGGGCACCACGCTATGCGAAGCTGACCACCTGAAAGGCCTCGACGAGACGGTCGGCCGGTAGTCCTGCCGCCTGGTTGTTGGGTGCGAGCCGCTCGCGCATTTCCTCTTCCAACCGCTCCGATGTGAGGTCTGGCTCTCATAGGCCCTGAGTGCGGCAAGCTTGCGGTCGAACACACCGGTGATGTCCACATAGTGGTTCGGGCTCGGGCCGCCCATCAGCCACACTTCGCCAACCTTTCACGGCTCTAGTTCCTCCTCGTTCAACAGTTCAGGATGGGCGAAGGGATTGCGGGCATCGGGGAAGACAGCGCTTAGGGCTGCCTCGCCGGCGGCTCGATGATCAGGATGGTTCCGATGGAACCGGCGCCAACTCCACTCTGGGCTCCAGGTCAGCACCCGGGCTGGCCGCACTTGGCGGATCAGCCGGGTAATGTCCCGACGGAGCGCGTAGCTCGGCTCGATGCAGCCATCCGGGTAGCCAAGAAACCGCACGTCAGACACGCCAAGCACGGCAGCGGCCGCCTCCTGCTCGGCCCGTCGAATCCCTGGGATAGCCGAGCGGGGAACCTGAAGATCGAACCCACCGGAGTCCCCATCACTGAGCAGACCGTATGTCACAGCCGTGCCGGCATTGGTCCAGCAGGCGACCGTCCCGCCGGCCCAGAAATCGACATCGTCTGGGTGAGCAACAACAACCAAGGCGCGCTCAACGGCGTCGTCAGCAAGAACCACGCTTACTCCCGTCAGCTGACCTGAGGATGGAAGCCGTCCGAAGAGCTCCAACGCTACTGTAGGTTGCCAGGGCAGCCGATGGGCTGAGCCGAAGCTGCGCCGTGGCCGAGGCTCGGCGCCAATACGCCACAACGGCAGCCGACGATGCTGGAGTCGGTGATGCGTCGCCCCGGTCAGGGGACGCCATCCTACGTCTAGGCAGAGGAGCTACCACACTGCGTGGTCGTTAGGTCACCCACGCACCGGCGGTGCAGTGCTGTCCTCGGACGATTTCGGGTCGAGTGTAGAGCGGGCCGGTGCGGGCCAAGTGTTATGGCAATTGGAGTCAGCGCGGCGGGTGTGGATGCTGAGCGGTAGTCGCGTAGTGGAGGTTAGGCGTGGGACGCCATGGCTGACGGTGAGGAAGTGCAACTCAGAAGCGATCATCGAAGCGCGCCTCGGCGTTAAGTCGAGGCTCTTCCTGGAATTCTGCTGGTGCGGTGCGGCCTTAGCCTGGATCCACCGAGGCCTGTTGAGGCTCGTCGGAGTTGTGTGCCGGGGTGCTCAGCGGGCTTGGGGGAGTGGTTTGGCGAGCAGGACGGTGATGTCGTTGGACCAGAGGTTGGGCAGGTCGCGGGCCAGGCTGAAGCCCATGGCCTGATAGAAGGCACGCGTTGCCTGGTAGCCATCGGGCGGCTCCTCCTCCTCACCCGGGTGGACGGGGAGACGGTCAACACCAGCAGCAGGAGGCGGCCCTCGGCGGCCAGGTCCTGGCAGAGCCGCTCGAGGAGCGCCCGGCCGACGCCGTGGTGGCGGTGGCGGGCGTGCACGGCCTCCAGGTGATCTCGGCCGCTTGGTCGAACTGGCGCTGGACGGTGAGGAACCCCACGACCGCATGGTCGAGCATGGCCACCAGGCCGGGTTGGCTGCGGACGGCGTCGGCGCACTCGCGCCGGCCGTCTTCTCGGGCGAAGTGGTAGGGCAGGCTGGCGATGATCTGGTCGCAGCGCTCGGCGTCCTCGGTGAGCAGCGGTCGAACTTGGACCTCGGGCACGGTCATGGGGTGCTCCTCCAGCGGATCATGGCTTGTCGAGGCCGAGCCGGTGGGCGACCGCGGCCGCCTCCCCGCGACCGGCCACCCCCAGCTTGGCCGGGATCCTTGAGACGTGGACGCCGGCGGTCTTGGGGATGATGAACAGCGCATGGCCGATCTGCCGGTTGGTTCGCCCCTCAGCGACCAAGGCCAGCACCTCGGCCTCACGCTGGGTGAGGCCGAGCGAAGACGGCTTGCAAAGAGAGGGAAGCGCAACCCCGCAATCCGGTCCTAGCCTGGGCGCCTGTCGCCGCGCTGAGTTCCTCACCGGTTCCGGGCAGCCCGCGCAGCGAGGCCAGCCCGAGCTCAGCCGACGGTGTCCCATACGAGCGGGTCGGGCCAGCGGCCCGCCAGCGCAAGCGCCAACCCCTGGGTGCTGACAAGGAGGCGCTACCTGGGAAGCTAGGGTGGTCGGGCCCGTCGATCTAAGGTCAGCGCCTGAGGTGAGGGCCGACACTTTAGCCCTATCGTCCGGTCCGAAGGCAGTCTCGGACGGGAGGGCAAGATGCACAACCAGCATGCGGGACTGACCGGGGTCCTGGCCGAGCAGCGCATGACCGAACGTCAGCAGCAGGCCACCAATGAGCGTCTAATGCGTAGCGCTGGCTCACCGCGGCGGCGACGCCAGCAGGCGACGCGCCGCTGGTGGCAGCTCGTTGCACGGCCGACGAGCGCGTAGGTGGCGCCCCCAACGAGGAGCGGGTCGGCGCAGCCTGCCGGCCCGTTCCCATCTCCGCTGGCGGCGGCCATACTGGCCGGCATGGCGGGCGGATTCACGAGCCAGGAGTTCATTGGCCGGGCTGCTGAGCTGGGCCGACTCAAGGTGGTCCTTGATCGGGCCGAGCAGGGCCGGCCGCAGTTGGTGCTGCTGGCCGGTGAGGCTGGGGTCGGCAAGTCCCGCCTCCTCTTGGAGTTTAGCGACCGAGCCCAGCAGCGCGGGGCGCGGGTGCTCGCCGGCGGCTGCGTAGAGTTGGGCGACATCGGCCTTGCCTACCTTCCCGTGGTGGACGCCCTGCGTGGCCTTGCCGACCATCCGGCCGAGGCGGAACTGCTAGCCGAGATCGGTGCGTCCGCCCCTGGCCTCGGTCGGCTTCTGCCCGGGATCCAGCAGGCCGGGCGGGCCGTCGCACAGGCAAATGACGGTCTTGACCAGCTGCAGGTATTCGACGCCGTGCGCGCCCTGCTGCTGGGCCGCGCTGAGCGATCTCCGGTGGTCCTGGTGCTGGAGGATCTGCACTGGGCCGACCCCGCCAGCCGCGACCTCCTGGCGTTCTTGGCCCGGACGATGTGGTCGGGTCGGGTGACGCTGGTGGCCAGCTACCGGTCTGATGAGCTGCACCGCCGCCACCCCCTGCGCCCGCTGCTGGCCGAGCTGGTCCGGCTGCCCGGGGTCGAGCGGCTGGAGCTAGCCCCATTCAGGCGAGCGGAGCTGGCTGCGCATCTGGAGGCGATCACAGGGCAGCCGCTGGCGGCCGACCAGATCGAGCGGATCTACGCCCGGTCGGAGGGTAACCCCTTCTACGCCGAGCAGCTGCTGGCCGCCGGCACCGGCGATGGCGAGGTTGCATTGCCGCCCACCCTGACTGACGTGCTGCTGGCGCGGGTCCTGGCGCTGCCTGAGCTGGCCCAGCAGGCGCTACGGGTGGCGGCGGTGGCCGGCCGCCGGGTATCCCACCGCCTGCTCGCCCAGGTCGCCGGGCGCCCCGAGGCCGACCTGGAGCAGGGCCTGCACGAAGCGATAGGCGCCGGCGTCCTTGTCACCGACGGCACCACCGCGACCTTTGCGTTTCGCCACGCCTTGTTGCAGGAGGCGGTCTACGCCGAGCTGCTCCCGAGCGAGCAGGTACGGCTGCATGCCGCCTACGCCCGCACCCTCGCCAGCGAGCCCGACGGCGTCGCGGCCGAACTGGCTCACCACTGCCTGGCCAGCAACGACCTGTTCGGCGCCCTGACCGCCTCGGTACGGGCGGCCGAGGAGGCGGCGGCCGTCCTCGCTCCTGTCGATACCCTGCGGCATCTGAGCACCGCGCTCAAGCTGTGGGAGCGTGTGCCCGACCCAGCCGGCATCACCGGCACCGACCGGATCGATCTGCTGCTGCGAGCTGCTGAGGCGGCCAGCGCAGCAGGCGATCTCGAGCGGGCGACCGCCTTCGCCCAGGACGCCGCCATGACTGCGACCGCTGATCCGGCTCGGGCGGCCCGAGCCTATGAGCGCCTTGGGGCATACCTCATCGATGCCGATCGCATGAATGACGGGCTGCGCGCCCGCGCGCGAGCCGTCGAGCTGGTGCCGGCCCAGCCGCCGACGCCGTTACGGGCCCGGGTCACGGCCGCCATGGCCCAAGCGCTCATCAATGCTGGACAGCCCGAGGAGGCCCGCCGCTGGTGCGAGGAGGCGCTTGGGGTTGCTCGTGGGGTCGGTGACGCCGATGACGAAGCTGACGTCCTGATCAGCCTGGGCCTGATCGACCAGCAGCACGAGCCGGCCAAGGCCCGCTCGCACTACCTGGCAGCCCGAACCCGGGCGGCCGACGCCGGCAACCTGGACATCGAGTCGCGAGCTGTGAACAACCTGGCCTGGCTGGAGTATGGCCTGGGCAACCTTGCGACAGCACGCGCTCTCTTTGACGAAGGAGCCCAGCTGGCCGACCAGACCGGCCTCAGCTGGTCCTGGTTTGGGAGCGGCATGCATCAGGGACAGTGCATCGTCCGCTACCAGGCAGGTGACTGGGACGAGTGTGAGCAGCTGGCTGGCGCCATTCCCGACCTGGTAACGACCCGCACGGTTGCACATCTGGCCACCCACGGGCTGCCGGTACAGATCGCCCGGGGACGCTCGGTTGCCGCCAAGCGCCTGCGCCAGCTTGCTGCCTTCACCGGCGGCGAACCCCTCCTAGACACCGAGCTCGCCCTGTTCGAGGCCGAACTGGCCACCTGGCAGGGCGACCTGGACCGGGCGAGGTCGGCCATCCAGCGGGCGCTGGCTGGCGCCGACGCGATTGAACACCCCAGCAAGGCAGCGGAAGTCGTCTGGGTGTGCGTGAAGGGGCTGACCGTCGAGGCCGACCGGGCCGAACGGGCCCGCGTGACCGGTGACGCGGCGGCGCTGACCGACGCCATCGCGGTCGGTCACGAACTCCTGGAGCGAGCCCGCGCCGCCGCGGAACGGGCGAAGCAGACTACTGACGCGCACGACGTGTATGTCGTGGGCCGCCTCGCCAAGGCCGAGGCGGAGTGGACCCGGCTGCAGGGCCACTTCGACCCCAAGGCCTGGCAGGCCGCGATCGACGCCTTCTCCCCCGGCCACGTGTACGAGGTGGCCCGCTGCCAGTGGCGGCTGGCCGAGGCACTCCTCAGTGTCGGCGACCGCGAGCAGGCCACCGTGGCCGCCCGGGCGGCGTATGCGACCGCGGTCCGGCTTGGCGCCCAGCCCCTCCGGGTGGGGCTGGGCGCGTTGGCCCGCCGCGGCCGCCTGGACCTTGGCGTCGGGCTGCCGGCCGAGCGGACCCTCGCCGGGCTGACTCCGCGGGAGCTTGAGGTGCTGCGGCTGCTGATGGAGGGGCGCTCCAACCGCCAGATCGCCGAGACCTTGTTCATCAGCGGCAAGACCGCCGGCGTGCACGTCACCAACCTCATGGCCAAGCTGGGCGTGCACAGCCGCCTGGAGGCCGCCGCCACCGCCCGCCGGCTAGGTGTAGACGCCCCGACGCACGACAGCTCTGCGACCTGACCCTGCGGGGCCTGGCCGGGGTGGGCATGGTGCCATCGTCAGTGGCGCGTCATGCCCACGTCGCAGGCTGAATGGGTCGTTGCAGCTGCCGAGCGGCTGGAAAGTTAAGGTCCCCCCGGCCCGTCGACCTAAGGTCTTCACCTCAGGACCGCCCGGCCTCTTTACCCCTAGCGTCCCAAGCGGAACATCCGCACGGGGCAGGGGGGATCACGATGCCACGGTGAGCGTCGCGGGCACCAACCACTGGATTCCATCGTCGTCAGCAAGCGCCCACCGGCGCTGGTTGACCAACTCAGGAGGCAACCATGTCCAAACTCGCACGCGTCCTGGTGCTAGGGGCCATGGTGGCGGCCATGAACCTGGCCGGCATGACCGCCATCGCCTACGCCCAGGACGACGAGGCCCAGTCGCAATCGGCCGACATCACCCAGTCCGATCCCTCCCAGCCCGAGCCTCCCGGGGGACCTGTACCTGAGGACCCGGGCACGCCTGAAGACCCGGGCACCCCTGAAGACCCGGGCACGACCCCGGGTTCGACCACGACCACTACCACGACCACGCGGCCGCCGGTCGTTCGACCCAAGTCGCTGCCGGTGACGGCGTCCCCACGGGCTGGCGGCCCCGGCACTACCGTGACCCTCCGCGCCGACCTCCGCGGCTGCACGCGACCTGGTGACGCCCACGGGTTCTTCAATGAGGTCCACGAGTGGGACACCGACGGCCTGTCCAGATGGCTGGTCTCCGAGCACGTCAGCGGCGGCCGCTGGTACACCGGTCGATTCCGCATCACCAACGACATCCCGGCTGGCCTGGGCCGCTTCGGAGTCATCTGCGACTACGGCAAGCCAGACTTCATCATCGGCTTCGCCACCTTCCAGGTGTGGCCCTCGAGGTCCCCGGTTCCGGTCCAGGTCACCCCCAAGGCGGGCGGCCGGGGCACCACGGTCAAGATCACCGCTGAGGTCGGCTGGTGCCAGCGGATCCACATCTGGTTCTATGACAGCAAAAGCGATGGGCTGACCATGGCCGGCGGGGCCAAGCCGGTTACGCCGAACCTGCCCATCGAAGACGGCAAAGTCACCGCCAGCTACACCCTGACCCGCAAGAACGCCATCGGCCCGGCAGTTTTCAGGGTCGTCTGTGGCCTCGACATCGACAACGCCCGCGTCGGTGAGGCCAGCTACCGGGTGCTCGCCGCCAATGGCCAGAGTTCCGGCGGCTCGCCCTCCGGCGGCAACGACCAGACCGCCAACCGCAACGACAACACCCAACTGCCTAACCGGGTCGACACCGGCCTGGGCGGCACCGCCGACGACGACGGCCAGGGCGGCCTCGACCCGACCCGGCTGCTCCTGCCGGCCGGGCTGGTCCTGATCGTCGTCGGCGCCGGGCTCGGCTTGCGCCACGCCGGCAGGTCCAGGCGATGAGGACCTACCACAGCGGTCCGGACCGCACGCCAGCCAGGCGTGCGGTCCCCGTCCTGATCAGCCTGGGCCTGCTGCTGGTGATCGGCTGGCTGCTGGTGGCCATCGACCGCCAAGGCCAGTCCCCATCCCAGCCGGTCACCGCCGCCCCGCCCGGGCCGTCCACCCTGTCCATCCCCAGCATCGGCGTTAGGGCACCCATCGTCGGGGTCGGGCTCCAGGCGAATGGGGCCATGCAGACCCCCGATCCTGGCCAGGTCGGCTGGTACAAGCGTGGCCCCCGGCCCGGCAACCCGGGACCCGCGGTGCTGGTCGGCCACATCGACACCCGCACCGGACCGGACGTGTTCTACCGCCTCGGCCAGCTCCGCCCCGGCGACGAGATCCTGGTCGGCCGGGCCGACGGGACCACCACCCGGTTCCTGGTCGGCCGCTTGGAGCGGCGCCCCAAGACCGAGCTGCCGACGAGCCGGATCTGGACCAAGACCACCCGGCCGCTGCTGCGCCTGATCACTTGCACCGGCAGCTTCGACCACGCCACCCGCCACTACCGCGACAACCTGATCGTCTACGCCTCCCCAAACGGCAACTAGCCACCTCGGCACGGCCACAGCGGCGTCTGAGGCGCCGTCAGCCCCATCGCCTTGCCGGCAACGGATTGGTCCTCTAGCTTGTCCCGCGGCCGCGGTGCCCTGTCCATGCGCTGGTCGGCGGGAACGTAAGAGCGCTTTACTTGACCCTCTACGGTCACGCACCACCTGCGAAAAACGCAGGGTTGCACAGCGGTAGCTCCCGATTGCTGATAAGGATGCGCTCTCCGTCACCTTCGGGCTGCCAGTCGCCTCGCGTCGGTCTTGACGCGGTGGGCATACGGCTGGGCGCGTTGAGCCGGCTTGAGCCTAGAGTCGGTCGGCGGGAGACAAGTGGGCGTGGCTGGCCCGGGCGCGCTCCACCGCCGTCGCCTTGGTGTAGCGATCGATCATGGTCCGCGACTTCCAACCAGCCACCAACATCAGCTCATTCTCGTTTACCACCCTCGGCCAACCAGCTGGTCGCGAAGGCATGCCGAAGCTGATGCGGGCGCATGGCCGGCAGCCCAGCGGCCCGAGCCGGCGTCATGGGCCCGTTGTGGCCGACCCAGAGCTGCGCCAGGTGGGCCAATCGATGCCCTTCCCGGATCCGTAGGTAGCGGTCGAGCGCCTGGGCGGTCTTGCGGCCGATCGGCAGCGCTCGGGGCCGGCGGCCCTTGCCCAGCACCCAGACGATTCGCTGGTCCAGGTCGACATCCTCCAGGGTCATGCCAGCGCACTCCGCGCGGCGCATGCCGGTGTCGATCAGGAGCAGGATGACGGCGGTGTCGCGGCGGCTGGCAAAGTCCCGACCCTCGCAGCTCTTGAGCAGCCGAGCCAGATGATCTGGCGCAACGACCTCCACCGGTTGCTCGGGCAGTTTCGGCGGCTTCATCCTCTCCATCGGAGAGACCTCCAGGTCGCCCTCGGCCACCGCCCACTTGAAGAAGGCATGCAGGCCCCGGTAGCGGTTGTGGGCGGTTGCCGGTTTCCAACGGACCAGCTGGTCGGCGATGAACGCCTGGATGTGCTCGCGGCAGAGCTCGCCGACGAGAACGGGGTGGCCGTGGGCCTGGCAGTAGGTAGCGAGCAGCCGGACGGCGTCGGTGTAGGCCTCGATGGTTCGGGGGCTCTTGTTCTCGGCCTCCAGGGTGCGCCGGAAGCTCCGGTTGAGTAGAAGGAGGTGACCTCGGGGTAGCTGTCGGTCGGTGGGTGCCGGTTGGGTCGACGACATTGGTCCCCTCATTAGGGTGTAGTGGAGCGGCTGGCTAACGCCAGCGTGCTCCAGTTAGCCGAGTGAGGGCCGTCGGCACCCATGCTGAGCAGGGGCTTTGCGGTGGTGGTGGAGATGATGGGACTCGAACCCACGACCCCCTGCTTGCAAAGCAGGTGCTCTTCCAGCTGAGCTACATCCCCCTGCTGACCTGCGGTTTTGCGTTGCACCGCGTCTCGTGAACGGTAGCACAGCGCTCAACAGCAACGAACATCGCACAAGCTGATGCATCTGGTATCAGGTCGGGATCCACACTCGCCGCCCTCCGCACGGCGGCGGCCCAGGGCCCCAACCGGACAATGAAGTTCGTTCAGGGCCATGGCCAGGTCGGGCGGGAACGCCCGTCGGTGCGCCGGGGTGCGTCTGGCGCCCGGCGCCCAGCGCGGGGCGCAGCGAACACTGGACAACCCGGGTGGCCGGCGGTTTCATAGCAAGTCAGGCACGGGGGACAAATCAGGTTCGGCCTTGCCCAGCGGCAGGCGGTTCGAGGGGTCGGTGAGGCCCGGTCAGCC
>Ga0081538_10003746_pt1 | contig 14230 bp, 16 predicted proteins | sample TabmetS5T2R1_FD_71022 | JGI IMG/M metagenome (GOLD analysis project Ga0081538, IMG submission 71022) | Tabebuia heterophylla rhizosphere microbial communities from the University of Puerto Rico - S5T2R1 | ecosystem: Host-associated > Plants > Roots > Rhizosphere ... | reverse complement strand
AAACTACGCCCCAAGCCCATTTCGGAGTATGGCGTCTGTGCTTAACGGCCCCCGAGCGTCCTTCACGCGTAGCGGTCCTGAAGCACGCCTAGATTTCCTAACGGCATAGTTAGCGGCGCGCCCCCGGCAGCGCGTGACTAGGCGATGTCTCGCCTGAAACGATTCAAGAAGCTCATGATCTCAGGCTTCTCACATTTTGGAACGAAAGTTGCGCGACAGATACCAAGCAATCCCAGCGGGCACGCCAAAAACGACTATGTGAACGACAAGCTCGGTTGCAACGGGATAATTAGCAACGAAAACTCCGACGCAAAAGTTGACTATGGAAACCGTCAGCCAGAACCAGATGAAAATCCAGGCACCATCTATGACTCGCTTATTTTTGCGCTGGTTGATCGAGTTTGCGACGAAGAGAAAAACAAAGAGCAGAACAAGACCACTCAACGTAACCGTCAGCGTATGCATTTTCATCCCTTAGCCAATAAAGATGTAGCAACGTAACTCCGCCCGAGCTTGCCGTCAACGTGATGATAGAGCATTGAAATCGTCGTGCCCATCAATCTCGCCCCGATCTGGGTTGCCTACGATGAAGGTATCCATTCGACTTTGGTGCGTTCGACAGCCTTGACTTCTTTCGCTAGAAAGAGCTGGATCAAGTAGAGAAAACGAGACGCTAAGCGGGGGTTTTCGCCCTCGCCGCTACGTGTCGGTGGTTTGTCTTAGCAGGCTAATCGTGAGTTCCATCACAATCAGTTTGATCGTCCTCGCGTGCGTCTTTGGGGGCGCGCTGGTTGGCCTTCTGCTTCATGCGATCCTGCCTGAGCATCATCTAAGTTCCGAATCAAAAGATATCGTCAAGCTTGGAGTAGGCCTGGTCGGAACAATGGCGGCCCTTGTTCTCGGGCTGCTGGTAGCGGCGGCCAAGAGTGCCTACGACGCGCAGAGCGCGGAGCTGACACAGATCTCCGCCAACATCGCCGCGATCGACCGCATTTTGGCCAACTATGGACCGGAGACCAAGGAAATTCGCGATGTGTTGCACGGCGCCTCCGCCCGCATTCTTGATCAGTTGTGGTCTAAGGACAGTCACAGCGCGTTCCTAAACACTCCGGTGTCCGCCGCCGGCGAAATTCTCTACAACAAGATCCAGGCACTCTCGCCGCAGAATAACACGCAACGCGCGCTCCAGAGTCAGGCCTTGAATATCGTGATGGATACCGGAAGAACTCGTTGGTTGATGTATGCACAGGCTACTACCTCTGTTTCCATGCCGTTGTTGATCGTACTGGCTCTTTGGCTCACTGTCATTTTCATTAGTTTCGGCCTGTTCGCCCCCATCAACGCGACCGTCGTTTCCAGTTTGTTCGTCTCTGCCCTGTCGGTTTCCGGCGCAATCTTTTTGATCCTGGAAATGTACACGCCTTACACGGGAGTGGTGCAGATCTCCAGCGCTCCGTTGCGTGCCGCTCTGGCGCAGCTCGGCAAGTAGCGCCGATGAGTAAGCGCTCAAGGCCGAGACCGACAAAGACGCTCGGAATCAACACGCGCGGCCATGAAAAATCCGTCCATGATTCACCGCTGGAGAGAGTGCTTCGGGTCAAAAAATAACTCTGGCATCTAAGACCTTTGTTGCATATGATGCAGCGATGCCGGCACCCGGGGAGTTCAGCAGTCAATCGCCAACGAAAGCGTGACATGCAAAATCCTAGGGTTATAGTTTTTTCTCTTTCTCTTGCCATCGTCGCACTGCTGGTTGCGCTGTCTCCCGCTTTGGGTCAGGAGTTGCGACGGATTCTATACGGCACCACCGCTTCACCTGCTCATCTTCCGGTGTGGGTTGCGAAGGACGCCGGATATTTCGATAGGTACGGCTTCAACGTCGAGCCGGTACAGATTCGCGGCGGCTCACTGATCGCGTTGGCGATCATCACCGGTGATCTGCCGTTTTCCGGCGTGGGCGCGGAATCCGTCGTCGCCGCCCGCGCCGCTGGTGGCGACGTGGTGCTCTTGGCCTGTCCCGTCGATACCGATCCGGTCTATTTGATCACACGGCCCGAGATCAAATCCGCCGCCGATCTCAAAGGCCAAGCGAGCGCGGTGACGCGTTACGGCTCGACGACTCACTTCTACTTGAGAGCGGCGCTGCAACACGTCGGGCTGAATGCGGACAAGGATATGACAGTTCTACAACTGGGGGCCGGCCCGGAGATGGTGGCGGCTCTGGACGTCGGACGGATTGCCGCGGCGGCGCTTACGACGCGTTACGCTATTCCTTTCTTGCAGCGCGGCTGGCCGGTGCTGGTGGATTTGAGCAACACCGACCTGGTTTACCCTTCCTCGTGCGTTACCAGCAGCCGGGCTTTCATCAGAGCCGAGCCAAAGACAACAGAGCATTTTCTCCGGGCGTACGTCGACGGTATTCACTTGATCAAAAAAGATCAGAGCTTCGCTGAAAAATCTTTTTCAAAATGGCTCAGAGAGAAAGATCCTGTGATCGTTCAAAAATCGGTCAGCGCCTACGCGCGAATTTTCAAACCGGCTCCCTTCGTGCCAGACAAGGGCATTGAAAACGTGGTCAAGGATTTGATCCGATCCCGCCCTGAATTCAAGGAATATCTGCGTTGGCCCGAACCCTTCCGCGAAAACGGACCGCTAAAACGAGCGCTGCAGGAAAAGTAGAAATGGAGTGTTGGAGTGTACTGGAGTGCTGGAGTATTGGGTTTTCAGACCCACCATTCCATTACTCGATGACTCCAATACTCCAGTCTCTGAGTTTTATCGCATTTCAAGAAATTCCAGCCGAACGCCTTGCGGTCCCTCGAAGAAGCAAACCTTGCGACCGTCGGGCAGTACACGTTCCTCGAGAATTTTGATACCGGCGGCTTTGATGTTCGCCACTTCTCCGGCGAAATTGTCGGTATCGATGGCCACATGCTCGAGGCCGTAAAACTGCTCTAGTTTCTGCTCCTCGAGAAAATCCGTCACGTTGAGCTCGACGCCGTGCAGGCTAAGGCGAAAGGTCTTTCGGCCGCTCGGTGCCGTGCGCTCCGAGACGATCTTGGCGCCGACATACTTGACATACCAGTCCACGGTCTTCTGCGGATCCGGCGTCTTGAGATGGAGATGATTGATTTTAAACGCCATAGGTTCCTCCTTTCATAACCGATCACAGGGACTTTACTCTTCACCCATGCTCCGTTGCAAACGCGTATGCTTCCATGATTTTTCCTAGACCGTCGGTTGGACTATCCGACAATTTCGCTAAAACTACTGACAACGCCGTGGGCGTGCTGCTCCGGTTGAGGAAGATTCCCCGGTCTCACACATAGCAATGTCTGCATCCCTGCACGTTTAGCTGCATCGAGCTCCGCAGTCATGTCAGAAATGAAAAGCACTTTTGCGGCTGGCAAGTGAAATTCGTTGGCGATTTGGCGATAGCTCTTCGGGTCAGTTTTCGGCCCTATGTTTGTATCGAAATATCCGCCCAGGAAACGGGTCAAGTCCCCGTCCTCGGTGTTAGCAAAGAGAAGCCTTTGCGCCAACGCGCTGCCCGATGAAAAGATTCGGACGTCGAGATTTTTATTTTTCCAGTGTTCCAAAGCAGGCCGGACATCTTGGAAGACCTGACCTTTCAGCTCGCCTGTTAGATATCCCTGTTGCCAAATTTTCCCCTGCAGCGACTTCAGTCCCGTGGACTTGCGATCACGATCCATTAACCAGAAAACATAACGCGCAACGGATTCGATTTGCGCATCCAGATCGGCGTCTGCCCATTCCGGCGGAGCCAGTGCCTGCTCCAGGTCCTTTAGATACTCTTCGCACAGCAGCGAAAGGTCTTGCCGCAATTCTTCGGAGTCGGCATGGTGCCTGAGATAACCTTTAAGGTGCGCCCGCACGAATGGGAAAAGCACTTGGTAAACGAAATCGATCGGCGAGGTTGTCCCTTCGATGTCCAACAGAATTCCCTGCACCGAACTGGCGGAAAGATTGAAAGTCACCGTGCGCGTCAGACTTGGGGAGCAATATACGAAGGTCCAAAGCACGTCGGCTGGAAATTTCTATCGACCCCGCTCTCCGTATAATAGGGTGTCCAACCGGAGGGGTTTTGGAACAGACGGATCGCGCGAATCTGTCGATCGGCGCAAAGATCGAACCAGTGCCACATCCCCTTGGGCAAAAGAATTAAGTCGCCCGCCTCCACCTCGATAGGAACCACCCGGCTTTCTTTAGGCCGAATATGAAATAACCCGTGACCGTGTATGATGAAGCGGACTTCATCTTCCTCGTGCCAATGTTCACGATTGAACTTTGCCAACATCGAATCAAGCCCCGGAGTCTGAGGATTGACATCGATCACATCGGCCGTCACGTATCCCCCCAAGGCTTTAAGTCTTTCAATTTCGCTCGCATAGGCTTTCAGGATTTCTTCTGCTGGGGAGTCTGCCTCGACGGGATGCGCGGGCGTCCAACATTCATAGCGAACCCCGCACGCCATGAGATATTCGGCGACCGGTTGCCTATCCGTCACTGTCCTGTTTTCATCAATGATTTTGACTATTGCCATACTCTCGGCTCCTTTCTTATGAGATGAGTCGTTCAGGGGGCGTGATTGATCAAATCTTCGGATCTACCACGCGCAAGCGACCCAACGTTTCTAAGAGAAATTCCAAAATCTCCACATGCCGCTTGGCCTGCGCAAGGTTTCCACCCCAGGTGTAGAGCCCATGCCGTTTTAAAAGAAACCCGTGCGCGTTGGGATGCTGTTTTAGAGCATGCGCCACACTTTCTGCGAGCGCCGGCATATCCTGCGAATTTTCGATAATCGGTAGCCATTCGCGATGTTCGTGACTCTTGACTCCTTCTAATCCTTTTAGCATTTCGAAGCCCTCGATCATCACTCCGCCGGCAGGAGCGTGAACGCTCGAAAGTATCGTGCTCCAAACAGAGTGCGTATGAAAGACTGCCCCGGCGCCGCGCGCAAGCACTACTTTGATATGGAGTAATGCCTCGGCGGATGGCTTTTTGTTCCGGTTGTCAGTCTCATTTAGCTCTTGCCCGATGGTCAGGATCTCTTCAGCGTTCAGTTCACCTTTATCAGCACCGCTTGGAGTGATGGCCAGGCGCAGCGGGTCTTGGCTAAGAACAGCGCTAAAATTTCCACTCGTTCCTAGAGCCCACCCCCGCGCATAGAAACTTCGGGTGATCCCAACAAGAGCAGAAGCGATGTCACGAAGAGCTTCGTCCATCAACGGCCTTTTTTGAGATTGAAAGCGATGAGCACGCACCGCATTTGATACTATACAAAACAAAGCATTCCAATCGAGAACAAAGCATGAACGCCGACAATGAAACCAGACGTTTGTAAACCTTTTGGCACCGCCCCCCATTGAGAACGGTTTGTTCGTCGATCGCTGTTTGCGGGAAAGCGATTGAAAATTTCTTTACTTTGCTGGTCCCCAGGCTTTTAGGATCACCTGCGCGATGTTACGGCCTCGGATCGACAGGACTTTCTTTCCCGTCTCCGCGCGCGCCGATTGCGGTGAGCCGAAATAACCGCTGCCGTTGCTAAGGCTCCAGTAGTCTTTCGTTTCTCCGCGAAAGGCCTCCACATCGTAATCGAAGTTGGGTTCGAGATTCCCGACGATGTCTTGCTTTACCAGATCCGGAAACGCGTGCAGCGCTAGCGATGTTTCCCACTCGCCGCCATGTCCCTCTCGATCGGGCCGGACACTACGCGACAATTGCGGAACGCCCTCGCGATAACATGCAGCTGTCAAATCTGGATCGCTGGTGAAACCAACACAGAGAACCTGAGCGGTTTTGTCCTCGATTAGAGTGCCGCAGGCCTCTTCCAGCGCTTTCATGTGGCTGAGATCCCGGTGGCCATTGAGGATTACAAGCCGATGGAGTCCGTGGCGTGCAAGCGAACGTCCGATATCCACCACCAGAGATTTGAGCGTTTGCGGCTCCAGAGAAAGCGTGCCGGGAAAATCTATGGCCGCTCGCGCCACGCCGTACGGGATCGTCGGGGCGACGACGACCTCATAACCTTTTTCCTCCAGATGCGGCGCAGCCGCTTCCGCGTATACCTCCGCGGCAAACGAATCGAGCCCCAGCGGGAGATGCGCGCCGTGCTCCTCGACGACCCCCACCGGCAGGATCACCAGCGCACGTCCGGACTGAGCCACACGTTCAACCTCTGGAAATGGAACCTGTGCCAGGTGTTGCATGTTTGATACCTCGCGACAATGCCGAAGTTACGCGCTAGTCTGCGTATACTCGGGTACAGCCTTCTTTTCAACCTTACGGCGGTTGACGTGGTCTATTGATGCGACTATACCCGTGATGATCATCGTTCCCTGCCCATAATGAAATCGAAAACACCGAAACTTTTCGCCCAACTGAGGAGAGCATCCGGACCGAGCACGCCCAACGACACACAAGAAGTCGAAACCGGCGGTGTGCTTTCTTCCTATCAGTTCCTAACTCTATATTTTCCGGCGTTTATTCTTTCCCTGGGTTACAGCATCGCCACGCCCGCTATTCCGGTTTTTGCCAAGTCTTTCGATACCGGATTCGGCGTCGCTTCGCTCGTCATCGTCGTTCATGCTCTCGGCGGGCTCATCGCGGCCGTCCCCACCGGCTTTCTTGTCGACCATCTGGGCCGCCGGCCGATGCTCTTTGCCGGACCGGTATTGATGGCAGCGTCGTCGGTTCTGACGGCGGTGGCCCAGAGCTTCCCCGAGCTTCTTCTTTACCGCTTTCTCGGCGGCGGGGCGATGGAAATGTGGCGGCAAGCGCGGCTGGCGATGATTGCCGATGTAAGTAAAAGCCGCCAACGCGGCCGGCAGATGAGCGGTATGGTGGGCACCGAAGGCGCCGCCAAGCTAATGGGACCCGCATTGGGCGGAGCACTCGCTTCCTGGAGTATTCGCACCCCATTCCTGGTTCACGGAGCGCTGGCGTTTCTCGCCATCGTGCCGAGCTTCTTTCTGGTCCGGGAGTCGGCGCCCGGCGAAAATAAAAATGCCACTGAAAAAACGCAAGATCGTCTCGACACCCGGGCGCTGCTGGCGATGATGCTCGATGTCAAGTATCGGGGCTTTTTCGCGGCGCAATTTTTTGCATCCATGACCCGTGGCGTATTGTGGGGAGGGACGCTGCTGCTCTACGCCGTCTACGCTTATAACGTGGGGCCCCAACTACTGGGGGGCTTGGCCACGACCACCAGCATCGTGGGCATTCCAATCACGCTCTCGTGCGGTTATTTGATGGACCGCTTCGGGCGCAAAACCACAATGGTGCCGGGCTTTGTCTGCATGGCGCTGGGTCTTTTATTTCTCGCCTCGAGCGCGCAGTGGCACTGGAGCCTTGCCAGTTTCATCGCGGCCGCTATCTGGACTCATGCCGGCCAAAGCGTTACCGCGGGCAGCATGCAGGTGCTCGGCTCGGACATGGCCCCGGCGGTTGCGCGCGGGCGCTTCTTCGGCTTTTGGCGTCTGATCGGAGAAATCGGGGGACTCGTCAGTCCCGCTCTTTTTGCTTTGGTGGCGGAGCAGATCGCATACAGTGCGGCTTTTGGTTTGTTCGCTCTTTGTGCCCTGGCTACCGCGTCGCTGCTTACTTTTTCAGTCAAAGAAACGGTGGGACGCGGAAAGCTCTAGCGGCAAGGAAAGCCGTGGTTAAAAATCATCGAGTCTTATCCACGATGGTATCTTTCTTCTCTCCCACCTGACTTCTCCAAGCAAACTCCAATCCGCCACCTGACTGGGCAGAAAGTCTTCAGTCGGCGAAAGTTCCTCTTTAGCTCGTCGCATATCGAGCGCGATGGCCCTCGCGGAAACAAGACCATCATCGCTCAAGGAGCGAATCGAAGCGTCATAGGTATGGGCGGCCTGCGCAGGCGTGATGCGAAGATAACTCTGCATCATGCGCAGGGTCTCGGGACGGTTCTGCTTGATGAAGCGCATGCCCCGGAGCGTCGCTCGGATAACCTTCTTGATCTGCTCCCTGTGGTTTGCGAGCTTGGCGCCCGTCACAGCGATGCCGGACACAGGAAGGTCGATGATATCTCCCAGGTAGACGAGCCGCTTGAATCCTTCCTCTTCCGCCTTGATGGCGAGCACGACGTCGACGGCTGTCGCGTCGATGGCACCGGCCCTCAACGCCGCTAGCCGAAGCGCGCTATCGCCAGTGTCGACTATGCTGACGTCTCTGTCGGGATCCAGCCCCAAGTACCTGGTCGCGATGCGCGACAGATAATCGACTGTTCCGGAGAAGCCATCGACACCGATAGTCTTGCCCCGGAGATTTCTCCCGAAGCGGATCTCGGGCCGTGCGATGAAAACGTGCAGCGGTCTCGATGCCATCCCAATCACCACTTTGATCGGAACCCCGGTCATGGCGGCCCGCACGGATGACCCCAGGGCGAGGCTGTAGTCAACCTCTCCGGCAACGAGCGCCTTGACGGCAATCTCCGGATGGATCTGTACTTTATAAACCTCTAAGCCCTCCGTCCTGAAATATCCGTTGCGCATGGCCGCGACCACGGGCATCTCAAGCGGACCCCGGCTCGGCGTCGCGATCATCACCCGCTCTAGCGCAGCACAAAAATCAGGAACGAGAAGCGTGCAGAGAACTATCGCTTTCAGTAGTGACTTGCCCATGGCTTGATCCGGGAATTTTGGTAGATTCAAGTCCAATCGTCGCTCGAGAGGAGTCTATGGCATTTCCGACAGTCTTGACAAGAAGGGCGCCGCCCGTTTAGCGTCGCCTCTACGAGGTAGGCGTTCACATCAAAGAAGCGTTTCTCTCCGATAAAGGAGGTCGGCTATGAAAGGTTTTCTTTCTCTCGTGGGCTTTTGTCTAATATTCGCCACTCCCGGTTTCGCGCCCGCTACTCCGATCGAGGAGTTGATTGCGGCCGTAAAGAAGGAGGGAGTCATCGAGCTTCTCGCACCTTCCACGATGGGAGAAAAGGGAGCCCTGGCTCTTGGAGACGCCTTCAACAAAAAATACGGTCTCAACATTAAAACGAATTATAGCCCGTCTTCGAATATGACCGGCGACGTTGCGAAGGTGGTCATGGGGGCGGCCTCGGGCGGCACGCCGGAATGGGATCTCATGCTGGTCACCGACGCGCACCACGCCACTCTCTGGTCGAGAAAGCTGCTCCAGCCTTTCGATTATGCGAAGTTGGGTATCGCCCCGGACTTGATCCAATATGATAATGGCGCGATCAGCTTGGCCAATCAGTTCGTCCTGCCGGCCTACAACAAGACTACGTTGCCTCCGCAAGATGTGCCAAAACGTTGGGAAGACCTTTTAAATCCAAAATGGAAAGGTGGAAAGCTCGGCGTCTCGACGGCCACCCATCATCTCTCGCGCTTGGCCGTCGGTCCATGGGGCGAACAAAAGACCCTGGAGTTCGTCAAGGGACTGGCGAACCAGCAGCCTATCCTCGGAACGATGGCCAACCTCTACACTCGCCTTCAGGTGGGTGAGGTACTGATCGTCTCGACGCTTACGGATAGCTTCATTACTCGAGCGCAGCAAGACGGCTCCCCGATCGTTTTTGCGGACGGACTGGAACCCGTGGTGTCGCCCGCCTACAATGCCGGCGTTCCCAAACGGGCGCGTCATCCCAATGCGGGCCATTTATTCGCCGTTTTTCTTACTTCTCTTGAAGCCCAAAACGTCTGGGAAAAATTTAACGGCCAGACCTCGGCGTTCATTCCGGGAACCACGGCTTACAAATATGCCCGGGGAAAGCAAATGATTTACATGAATCAGAACCAAGCGGAGAAAGTCGACCGGCTTGCGCGCGACTATGGAAAAATTTTGGGATTCGAAAAATAACCGCCGCGCTATTTTTGGCGTAAGTCCTGCGCCTCTCTCGGCGAGAGACGCCTCTCGGCGAAAGGAAGGTTACAATGCAATTTTCGCCAGCAAGAGTTTTTCTCGTGGCCATCGCAGCGGCCGTTGTTTTCGCCGGTTGCGCAGCGACCAAGATCGTTACCGAGTGGAGTAACCCTGACTACGCTTCGCCCGGCTTCAAGAAGATCCTGGTGATCGGTGTAAGTAAGCAACCTAGCATCCGCCGCACATTCGAAGAGGAATTCGTAAACAAGCTCAAAGCGGCGCGCGTGGACGCGGTGCCCAGTTATCTTTACATTCCGGAGACGGGGAAGTTGACGAGGCCCGGCTCAATGAGGCAGTAAAAAAAGCCAATGCCGATGCCGTCATCATCACACGCCTGGTTCGGGTGGAAAAGAAGACCGAGGTGAGTCCGGGTTTTTATCAACCGGCTCCCGCCGTTAGCTATGGCTTCTATCGCGGCTATTCGACCGCCTGGCTCGGTTATTACGAGCCCCCGCGCGTTTACCAGTACGAGGTCTACGTCTCGGAGACCAACCTGTACGACGTCAACAAAAACCAGCTGGTCTGGAGCGGTACGGCCGAGACCACCGACCCGGGCGACATTGGAAACGAGATCAGACGCTACGTCGGTATTGTCACCGAGGCGCTCAAAAATAAGAACATCCTGCCGTCTTGATTGCTGGGTTTGTGCCCCTCGATGCGATATCAATTGCAAGGATGAAGAATCAAAAAATGTTGCGTTCATCGGATAATGAGTTCTCCGCCTTGATCCTGGACAACGAAGTGACGGTCGGAGAGTTCGTCACGAATCCGCCGCTCTCGTGGATCCGTTTAGTTCAGAATCAAGGGACATTTCAAATTCCTGCGGGATATCCAACCGTTTTGACCGCGGATCAAGCGAAGTTCGAGATGACAAATTGGGATGAGGTTTCGTTGGCGTGCATCACGCGGACGTTGACAGAGCTGGACGAGTCCGTGAATTACGTACTGTTCGGAAACAACGCGGGACAAGGGCTGCCGCTGGCTCAAAATCTGCCGCCAGACCTGATACGCGATCGCGCGGCAATCATCTATGCAAACACCCTCCCGGAGATCAACGCTTACGAGAGACTCGGCTATCGCAGCTTCTTTCGCAGGAGCGAGGCGGCTTCTCGCCTGCTCGAGCTGGCCAAAAACGCAAATCGACCTCTGGCCCTCTACTTCATCAACACCATTCAACACAACGAGTTTAACTATCACCGCCCTTGAGCGCAGCATCCCTTTGTGATTTGCCAAAGTCCTGCTTGACTCTGCCTCCCAACTAGTTCAAGTCATGGGAATAATATTTTCGAACGTATCGAGATCTCTTTACTGTGAATCTGCCTGGAGCATCAACGCACGCCTCGGTTTCGAAGAGAAGCCTGGCTGTCAGTGGCGTTATGCTCGTGATTTTTCTTTTCGCCATCGACGCCACGATCGTTAGCACTTCAATGCCCACTATCGTTGCCCGCTTGGGCGGGCTGGAGCTCTATAGCTGGGTTTTTTCCATCTACATGCTTACTTCCGCGCTAACTACGCCGCTCTTCGGCAAATTAGCCGATTTATTCAGCCATCGGCGGCTCATGCTTATCGGCATCGGCGTCTTTGTGCTTGGATCGACCCTCTGCGGCGCGGCGCAGAGCATGGAAATGCTGGTTTTGTTCCGCGCGATTCAAGGGCTCGGCGGCGGCGCGATCTATGCGTTGTCCTTTATTGTAGTAGGCGTTCTATTTCCGCCGGAGCAACGCGCCAAAATGCAGGGCTTGATCAGCAGTATCTGGGGGCTCTCCTCGATTCTCGGTCCTTTGGCGGGCGGGCTCATCGTTGAGCATACCAGTTGGCGTTGGGTCTTCTTCGTGAATCTTCCGATAACCGCCATCTCGATCGGACTGATCGTCGTCGGCCTCAAGGAGGAAAGGGTTGAACGGCATACGCCGAAGTTGGATCTCCTGGGCGGCGCGACTCTTCTCTTGAGTTTGCTGTTGATGTTCTACGCGCTCGCGCACAGCGCCCAAGGCCGCCAGCCGTTCAACAGGGAGCTTTTGTCAATCCTCGCGCTTTCTCTCGTGATTCTTGTGATTTTTTATTTTATCGAACGGCGCGCGGAAGAGCCGATCATCCCCCTCGACCTTTTTCCTTTAAAGCTTTATCGAAATTCAACCATTGTCTCGACCTTGGCTGCCATGGGTGTATTTGGCGCGATCAGTTATCTGCCGCTCTACCTCCAAGGCGTGCTCGGCATGAGCGCGTCGGGCGCTGGAATGATTCTACTCCTTTTGAGCCTCGGCTGGACAGCCGGCAGTCTGATTGCGGGCCACGGGATTGATCGATTGGGTTACCGAAACGTCGCCGCCGCGGGAATGGCTTGCATGGCTGTCGGATTCGGCATCTTCGTGATGACCGGCGAACCCCTCGCTCTTTTCTTGGTATTGCTTGCCAGTTTGCTGATCGGCGTGGGAATGGGTATGGCGAATCTCACGACTCTGGTTTCGGCGCAGAGCGCGGTGCCGATTCGACGCATCGGCGTGGCGACTTCCACGCTTATGCTGTTCAGGACATTCGGCGGCGCCTTTTGCATTAGTCTCATGGGAACAGTTTTACTCAACCATATGCAGCAAGGGCTCGAGAAAATCGGCGGCGGCCTGTCCGCAACCCTGCGTGACAAGATCGCCAATCCGCAGAATTTGCTGGAGCCCGCTACTCGGGCCTTGATCCCCCAGGAAATCTTACCAAAGCTCATTGACTTGCTCGCCGACTCCATCTGGTACGCCTTCTTGACCGCATTTGCGTTGATGATCCTCGGTTGCCTCGTGAGCCCGGCGATGGGATCGTACACACCGGCGGATACACCCAGGCCAGAGGGGAAGCAAAGCGAGTAGGGAAAAACGTCTCGAATCTCGAGTCCCGGGTTTCGGGTAACTCGATACGCGGAACTCGAAACCCGAAACCGCGTCCACGCCGTTGACAGATAACGCCTGCTGCCTGTACAGAAATTAGAAGACTCCCATGTTCAATTACTCCAAAGGAACGAACCGCTATGAACGGCCAACAAACCGCTGAAGTCTCCATTAGCGCACCGCCTCTCGAGGCCACTGATCAACAGAAGCGCCTCGCTCTCGGGCTCATCAGCACCTGTCACACACTGAATCATCTCCAGTACAGCATCACCTCGGTCATTTTTCCGGTTGTGATGAAGGAATTGGGTTTCGGGCTCTTTCAACTGGGAGTGATCTCTGCGGTGTCGAATTTTGTCGGCCAGGGCTTGCAGGTTGTTTATGGATTCATCAGCGGCATGTTCCGGCGAACTGCTATCCTCGGCGCCGGCAACGTTATCGTAGGGATCACGGCCATGCTCCAGTATTTCGTCGGCAGCTATCCGCAGCTTCTGGCTGCGCGCGTGATCATCGACGCCGGCTCCAGTCCCCAGCATCCGCTCGGTTCCAGTATCCTGTCCCGCTACTATCCGAAGGCGCGCGGTTGGGCGCTCACTTTCCATCACTCGGCGGGAAATCTCGGATCGTTTATCGGCCCTGCGCTGGCCTCATTGGCTCTGCTTTACATGGGATGGCGAACTGCCTTCGTCGTCTTCGGGATTTTCAGTCTTGCCATGGGATTGAGTTTGTTTCTGCTACGAGACTACACGTCCACTGCAGAAGAAAGCGACGCCAAGAGAAATATATTCAAAGCTAACGTCAACGCTTATCTTCTGTGTCTCAAGAACCGCAAGATCATTATCACCTCGCTGGTCTTGATGGTGGGCGCGGCGGGAAGAGGAACCGGCGTTAATGCAACCTACCTCGTGCCGTTTTTCATGGAGCGCTTTAATGTCACGGCATCCACGGGCGGAATGCTATTGACCGTGATGACCGGCGCTGGACTCGTCGGGCCGTTGCTGATCGCCTGGTTTTCGGACCGCCTAGGCAAGCGCACCTCTATCACCCAGTTAACCTTGCTAGTATCAGCCATCATGACCGTCTGGTTGGCACAGCATTCCGAATTGGGTTGGCTTTTTTATTTGAACTTGATTCTTTACGGCAGCGTCGTCCAGGCCCGCGGCTCGCTCACACAAACGATGATCGGAGATTTTGCGAGTCCAGAGCTAACCGACGCCGCTTTCTCGATTTACTATTTCGTCGGCTTCATCTCGGGACCGATCTGGACGTTGATCATCGGCTACATGATGGAGCATTACGGTTTTGCCCCGGCTTTTTACGTCGCCGCTGGGACCTACATCGCCGGGATGCTTTTGCTATCGCTGGTGCGTGAGGACCACGACAACAGGGGAAAGAGTTAGTACTCGGGCGCGGGCAACCTTAGGGATGGATCCATGATA
>Ga0081538_10003745_pt1 | contig 14232 bp, 15 predicted proteins | sample TabmetS5T2R1_FD_71022 | JGI IMG/M metagenome (GOLD analysis project Ga0081538, IMG submission 71022) | Tabebuia heterophylla rhizosphere microbial communities from the University of Puerto Rico - S5T2R1 | ecosystem: Host-associated > Plants > Roots > Rhizosphere ... | reverse complement strand
GTCGCGCCGGCCGTGGCCTACATGGACGTCCGTCGATCCCTGCAGCGGCTCCAGGAGGCCGGGCGCGCCGAGGTGCGGTTCGTCGACGTCACGGACACCGACGCGGTGATTGCTGCCTGCGACGGCGCGGACGTGCTGTGGGTGGAGTCACCGACGAACCCGCTGCTCGGCATCGCCGACCTGCCGTACCTGTGCGCCGTCGCGAGCGAACGAGGACTGCTGAGCGTCGTCGACAACACGTTCGCCACGCCGCTGTTGCAGCGACCGCTCGAGCTCGGGGCCGACGTGGCCGTACACAGCGCGACCAAGGCGATCGGCGGCCACGCCGATCTGCTGCTCGGCGCCGTCGTCGTCGCCGACGACGCGCACTTCGCCGCGCTACGTGAGGCACGCGAGCTCGGCGGCGCGACCCCTGGGGCGCTGGAGAGCTTCCTGTGCCTGCGCGGCCTGCGCACGCTGCCGTTGCGCCTGGAGCGTGCCCAGCACAACGCCTCGATCCTGGCTGAGCGCCTCAGCGACCATCCCCACGTCAGCGAGGTGCGCTACCCGGGCCTGGCTTCCCATCCTCAGCATCAGCGCTGCCGCGACATGCTCGCCGGCGCCGGGTTCATGCTCACCTTCCGCGTGCACGGCGGCGCCGCACGCGCCGACGCGCTCGTCAATGCCGTCACGCTCCTCACGCAAGCCACCAGCCTCGGAGGCGTCGAGACGACGCTCGAGCGCCGCGCCCGCTATCCCGCCGAGCGCGGCATCGTGCCCGACGACCTGCTGCGCGTCAGCGTCGGCTGCGAACACGTCGAGGATCTCTGGGCCGACCTTCAACAGGCCCTCACGGGCACCGCCGATCTCCGGCACGACGCCGAGCCGGACGGAAGTTGACCGCCGCGCGCGTGGGCATCGTTTCAGGATGCTGCGACGCCGGAGCCGCCCATGAACATGGCTGGGACATGTCGCCTGTCGACCTTGCGGGTTGCCCGCTACGCGGTACCGTTTGGGCGAGCGATGAGAGCCCACCACTCGTTGAGGGCGTCGGATGCCGATCGCGAGGCGGTCGTCGACCGACTGAGCGAGGCGGCAGGCGAGGGCAGGCTGGAGCCGGACGAGCTCGAGCAGCGGGTAGAGGGGGCGCTGCGCGCCCGAAGCTACGGCGACCTTGCGGAGTTGCTCGCCGACCTTCCAGCCGATGGCCGGATTCTCTCGCCGCGCGCGCGTTGGCGGGCCAACCCGGTTGCGCGGTCCGCCGTGTTCGGTGCCGGACTCTTGGTTTCGGTGATCGTGGTTTTGGCTGTGGTCGCCGTGGTGGCGATGCTCGTGCTCGCCGCGGCGGCGTCGTGGATCGCCTTCGTCTTGTTCTGGCTCGTCTGCTGCGGCTCGCGGCGGCGCCTGGTTGGCGGGCGGGCCGGGCGCCGATCCGTCAGCGCGCGCCCCGCCCACCGCGTCCGCCCAACTGGTTTTCTCTAGCGGCCGCTGCTCCGAGCGGGTTCGGCTGGAGCGGTCAGCCGCAGGCGCGGACGGCCGCCTGCTTCACCGACGGTCTGGCTCGCCTCGCCCTAGCGGAACTTCCGCGGGAACTGCTTGATGATGCCGCTGCTCAGCGCGTCCGCGAACATCAAGATGTGATCGTGGACGCGGTCGTAGGCGCGTATATCCGCGGGGAAATCTCCCTGTAGGCGCGCCGCCGCCTCTTCGATCGTCAGATCGAGGTGGCCGCGCATCAGCGCCCGTACCTTGGCGAAGCGCCAGTTCTTCGGGTTGGCCTCGCTCAGGAAACGCGCGATCTGATTGCCGTTTCGATACCAGGCGGCCTTGGCGGCGTCGAAGTCGGCCGTCGTGCCGGACTTGGCGGCCATCAGCAGCTCGACGGCGCCCGCGATGTGCTCCCGCAGCAGAGCCGTCAGTTGATTGCCGGCCCGCCTGCCGTAGTAGGGCTTGATCGCGTTGCCGATGTCGTCCTGGTTGCGGAGCAGCCGCGCCGCGGTGGGGTCGAAGTCCGGCAGCCCGGCCGCGAAGCTGACGATCGCCAGGCGCGTCCAGGTGATGTGGTCCTCCCACAGCTTGCGCATGTCGTTCCGGAGCTGCGACTCCCTGGACCCGTCGCTCTGCACGGCCGCGGCGTGCTGCCCGGCGCGTGCGTCCGCAGCCTGCTCTCCGACTAGAGGCAGGGCGATTGCCGCGCTGACGGCGATGATCACCGCGGCGAGTGGCACGAGGCCGCGCCGGCGGTGCGGGAACGTGGTGGCGCTCATGACGAAGCTCCTTCCGAGCTTGGGGCAGATCGACTATCTGTCCCGTTGGCGCCGGTTGGGGCTCCGGTCTTACCTTCCGTACGAGTTGTCGTCAGCCTGCGCCAGCTCGCGCAGGCTGTCGTATTCCTCGCGGCAGGCCGGGCAGCCGTCGAGGTGCGGGCGCATGCCGGGCAGCTGCCGGTCAGCCGCGGCGCCCCGCAGCTCCAGGTCGACGTACTCGTCGAGCTTCTCGAAGCACTCCTCGCAGAGCAGCTCGGGCTCGGCCGGGCCGAGTAGGCGCTTGACCATGTCGCCGCCGCTCTTGTCCATCGCGTCTCCCATCTACATCGCCTCGACCGGGACGCCCTTGTCAGCGAGTGCCGCGCGGAGCTTCTGGCGCGCGTCGTGGAGCGTCTTGTAGAGCGCGCCCCGGGTTGTGCTCAGTCGCTCGGCGAGCACGTCGATCGGCACGCCGTCGATAGTCAGGGCGACCAGCACCTGACGCTGGTGGGGCGTCAGACGCTCGCCGATGCACTCGCTCAGCGAGCGGAGGAGCTCGCTGCGTTCGGCGTGTACCTCGGGGCTCGAGGTCGACCCGCCCAGCCGTGTCCAGCTCTCCGAGTCGAGCACGACCTCGCGTTCCTGCCAGGCTCGCCGGCGTAGCCGAACGCCCGCCTCGAGGAGCGCGAACTTGTAGGCCCAGGTGGTGAAGCGGCTGGCGCCCCTGAAGTCCTCGAGCTTCCTCAGCACGGCCACGAGCGCGTCGTCGGCGGCCTGCATCGCGATGTCCTCGAGCTCCTCGCCGCGGACGTAGGCGAGACTCGCCCTCCGGCGAGTCACCTCGAAGCGCGCGGCGCGCAGGAGCAGCGCGTGCAGGCGCCGGACGGCCTCGTCGTGTGCGGGTCCGCTCGCCCTCAGCGCCTCGACCCAGGCGCGCGATTCGCCGGCCGCGGGGGGCGGTGCGACGCTCTTGGAGACGGGCGGCTGCATGAGCGGTGGCCGAGCCCAGCCGACGCTAGCAGCGCGCAGCGTGCTCATGGCGGGCGCTCCTCCCAGTCGAGCGGTGCGGCGATGCGGACGGCGAGCTCGGGCGGACAGCCGCGATCGACAAGCTCGAGCAGCGCGTGCAGGTCGAACGCCGGATCGCGAGCCAGCCGGCGCGCCGCCGAGCCCTCAAAGCCGGCCCCGCGCAGGCATTGTGCGCGCCACGCGACATGCCGCTCATCGCCGGTGGAGGGAGGAATGAGCCTCGGACTCACAACTTGTTTGTGCCACGCGGGCGGCCCGTTCTTACCACCTGGCCGCGTCAGGGCCCGCTCGCGGTGGGCGCGTCGCGGCTACCGTCCTGGATTAGTGGCCGTATAGACCACTAGGGCAGGACGGTTGCGCTGACTGCTGCGTGACCCTATCCGGCGATGAGCGCCGCGAGCTTGTCGAAGGCGGCGCTCCACCCAGCCTCGGCGTGGGCGCTTTCGGGGTAGGGCCCGTCGGTCAGCGTCATCCGGGTTCTGCCGCCGAGGTCGTGCAGCTCGACACGCGTCATCGTGGGCTCGTGCATGCCCATCTCCGGCATCGGGTCCGAGCGCAGGACGAGCAGCTCCGGCTCAACGAGCTCGACGATCTCGTACCCGATCGGGAACTCGGCGCCGCCGCGCTGGACCATCGTGAGCTCGTAGCGCCCGCCGACGCGGAGGTCGATGTGGATCCGCTCGCGCGGGGTGTCGAAGCTCTCGGGGCCGTACCACTCCGCCACCTCGTCGGGGTCGGTCCAGGCCCTGAACACCCGCTCGCGCGGCGCCTCGAAGATCCGCGTGATCCGGACCTCCTGATTGGCCGCCGCCATCGGGGTCGAGTCAGTCATCTTGCTCTCCTTTCCGGCGCAGGTGCGCGTCGAGTCGATCCATCCGGGTCTGCCACGTCCGCTTGCGCGACTGCATCCACTCGACCGCCTCGTCGAGCGGGTCGGCCTGCATCCGGCTCGGCCGCCACTGGGCCTCGCGGCTGCGGACGATCAGGCCCGCACGCTCGAGCACCTTGAGGTGGCGCGAGATCGCCGGCAGGCTCACCGGGAAGGGTTCCGCCAGCTCGTTGACGGTCGCCTCGCCCTCGGCGAGGCGGGTCAGGATCGAGCGGCGAGTCGGATCGGCGAGGGCGGCGAAGGTGAGGTCGAGCTGGTCGGTCGGCACGTAACAGTCCGGTTAATTAAGGAGGCCATTAAATACCAACGGCCTCGAAAACACAAGCTCGGGCGTAGAGGCAGCCACCTCAACCGGGGATCACCGACCTCAACCGTGGATCACCGACCTCAACCGTGGAACACCGACCTCAACCCTGACGGACGCCCCTCACCCTGATAGGCTCCCGGGCATATAGTCAGATACCAGACTAAAATGCACGGAGCGAATACTCGGACAAGTGGACGGGCCCCCACGCGCGGACGGGCCCCGACTCGCGCCAACGTCGGCTTCGAGCTGGCAAAGGCGTCCCAGCGCTGGAATGCGCTTCTTCAGGCGGAGTTCGAGCGACGCGGGTTCGGCGAGGTTCGTGCCTCGTATGGCTCGGTGCTTCTTCCGCTGTTCGAGGAGGACGGTCTGCGGATGGGCGAGCTCGCCGGCCGCGCGAGGCTTACGAAGCAGACGATCACGACGATGGTCCGCCTGATGGAGCGGGCGGGCCTGGTCGAGCGCGACGCCGATCCGGAGGACGGGCGGGCGACGCGTGTCCATCTGACGGCCCGGGCGTGGGAGTTCGGCCCGGTCGCCGCGGAGGTTGTGGAGGAGCTCGAAGGAAGGGTGATGGGGCGGCTTGGGCGCCGCGGCTATCGGGCCCTTCGAGACGGGCTCCTGGAGATCATGGAAATGGAGGAGACGGACGATGGCTTCAAGTGAGACGCAGGCAACAAACCCTCAGCAGCTCATCGAGAAGTTCACGCAGCACGTGGGCGAGGGCGACCTCGACGCCCTGGTCGGGCTCTACGAGCCCGAGGCCGCTTTTGTGTCCGAGCCCGGCGTCGTCGTTCACGGACGGGACGCGATCCGCGACGCGCTGCAGCGTATCCTGGCGCTCAACCCGACCCTGAGCGGAGAAGTTCAACGAGTCGTCGAGACGAACGGGATCGCTCTGGTGGTCAACCGGTGGCGGCTCGAGGGGACCCGATCAGAGGGCTCCCGGGTCGAGACCAGCGGTGTGAGCGCCGACGTGGTGCGGCGCCAGCCGGACAACAGCTGGCGAGTCCTCATCGACGACCCATGGGGAGGTGGGGCGTGACACGACGCCGAGACCCGGCCGCTCAGACCCAGGCGAAACGCACGTCGATGTCGGCGAACTCGGCGAAGCGGCGCCGATTGAAGACGTGAGGAGCCACCTCGACCACAAAGCGCTCGGCCGGGCGCCAGAGGGCGACCCAGCCGACCAGGAGGATGGCCTGCGACAGGCCCACCACCACCACGTTGCCGCTGGCTTGGTCCATGGCGGTGGAGACCATCACGCAGACAAGGAGGAACGCGATCCCGATGCTCGCCGCGACCTTCTCCTGGCGTGAGAGCGGATCGATTCGACGCAACGCCCCGGACGACTTGAGGAGGCTCGTCCAGATCGCCTGTCGCACGGCATCCTCGTCGGTGCTCGCGCGATCCGACTCCGGGGCGTAGATCGTCAGGTGGGAAGGCTCGAATTCTCGGACGCGCTCCCACTCGTCGAGGAGGCTCCAGCGCACGTCGCCGGACAGCGTCCGATCGGCGACCGGACGCGCGTCGAATTCCCAGAAGAGCTGGTCGATTGACGATAGGCGGATCGCGAACTCCCGTGTCGATGGCGCTGCGCCGGGCATCGCGGTAGATCCTTCGGGACACCGGGCCGGTTCCCCTGCCTGTCGTCACAACGCGCCCACTTACGACGCTTGTAGGAAAAGAATGTTTGGGTTCTAGATCGAGGGGTACGACCGCCCTCGGCGGTCCGGGAGGATCCCCGCGCCGCCGAGCCTGCCGCCCGTCCACAAGGCGGGTCGGCTGAACCAACCACAAGGAGGAAGGGTGAGAAGAGGACTCTGCGCGGTCGTCGCGAGTGTTGCCGCGGCGCTGCTTCTCGCGCCTGCTGCTTCCGCTGTCGACCAGGTCAACACCAAGAAGTTGCGCAAGGCTGTGACCGTCGACGGCATCCTCGAGCACGAGCGGGCGCTCCAGAGAATCGCAATCGCAAACGGTGGCAACCGAGCCGCGACGACGCCGGGCTATGACGCGTCGGTCGACTACGTGGTGAATCGGCTCAGGGACGCGGGCTACCGCGTGAGCCTGGATCCGTTCGACTTCCCGACCTGGGAGCTGAATGGGCCGTCCACGCTCGAAGAGGTCTCGCCGACCGCCCGAACGTTCGTGGAGGACACGGATTACATCGTGTCCCAGTTCTCCGCGGGCGCCGACGTGACGGCGAATGTCGTGCCGACGAACGACATCGTGATCCCGCCGCCGGGCGGCGCGGGGTCGAGCACGAGCGGCTGTGAGCCGGGCGACTTCCCGGCCGAGACGGCGGGCAACATCGCGCTGATGATGCGCGGCACCTGCCCGTTCGTGCAGAAGTACCAGATGGCCAAGGACGCCGGGGCGGTCGCGGCGCTGATCTTCAACGACGGCTTCGAGGGCCGCGTCGAGCCGCTCTTCATCACGTCGCCGCCCAACATCGGGATCCCGACGATCATGGTCAGCTCGACGATTGGCGAGTCGCTTTACAGCGAGGCTCAGACCGGACCGGTCTCGGTGCACATCGCTGTGGACGCGACCACGACGCCGAACGACGAGATGAACGTGATCGCGGACAGCCGGAGCGGTAACCGCAATCGCACGATCGTGGTCGGCGGCCACCTCGACTCCGTCGAGCCGGGTCCCGGCATCAACGACAACGGCTCGGGCGTGTCGACGCTGATCGAGATCGCCGAGCAGGTGGCCAGGCTGAATCAGAACCCGCGTAACCGCCTCCGGTTTGCGTTCTGGGGAGCTGAGGAGGCCGGGCTGGTCGGGTCCACTGCCTACGTCGACGAGCAGGTGGCGAACGGCGGGATCGAGCAGATCGAGGCGAACCTGAACTTCGACATGCTCGGGTCGCCCAACTTCGTGCGCTTCGTGTACGACGGCGACGGCTCCGCCATCCCGCTGCCGCCCGGCGGCGCGCCGCCCGGCTCGGCTCAGATCGAGCAGGTGTTCCTGCGGCACTTCGGATCGCAGGGATTGGTGTCGGACCCGACGGCATTCGACGGCCGCTCGGACTACGGCCCGTTCATCGCGAACGGGGTCCCGGCCGGCGGCCTGTTCAGCGGAGCCGAGGGGATCAAGACCCAGCGGCAGGAAAGCATCTACGGCGGCTTCGCCGGCCTGGCGTACGACCCCTGCTACCACGTCCCGCCGACGAACGGGGCCTGCGACGACATCTTCAACCTGAGCAATACGTCGCTGGACCAGATGTCGGACGCCACCGCGGACGCGACCTGGACGCTCGCGCGTTCGCGCAGCCCGATCACCGAGGCCCAGACGGCCAGGGCGGCCAAGGCTGCCAAGGCTGCCAAGCGGGCCAAGCGGTCCAAGTTCTGGAAGTACCGGGGCCCGTTGCGACTCCGGTAAGCCGGACATAAGACGATCGCAGAGGAGGGCGGCCCGCGGGCCGCCCTCCCTCGTCGATCGGGCTAGAGTCCCGTCCGGTGCCGGCGAGCCGACGATCACGCGTTGACCTCCGCGGCGACCTTCAGACCGAAGTAATGGCTTCCGTCTGGCGTCTCGGTGAAGCGACGGTGGAGGAAGTGCGAGCGCTCCAGCCCGCCGGCCGGCGCTCGGCCTACACGACTATCCAGACCGTCCTGAACCGGCTCGTCGACCGGGGCGTGCTGAGCCGCGTGAAGCGCGGCCGGGCGTTCGTGTACCGCGCTCGGTACGACCAGATCGACTATCTCACCGAGACGATCGGGGAGCGGCTGGGGAAGGCACCGCCTCAGGCGCGCCGCAGCGTGCTGATGAAAGTCGTCGATCGGCTCGAGCCCGAGGAGCTGGACGAGCTGTCGCGCTACGCGAACCGCATCCGCCGCGAGCGGCGAAGGTCTGAGGGCAGTGGCTGAAGCAGGGGCGCTCGTGCTCGTGGCGGGGCTGATGGTGCCCTACGCGCTGCCGCTCGAGCGCGTCAGCCCGGGAGCGGCGGCTGTCGTCTGGCTGGCCTCGCTCGCCCTGCGAGCGCTGCTCGCGATCGGAGTGACGCTGTCGGCGTTGCTCCTGTGGCCCGCGACGCCGCTGTTCCATCACGTAACCGATTGGTCGGGGCACGAGAGCGTCGGTTCGTTGCGCTTCGAGCTGTCCGGTGAACCGGTCGCCCACGGCACCGCCCTGGGCCCGGCGGCCCTTCTGATCCTTTCCCTGCTGGCATTCGCGGTCGCGCTCGCGCGGGGCACGGTTGCCTTGCGACGCGAGCTCCGCCTGCGGGCACTCGGCCGCGGCCCGCTCGGCAGCGTCGTGATCAACGACCGGTCGCTCTTGGTCGCGGTGCCGGGCGTCGGCCGCCCGCGGATCGTGCTGTCCGCGCGAGCTCTGGCCGAGCTCGACAGCGACGAGCTCGATGCATGCTTGGCGCACGAGGAGGCGCATCTTCGCCGTCGCCATCGCCTGTTCGGGCTGCTCGCTGCCTGCTTGGCGGTGGTTGCCCGCCCGTTCCCGGGGGCCCGGGCGGCGGAGCGCGGACTGCGGCTCAGCCTCGAGCGAGACGCCGACGAGTACGCCGTGGGCCGGACCGGCGCGCCGCTCGCACTGGCAAGCGCGATCTGCAAGCTTGCCGCGGGGCCCGCCTTTGCTCCGGCCCGCGGGCCGCTGGCGTTCGGGCTGGACGGCGGCGGCGCCACGCGAGCACGGCTCGACTGCCTGCTTGTGGGGGGACGACCTCGGGGAACCGCAGCGCAGGAGCGCGTCGCGATGGTTCTGGGCGTCTGCCTGTCGCTGGTCGTAGTCGGCTCGGCGGTCGGACTGGCCCTCTGGCTTGCGGCCGCGACGCCGCCGTCGGCGCTTTCCGCAGCAGTGACCTGCGGCGGCTGACACAGCGATAGAGAACGAACTCCGACGACCGTAGGTTTGCGCGCGGCCGGCCCGGGGATGCACCGCCGTGGGAGCCATGACGGGTACGCGAGACGAGGGAGGTCGGGCATGTTGGTCATCCGGCGGCTGAGCGCCTGGGCGGCGATCACTGCCTCCGTGGGGGTTCTTGCACCGGCGGTGGGCGCGAACGCAGCGCAGAGCGCGGCGCAGGGGGACGAACCGATCGCCGGCTTCACCCCCGAGCGCTCCGCGGAGCAAAGGCGTGCCGAGGCGCGCTTCCAGCGGGGCGTGTCTGCCGCGGAGGCGGGTGATCTCAGCCGGGCGCTGAGCGTGCGTCCGCAGCTGATCGGCAGTCCCGGCAATCGGCGCGCGTTCGACCTCTCGGCGGCCGCGCTGCGCGGCTACGGCCTGAACGTGCGCGGTACGCCGTACGACGTGTACATCTCGAAGCCGAAGAGCATCGCGGTCACGATGACGGCGCCGGTGCGGCAGGAGCTCGAGGTCAAGGAGCCTCCCTATCCCTGGCAGCAGTACTACGACGAGGTGGTGGTGGGCTACAACGCCTACTCCCCGTCCGGCGACGTCACCGGAGAGCTCGTGTACGCGAACTACGGTCTCCCCGCCGACTACGAGGCGCTCGAGGAGGCGGGTGTGGATGTCGCGGGCAAGATCGTGATCGTCCGCTACGGAGAGAGCTTCCGCGGCGTGAAGGCCAAGGTCGCCGAGGAGCACGGCGCCAAGGGGCTGATCATCTACTCCGATCCGGAGGACGACGGTTTCGTACGCGGGACGGTGTTCCCCGAGGGGCCGTGGAAGAACGAGGACGGGATCCAGCGCGGAAGCATCGAGTACATCTTCGAGTACCCCGGTGACCCGCTGACGCCCGGCGCGCCGTCGACGCCGGAGACCGCGCGCCTCGATCCCGCGGACGCCGTGAACCTGCCGCGGATCCCGACCACGCCGCTGTCCTACGGCCAGGCGAAGCCGCTGCTGGAGGCTCTTGGCGGGCCGGAGGCCCCGGAGGAGTTCCAGGGAGGCCTGCCGTTCCGCTACGACCTCGGGCCGGGGCCGAGCCAGGTTCGCCTCAACCTCGACATCGACTACCTGCAGGAGCGGGTCAACAACGTGATTGTCGAGATCCCCGGCGCCAAGCGGCCGGACGAGAAGGTGGTGGTGGGCGCCCACTTCGACGGCTGGACCTACGGCACCGACGACAACACGAGCGGGTGGACGGCCGTCATGCAGATCGGCCGTGGGCTCGGCCGGCTGCTCGACCGCGGCTGGCGCCCGGACCGCACGATCGTTCTCGCCGGGTGGGACGGTGAGGAGTACGGGCTGCTCGGCTCAGTCGAGTGGGTCGAGGAGTTCAAGCGCGAACTGGGCCGAGATGCGATCGCCTACATCAACATGGACGGTGTGGGCGGCCGCGAGTTCAGCGCGGGCGCCGTGCCGTCGCTCGATCAGCTGATCGTCGACGTCTCGAAGACCGTGGGGGCGCCGGGCGCCTCCGGCACCGTTTTCGACTCCTGGACCGCCGAGGGGCCGCCGGAGGTCGATCGCCTCGGGAGCGGCTCGGACTACACGGCGTTCCTCGATCACGTGGGCGTGCCGTCGTTCGAGATTGGCTTCTCGACGGGCGGCGGCGAGTACCACACCTCCTTTGACGACACTCAGATGATGGAGCGCTTCCTGGACCCGGGCTACCTGGGCCACGCGGCCGCCGCCCGGATGAGCGGAGTGGCGGCCATGAGGCTCGCCGACGCCGACGCGCTCCAGTTCCGCTACTCGGCCTACGCGATAGAGGTCGAGCGCTACGTCAAAGAGCTCCAGGAGGAACAGGGCGCGACCGAGCTCCTCGAGCCGCTCGCGATCCAGGCCCAAGCTTGGGGCCTTGCGGCTGCGGCGCTCGAGCGGCGCGCCTCGGAGCTGCTCGCCTCGGGCGAGGCGGAGACACGCCGCGGCCAGCGGCAACTCCGGAGGATCAACCGGTCGCTGAAGCGGCAGGAGCGCGCGCTGACACAGCCGGCAGGGCTGGCCGGGCGGCCGTGGTTCAAGCACATGATCTACGCGCCGGGCAGGCTGACGGGCTACGCGGCGCAGTTCCTGCCGGCCCTCGAGGATGCGCTTACGGCCGGCGACGCCGCCACCGCGACGCGCTACCGCGATCTGATCCTCGACTCGCTGCAGCGCGCAACCAGGCTGGCGAGCCGGGCGAGCTGAGGCTGCGGGGTGGCCGCCCCGGTCGGAGCCGGGGCGGCCACCCCAGCGCTCAGGGCTGCAGGACAGCCATCACGCGCAGCGGCCCGCCGGAGCCGCCCTCGATCTTCATCGGCAGCGCGACCAGCGCGAATCCGCGCGTCGGCAGCCGGCCGAGCCGGGCGACGTTCTCGAACACGGGCACCCCGGCCGCCCCCAGGACGCGGTGGCTGCGGAAGTCCGTCGACTGCCCATAGTCGATGCTCGCCGTGTCGATGCCGACGGCCTTGATTCCGCGCTCGCGCACCAGCCAGCGCGCGCCCTCCTCGGCGAGACCGGGGAAGTGCAGCTTGGGCACGGCCTGCTGCCCGCGCTCGGCGGTGCCGAGATAGCGCTCGGCGTTCGGCCAGTAGCGGTCGAAGCCGGTCCGAAGCAGCACGATCGTGCTCCGCGGGATGCGGCCGTGACTCCGCTCCCAGCTCCTGAAGTCGGATCGTGAGATCAGGTAGTCGCGGTCCGTGAGGGCGCGGCTAGACACGTCCACCACGATCGCGCGCCCCACCAGCCGGGTGAGCGGGATCTCGTCCGTCGTGTCGCCGCCGCGCGCAAAGTGGACCGGCGAGTCGAGATGTGTGCCGCCGTGCTCGGCCGCTGCGAAGTCGTTCGCGGCGTAGAAGTAGCCGCCCTCGGTCTCGCCTTCCGCGACCTTTGTGAGCTTGAACTGCGTAGCGGTCGGCCAGTAGATCGTCCGCTCGTTGAACGAATGGGACAGGTCCACCAAGCCCCTGAGCGCCGACGCAGATGCCCGCTCGCGATCCGTGTCGTCCGCGAAGGCGCCGCCCAGAGTCGCAAACGTGGCGCCCGCCGCGAGACAGGCCGCCATAGCCAGCAGACGTCGCATGGTCTCTCCTCTCGTGTGGTTTGAACGTCATCGGAGTGGTACCCGGACCGCTCGTACCTATCGCGCACGCGCCGGGAGGACCGCTCGCACGGCGTCACGTAACGAGCGGGTCGGGCGGGGCTAACCGCGCCCGTTCCCTCTGCGACCGCGGTCGAACGGGCCCCAGATCGCGTAGGTCAGGGCCGCCGTCTCCGGCGCGGGATCCGTTCCGACATCCACGCGGTCGCCCTGCTGGCTGACGAAGAACGTCTCGCCGTCGGGGCTGAAGCAGCCGCCGCAGAACTCGGTCGCGTTGAGCACCGTCTTGGCAAAGTCGTAGATCTCGCCCTGCCGCGTGACCCCGCGGATGAACTGGTCGGTGCCGACCGCGTTCTGATCCTCCTGCAGGAACACCTCGCCGGTGGCCGGGACGAGCACGAGGTTGTCGGGCTGCTCGAGCACGCCGGGACCCGGGGAGTCGAAGATCAGCTTCAGCTCGCCGCCGTCGCGGCCGCGCGGCGTGAACTCCCAAACCTGGCCCATGCCGGCCTCGCCTCCCTCGGTGCAGTCGAAGAACACCCGGCGGTCCGACGACCAGATCCCCTCCGTGCGGTCGAAGATGGCGGCGCCCTTCGCCTGGGCCTCCTCTCGCACGGTGTCGGTGTCCGGGTTTGGCTCGTCGACCGTGACCCACTCGACTCGGAAGCTCTCACCCTGGCCGACAGTGTTCATGTCGAGGTTCGGCCGGCCGCTTACGACGAGCGCCTCCAGCGTGCCCCCGAACGCGGCGAGGTCGCCGTACTCGCGCGGCCTGCGCTCCGGCACGAAGCGATAGAGCGCCGCGTTGGTGCGGTCCTCGGTCTCGTACAGGGCCCCCTCCAGCCAGGCCACCGCCTCGTGCGAAAAGCGGCCGGCGTCGCGGATCGGCTGAGGGGTCACGGGCCGGGTAGCGTCAGCGGGAACCTCGAAGGCGAAGCCGTGCGGAACGCCCGGCGTCGCCGGTGTCGCGTTGCTCTCCGCGGCGCCGTAGTTGAAGATCTCCTCGCAGGTGATCCAGGTACCCCAGGGCGTCTCGCCGCCGGCGCAGTTCGTGTGCGTGCCGCCGAGTACGGCGAAGCTCGCGATCACACGGCGGCGCCGGTCGACGACCAGCTTGGTGTTGCCTCCTCGGGTGTTCGGGTCGTTGTCGTAGCGCTTGCCCGTCGGGACGACGACTGGGATCTCGAGATCGCGCGAGCGGTTCTCGTGGTTGCGGATGAGGATCACCGTGCCGCGCGGACCGTCGAAGCAGCCCGTGCCGTCGAAGATCCCCGGCGTCGGGTTGCCGTCGCTCATGAGGTCGCCCTGGCGCGAGATGATGCGGTACTTGAAGCCCTTCGGGAGCTCGAGGAAGACCTCGCCCGAGTCCTCCTCCGGCGTCGGCTGGAGCTCCCCGTAGCCCGGCGCGCGGGCGATGCGACCGCTTGCTCGGCGGGCCGCCATCGCCGAGATTGGTCCTCCGAGCGTAAGCCCGCCGCCCACCGCGGCGGATCCCTTGACGAACGTCCTGCGCGTCAAATCGATGGTCATGCCTGAGCACCCCCCGTATCGCTGGCGAACAAGCCGGATGCTTATGCCTTCGCTCCGCCCCACTTGTGATCGATCTGTGACCACTCCGCCAACTCGGCGCCCGCGCACCTAGCATCCGGCCGATGACGGGCCGCGACGTCTATGGGAGGGCGCCGGCGCGCAAGCCGCGCGGCCAGACCGGGATTTCGCGACGCTCGCTGCTCGGCCTGCGCCTCACGTCCTCGGCCCGGCGCGACCTCGATTGGCAGTCCCTGACCGACCGCGTGCGCGACGGCTGGCAGCGGGACGGCCACGAGCCGTTCCT
>Ga0081538_10003744_pt1 | contig 14234 bp, 10 predicted proteins | sample TabmetS5T2R1_FD_71022 | JGI IMG/M metagenome (GOLD analysis project Ga0081538, IMG submission 71022) | Tabebuia heterophylla rhizosphere microbial communities from the University of Puerto Rico - S5T2R1 | ecosystem: Host-associated > Plants > Roots > Rhizosphere ... | reverse complement strand
CCTCACCCGCCCGGCCGTCGAGGCCGGCGAGAAGCTCGGCTTCCTCCCCGGCACCCTCTCGGAGAAGATCGACCCCTACCTGCGCCCCCTCTACGACGCCCTCTACGAGATGATCGACGCCGAACAGATCGGCCGCATGATGGAACGCGGCACGATCGAAGTGGCGCCTTTGGCGTATATGCGGGGTAGGGCCCAGCCGTACGACCGACAGGTCCTGACCCCGTCCGGCTTCCGCCCCATCGGCGGCCTGCAGGTCGGGGACCTGGTCGTCGGGTCCGACGGGCTCCCCACCCCGGTCCTGGGCGTCTACCCGCAGGGCCGCAGGGAGGTCTTCCGGGTCACCACCCAGGACGGCGCCGCCACCCTCTGCTGCGCCGAGCACCTCTGGGCCGTCACGACCGCCGCCGACCGCCGCCGCGGACGACCCCGCCGCGTGCTCGAGACCCGCCAGATGCTGGGCCGCCTCCGCGCCGCCAACGCCCACCGGTACGAGCTGCCTCTGGTCCAGGCGGTCGAGTTCGTGGCCCAAGATGTCCCGATGGACCCGTATGCTCTTGGGCTCCTGTTGGGTGACGGGTGCCTGACCACCTCGACGACACCATCGTTCACGACCGCCGATCCGGAGCTGGCCGTCTCCCTGGAGGCGGCCCTCGACGGCATCGAGTTGCGCCGCAAGAGCGAGGTCGACTACGTGCTGCGGCACGCGGCCGGGCACCGCGGGGGTGTGATCGTCGCCAACCCGGTGACGGTGGCGCTGCGGGACCTGGGTCTCGCCGGCACGCGCTCGAACACGAAGTTCGTCCCGGAACGCTACCTACGCAACTCCACCGCGGTCCGCCTGGCCGTGCTGCAGGGCCTCCTGGACAGCGACGGGGGACCGGTCACCCAGCAGGGCCGGACCTGCCGCATCCAGTACGGGACCGCGTCCGAGCGCCTCCGGGACGACGTCGTCTTCCTGGTGCGGTCCCTGGGCGGTGTCGCCTACTGGCGGACCCGCCCCGCCGCCGGGCGAGTCCCCGGGCTGGCGCGGGGACGGGAGGTGCACCACCGCTCCGATGCCTACATCCTGGACATTCGCCTGCCGGCGGCGATCGAGCCGTTCCGGCTGACCCGGAAGCGGGAGATCTACCGGCGGTCCGGCGGCGGGCGGCCGATGCGGTTCATCCACAGCATCGAGCCCGCCGGAGAGGCGGACACGCTCTGCATCCAGGTGGCAGCGGCCGACTCGCTGTACGTGACCGACGACTTCCTCGTCACCCACAACACCCTCAACGACTCGTTCATCGTGCTTGACGAGGCGCAGAACACCACGCCGGAGCAGATGAAGATGTTCCTGACCCGGTTGGGGTTCAACACCAAGGCGGTGGTGACGGGGGACATCACCCAGATCGACCTGCCGGCGGGGCAGCATTCGGGGCTGAACGTGGTCAGGGAGATCCTGAGCGGCATCGACGACCTGTCGTTCGTGTACCTGTCCAGCCGGGACGTGGTCCGGCACAAGATCGTCCAGGACATCGTCGAGGCCTACCGGCGCTACGACGAGGCCAGGTCCTAGTGGGATCCGAGCCTCCGCATCCCCGCGACGGCCTTAGGGACGACGGAGGCCGGGAATGAGTGTGTTCCTGGCCAACGAACAGGCCGATTACCGGGTGGACGAGCCCGCGCTGGCCCGGCTGGCCCGTCTGGTGATGGACGCCGAGGGAGTCGAGGAGTCCGAGATCTCGCTGCTGCTGGTCGACCGCACGGTCATGACCGACCTCAACGAGCGCTACATGGGCGAGGACCGGCCCACCGACGTGCTCGCCTTCCCGATCGACGGGCCGTCGCCCGCGTCCGGCCCGCCGGAGGGGCCGACCGGGCCGCGCGGGTTCGCCGCCGACCGGATGGGCGACCCCGACGACGAGGACGCCGGAGACGACGAGGAGGACGACGACGCCCCCTGGCTGCTGGGTGACATCGTCCTGTGCCCGGCCTACGCCGCCGAGCAGGCCACCCGCCACGGCCAGAGCCTGGCCGCCGAGCTGGAGCTGCTGACCGTGCACGGCATCCTCCACCTGGTCGGGTTCGACCACGCCGAACCCGACGAGGAGCGGACCATGCAGGCCCGCACCAACGAGCTGCTGGCCCGCTGGCGGGCCGGTGAGCGGCCGTGAACCGGCTGACCACCACCGACATCTGGAGCCTGGTGGCGGTGGCCGTCCTGACCGGGATCGCCGCCTTCCTGGCCGCGGCCGAGACCGGCCTGACCCGCATGAGCCGGGCCAGGGCCATGCACCTGCTCGAGGAGCGCCGCCGCGGCGCCACCCAGCTGCTGGCCCTTGTCGAGCAGCCGGCCCGCTTCCTCAACCTGGTCCTGCTGCTGGTGCTGGTCGTCCAGTTCTTCGCCACCGCCCTGTTCACGTCGGTGACGAACCGGGTCATCGGGGGCGGGCTGGGGGTGGTCGTGGCCGCCACGGTCATGACCGTCATCACCTTCATCGGGGCCGAGGTCGCCCCCAAGACCTACGCCGTCCAGCACACCGACCGGGCCGCCCTGGCCGTGGCCCCGTTCGTGTACGTGCTCACCCGCCTGCCCGGCCTGGGCCAGCTCACCCGGCTGCTGATCGCCATCGGCAACGTGGTCACCCCGGGCAAGGGCCTGAAGAGCGGGCCGTTCGTGTCCGAGGACGAGATCAAGGCCATGGTCGACGAGGCCGAGCGGGACGACGTCATCGAAGAGGAAGAGCGGGAGATGATCCACTCGGTCTTCGAGTTCGGCGACACCATCCTGCGCGAGGTGATGGTGCCCCGGCCGGACATGGTCGCCGTCCCCCTCCAGACCCCACTGCAGGAGGTGCTGGAACTGATATTGCGCTCCGGCTTCTCCCGCATCCCGGTCTACGACGGCACCATCGACGAGGTCGTCGGCCTGGCCTACGCCAAGGACGTGCTCCGGCGCCTGCACGACGGCCAGGCCGACAAGCCCCTGGCCGACATCCTGCGCCCGTCCCCATTCATGCCCGAGTCGATGCGGGCCGCCGAGTGCCTGCGCGAGATGCGCAAGCGCAAGAGCCACATGGTGATCGTCATCGACGAGTACGGCGGCACCTCGGGCCTGGTCACCCTGGAGGACCTGCTGGAGGAGATCGTCGGCGAGATCGCCGACGAGTACGACCGCGAGGAGCCCAACATCGAGCCGCTGCCCGACGGCGACTACCGGGTCAACGCCCGCCTGGGCATCGACGAGGTCAACGAGCTGCTGGACGTGGAGCTGCCCTCGACCGAGTGGGACTCCATCGGCGGGCTGCTGTTCAACCTGGTCGGCGGGGTGCCGCGGGAGGGCCAGGAGATCGAGTTCCAGGGGCTGCGGCTGCGGGCCGAGCGGGTCCAGGGCCGGCGCATCGGCCGGGTCCGTATCCACCGGCTGGACCCGCCGCCAGAGCCCGAGGACATCACCGCCCAGGCCCGCCGGCTGTGAACAGGCCGTCGGCCGCCGAGCTGGTCGCCGCCGCCCGGGCCGCCCGGGAGCGGGCCTACGCCCCCTACTCGGGGTTCCGGGTCGGGGCGGCCCTGCTCACCGAGCAGGGCGACGTGATCACCGCCGCCAACGTCGAGAACGCCAGCTACGGCCTGGCCATCTGCGCCGAGCGGTCGGCGGTGGTGGCGGCCGTGGCCGCCGGGTCGCGCCGGTTCGTGGCCATCGCCGTCGCCGGCAACGGCCCCGACCCGGTCACCCCCTGCGGGGCCTGCCGCCAGGTCCTGCGCGAGTTCCCCAGGGGCGCCGAGCTGGAGGTGCTGTGCGCCGGCGAGCGCGGGGAGGAGGTGCGCACCACCACCCTGGGCCACCTGCTGCCCGAGAGCTTCGGGCCCGAGGCCCTCGGCCCCGGGGCCCCCGGCCCCGGCGGCGGGAGCGGGACGTGAAGTCCGGGCTGGTGGCGCTGGTCGGGCGGCCCAACGTCGGCAAGTCGACCCTGCTCAACGCCCTGCTCGGCCAGAAGCTGGCGATCGTCTCGGACAGGCCCCAGACCACCCGCTCGGTCGTCCGGGGGGTCCTGCACCGCCCCGAGGGCCAGGTCGTGCTGGTCGACACCCCCGGCCTCCACAAGCCACGCACCCTGCTCGGCCAGCGCCTCAACGACCTGGTCAGAGGCACCCTGTCCGAGGTCGACCTGGTCCTCATGCTGGTCGACGCGGCCGCCGGGGTCGGCACCGGGGACCGGTTCCTGGCCGGCGAGCTGGCCAAGGTCCCCACCCCCAAGCTCTGCGTGGTCAACAAGATGGACGCCGCCCCCCGGGCCAGGATGGCCGCCGCCCTCCAGGCCGCGGGCACCCTGGCCGACTTCGCCGAGATCGTGCCCGTGTCGGCCCGCACCGGCGAGCAGCTCGACCTGCTGGTCGAGCTGGTCATGCGCCACCTCCCCGAGGGCCGGCCCCTCTATCCCGAGAGCCACACCAGCGACGAGCCCGAGCAGCACCTGGTGGCCGAGCTGATCCGGGAGAAGGCCCTGGCCAGGGTGCGCGACGAGCTGCCCCACTCGGTGGCCGTGCTGGTCGAGGAGATGGGGCCCGACCCCGACCGGGAGGACCTGCTGGTCGTCCGGGCGAACCTGTTCGTGGAGCGGGCCAGCCAGAAGCCCATCGTCCTCGGCCGCGGGGGGTCGGTCCTGCGCGACATCGGCACCGAGGCCAGGGCCGAGCTCGAGGCTCTGTTCGGCACCAGGGTCTACCTGGATCTGAGAATCAAGGTGGCCAAGGACTGGCAGCGCGACCCCCGCCAGCTGTCGCGCCTCGGGTTCTGACCGGGAGGAGGAGGGCGGATGCGGGTGATGGTGCTTGGCGGGACCAGGTTCATCGGCGCCGCCATCGTCGAGGAGCTTGTCGCCCACGGCCACGAGCCGCTGGTCGTGCACCGGGGCGAGCACGAGCCGGTTGACCAGCCCGAGGTCGACCACCTGCACGCCGACCGCCAGGACCTGCCGCACCTGCGCGGCCCGGTGGAGGAGTTCGACCCCGAGGCGGTGGTCGACAACTGCGCCTACTCGGCCGCCGACGCCGAGACCGCCCTGGCCGCCGTCGGCGACGACGTGCGGCTGCTGGTGGTGTCCAGCATGGACGTGTACCGGGCGTACGGGGCGGTGCTGGCCGGGACCGAGACCGACCCGGTGCCGGTGGACGAGACCTCCCCGGTCCGGCCCGAGCGCTTTCCCTACCGGGGCCGGCCCCATCCCTCGCGCGACGCCGACACCTACGAGAAGCTGGACGTTGAGGCCGCCTACCTGGCCAGGGCGGCCACGGTGTGCCGGCTGCCGATGGTCTACGGCGAGCGCGACCACCAGCGCCGCGAGGAGCCGCTCCTGCGCCGGGTCCGGGCGGGCCGGACGCGCATCCCGGCCGGGGCGGGCGGCTGGCTGTGGACCCGAGGCTACGTCCGCGACGTGGCCGCCGGCATCCGCCTGGCCCTGGAGTCCGACGCGTGCGTGGCCGAGATCCTCAACCTGGGTGAGGCCCGCACCTGGTCGATGGGCCTGTGGGCCCGCCACGTGCTGGAGGCCGCCGGCTCGGGGGCCGAGCTGGTCCGGGTCCCCGACGTCCTGCTCCCCGACGACCTCGAGCCGCTCGGCACCATGTCCCAGCACCTCCTGGTCGACTCCAGCAAGGCCCGCGACCTGCTCGGCTGGACCGAGACCGACCCCCATGAGGCGCTTCACCGCTCGGTCGCCTGGCACCTGGCCAACCCGCCGAAGGACGCGGACGCCGACTTCTCCGCCGACGACCGCGCCCTGGCGGCGGCCTGATCAGCCGGCCACCGGCTCCTCCACGACCGGCTTGGACCACTCGGCCCGCCACGCCGGGACCTGGAACGGCTCGGCGTAGTAGCGGGTCTCGCGCCACATCCTGCCGTCGCGGAACTCGATACGGGAGACGCCGTAGGCGACCGTGCCGTCGGCGTAGTCGATGCGGCTCTCGCCGAACCAGACGTCGCCGCTGCCGGTCACCCGGCGCAGCCGGATGCGGGGTGCGCCGCGGGGGAAGGTCTCCTGGAGCCGGCGGAGGCCGTCGCGGTCCATCCGCTCGCCCGACTGGGGGAACTCCAGGAGGTAGTCCTCGTGGCGGTGCTCGTACTCGAGCGCCGGGTCCATGGCCTGGCGCAGCCGCTCGAACAGCTCCCGCACCTCGTGCTCCTGCATGATGTCCTCCTTGGTCGCTGGCAGGTGCGGATGCCACGATGGGCCGGGGGGCTGACGTGGCGCTGTGGGTTCGCTGCGGGGGAAGGCGCGGATGGAGTTCGGGATCCTGGGGCCGCTGGAGGTCCGCGACGGGCCGGCCCCGGTGCGGGTGCCGGGGGCCAAGGAGCGTGCCCTGCTGGCCGACCTGCTGGTCCACGCCGGCCGGGTGGTGTCGGCCGACCGGCTGGTCGAGGACCTGTGGGGCGACGACCCGCCCGGCAACCCGGCCAACACCCTCCAGGGCCGGGTGTCGGCCCTGCGCCGGGCCCTGGGGCCGGCCGGGGCCGGGCTGGTGGTGACCCGCCCGCCCGGGTACGTGCTGGAGGCCGGCGCCGGCCTGGTGGACGCGGCCCGGTTCGAGCGGCTGGTCGGCGAGGCCGGCCGGGCCGGCGGGGACGCGGCGGCCCGGCTGCTGGCGGAGGCGCTCGGGCTGTGGCGGGGCCCGGCCCTGGCCGAGTTCGCCGACCAGCCCTGGGCCCAGGCCGAGGCGGCCCGGCTGGAGGAGCTGCGCCTGGGCGCGGTCGAGGCGCTGGTGGAGCTGCGCCTGGCCGCCGGCGACCACACCGGGCTGGTCGGGGAGCTGGAGGCGCTGGTCGCGGCCAACCCGACCCGGGAGCGGCTGCGGGGCCAGCTGATGGTGGCCCTGTACCGGTCGGGCCGCCAGGCCGACGCCCTGCGGGTCTACACCGAGACGCGGGCCACCCTGGCCGAGGAGCTGGGGATCGACCCCTCCCCGGAGCTTCAGCGCCTCCACCAGGCCATTCTGGTCCAGGACCCGGCCCTGGAACTGGCCGGGCCGGGGCGGCAGCCGCCCCGCCACAACCTGCCCGAGCGGCTGACCAGCCTGGTCGGCCGGGACCAGGAGCTGCGCGAGCTGGCCAAGCTGGTGGAGGCCCACCGGCTGGTCACGGTGGTCGGCCCGGGCGGGGCGGGCAAGACCACCGTGGCCGTGGAGCTGGCCCGGCGCCTCGGCGGCGGCCACCCGGACGGGGTGTGGCTGGTCGAGCTGGCCGCCGTCGGCGACCCGGCCCTGCTGGCCGAGGTCGTGGGCGCCGCCCTGGAGCTGCGTGAGGAGCCACCCGAGCCCGGGGCGCCGCCGCCGGCCTCGGCCGAGCGGCTGGCCGGGTTCCTCCGCGACAAGGCCCTGCTGCTGGTCCTGGACAACTGCGAGCACCTGGTGGCGGCCTGCGCCGAGCTGGTCGGGCGGCTGCTGCGGACCGCCCCCCGGGTCCGGGTCCTGGCCACCAGCCGCGAGGTCCTCGGGGTGGCCGGCGAGGTGGTCTGGCCGGTCCCGCCACTGGCCGTCCCGGCGGCCGCCGAGGCCACGTCGGGCGCGGTCGGCGCAGCCATGACCGACCCGGTCCCGGGCGCGGGCCCCCGGTGGGGGGGCGTAGCCGATCCGGAGGTGGCGCGTCCCCGGCTGTCCACAGCCGAGGGCGAGGCGGCCGCCCCTGCCGCCGGGGCCGCGGCCGCCCCCGAGGTGCTGGCCGGCTACGACGCGGTGCGGCTGTTCGCCGAGCGGGCGGCCGCCGCCGACCCCGGCTTCGCCCTGGACGCGGCCACGGCCCCGGCGGTGGCCGAGCTGTGCCGCCGCCTGGACGGGCTCCCCCTGGCCATCGAGCTGGCCGCGGCCCGGGTGCGGGCCCTGCCCGTGCCCGAGATCACCGCCCGGCTGGGGGACCGGTTCCGGCTGCTGGGCGGGGGCGGCCGGACCGCCGACCCGCGCCAGCGGACCCTGCGGGCCACCGTCGACTGGAGCTGGGAGCTGCTGGAGGAGCCGGACCGGCGGCTGTGGCGGCGGCTGGCGGTGTTCTCGGGCGGGTGGACGGTGGCCGCCGCCGAGGCGGTCTGCGGCGGCGACGGCCTGGACGCGGGCGAGGTCCTGGAGGGGCTGTTCCGGCTGGTCGACCGGTCGCTGGTGGTGGCGGTGGGTGGGGAGCCGGTCCGCTTCACCATGCTGGAGAGCCTGCGCGCCTACGGGGCCGAGCGGCTGGCCGAGGCCGGCGAGGGCGAGGTCGTGGCCGCCCGGCACACCGCCTTCTTCCTGGACCTGGCCGAGGAGGCGGCCGCCCACCGCACGGCCCGGCCCTGGCTGCGGCGGGTGCGGGCCGACTACGACAACCTGCGGGCGGCCCTGGACCGGGTGATGGCCGCCGGCGACCTGGACACCGCGTTGCGGCTGGCCGGCGCGCTCGGGTGGTACTGGTCGACCGACCACACCATCGAGGGCCGCCAGCGGCTGGCCGCCGTGCTCGCCCTGGCCGACGGCCGGCCGCCGACCCTCGGGCTGGCCAGGGTGCTCCAGGTGGCGGCGGTGGCCGAGGTGGCCCTCACCCCGACCGAGGCGACCGTCGCCGCCGCCCGGCGCAGCCGCGAGCTGTTCGAGCAGTTCGGGGACCGGCAGGGGGCGGCCTTCTCCAAGCTCCTGATCGGCTGGGCCGAGCTGCAACGGGGCGGCCCCGGCGACGCCGCCCTCCGCCTGGTCGAGGAGGCCGACGCCATCTTCGACGAGCTCGGCGACCCCTGGGGCCAGGCCTTCGCCGGCCACTCCCGGTTCGTGTTCGAGACCTACCACCACGGGCTGTCGGAGCGGACCCAGCAGGCGGGGCGGGTGGCCCTGGAGCGCTACCGGGCCCTGGACGACCAGTTCGGAGTCGCCCAGGCGCAGTTCACCCTGGCCGAGATGGCCAGCGCCCTCGGCGACCTCGACGCGGCCAAGGCCGGCTACGAGGGCACGCTGGCCGCCACCCGCGACGGCGGGCCGCTGTGGGCGCAGATGGCCTCGCTGGTCAGGCTGGGCAGCCTGCTGTCGCTGGAGGGCGAGGAGGCCCGGGCGGCCGCCCTGCACGCCGAGGCGGCGGCCCTGGCCCGCCGGAGCGGGCAACGCCGGGCCTTCGGCCACCTCTACAACGAGCTCGGCGTCCTCGCCCGGGCCCGGGACGACCTGGAGCGTGCCCGCCAGCTCCACCAGGAGGCCCTGGCCATCGTCCGCGGGCTGATCGGCTGGAGCGTCCCCCACACCCTGGCCTCGCTGGCCTGCGCCGAGGCCCGGCTGGGCGACCTGGAGGGCGCCGCGGCCCACCTGCGGGAGGCGGCCGACCTGCTGCTCTCGACCCCGCAGCCGGCGACCGCGGCCCTCGTCCTGACCGGCGAGGCCCTGGTCGCGCTGGGCCGCGACCGGCCCGAGCAGGCCGCCCGCCTGCTGGCCGCCGCCCAGGCGACCCACCAGCGCATCGGGACCGTCGCGGTCGCCGCCGAGCGCCGTGAGCAGGAGCTGGTCGCCGCGGCCGTGCAGGGGGCGCTCGACCCCGGCGCCCTGGACGCCGCCCGGGCCGCCGGGCGGGCCCTGGCCGCCGAGGAGGTCCTGCGGGACGTGGTTGCCAGGGCCTGACCGAGGGCAGACCATATCCACGATGGCCAGGCCACGGGAACCCAGCGCCGCCCCCGGCGACGTCGTCGCCGTCGGCCGGCAGATGCCGTTCGAGCCCGAGGGGGTGGAGGGCCCCAGCGCGTTCCCGCCCATCGCCGAGTACGCCTTCCTGTCCGACTGCGAGACCAACGCCCTGGTCGCCCCCAGCGGCAACGTCGAGTGGCTGTGCTCGCCCCGCCCCGACGGGCGCAGCGTGTTCGCCTCGGTCCTTGACCGGGCCGCGGGCAGCTTCCGGCTCGGCCCGACCGGGGTGATGGTGCCGGCCGGGCGGCGCTACCTGCCGGGCACGCTGGTGCTGGAGACGACCTGGCGGGCCCGCGGCGGCTGGATCGTGGTCCGCGACGCCATGTGCATCGGCCCCTGGTACCACCAGCAGCGCCGCTCGGGGACCCACCGGCGGCCGCCCACCGACTACGAGGCCGAGCACATCCTGCTCCGCACCGTGAAGTGCATCATCGGCAGCGTCGAGCTGAGCCTGGACTGCGAGCCGGTGTTCCACTACGGCCGCACCGAGGCCCGCTGGGAGTACTCGGGCCAGGGCTACGGGGAGGCGGTCGCCCACGGCGGCGAGGGCGACGTCCAGCTGCGCCTGGTCACCGACCTCAGGGTCGGCTTCGAGGGCCGCGGCGCCCACGCCCGGACCACCCTGCACGAGGGCGAGCGGGCCTTCGTGGCCCTCGGCTGGCCGCGCTCGCAGTGGTCGGCCTCCGAGGAGTACTGGGCCGAGCGGGCACCCCCGGCCAACTGCGACGAGGCCTTCGAGCGGATGGAGCGCACGGCCGAGTTCTGGCGGGGCTGGATCAACCAGGGGGTGTTCCCCGAGCACCGCTGGCAGAGCCACCTCCAGCGCAGCGCCCTCACCCTCAAGGGCCTGACCTACGCCCCCACCGGGGCCCTGCTGGCCGCCGCGACCACCTCGCTGCCCGAGACCCCCGGCGGCCAGCGCAACTACGACTACCGCTACACCTGGATCCGCGACGCCACCTTCATGCTCTGGGGCCTGTACACCCTGGGGTTCGAGCGGGAGGCCAACGACTTCTTCTACTTCGTGGCCGACGTCTGCGACGGCGACGACGCCGAGCTCCAGATCATGTACGGGGTCGGGGGCGAGAAGGACCTGCCCGAGCAGGAGCTCGACCACCTGAACGGCTACGAGGACGCCCGGCCGGTCCGGATCGGCAACGCGGCCGCGACCCAGCGCCAGCACGACGTCTGGGGGGCGGTGCTCGACTCGGTCTACCTGCACACCAAGTCCCGGGACTACCTGCCCGAGCGGGTCTGGCCGATGCTCAAGCGGGCCGTGGAGTGCGCCATCGCCAACTGGAACAAGCCCGACCAGGGCATCTGGGAGGTCCGGGGGCCGCCGCGGCACTTCACCTCCTCCAAGCTGATGTGCTGGGTGGCCTGCGACCGGGGGGCCCGGCTGGCCAAGCTGCACGGCGACAAGGACCTGGCCACCACCTGGCGCAAGGCGGCCGACGAGATCCACGCCGACATCCTTGAGCGGGGCACCGACGAGCGGGGCGTGTTCGTCCAGCACTACGAGACCACCGCCCTGGACGCCTCGGTCCTGCTGATGCCGCTGCTGCGGTTCCTGCCCTCGGACGACCCGCGGATCCGCAACACCGTGCTGGCCATCGCCGACGAGCTGACCGAGGACGAGCTGGTGCTGCGCTACCGGACCGAGGAGACCGAGGACGGGTTCGCCGGCGAGGAGGGCACCTTCACCATCTGCTCGTTCTGGCTGGTGTCGGCCCTGGTGGAGATCGGCGAGGTGGCGCGGGCCCGGCAGCTGTGCGAGAAGCTGCTGTCGTATGCCAGCCCGCTGCAGCTGTACGCCGAGGAGATCGACCCGCGCTCGGGCCGCCACCTCGGCAACTTCCCCCAGGCGTTCACCCACCTGGCCCTGATCAACGCGGTCGTGCACGTGATCCGGGCCGAAGCCGGCGGCGACGCCACCCGCTTCCGGCCCCAGGGCGTCTCGCTGCTGTGACCCCCCGGAGCACTCGGTGCGCCCCAGGCGCCTGACGGCTGTGGTGCTGGCCTGCACGCTGGTCGCGACCTGCACGCTGGTCGCGGCCTGCGCCGGCAACCGCGGCACGCCTCACCCCGACTCGCCGGTGCCGGGTCCCCCGGTGGGGGAGCGTAGCCCAACCACCGGGGAGGGTGGGCCCGGCAATCCACAGCCCCGGCCGGCCACGCCCCGGCCGGCCACCTCTCACCCGGCCGGCTCCGGGCCGACCGCCGCCGGCCCCATCACCCGGCCGTCCGTCGCCTGGCGGGTCGGGGCCAGGCCGCTGCCGCTGCGGCCCGACGGGTTCGGGCAGGTGCTGCCCACCCCGGCCCCGCTGCGGGAGCGGCGGCTGCCCACCGTCGACCGGCTGCCCCCGCCCCCCGGGGGCCGGTTCCGCTCGGCCGTCCGGCCGATCGGGCCGGCCGTCCGGGCCCGCATGGGGGCCACCTGGCGGCCCGGCTGCCCGGTCGGCCTGGCCGACCTCCGCCACGTGACCGTGAGCTTCCACGGCTTCGACGGCCGCCCCCACACCGGCGAGCTGGTCGTCCACGAGCGGGTCGCCGCCCAGGTGGTGTCGGTGTTCGCCCGCCTCTACCGGGCCCGGTTCCCCATCGAGGAGATGCGGCTGGTGACCACGGCCGACCTGGAGGCCCACCCCACCGGCGACGGCAACAACACGGCCGCCTTCACCTGCCGGGCCGCCCGCAAGCAGACCCGCTGGTCGGCCCATGCCTACGGCCTGGCCATCGACGTCAACCCGTTCCAGAACCCCTACCGGCGCGGCGACCTGGTCCTGCCCGAGCTGGCCGGCGCCTACCTGGACCGCGCCGACCGCCGCCCCGGGATGGTCCGCCCCGGCGACGCCGTGACCCGGGCGTTCGCCGGCATCGGCTGGACCTGGGGCGGCACCTGGCGCTCACCCCGGGATTTGATGCACTTCTCGGCCACCGGCGGCTAGCTCGTCCCGGACGGGGCGTACCCTGTCCGGCGATGGTCGACTGGGTGACGATCTCCTCGCTGGCCACCGCAGGGGGCACCCTGGTGCTGGCGGCGGCCACCTTCGCCTCGGTGCGCTCGGCCAACCGGTCCGCCCGCGTCGCCGAGCGGGCCCTCCAGGTCGGGCTGCGGCCGTTGCTGCTGCCGTCGCGGCTGGAGGACCCGATGATGAAGGTCATGTGGGTGGACGGCCACTTCGCCCGCCTGGAGGGCGGCCGGGCCTGTGTCGAGGTGGTCGACGGCGTCATCTACCTGGCCATGTCCCTGCGCAACGTGGGCAGCGGCATGGCCGTCCTGCACGGCTGGCATCCGGCGCCCAGGGGGCTTCGGGCCGACGAGTGGCACGCCGAGCCCGGGCAGTTCCGAACCCAGTCCCGTGACCTCTATGTGCCCCCGGGCGACGTCGGCTTCTGGCAGGGGGCCTTCCGCGACCCCACCGAGCCCGGCTACGACGAGCTCTGCGACGCCATCCAGCAGCACCGCCGGCTCAGCGTCGAGCTGCTGTACGGCGACCACGAGGGCGGCCAGCGCGTGGTCACCCGCTTCGCCTTCACCTCCGCCGGGGCCGGCTCGGTCTGGCTGTCCTCGGTGGGCCGGCACTGGAACCTGGACCGGCCCGACCCGCGCTAGCCGAACCAGATGGCCGCCGGCCGTCGGCTCGGCCGCCGGCCCGCGATATCGTCGCAGCATGCAGCCGCCGTCCGAACGCCTCGAGCAGCCCGACGCCTGGGGGACCAGCCGGGTGTCGCGGCTGTTCCCCGGGTGGTGGCTGGCCCACGCCGACCTGCACAACCACACCTGGCTGTCGGACGGGGCCGGCGACCCGCGGCTGGCCTTCGCCTCCATGCGGGCGGCGGGGCTGGACGTGGCCGCCCTGACCGACCACAGCCGCTGGGCGTCGGTGTTCCTGGAGCTGCGCAAGGCGCCGGGCTGGACCGGGATCGACGGGCGGGCCTGGCGCCAGACCATCGCCCTGGCCGAGGCGGCCAACGCCGACGGCGAGTTCGTGGCCCTGCACGGGTTCGAGTGGTCGCACGCCGCCTACGGCCACATGAACGTCTGGAACAGCGAGCGCTTCACCGACCCCCTGCGCTCGGCCCCCACCATGGGCCGGTTCTGGCGGTGGCTGGAGCGCTCCGGCAGCGACGGGCTGGTCGGGTTCAACCATCCCGGCACCGGGCGGCTGCGCTTCGCCAACTTCGGCTACCGGCCCGCCCTCGGCCAGCGCCTGGTCAGCCTGGAGCTGTTCAACAAGCTCGAGGACTACCTGCTCAAGGACACCGACCGGGGCGGCCAGTCGCCCCTCAACCAGTGCCTCAACGCCGGCTGGCGGGTCGGGCTGCTGGGGGTGACCGACGAGCACGGCGCCGACTGGGGCCAGCCCGAGGGCAAGGGCCGGGCCGGGCTGTGGGTGCGCGAGCTGACCCGGGCCGGGGTGCTGGAGGCGCTGGCCGCCCGGCGGTTCTTCGCCAGCCGGGTCAAGGGGCTGCGGCTGGACGCCGCCCTGACCTCGCCGGCCTCCGGGGACCGGCAGCGGCGGGGCCGCCTGGGGACCACCCCCCTCCCCCCCCCCCGCCCCGCCCCGCCG
>Ga0081538_10003743_pt1 | contig 14236 bp, 20 predicted proteins | sample TabmetS5T2R1_FD_71022 | JGI IMG/M metagenome (GOLD analysis project Ga0081538, IMG submission 71022) | Tabebuia heterophylla rhizosphere microbial communities from the University of Puerto Rico - S5T2R1 | ecosystem: Host-associated > Plants > Roots > Rhizosphere ... | reverse complement strand
CGTGACGTCGCTCTCTGACAGGATGTCTGCCGGCGAGCCCAAGGACATTGTGGAGAGGATGAACTTTGTCAAGAACAGGCTCATAGACCTGTACCGGCGAAACCTTGTCAAGATAAACCACTCGGCGATGGAGCTTGTCTGTGCAAAGCACTTGGTGCGCTACGGCTACTATGTCGATGTGGAAAAGCAACTCACCGATATTTTGATATGCGACGTCTATGCTGAAAAAGGCGATGGCGCGGCGATAGTTGAAATTGAAACTGGCTTTATCCCGCCCGAGCACGCGCTCAACCCGCTGTCGTATTATTCTGCAAGGATTGCAAGCAAGGTAGCGCGCTATAGCAAACACGCGAATCAGTTCGTCCTTGCGACCCCGCCAGTGAGCGTCCTTCCTATACCGGAGCTGTTCCGCCGGCCACCGCGCGACAGGCGCCCAATGGAAATAAAAGAAGTCAAGGCCCTCTGCGACAAGTATTACAAGAACCCGCCTGTAACAGAAGACGAGATCCTAAACAGCCGGCTCCATATCATTTACCTCATAAACATCGACGCCGGCAAGGTGGTCGAGATGGACGTCGACTCGTACTTTGAGCAAGTCGGCGATATGCTTTCGACAGGCATGTTATGAAAATTTTGCAATCGTCTTTTGCCCCTGCGTCGGCCTTTTGTTGCCTCTTGACAAGGCCCGTGCAGCCCTTTCGCTTTCCTTTTCGACTGCAGCCTTGACGACCCTTAGCACGTTGTCGTCCTTGGTCTTGCCGACGTAGACGATGTAGACAAGCGCCTGCTCCTTTCCTTCTGCCTTCCTGACGACACGGCCTATTCTCTGCGCGACTTGGTTGATGTTGGATGTGCTTGCGATAATGATGGCGATTCCTACCTGCGGCACGTCATACCCGAGCTCAAGTGTGTGCACCGACAGTAATGGAAAGTAGCTATCGCCCCAGCTGTCGAGGATTTCCTTTCGCTCCCTCGGCTTGACGCCGTTATGTATCGTCTGCGCCGGCACCCCGTCAGCTTCAAGCATGTCCCTTAATTGCTGAATAGAGTCGATGGTCTCGCTAAAGATCATTATCCGCTCGCCGGGGTGCCTCTTGACAATCTCGACTGCCTTGAGCAGCTTTTGCTTCGTTGCGCTCAGCAGTTCCTTGCGCTTGCGCACCTGCGCAAACCACGTCTTGGCAAGCGACGCCCGCAGGCCTCCGCGCATCAGTATCTTGGTCATCTTGGCCGGCTCATACGTCTGCAGCTTTCTTGAAATATCCTTTATCGCCTTGCTTGCCTCGTCGTAGCTCTTTTGCTCCTCGGGCGTAAAGGCGACCTCGACCGGCATCACGACGGGCTTGGCAAGCCGGCCGTCAGTCACAGCGTCCTTTATCATGTACCTCTTTACCGGCGGGGCGACAGTCAGGATGGTCTGGTACTTGGGGTCCTTTTCGTTGATGGTTGCGGTGAGACCGAGTATCGCCTTTTTCGAGTCCTCGACAATGATGTCGAAAATCCTGTCGTATTCAACCGCGGTCTCACTTACTAGGTGGACCTCGTCGAGCACCACCATATCTGCCCTGCGTATAAGCTCAAAGTTGTTGATTGCGCTCTGGTAGGTGCTTATCGTAATTTCTCTGACGTCCTTGCGCTCGCCGTAATAGACCCCCACATGGCCTTCAGAGATTCCATAGTTCTGCAGCCGGGCTACATTCTGCCCAATAAGCACTATCCTTGGCACGAGGAACAGTATCGTAAAGCACTCCTTGCCAGATAGCCCGGCCGCCCTCCTTGCGCACTCGAACGCAATCTCTGTCTTGCCGGTCCCCGTGCTAAAGATGACAGAGCCGCGGCAGCTGTTCTGTATCCACGCCTCGGCTGCTTCAATTTGGTCTTTTTTCAGCTCAAAAGGGAATCTGAGGCTCGATATAACCGGTGGCATGTGTCGCATGAACTGGATACAAAGCGAATAAAAACTTTAATGATCTCTTGCAGTAAGCTATTGTGTTGTTGAAACCTCTGGTGTACATGCTCAGGCAGGACGACCCATTCAAGTGCACGGCAGCTAAACTGGCGAAATTCCATCTCGCAGAGCCTGTTAAGTTCATACGCAAGACAAGCATAGTGCTCAACCCTTTTTCCGCAGAGCCTGTCTTGAAAAAGGATACAGAAATCGCTGATTCGGTGTGCGCAATCGACTGCTCCTGGGAGCGTGCAGACGAGGTGTTGAAGCACCAGCGGCTGGCGTCGCACGGCATCGGCAGAAGGCTTCCGGCGATGCTCGCGGCCAATCCTGCCAGCTATGCCAAGCTGGGCAAGCTGTCAAGCGCAGAAGCACTGGCAGGCGCTCTCCATATTCTCGGCGAAAAGGCGCTTGCGGCAGAAATGATGGAAAAGTTCAAGTGGGGACACACGTTTCTAGAGCTGAACAGCAACTTGCTGGACGACTATGCAAAAGCCGAGACTGAGGAGCAGGTCGTTCAGCTAGAAAAGGAATACTTTCCGCAATTGGGCTAATACTTTGTTGCCCGCTCATGCGCGCATGCGTCGGGAACTTCACACTATCAGCGGCACTTGGCAGTTATATGAGCAGGTATTTCTAATGAGTGCTTGGTCTGTTGTCTCCTACAAAGTATCCGCATTCACAGACAAGAATAACCATGTCGCCGTCCCTATGAAAATTAATATCTGAAAGCTCACGTCCACATTTAGGACAGTTCTGCATTGTCATAGACGGCAATTGCCATCTAGCAATAAGAAGGACAGCGACCTGAAAAGGTTTTTGAACAGAATGAAAAAATGGGAATAAAGCTGCTATTTTTGAGTCATTTTTCGCACTTTGCCTGATAGATTTTCGTGCGTCTCCTGTTGCTGTTCGTTCTCTGCTCCGAGAACCTTGGCGACACAGCTTAGATCCTCTATCTCTATGTATGAGATAGATTCACTATGTCTCAATTATGCATGGCGCTTTTCCTTATCAGATGCTGCCGTCATATCTTCACCTTGAAGGCAATCGTGTTCTCGAGTATTTCAAATTCTGCCTGACATCCAACTTCTTCGAACTCTAGCTTGAAAAGCTCGCCAAGATACAAAGACCATTTCTTACCCAAGTCGTGTTGTATAACATAATAGTAGTAATCGTCGCGGACTTCTTTGCGAACCTTATAACCAGACAGAGATGACTTGTGTTCAATTATCTGCAATATCGAAGATAGATCGTATTCTCCTGTAATCTGCAAGCTGATCTCGCGAGAGTCTTTTATAGTTGTCTTGGCAAGTGCAATCGTTTCTTCGCTGGCAAGCCGGTCAAGTAGTGCCTTTATGAGCGACCTTCTGACTGTAACATAGCCAGCCTTTGGAGCATTGGCATACCATTGGATATATTCTGTAAAAATTTGATTCGCAAGCGTGTTAAAGCTTATTCCTTTTGTATCTGCTTGCAGTTGCAGTGCCTTTATCATAGAACGCCGTAATCTGAGGCTTACAGTCTCTGTTTCTAGCTTCTTGTTACTGTTCTTTCTTGCCGTATTCTTATCACACGCACCAATGCAATATGGTATGCTTTAAAGATTTATTGCATTGTATGAAAATTCATACATCTGTCCGCAAAGAAAACTGAATTATTATAAACATTTTCACAGCATGAATTATGTGACCTCATCTGTCTAAAGAAGGAGAAGAAGAAAAAACGATACGTGAACTAAAGGAAATGGCAAAATGGTCACGCAGCCAGCAGGAAATGAAGACAGCCATTAATGAATTAGCTGCTCGTGGCGAAATAGCACTTCCTGTACTAGAAGAAATCTTGAATGTTACTGCTCATGAAAACATAAAGTCGGCTTGCATTGAAGCGATAAAAGCTGTCAAAGGAAAGAATGAGAGAAAGGAAGAAGAAGAAGAAAAAGGCACGGTAAAAAAAACGAAAAGCGAAGCACAGGTAGTGGTAGAAGAAGAAGGAGAAAAGGGAGCCACCACCACCTCCGGCAAGACTCAAACTGCAGCAATGGCTAGCTGACCATCCAATCCTCCTATTTTTTTTACTGTTATGATATCTTTTTGCTTTATCTACTGCAGTCTTAGCTTTATCGTTAAACATCGATACTTCTGCCATGGTTTTACATGCTTTGATTATTATCTTCTGTGCTGATTCCTTAGAGTGCATTCCACGCGTTACTTTTCCCTGTTGCGCATTGTGCCATCGAACCTTTCAACCCCTAAGACCTTCATTTCTAAGTGACATGCTACGAATGTCATTGAATTGCTACATATCTTTCTTAAGCAGGTTTTAATACTAATTCTGCAAATAAATGCCGCGAGCCAGTGGGCGGGTTACTCTAAAACAAAAGAGAGGAAACTCCTCCCTCGCTGCAGGCACCCGAATTAGCGATAATTAGCCGGAGACGGCTGGCGACGGAACAGACAAGAAATCCAGTCAGGGCAATAATACGGTGATGGCGAATAGCCTGAGGTTCCTGATACTGGAATGAAACTGCCGACCCGGGTGGAGCAAGGCCAAATGGAGCGCAAGGTCCTGCACTAGCTCAGGTTGGCTGCTCAGCGGAATCCCGCCTAGAACAGAAGGAGGGTTACTACTGGCACGCGCTATTACTATTATTACTAATGACAATGACAATCAGGACGCCAATTGAGAAGATGAGTTAAGGTTATCTTTTGGCTGCGAGATGCCCAGCTCCGTCCTGACCGTCCCAACCAGCAGATTCTTCATCGAAATTGGTTTTTGATTGATAAAGCAGCGAGTGGGAACATGCGAAAACCTTTCCTTGAATTTTTCAAAATAGTCCATGTCATAGCCCGTCAAAAAGCAAACCCTGACCGTGTCATCCATGCGGGACAATTTTTCATACAACTCAAAGCCCTCCATCTGGCGCATTTTGACGTCCAGAAGCACCATGTAGTGCACGCCAGCCTTGAAGCCTGCAAGCGCATCGGGAGGATTGCATTTTTCGCGTGTACCTCGAAACCAGCCATCTCCAAGCCTTTTCGCATGACTTGCATAACCTCGTCTTCATCGTCCATTATTAGGATGCTAGCCAAAGGTACTGGTGATCTGAGTTTTGCTTCCGGCAGTTAAAAGAGGCCGATAATTATACTAGAAAATATCATTATAAGCTACCTATGGCTGTTGCCTATCCAATGCGGCAAATATAATTGGCTTATTATGGCTTTGCAATTTAGGCTGACTGTCTCTTATATGTTCAAGGCGCTTTTTATTCTAGGTCGCGTATGTTCTTGTACTCGCCAGAGCCCGTGGCCGTCCTTTCCTCGGTAACACGTATGTTCTGGTCAAAGTCCGGCAGATAGACCGCCTTTTTCCCGTACGGCGTTGATTTGAATGTTTCAAAGTCGCGAGTGTACTGCTGGGCTTCCGGCTGGGTTCCGTGCACGTAGCTCTTTATGACATCGTCGCTACTGGCCAAAAGCCAGAGCGTCTTGCCGTCGTACGCATCGGCGACGTATTTAGGGATCCAGAATTTGTCCTTGTTTACAATGCCTTTTTCTAGGCGGAGGTAGTTCTGGGATATCTCTTTTATCTCGCCAAGCTCCTTGCCATCGTTTGCCTTTACCTTCTTGCCCTTGAGTTGCTCCCACAGAATCCTCGGGCCTTCGCTGCTGCCTGACATGATGTACCGCTGCAAAATATCTGCCTTAAAGATTAAAGAAAAGAGTTCTACTTTTCAAAGTTGCGCACTAGGAGCTCGCTGTAGCCGGAGCGCAAAGACCCCTTGCAGCTGATAGCGCGGTTGACCCTGACTGAGCGCTGCGGAAACCCCAAGTAGAGTCCCCTTGTCAGGTTGGTGTCTGAATTGCTAAGCAGCACCCTGCACTTTTTCCTATCAAGGTCTTTGAACACTCTTGCAAGCTCGGCCTGGTCTTTTTCACCAAAGCCGCTCCGGGTATAGTCTACAAAGCTGGCAGTCGGATTCAGTGGATGGAACGGCGGGTCAAGGTAGATAACGTCCCCCTCCCGGGCCTTTCTCAACGCCTGCTTGTAGTCGCGTGCAATGATTTGCGCTTTTGTGTAATTGAGCGCGGCGCTAGAGCTTCTTAGCTGCTCGACGTCGCATATCTTCGGATTTCTGTACCTGCCCATCGGCACATTGAACTCGCCGCTCCTATTCACCCTGTAGAGACCGTTGTAGCAGGTCTTGTTGAGCGCAATGAGCCTAGCTGCCCTTCCCACACTGCCGCCGGGCCTAGAAGACCTGAGCCCGTAATAGAACGGGGTTGGGTCCTTTCTGTATCCTCGCTCGTGCTTTTCGAGGATCCCTATCAGCCCTCCAACGTCGGACTTGACGACTCGGTACGCGTTGACAAGCTCGGGATTTGCGTCAGAAAGGTAGGCGGAGAACCTGCGCGTTGAAGCAAGGCGAAAGAAAAACGCGCCTCCGCCAAGGAACGGCTCAAAATACCTCTCAAACTGCTCAGGGACGTGCGCGTCGAGCTCATGCAGTAGCTGCGTCTTGCCGCCGGCCCATTTGACAAAAGGCGCCGCGGCGGGAGTTCTTGACGACAGGGCTTGGCGCAGCCGCATCCAGTTTCCGTGGATGGCACAATTTTATTTAACTTTTGCCAGGACGTATATATATAGCACCGTCTATCTTAAATAATTAATTCTAACAGAGTGTGAAGGAAATGGCGCGTCCTTGTTGTCGTCGTCGACGACGACGATCTTCAAGGTAGGCCTTGAGCGCAGCGGCTTTAAGGTTGACACATACAATGACCCGCAAAAAGTGCTACGCGAATTTCGGACGGGCAATTACGATCTTTATTGCTGCTGGATGTTCGGATGCCAGGAATGACTGGCTTTGAGCTCTACAAGAAAATACGGCAGATTGACGGAAATGCCAAGGTCTGCTTCCTGACTGCTACATTTGAAACGCGTCGCAAGAAATTTGCTGTCTTATTCCCGATGTTGAACAAAGTCAAGTGCTTTCTTAAAAAGCCGATCGCGACGGATGACTTAGTCAAGAGGCTGGGCGCTTTACTTGACCCCAACTGATCTGTCAGACTGGCGGACGAGCCTATGGCGGAGATAGCTGTCGATGTTTCTTATCATCCGAGGATTGCCTTCAATCATGTGCTCCAGCCTCTTGTCAGAGTAAGTCACCTTGACATAGCTTATGTCGTCACTTGACGGGTAGTACTTGTACTCGATCATGACCCTTGCCATGGCACCGTCGGCAAGCCTGAATGCGAGCGTGCTCTGGCCGCGCGTAAACCCCACCGGCGCCTTGCTGCCTCTGCGGGCAGGAAAATCTAACGATATCATTTTCGAGTGGTTGAACTCTGCCTTGTGGAACTCGACGTCAGAGTAGAAGACAAAGTTCCGCCCGCATTCTGCGCACTGCCATATCGTCTTCAGATCCTCTGGATGCATCTGTTGTATCATATGCTGCCGGGCAATCCGCGAATTTAAAGGCTAGACACAGATTTCATATTCGTTTTATTTGGAGTATGCCTCTGGTTGCATCGACGGCTGCAGGCATACAGCGGCCAGCTTGTGGAACTGTCGTCCTGTCGCCGTCCTCGTAAAACTTTATCAGCCAGCTATTGCTTTATCCGGGTCGAGTAGCGCGGTTTTGGAAAGCATCCCCTCCTGAGAGGAACAACAACAATAACAAAAAGCACAACCCACTATATGACGACGAAACAATCGAAAATATCGTGGGCTATTATGCCGTTCAGGAAAACAAACTCTGACTCGCTGCTCAAGAACATATCCAAAAACCGCGGGATAACGCAGGGCGAGGTGCCGCTGTAAAATAATCTTAATACCATTCACTGCTGTAACAACTATACTCATATACATGTCACGCTGGATACTTGTCGCCGGCATCGCTGCAGCCATTGCCATTGCAGGCTACTTTGCGTACCAGCAGGCTACCAGACCACCATACGCGCTTGAAGTTGACGCAACAAGGGACACGACCGACATCTCTGGCATCCAATACCGCATAAGAGTAACAAATGTCGGCACGCAACAACTAACGGGCATTATAGTCGAATTAGGGGCAAATGACGTGCAGCAATGGCATCTCTTGGATCCCGGCCAGTCGTACTACTTTTACCCCGAGCCAGAGACCAAGGTCTCGACAGTCAAGGTCTGGACAAGTGAGGGAATACAGATCGAAAGCGACTATAGGTCGCCGACCAAGGTGCTTGGCCTGCCGGGAGCAGGTAGATAATAATATAATATAAAAGTCAGAAGCGCCGGCTGCACATTCACAACATTGAAGACGATGGCATTCCCAGAGTCGGCAGAATCTACAAGCCTTGCAGACAGGTACGGCTATGATCACTGGCTTGTCAGTAGGTTCATGGAATACATGCCTGACGTCCGGGAATTCTTGGACAAGATGGACAGGCCGCCGACGCGGTACATCCGTGTCAACACACTCAAGACGAGCAGGGTGGAACTTGCAGGCCGGCTCGAGTCCAAGGGGTTCCTGCTCAAAGGTACCGCGATCCCGGAAGTGCTTGCGGTTGAAAACGCGCCAATTGCAATGGGAGCCACGACCGAATACCTGCTTGGGCATTATTACATACAGGACCTCAGCTCGTGCATGGCAGTGGAGGCGCTGGACATCGCCGAGGGCCAAGCTGTTCTGGACATAGCCGCAGCGCCAGGCGGCAAGACCACGTTCATGGCCCAGCGCATGAAAAATGCCGGCTCGATAGTCGCCCTTGAGCCGAACGAGCGAAGGGCCAGGTCGATGTCGTTCAATTTGGCGCGGTGTGGAGTTTACAATACGTGCATCTTCCGGATGGACGGAACGCAGGCGGAAAAGCTTGAAATGAAATTCGATAGGGTGCTTCTTGATGCCCCATGCAGCTGCGAAGGCGTAATAGCAAGGGATGCAGCGAGGAAGACGAGCCACACACCAGAAGATGTCGACTACTGCTCAAACAGGCAGGACAAGCTCATAGAAGCGGCGGCTAGGATGGTCAGGCCGGGAGGTATCCTCGTTTATTCAACATGCTCGTTTGCCCCTGAAGAAAACGAAATGGTGATAGACGGGATGCTGCACAGGCACGAAAATATCGCAGTCGAGCCCTTTGGGCACGGCATTAGCGGCCTGACAAATTTCGGCGGCATTGAATTTGACGGGCAGCTGAAAAAAGCGAGGCGGTTCTACCCGCATCTGCACGATACGATCGGCTTTTTCATAGCCCGGCTGAGGATGGGATGATGATGATGATGATGACATATCGCAGGCCAACGAGGGAAGAAAGGACGTTAATAAACCGGGCACTTGACAGGTGGGGAGCCTTCGACTTCTTTCAGGACAAGGTAATTCTTGTGGGAGACAGCAACAAGGGATCGAGGCAGGTCTGCCTTGTGCCGAAGGGGATTATTATTGAATCTGCCATAGTCCAGGGCCAGCCTTATTTTGCCGGTCTTGTCCTTGGCCAGCTGAAAAAGCAGTTCATGCCCTCGATGCAGGGAGCCGACCTCTTTGCAAGGGTCGGCAGGCGAAACGAGTACTATGTCACAGTGAATAAAAATTCCGAGCAACTAGTTCTGTACGGTAGGGATGTCATGGGCGATTCGATAGTGGAGGCGTCAGACAGCAGACTGGGCGAGAATGAGGTCGTCATCCTGCTCAACGCAAAGCAGGAGGCAATCGGGATCGGCCGGACTAGGTTTGGTGGTAAGTCGCTGCTGCAAAAGGGAAAGATAACCGTGACTACTCTTGCAGACGCGGGGTACTACCTGAGAGAGGAAGGCTAACTAACTAGCTTGTTTCCACTGGCATATTATCGAGGACAGAGTTTATGTATTCGACTGTCGCGTTGAGGCGTTCCGAGATGTTCTGGATGGACACGCCCCTGTCGTACAACTCGAATATCTGCTCAATAAGGTCGTATTTTGCCTCCTCTTCTTCTGTCCTCATATTATTATTAGCTGGGCATGCCCAATTTTGGATAATAGGCATTGTGATTTAGATTGTATGCACGAGCTTATGAAATAGAATTGAGAGGAGCCAGCGGACAGCAGCTCCTGCCAATAGTACTACTACTGCTATTATTACTACTGCTATTGATGACTGACTCTACTTTCTCGCCTTGAAGAGGATGAATATGGCTATTGCTCCCATCATGCCGCCGAGCACGAGAAGCACCTGAATCGGGAATCCTCCTGTTGAAGTCTGCACCCCTTCTGGGGCTTCGGCAGTGACTACGGCAAACTCTGTCCCTGCATTTTCCTGGTGGTTTGCGTAACCTGCAATGGTTATCTGTGCGCTTGGTGGCGGGTTCTGAGAGTGGATGTTCACATTGGCGCCATCGATGTTAGCAGTTGCGTCCTTCTCTGTCGTTGCGTGTGTGCCTTCTCTGAGGCTGCTCTCGCCAAGCGAATATACCGATAATGCCTTGGCTCCTTCAGTCCCCTGCATACCGACGCTTGTCCCGTAGCTTCCGACTGGGTCAAACAGGCGGTGCCACGAGCTCATGGGGGTATTAAAGTCCTGAAAGTTCAGGATCGGGTCTGTCATTATTTCCCTTGCTTCTGAATTCAGTAACTTTTCTGCAAGATCAGGATGGAGCGCCTGGAAAAGTCCTATTGGCTGGTTGATAGCTATTTTGCCATTCTGCGGAGAACTGACGACGAGTGGGTCCGTGACGTCTATTCCCCTCCATTCCAAGTCGACGATGTGTCCGGATTGGCCGCCCTCTCCTCTCTGGAGGACGAACTTTTCAAGCGTCGGCTCAAGCTCGACCTTGTAGGAAACGGTCGCACTGGTCGGGCCGCCCCTCAGGACTCCGCTATATGACATGCCGGCTTCGGAAACTTGGACCGGGCTCTTTGCTTCTATCAATGCCTTGTTTATTGAAGCAATGACTTCATTCATGCCGGTATTGTTTTCGCCGCCTGCAGTTCCATTTAGCGTAAAGCTGAGGCGCTCGTTCTTGCCATTCAATTCCTGAGCTATAGCGCTGCCCTCAGGATAGCTAAGCGTAATGGTTCTAACGCCCATGAAGGATGCCTCGGATCTGTCGCGATCAGGAACAAGAAATGCCGCCAGGTCTGCAGCGAATGCCTGTGGAATAAAACTCGAAATCAAAAGCGCCGCAACAGGTATTCCAGAGAACGCTGCGTAATACTTCACGAGAGGAATTGCCTTTATCTCGTTTATAATCTTTATCATCTCGGCGCAATTGGCTGGCAGCGTCCGGCTCCGGCAAACATAATAGAACGACAGCATCTATCTACCATATTATTTGATTACAGTTCTTGCCGGCGGAACGGGCTCTGTCAAGCTGGTCAGGGGCCTTGCCGCGCTAACGCGGGACATAGCAGTTGTCTGCAATGTCGGCGACAACATATGGCTCCACGGCCTGTACGTCTGCCCAGACATCGACACCATAACATACGGGCTAGCCGGCCTGCTTGACGAAAAACGCGGCTGGGGCGTCAAGGGCGATTCATTTGAATGCCTGTCGCTGCTGAAAGAGCTCGGCGCTCCAGATGATTGGTTTGGCCTGGGCGACAGGGACCTGGCGACGCATCTGGTGCGGACAAGGATGATGGTGCAGGAGGGGAAGAGCCTGTCAGAAGTAACCGAATGGCTGAGAAAGCGCCATTCGATAGCAGCACAAGTCATCCCGGCAACTGACCAGCAGGTCACTACAAAGATAGCGACTGGCACTGGAAAAGAGATGCACCTGCAGGAGTTCTGGGTAAAGAGCAGTGGGAGCCCAAGGGTAATAGGCGTAAGGTACGAAGGCGCCATGCGCGCGCATGCAAGCCGCCGGGCCATCGATGCCATAAGGCAGTCAGACGCGGTGGTAATTGCCCCTGCAAACCCGATCTCTAGCATCGGCCCAATAGTCGCTCTTGCTGGCTTGAGAAAGGAACTTCAGAAAAAAAGGAAAAATGTGATCGCAGTGTCGCCCTTGATCGGCGAGCAGGCAGTAAGCGGGCCGGCGGTAAAATACATGAAGGCACTTGGCTTGGAGAACTCGCCTGCCGGCGTCGCCCTTCACTATCGCGATTTTGCCGGCAATTTTGTCATGTCTTCAAGTGATCATCGCATGGCGCCCAGGATACAAATTTTGGGCATGCGTGTCTTTGAAACAAACATAACAATGAAAAATAGGCGGGACGAGATCAGGCTTGGCCGGTACCTGCTAGAAATAAGGGTTGGGAACAATTGATGATGATGAAGACGTTTGCAATAGTCCCTGTGAAAAAGTTTGAAAACGCCAAGACGCGGCTGTCGCCGGTGCTCAGACCAGATGAGCGTGTCCGCCTGTCCTCGCTCATGCTTGCACACACACTGAAGGTACTGGCAGCCGTGCCATCTCTCCAGCAAATAGTCGTGGTTTCAGGCGACAGGCGCGCGGGCGAAATAGCGGAAAAGCACAGTGCAAAATTTCTGCGCGAAGAAAAGGAAAGCGACGTCAATTCTGCAGTCATGCTTGCGGACAGCTACAGCGCAAGGGCAAGCGCAGACGCGACACTAGTCATCCCGCAGGATCTGCCCCTTCTGGACGCAGCCGACATTTCAATGGCGTGCGAGCTGGCAGAGAAAGAGGACAGGTGCGTCGTGATAACGCCATCGCTTCGCTACGACGGTACGAACCTTCTTCTCCGCAAGCCTCCTGAGGTGATGAAGACTTTATACGACAGTGACAGCTACGAGAGCCATGTCAGGACTGCAACCGAGCTCGGAATACCTGTCAAGATGTTCTTTTCCAAAAGGGTGATGTCTGACGTCGACACGCCTGAAGACGCAAGGCAGCTTGCCAAGGAGACAGGCTCACCCGGCAGCGAAACGCTTGAATTTCTAAAGTCCCTGTTAAAATAATCATTTTATATTGCAACAGGCCGGCGGCGGGGGCGGCAAGAGCTACAACCTTTGCCCTACTGCTGCTGCTGCTGCTGCTAAAAGAGGAAAAACCCACAATTCTACTTCCGAGCTAACATTGACAAGCTCGAAGTCGCTGTCTGAAACGGCAATATACTTGACCACCACAGTCCCGCGCTCTATCCTGAAGACCCTGTCGTCGTTTTCAATGGGCACACACACAGAGACGGTCTGTGTGGGGCACGACCTGTCGTCGCCCCTGTCAAGGATTGCGACTCCCCTTCCAAGCATCATGTGCTTCTGGCTATTTTGTGAAGGTCTGAGCTGCGACTGCAAGCGCCCCTGCGCCTGTCCTGACAAGCGCTACGCAGAAGACCACGGCAACATCCTTCGAGTCAAGCAGCATCATCATCATCAGCATTGCATGAAAAATCATCTGCAGGCTGCCTTATTTTTACTTGCTGAGCTTAAATACCTGCAGGGACCAAACAGCCGATGTGCACCAAGAGCTGCTTTGCAAGGCGTTGGCTGCCATCGAGCCAGCAACTAATACTATGGTCGACGAGTTCCAGGCTGCGTCGGGCATAGTGAGCAGGCAGGTCGCAAAGGGCGTCTTGGATTTTCTTGCTGAAAATGGCATAGGCACCTCTTCAAAAAAAGGCGCAATATCGTTCGCTGGCGGTGATCGGCTAAAGGCAGCAGTTCTTGCCCTCCAGATGGGATGCGAGATGGAGCAGGTGTCAAAGCACATTTCGTGGAAGGACTTTGAGGGGCTGGCGTCTGAAGTGCTGAGGTCATTTGGCTACGAGACAAGGACCAACGTCCGGCTTACAAGGCCACGGATGGAGATAGATGTCGTTGGGGTTAGCGCGGGCTTTGCAATTGTGGTGGACTGCAAGCACTGGAAGCGGGGCAGCCTGTCGTCGATACTGAGCTATTCGCGCAGGCAGGCAGCTAGGGCGAAGCGTCTGATAAAGCATGATGGGACAATTGACCAGGCGGTGCCAGTAATCCTTACCTTGCATGCCGAATCGGTGAAATTTGTCAGCGGCGGCATACCTGTCGTGCCGATAGCCCAGTTCAGGTCCTTTGTCATGGACGTAAAGGGCTTTTTGCCTGAAATCTATGTATGCACGTGTATATGTAGAAGTTGCTAGCTAAAGATCAACATCGCGATGTACGTCGCGACCGTGATTCCGAGGAAAACCTTGGTCACGTTCATGGACCTGTCAAGCGCGCTAGAGTAGTCTTCAAACTGCTCCTTGCCCATAACCTTGACGGTCGATTGCGCGTGTGCAAGCTCAAAAGTAGACCTGGCTGCGCGCCCGGCGGCCTTGCGGCACATTTCGTCGTACGCTGCGACGATGTCGCAGGGACTGCTGATGCTGCCAAGCGCAAAATATCCTTCTCTCGTCCTC
>Ga0081538_10003742_pt1 | contig 14237 bp, 15 predicted proteins | sample TabmetS5T2R1_FD_71022 | JGI IMG/M metagenome (GOLD analysis project Ga0081538, IMG submission 71022) | Tabebuia heterophylla rhizosphere microbial communities from the University of Puerto Rico - S5T2R1 | ecosystem: Host-associated > Plants > Roots > Rhizosphere ... | reverse complement strand
AACGCCGCGGGCATCCTGGCATTCCACATCTCCTGTGCAAGCAACTGGACGTCGGGGTGGTTTGCCTTGAACGCTCTGCCGAGCACGGGCAGCGTCTCGAAACGCATGCTCCACGAGTAGGCGATCCTCAGGCGGCCGACCTCGCCGGCCGCGGCACGTTTGGCGTCCTCGGCCGCTCGATCGGCATCCGCCAGCGTCCGCCGCGCTCCTTCGAGGAAGGCGTAGCCGGCGTCGGTGAGCCTGACCTCGCGGGTCGTGCGGATGAAGAGATCGACCCCGAGATCGCGCTCGAGCTGCCTGATCGCGGCGCTGAGCGGCGGCTGGGCCATGTGCAGGCGCTCGGCCGCGTGGCTGAAGTTGAGCTCCTCCGCCACGGCGATGAAGTAGCGCAGATGGCGCAGCTCGACCATGGCACAGAGAGCGTAACCCGACACATACGCGCTCGGTTTCGCGTTAGACCGGATCGGTGTTGCTCGCGAGCGGCGCCGGTCCTAGCGTGCGGCGCGTGGCTCCGACTGTGCACAGCTACCGCTCCGGGGAGCTCGGGCTGTTCGTCAACTCCTACCTGGTCGAGGGCGCCGACGGGGTCGTCGCGATCGACGCCCCGCTTCTGCTGTCAGACGGCCGCGCCTTCCGGGCACGCCTCGAGGCGCTTGGCAAGCCGCTGCTCGGCGTGCTCGTCACCCACCCACACCCCGATCACTACAACACGATCGGCGAGCTGCTCGCGGGCGAGAGCGTGTCGGTGATCGCGCATGGCGACGTGGCCCGCGAGATCCGCGCGAGCGATGAGGCCAAGCGCGCCCAGTGGGGGCCGATGTTCGGGGACGAATGGCCGGCGAGCGCGACGTTCCCCAACCGGACCGTGGCGGACGAGGAGTCTGTCGAATTCGGCGACCTGCGGTTCACCGCATGGGACTTCGGACCTGGCGAAAGCCGGAGCGAAACCGTCTGGCTGCTCGGCGACGGCGACACGGCGTTCGTCGGCGACCTCGCCTTTAACGGCACCCACGCGTACCTGGCGGACGGGAGCACCGACCTCTGGCTGCGAGCGATCGAGCGGGCGGAGGAGACGCTGGCTGATGTGCGCACGTTGTACGTCGGCCACGGGGCTCCCACCGGGCCCGCGGCTTTCGCGGAGCAGCGCCGCTACCTGATGATGGTCCGCGAGGCGATCGGCCGCGCCGCCGGCGGGCGCTCCGAGCTCAGCGAGGACGAGGCGAATCGCGTAGCGAGCCTGATGGAGAGCTACCTGCCCCGCGCCCCGCTCGGCTGGCTCGTCGCAGCCGGGGGCTCGGCGGTCGCGGCCGAGCTCGCACGCGAGGGCGCAACTGCATGAGCGTCGAGGACACCCCATGAACCAGATCCCGCGCGCGGTGAGTCTCGTTCGCCGGTCGAGTCTTTACCAGCACATGATCACAAGAAGGTGAGTCGTTGAAGTGTCTGGAGAAGTCGACCTCTTAGCCCCGCGAAAGATCGCGATGGTCGCCTCGAACCCGGCGACCTCGCCGACGACGGGGTGGCCGGTCGGCTTCTGGTGGGCGGAGCTGGCCCATCCCTACTGGGAGTTCGTCGAGGCCGGGTTCGAGGTCCGCGTGTATAGCCCGGAGGGCGGCCGGCTCAAGGCCGACGCGTGGTCGGATCCGCGCGACAAGAGCAAGTACTCGGCCGACGATCTCCTCAGTCTCGGCTTTCTCAGCTCACCCGACCACCTGCGGCTCGTCGAGCAGACGACGCCGATCGCCGAGCTCGACGTGGCCGACCATGACGCAGTGATGCTCGTTGGAGGCCAAGGCCCGATGGTCACCTTCTACGACGACGACCGGGTGCACCGCCTTGCCGCAGCGTTCTACGACGCAGGCAAGGTCACCTGCGTGATCTGCCACGCCGCCTGCGTGCTCTTGAAGGCGCGCCGCGCCGACGGCAGCCTGATCGTCACGCGCAGGACCTGGACCGGGTTCGCCAACTCCGAAGAGGACTACGTCGACCAGTACGTCGGCCGGACGGTCCAGCCGTTTCGGATCGAGGACGAGGCGCACAAGCTCGCCGACACGAACTTCATCGTGAGCAGCCGCTTCAAGTCGCACTGCGTGCGCGACGGCAACCTGATCACCGGACAGCAGCAGTACTCCGGCCGCGAGGCCGCGAAGCTCGTGATCGAAGCCCTGGGCCGGTGACGGCCACCCGTGGTAGGCGGCCGATGGCAGAGACAGCGCCCGACCCGGTTTCCACGCAGGTCAGTCGCTTCGTGCCGGCCGAGAAGGCGGCCCCCTTCGAGGAGCTGCTGCGCGAAGTGATCGCGGCCGCTAGGGGGTTCGACGGGCACCTAGGCGTGGACGTGCTGCGTCCGTACGGTGGCGGCGAGTACCGGATCATCTTCAGGTATCGCGGGCCCCTCGAGCACGCGGCCTGGATGGATTCCGCCGATCGCCGCCGGCTTGTGGCGCGTATCGATGAGCTGCTCGACGACCCGGGCGGAGGCGAGGTACGGAGCGTCGAGGGCTGGGAGGGCTGGTTCGTCGGCCCCGGCTACGCGCCGCCGGCGCCGCCGCGGAAGTGGAAGATGGCGGCGATCACCCTCGCGGCGCTCTACCCGATCGTGTATGGCCTCGTCAGGGCTCTGCGGCCGCTCACCGAGGATTGGCCGCTCGCGGCCGGCCTGTTGCTGACGATCGGCCTCTCGGTCCCCCTGATGACCTGGATCGTGATGCCGGCGCTGACCAGGCCGCTCGGACCATGGCTGCGCCGATGAATCTCACTCTGGAGGTGCACTGATGCTGGGCGAGCACCCAGCCGAGATGTTGCTGACGACCGACCTCGAGGAACTCCGACTGACCGTGGGAAACGAGCAGCAAAGGAGAGCATCGTGCGGATATTCGCTTACGACCGATTCAAGCCCGGCGTCACTTTGGAGACGATCGAGCCCTACCTGCCCGAGGAGGTCGCCAACGTATGGCGGCTGTGGAAGGCCGGGATCGTGCGAGAGAACTACGCCCGCGCCGACGAGCCCGGCGTGGTGATCGTGTTCGAGCTCGACGGCGTCGAGGAGGCCAAGCGCTACACCGATGACTTCCCGCTGACCAAGGCCGGCTTCCTGGAGTGGTTCTTCATCCCGCTCATGGTCCCGCTGCCGATCGAGAGCCTGTTCCGGGGCGATGTCGACGTCAACGAGCCCTACGACCGCACGACCTCGGTCGCCAACTAGCCGAAGGGGCGCCATGCAGCACCACCGTAACCTCCCGATCCCCGACAGCCTGGCGGAGATCTGCCACCCCGCTCACCTGGCGCTGATCGTCCACGACATGCAGGTCGGGGTTGTCTCCCAGCTGACCGACGGGCGGCAGGTGACCGAACGGGTGCTGCGCGTGCTCGACGGGGCCCGCGGGGCCGGAGTCAGGGTCTTCTTCACCCGCCACATGTCGCTGCCCGTTGAGTTGATGGGGGTCTCCCAACTGCGCACGGCAATGGCGTGGCAGCGCAAGGACCGCGTCGAGGACGTCGTCTCACCGTTCCTGCGCGACTCGCCCGGGTTTGGGATCGTGCCCGAGCTGGCCCCCCTTGCATCGGAGGCTGTCTTCGACAAGCTCTCGATGTCCGTCTTCGAGGGAACGCCGCTTGAGTTCGCGTTGCGCGACGCGCAGGTCACCGCCTTCGCGATCGTCGGCGTCGCGACCGAGGTGGGGATCGAGCCCAGCGTCCGGCACGGCGCCGACCTGGGCCTGATTCCGGTCGTGGTTACCGACGCCTGCGGAGCCGGAAACGCCTCTGCCGCCGAACGTTCGCTCGAGGCGCTGGCCTTTGCGGGCGACGCGATCTTTACCGACATCGCCACGATCGTCGACCTGCTGGCCCGGGCCACAACCGGCGCGTCCGCTTCGAAGGGGCCGGAACCATCCGTCTAGAAGGCGTGGTGCCTAAGCAACGGCGTCCACGCCGGTCCGTCGCTCAGTCGCGAGGAAGCGCTCCATCTCCGCGATGACGGTGTCTGGGTCGTCGATCCACGGAAGGTGGCCTGCCGCGGGCAGTCGAACGAGGCGAATGTTCGGATTGGTCGCGGCGAGAGCCTCGCCCTCCTCCGGCGATCCGAAGGCGTCGTGTTCGGGCCAGAGGAGAAGCGTCGGCATCGTCAACGCTTGCCAGCGCTCGCCGAGGATCAGCTCGCGCCGGTACCCAAGGCGGCGCCAATCGGCGATACACGCGATCAGGCTGAGCATGCTCTCGACGTTCCTGCGCGTATGCGCGACGTCGACGTCGAGCAGCCGGTCGTCGACTCGCTCGGGATGGTCGACCATGACCTGCCTCCAGAACTTCCGGTTCGCCTCCCGCGTCGCATTGGAGAAGAGGTGCTTGCCAAGCCGATGTCCGATGAGCGGGAATCCGAGCGGGAGCATCAGGCGGGGCGGCCTTCGCATGATCCCGAAGGGCGCGCCCACGAGCAGTAGGCGCGACACACGGCTGGGACAGTCGAGCGCGAACGCAACGGACAAGAGCGCGCCCAGCGAGTTGGCGACCACATCGACGGACGGGAGCCCGAGCCCGTCCATGACGTCCCGCAGGAACGTCCGGCCGTGGTCGAGCAGGTCGACGTCGCGGTAGTCGAACGGATCGGCCAGCCCGTGACCGGGCCGGTCGACCGCGAGCACGCGGTGGCGCTCCGCGAGAGCCGCGAGGATCGGCACTACCTCGAATGCGCCGCCCAGCCCACCGTGGACGTACAGAAGCGGCGTTCCGCTGCCAAGCTCGACCACCTGTGTCTCGCCCTGGGACCAGCGAATCCGGCGGACACGAGTCTCGGGCGCGAACCGGGCGAGCAGGGCAGCGTGCGCCTTCTCTAGCTCCCGATCCAGCTCCGTCTCCACGAGCAGGAGAATCGCTGCGTGCGAGGCGCGCAGCATCGGTGGGAATGCCTATCTGGCTACGGATTTCTGGGCCTGCTCGCGCAGCGCGTATGCGGCCGCCTCCGCCCGGTTCCGGAGGCCGAGCTTCGCCAGGATGCGCGCAACGTGGTGCTCGGCCGTTCGCCGGCTGATGTAGAGCCGCCCGGCGATTTCGGCGTTAGAGCATCCTTCGGCGAGGAGCGACAAGACCTCTGCCTCGCGCTTCGTCAGCAGTCCGTACCCCTTCGGGAACGTCCGCGCCGGGGCTCCGAGCTCTCGGAGCACGCCCGCCGCCGCATCGGCATCCCTGGTTGCGCCGAGACGCTCGAAGGCCTTGAGCGCGAGTCGCGCCTCCTCGACCGCTGCCGCAGGGGCGGGCGAAGCGAGCGCCCGGGCGAGCGCGACGCGGGCGTGGGCGGCTTCGAGGGCCAGACCGAGCCCGGAGAACAGCTCGAGGGCCGCTTGGAGGTCCGCCCGCGCTTGCTGGTCTCCCCGTGCCGCGCGGACCCTGCCCCCGGCGAGCTTGGCCACGGCGCGCGTCCGGTCGTCATTGCGGTCGACCGCGAGTACGGCCAGCTGGTCAAGCGCCTCTTCCGAGGCGGCGAGGTCGCCGCGTGCGAGCTGCACGTCGACGAGCAAGGCGAGCACGGCTGCGCAATCGGGATCGGATGACGGCGTGCTCTCGAGGCACAGGCGGGCGAGGTCCCCTGCCAGAGCGAGATCGCCGCGTGCCAACGCGATCCTCGCGAGCGACCGCTTGGCGCTCGCGTGCCAGTCGAACCCATCGAGCAGACGTTCGGCCTCCTCGAAGCGTCCCTGCCGAACCCGCAGGTCCGCGAGCCGAAGCAGCGCGAAGAGCTGGGACGCCCAGTAGCCGGTCTCGAAGGTCCGGATCGCGCCGAGCAGCTCGCGCTCCGCCTCTTCCCAGCGGCCAAGTGCGATCAGAATCCCGCCGTAGTGCGTCCGGCAGGTCGGCGGCACGAAGTCGCCCCACGCCTCGAAGCGAGTTGCGGCAGCGAGCCACTGCTCGGCGCGTCTCACGTCGGTCGCCCGTTCGCAGGCGCTCAGCAACCTGCAGTAGATCTCGCCGGCGGGGCCGACCCCCACGACCTGTCCCGAGGCGACCGCGGCCATCGCCTGGTCGAGCAGCGTCATTCCTTCGGTGACGCGTCCCGCGGCGACGTACGCCTCGCCGAGCAGCGCCATAGCGTCGAACTCGAGGTCCCGATCGCCGTATCGCTTGGCGATCGCGATCGCTGCCGACGCGAACCGCTCGCGCTCGGATGCATCGGAGGTCCACGGAGCGCGATCGAGCATCAGCCACCCGTGCGCAGCGCACTCTTCGACTCCCTCCAGCAGACTCTCCGCCCGCGCCATCCACCCGTTGGCGGCAGCCACGTTGCCGTGGACCGACACGTGCAGGAACGCGAGCCAGCGCGCCAGCTCCGCGGCCTCCGCACGCAGGCCCCGCCGCTCGTATTCCGCAAACGCCCGCTCCTTCAACTCGATCGCCCGCCGATGCTCGCCACCGAACTGCATCGCCTCGCCCAGGCCGTCGAGAACCTCTGCGGTCTCGCCGAACGCCGCCGCTTGCTCGAATACGGACCGAGCCCGCTCCCAGTCCGCGACGCCGAGAGCCTCGCGACCGAGGCGTAGGAGCTCGTCCGCCGTCGCCTCGCCCATCGCCGCCCATGTTCCCACGAGAGAGCGGGCGCGACCGCGGATCGCTAGGTCGTGAGGCGGAAGCGACCCCGCACCGTCATCGGCTCGCCGTCGAAGAATTCGCTGCCCAGCACCGCACGCACCCGGAACCGGACTGCGGGCCGGCGACCGCAGCGGACGCGTTGGAAGGTGATGCGACCGCTCGCCTGCTCCACGCCGGACGAGAGCTCGTTGGCCCCGTCGAGGGCGAACAGCTCGGCGCCCTTTGGCCGGTTCCAGACGAACGTGTTGGGAAACCGAACCACCGGGCGCCGCCGGACATCGGCCACCACGGCGCGGAGCGCCCAGAACGGTCCCGCCGCCGTGCCCGCGCGGATGTGGAGTGTCCGGGTCGCCACGCCGGGCTCCCAGGCTCGGCACGCCACGCGCACCGTGTGCGCGATCGGCACCGCTGAGCCGTCGGGTCGGGTGAAGGACAACCGGTTGTCGAGCCGCACGCCGGCGTCGGTGGACGGCGGGCACATGAAGAGCGATAGGAGGGCGATGCCGACGAGGCGCCGCATCACGCCTTGCTTACCCGCCGAGCGTCGTCCGGCAACGCACCAGGGATCCGGTCATCCGAATCGGCGCTATTGCCTTCAGCGGGACTGCGAGGTTCCGCCAGCAGGCAGGCGGCGCTTCCGCCGTTCGTCCGGAGCGACCGCGTTGGACAGCGTCGGCCGCGCCGCCCCGGCCGGATGGGTTAGGGCCAGGACCCCTAACCCATCCGTTCCTGCGGCTACGGGCCGGTGAGCAGCGGGACGAGCACCGGGCAGAGCGTCTCGTCGAAGAAGCCCGGGTGAGGGCCGCGGACGCTGGGCTCGAGCTCCTCGATGACAATTCCCCCGGGCGTGGCGTCGCCGAGCGTGTCGAAGATGATGCTCGAGCGGATGACGCCACGGTCACGCAGGAGCAGGGTTCCCCGGGAGTCGTAGAGCCGGAACGGCTGGCCCGCCTCGATGGCCGTGAACCGGAACAGGGTGCCCCCCAGAGGAACGGCCTTGACCTCGTTGAAGTTGGCGTTGCCGGTCACGGTGACGAAGCTGCCGTTCGCCGCGGTCCAGGTCTCGCTGTAGGCGAAATTGGTGTGCTCGAAGAAGGCCGTGGCCTGCTTCCCTTTGCCGGTCCGAAGAGCGGAATGCCCACTTGCAGTTCCGTCGATCTGGACCTCAATCCCGCAGATCTCCTCCTGGAACGAGTATGGGAAATCGACGAACCGCATCCGGTCCAAGATCGCTCCCTGCGTCGCCGGCACTACGACCAGGCCGGCGACGGCCGTGGTAAGCAGCAGGCCAAGCAGCCTGCGCACTCCCTTCATAGGGATCACCCTCTTCCTTCTGGGGGAACGCTATGGGCCACCCTCTCACCGGTCTGCGGACGGCGCAAGGCCGCGTCGTCGCGGCCATCTGCCGCTCAGCACCGTGAGCGCGCCTTCGTGTTCCCGAGCGGCACACACAGCGTTACTGCCCGTGGCGGCGTGGCCGGACGGAGTCGCCAACGGACGAGCTTGCCGTTGTGGGCGTGGGCGGCGACGAGGACGTCGAGCGTCTGCCCGGCACGCAGCCTGCGGGCGGCGCGGCCGAGCGCGCCGCGTATATCGAGGCTCGTGCCTCCAGGACTGGCGATGGTCCGCCGCCTGAACGGGCAGCGCCGGCCGCGGCAGCGGACCCGCACGATCGAGTCAGCCGGGAGCCTCGACACTCTCATCGTGCGGAGCCGTACGCTGCGCGAGCGCACGGCCCAGCGCGCCGACACGAGCGCGGGCATCGGCTTGCCGAGTTGGTGGAGTCCCCAGGGCGGGTTCGCGTTGACGATGCGACCGGGCTCGCAGGTGGCGACGAAGCTCGCGAAACGGGTGGACGGACTGCGCCCGCGGATCCTGTAGACGCCGGCCGGAACGCGGGGCCAGATCACGCCGCCGTCGACCGACGAGCGCCGCTGCGTCGCGTCCGGCACGACTTGGCTGTTGAAGTAGATCGGCGCCGGCAGCGGGGGCCTGGCGAACGCGGTCGCACCGGGGACGCCGTGCGCTCCATAGGCGATGAACTGGCGGAAGCTCAGGTCGCGCACGTTGCGCGTGTTGAAGGTGGACACGATCGCGCACTCGCGCGGCTCGCCGTCGGGATCGAGCGGCACGTCGAGCAGCGCCGCCAGAGCGCGGTAGACGCCCTCGGTCGGCGTCTGGAAGTTGACGCGCTGAAGGTCCTCGCCGTCGGTCAGGAACGTTTGCAGGAAGATCGTGTGGTAGCCCGACGCGGTGATGTAGGGCGTGACGGTCGCGCGATCGGGCACGGTGAGCTTGTAGCTGCCGTCGGGTCTGGTGGTCGCGCGCAGACGCGGACGCTCGGCGACCCGGATCGTCGCGCCGCCGATAACCACGCCAGCGCTGTTGAACTCGTAGGCCGTGCCCCGGATTTGGACGCTGCGCGCGTCCGCACTGGCCGCGATGGCCAGCACCGCGAGCGCGGTCGCCCCGAGCGCACGGCGGCTGCGATGAACGGCGTGGCGGCTACGACAACCCAAGCGGCCGCAAAGTACCACCGACAGGTGGGCAAGTGGGTGAGCGGGTGATGCGCTGGCCTGGACGGAGTGGCTTTCGGACTGGTAAGGACGCCGTCCTCACCGGATGGCTGGAGCAGGCATGATGGGTCGATGACGGTCGAACGCGGCGTCAGCGGCCGCCTGCCCTACGTTGCAGTGGGCAGCGGCGCTCCCATGTTGTTCATCGCCGGTCTCGCTCCGGTGGCCGGCGTGGAATGGGGCACCTCAGAGCGCATGATGAACCGCTCGACGCTCCTGCGGCCGTTCGCGAAGTGCCGCCGGGTCGTCTACACCAACCGCCGGAAAGGGCTGCCGCGCGGGATGACGATGGCCGAACTGGCCGAGGAGCACGCCGACGCGATCCGCGCGCTTGAAGCCGGGCCGGTCGATGTCGCCGGCATCTCGACCGGCGGCAGCATCGCCCAGCAACTCGCCGCCGACCACCCCGAGGTCGTCGATCGCCTTGTGCTGCTGAGCACCGCATGCCGGATGTCGCCACAGGCCCGAGCCCTTCAGCGGCGGGTAGCCGCCCGCGTTCGCCACGGCGCCCACCGCCAGGCGCTCGCGCTGATGATGACGGGCATCGTCCCGCCCCGGCGAGGGCAGCTCGTCGCCGCGGCCATGGCGCGGCTGGCGCCGTCACGCTTGCTCCCAGGCGGAGACGATCTGGCCGACATGGCCACGACGATCGAGGCGGAGGATGCGTTCGATCTGGCGGCCTGCCGGAGCCCGATCCGAGCACCGACGCTGATCCTGGTCGGCAGCGCGGACCACTGGTACAGCCGGGACCTCTTCGCCGAGACCGCGCGCCTGATCCCCGGCAGCCGGTTGCGGGTGTTCGAGGGTCGCGGTCACCTCACGGTCTACAGGCATCCCGAGTGGGCAGGCGAGGTCGAGCGCTTCCTCGCGGCGGAAGCCCTTGAACGCCCTGCGGCGCAAAGCGGCACACCGGGCTGATGATGCCGTCGCATGAAAGCGGCTGTTTCGTGTGAGAGAGTCGACCTGCGGATGCCCGGCCGAGGAATTCAGCACGTCGACCTCGCCGTCACTGACGTCGATCGCTCGCTCGCCTTCTACAAGGACCTCTTGGGCCCGCTGGGCTTGGAGGAAGAAGAGCGCTATCCGACTTACCGGGGCACCGAGGAAGTCGTCTATCTGAGCTTCGGTGACGAATGGCTCGGCGTTCGTCCCGCGGACGGTGGCACCCATCGCTACTACGGCGTCGGACTCGAACATTTGGCGTTCGAGGTCGACACCAGGGAGGAAGTGGACGCGGCGCATCAGCGCTGTGCGCGCCGCGGCGATCGGATCCACCATCCGCCGGAGGAGGACCGCGATATCCCGGGCTACTACGCCTTCTTCGTTTTCGATCCGGATGGGCTCCGCATCGAGGTCTTTTCTCCCGGGCCTCAATGGTCCGCGCGCATCCACGGGCCGTCCACCACGCATCTCCAGCAGCACCTCGGAGGAAGAACATCGCGATGAGGTGACCCCGAGGCACAGCCTTCGGGATGCCTCATCGATCCCCTCGTTCGGTTCGTGGGATGCGACGTCGCCGGAGCAGGGGCCTCGCAACGGCGACGAGCGCTGGACCGAGCGGCCCCTGCGCCGCCGCGCGGCCCGACATGAGAAGGCTGGTCTTCCCGATACCCGCCGGCCCCTCCACGACGACCGCGCGTCCCGTCCCGGCGGCCACGTCGTCGAACGCGGCGGCGATCACGCCCAGGACGCGCTCTCGCTCATGGAGCCGGCCGATCATGCCCGAACGCGATGCGGAGGGCACCGTGCGGTCAGCGATGAGATCGGTGCGGCGGTCCGGTCGTAACCGGACGACGACCAAACCAACTTGAAGGGACCTGCGAGCATGAAACTGACGACCGTCACGCACGTCTCTGTCGACGGGGTGATGCAGGGCCTCGGCGGGCAGGATGAGGACCGCAGCGGCGGATTCGAGCGCGGCGGATGGGCTCTGCCGCTCTTCGACGACGAGGCCGAGTCGTTCCTCAGCGACGTCTTCCAGCGTGCCGACGCCTTTCTGTTCGGCCGGCGGACCTACGAGATCTTTGCCGGCTCATGGGGAACCGGCTCCTGGGGAGAAAATCAGGGCGACAACCCGATCTCGGTGGCCTTGAACACGCGGCCCAAGTACGTGGCATCGACCACAATCACCGACCCGCAATGGGCGGACACGAGCGTCCTCTCCGGGGACATCGCGACCGCCGTCGGCGAGCTGAAAGCCAGGCCGGGAGGCGAGCTGCAGGTGCACGGCAGCGGCAAGCTGGTCCGGTGGTTGCTCGACAACCAGCTTGTCGACGAGATCATCCTGCTCAGCTATCCCGTGGTCGTCGGCCAGGGCACCCGGCTCTTCCCCGACACCGGTCGGGACACAGCACTTCAACTGGTCGACTCGCGGGCCACCCCCGGCGGGGTGACGATTCAGGTCTACCGGCCCTCCGGGCGCCCACAGTACGCGCCGGGCACATCCGACTGAAGCCGTTCCGCACTCGAGGAGAACGACATGGCCGCTACCTACACCTTCGACGTCTTTTCCAGCCTCGACGGCTATGGCGCCGCCAGCGCCAATTGGACCGGCTACTGGGGTAAGCAAGGCCCCGAGTTGCTCGACCACCGCCTTTCCTTGTATGGCGCGGAGCAGCGGATGGTCTTCGGGGCGAACACGTATCGGGCATTCGCGCGGATGCTCGCCTCGAGCACCGAGGAGTCCGAGGTGCGCGACCCATGGGTTACGCGGATGAGAAGCCTGCCGGCAACGGTGGTGTCGACGACGCTGGAAGACCCCCTCGACTGGCCGAACGCGACCCTCGTGAGCGGTGATGCCGTCGACATCGTCGCCCAGCTCAAGGAGGAGTCCGAGGTGCCGTTGCGCTCGCACGGCAGCCTGTCGGTCAACCGGGCGCTGATGGCTGCCGGCCTAGTCGACTGGCTGCAGGTGACGCTCTTCCCTGTTATCACCGGTCAGACTGGGCTGGACCCGATCTTTCAGGGTGCAGCCGACTTCGACTTGGAGCTGGTCGAGAACCGGACGCTCGACGGTCACATCCAAGAGCTCATCTACCGACCCACCCTCCATTGACCTGCAGGCGAACGGAACTGCGGAAGCCGCTCAGTCCGCCGGGCCGGGCATCGCGCCCTCGGCGAGCTTGATCCGGGTCCAGATGTTCATGTTTACGACGACGGCGACGATCTCGAGCATCTCCTCCGGACTGAAATGCTCGGCGAGCGCGTCGTGGAAGCGCTGAAACGCCTTGTCCCGATCGGTGTCGGCGACGCGAGTGAGCGCCTCGGTGTAGCGGAGCGCCGCCTGCTCGGCCTCGGAGTGAAGCTCGGTCTCCCACCACGCACTCAGGGTGTCGATCTTGGCCCGCGGGATGCCCGCCTCGCGCGCGGCCTCGTAGTGCAGGTTGAGGCAATAGGTGCAGTTGTTGAGCTGCGACACGCGCAGGCGCAGGAGCTCGGCGAGGCGGCGGTCGATCCGCAGGTCCGCCTTGTATCCGAAAGCATCCGCGCCCATCCGGGCTATGCCGATCAGCGCCTGGTTCCCGCTCGCGTCGAGCCGGCGGTTCGCGACCTGAACATCGTCAGTCATCTCGGTTCCTTTCAGCGCGCCGTTCGGGTTGCGGGTCTTCGTCAGCGGACGCGGGCCCGCTCGCAGCCGGCCAGGCGGTCCCGCCTGTCGGCTATGACGACGTCTTGGCCGTTCCCGCAGGTGACGTGGTCGCGCGCCCCGTCGCGCACGAGCAGCACGTCGTCGCCGGAGCCGCTCCGGAGCAAGTCGCGAGCGCGGCCAGCATGAAGCAAGTCACGCCCGGGGCCGCCATGAAGGCGGTCATGGCGGGCGCCGCCGAAAAGCCGGTCGTCGCCCCGGCCGCCGAAGATGTGGTCCTTGCCGCTCGCAGCCGCTGCAGCCGCGCGCGGCCCCGACCCGCCTGCCCGCGGCCGGCAGCGGTCGCCGAACAGGGCGTCGTCACCATCAAGCCCACGGAGGACGTCCGAGCCGCCCCGACCGCACATGACGTTGGCGAGGGCGTTGCCGACCTGCAAGTCCACGCACTTAGGCGTGTACCCCCAGTTCTTTGCGTCGGGGGACGTATCGGGACCGTCGAAGTACACATCCGTCAGGTTCCAGATGGTGTTGCCTAGTGCGACCTTGAAATCTCCGGTGTAGCGGAGGATCGGCGAGGTCGCGACAAACCAGCACCTCTTGTGGTTCGGGATCTTAAGTTCCACCTCTTGCGAGAAGCGGTGCTCCGTCCCCCACTCGCGCGTGTACTTGGTCTCGATCTCCGCCTTCACCACCTCAAACAGGTCCGCACCCACCGTCAGGCCGATTTCGAGGCTGTTGCTAATCGTCACGGTGTCCTCGAGCGTGATCCTCGTGGTCTCGTCATAGTCAAAGGGGTTATCGACATGGCCTGCTAGCTGATGTGACGCCGACTCCAGATGTTCCTGCTTGTTGGCGGTGAAGCTACAAGCCGCGGCGCTGTTTTTGACACACAAGGTGTTAAGCGCCTCTGCCTGCTGCTGTTTCTGGGACGCCGGCAGGTTGTTGACGGTCCCGGGTGGTTCGACAAGGACAATCGAGTCTGAGCGATCACCGCCGGCGATGCAAAGCGCGGCGGCAGGAGGATTTACTCTGCAGTCCGTGCGCTTATCATCAGGAGGAATCCCTCCCGCATAGACAACCATTGTCGCGGAGAGAGATCCACCGGTAGGCTTCCCGCGGTCGAGAATTGAATAGTCCGCGCGTGCGCCATTCGGTCTGAAGGCGAAGTACGTCAACTCAAAACCGGCCGAACTCCCCGGCTCAATTACCGCCCCGTCTGGCGGGCGCCCCTCGACTGCGAACGTATCGGAGAGGCAATTGCAAAGCCCAGGGGTGTCGTCTCTAGTTGCTTGCGTCACGTCCTTGAGCTTCAGCTCATAAGAACTGTAGTTCTGAACGGTGAAGTGCCTGGAATAGGCGCTCGCGCTGTCCGGAATTACGAGGCCCGAGGTCAGCGCAAGACCAAGCACGCACCAGAGCCATGCGGCACCGAGGCCTGACGCGCGCGGGCGCAAGCAAGTCAAGACATGCGCAGGAAGTCCGCCCAACCACAC
>Ga0081538_10003741_pt1 | contig 14245 bp, 27 predicted proteins | sample TabmetS5T2R1_FD_71022 | JGI IMG/M metagenome (GOLD analysis project Ga0081538, IMG submission 71022) | Tabebuia heterophylla rhizosphere microbial communities from the University of Puerto Rico - S5T2R1 | ecosystem: Host-associated > Plants > Roots > Rhizosphere ... | reverse complement strand
CGGCACCTGCTGCGCGACCGCGGCGCCCGCGACGCATGCCGCGAGGGCGCCTATCGCGAGCACGGCGCTCGTCACGCGGCGCCAGCTCGCGCGGATTCGATAGCGCTGGCCCGGCGCTGCTTGCCGGCGCCGCGCCGTGTCCCCCCTCAGCCGAACGCGACCACGCTCAAGCGGCAGCCGGCTCGGGCTCTTCCACCACATGTTGGGGCGGTCCGGAATCCTGCCCTTTGGCCGCGACATCGCGGTCCACGAACTCGATGATCGCCATCGGCGCATTGTCGCCGCTGCGAAAACCGGCCTTGAGCACGCGCAGATAGCCGCCGGCGCGGTCCTCGTAGCGCGGCGCCAGCGTGTCGATCAGCTTGGCCGCCGTCCTGGCGTCGCGGGTCTTGGCGATCAACAGACGCCGGGCGTGCAGATCGCCCCGCTTGCCCAGGGTGACGAGCTTCTCGACCAGCGGCCGCAGCTCCTTCGCTTTCGGCAGCGTGGTCTTGATCTGCTCATGCTTGACCAGCGCCACGGCCATGTTGGCGAACATCGCCTTGCGGTGGCTCGAGGTCCGGCTCAGCTTGCGGCCGCTAAGGCGGTGGCGCATCGGCGTTCTCCCAGAATGCTCTCAGGCGTCGGCCCGCTAGTAGGGCTCCTCGATCCGGCGCGCCAGCTCCTCGATGTTCTCGGGCGGCCAGCCGGGCACCTCGAGGCCCAGCCCGAGGCCCATCTGGGTCAGCACTTCCTTGATCTCGTTCAACGACTTGCGGCCGAAGTTCGGGGTCCGCAGCATCTCGGCCTCGGTCTTCTGCACCAGATCGCCGATGTAGACGATGTTGTCGTTCTTGAGGCAGTTGGCCGACCGTACCGACAGCTCGAGCTCGTCGACCTTGCGCAGAAGGTGCGGGTTGAACGGCAGCTCGGGCTTGGCCTCGGCCGACGATGCGGCGCGCGGCTCCTCGAAATTGATGAACAGCTGCAGCTGATCCTGCAGGATGCGCGCGGCGAGCGCCACCGCATCCTCGGGCGATACCGACCCGTCGGTCTCGACCTGCATGGTCAGCTTGTCGTAGTCGGTGACCTGACCGACGCGCGCGTGATCGACGCGGTAGGCGACCTTGCGCACCGGACTGTAGATCGCATCGACGGCGATCAGGCCGATCGGCGCATCCTCGGATTTGTTGTACGCCGCCGGGACATAGCCGCGCCCGACCCGCGCGGTCATCTCCATGTTGAGCTCGGCGCCCTCGTCGAGATGGCAGATGACGTGGTCGGGATCCATGATCTCGATGTCGTGGCCGCACTCGATCATGCCGGCCGTGATCACCGCCGGGCCGCGCGCCTTGAGATACATGCGCTTGGTCGATTCGCTGTGCAGGCGAATGCCCAGCGATTTCAGGTTGAGCACCAGATCGGTGACGTCCTCGCGCACACCGGGAATGGTCGAGAACTCGTGCAGCACGCCGTCGATCTGGACGGCCGTGATCGCCGAGCCCTGCAACGACGACAGGAGGACGCGGCGCAGCGCGTTGCCGAGCGTGACGCCAAAGCCCCGCTCCAGCGGCTCCGCGATCACGGTCGCCTCGCGATCGCCGCGCTGCCCGGGCAGCACCTCCAGCTTGGGGGGCTTGATCAGCTGTTGCCAGTTCTTCTGAATCACGGGCTTACCTCGAAACTTGCCTCTAGGGCGGAACGCGTGGTGCCCCGGTTCTCAAGGGCCGGCGTGCCAACAGGCAGCCTCCCTTGCAGGGCGTCTGCAAAGACGAGCGGCTAGACCCGTCGCCGCTTGCGCGGCCGACAGCCATTGTGCGGGATCGGTGTCACGTCACGGATCGATGTGATCGTGAAGCCGACCCCTTGCAAGGCCCGGAGCGCCGATTCCCGCCCCGAGCCCGGGCCGCGCACCTCGACCTCGAGGGTCCGCATGCCGTGCTCCATCGCCTTGCGCCCCGCCTGCTCGGCGGCGACCTGCGCGGCGAACGGCGTCGACTTGCGCGAGCCCTTGAACCCCTGGCTTCCCGCCGACGACCAGGCGATCGCATTGCCCTGCGCGTCGGTGATGGTGATCATCGTGTTGTTGAACGATGCGCTCACATGGGCGACGCCGGACGAGATGTTCTTGCGCTCGCGACGCCGCAGACGAGGACCTGCTTCCTTGGCCATGGGCTACTTCTTGACCTTCTTCTTACCCGCGATCGGCCGCGACGGCCCCTTGCGGGTGCGCGCGTTGGTATGGGTCCGCTGGCCATGCACCGGCAGGCCTTTGCGGTGACGCAGACCGCGGTAGCAGCCCAGATCCATCAGACGCTTGATGTTCATGGCGACGTCGCGCCGCAGGTCGCCTTCGACTCGGTAGTTCCGGTCGATGACCTCGCGCACGCGCGCGACATCCGCCTCCGACAGCTCGCTCACCCGCTGACCGAACGGGATCTGCACCGCATCGAGGATCTTCTGGGACGATGTCCTGCCGATCCCATAGATGTAGGTAAGCGCAATACCCACCGGCTTGCCGCTGGGGATGTTCACTCCGGCGATCCGGGCCACTTACTTCTCTCCCTTTGCTCGCGCCCGCGCGGCTGGCCGGCCGGCCTCGACAGACCTGATATAGGTAGCGAACCCCTGGCGCGAAAGCCGCGCGATTATAGGCAGCTCGAACCGGGTGTCAACGCGCCGCCGCTTCGATCTGCCTGACGATCTGCTCGCTCACGTGCTCGATGTCCGCCATGCCGTCGACCGTGACCAGCAGCCCCTTTGCCCGATAGTACGGCAGCAGCGGCGCCGTCTGCTCGTGATACGCCTTCAGGCGCGCCCGCACCGTCTCCGGCTTGTCGTCGGCGCGGCGGACAAACTCCGTGCTGCCGCAGGCATCGCACTTGCCCGGCACCTTGGTCGGCTTGCTGCTGTCGTGATACAGGGCCCCGCACTTCGCGCACGCATAGCGCCCGGCGATCCGCTCCACCAGCGCATCGTCGTCGACCGCGAACTCGATCACCGCATCCAGCTTCAGGCTGCGCTCCGCCAGCAGATCGTCGAGCGCCTTTGCCTGCGCCGTGGTGCGTGGAAAGCCGTCCAGGATGAAGCCCCTGGCGCAGTCCGGCCGGGCGATGCGATCGGCCACCAGACGGTTGATCAGCCCGTCCGGCACCAGCTGACCTCGCGCCATGATGCCTTCGGCCTCTTTGCCGAGTTCACTCCCCGCGGCGACCGCCTCGCGCAGCATGTCGCCGGTCGACAGATGCGCCACGCCATAGCGCGTCTTGAGCCGCGCCGCCTGGGTCCCCTTGCCGGCCCCCGGCGGACCCAGGAGGACCAGGTTCACGACCGCCTCGCCCCACGCAGCCGCGACTTGCGGATCAGGCCCTCGTACTGATGGGCGATCAGGTGCGACTGGATCTGCGCCGTGGTGTCCATGGTCACCGAGACCACGATCAGGAGGCTCGTGCCACCGAAGTAGAACGGCACGCTGTAGTTCGAGATCAGGATCTCGGGCAGGACGCAGACCGCCGACAGATAGAGCGCGCCGACCGCGGTCAGCCTGGTCAGGACGTAGTCGAAATACTCCGCCGTACGCTGCCCCGGCCGGATGCCGGGAATGAAGCCGCCGTGCTTGCGCAGATTGTCGGCCGTGTCCTGCGGATTGAACACGATCGCGGTATAGAAGAACGCGAAGAACACGATCAGGCCGACATAAAGCAGAAGGAACAGCGGCTGGCCGCGACCGAGCCAGGCCGAGACGATCCCCAGCCACTCCGAGCCTCCGGCGCCGCCGAAGCTCGCCATGGTCGCCGGCATCAGCAGCAGCGAGCTTGCGAAAATCGGCGGAATCACGCCCGAAACGTTGAGCTTGAGCGGCAGATGCGAGCTCTCGCCGCCGAACATGCGGTTGCCCTGCTGGCGTTTGGGGTACTGCACCAGAATGCGGCGCTGGGCGCGCTCGACGAACACGATGAAGGTGATCACGGCAACCGCCATGACCAGCATGAAGACGATCAGGATGGTCGACAGCGCGCCGGTCCGGCCGAGCTCCAGGGTGCTGGCGAGCGCGCTCGGCAGCTGGGCGATGATGCCGGTGAAGATGATCAAGGAAATGCCATTGCCGACGCCGCGCGCCGTGATCTGCTCGCCGAGCCACATCAGGAACAGCGTGCCGCCGACGATCGTGATCACCGTAGTCAGACGGAAATACCAGCCGGGATCGAGCACGGCGCTGCCGGACGGGCCGGTCATCGCCTCGAGGCCGACCGACAGGCCGTAGCCCTGGAACGCCGCCAGCAGCACGGTCAGGTAGCGGGTGTACTGGTTGATCTTCTTGCGGCCGACCTCGCCCTCCTTCTTGAGCTGCTCGATGGTCGGCGACACCGCAGTCATCAACTGCATGATGATCGACGCGGAGATGTAGGGCAGGATCCCGAGCGCGAAGATCGACATGCGCTCCAGCGCGCCGCCGGAGAACATGTTGAACATGCCCATGATGCCGCCGGCGTTCTGCTCGAAGATCTGCCCCATCACCACCGGATCGATGCCCGGCAGCGGAATATAGGTGCCGAAGCGATAGACGATCAGGCAGCCGAGCGCGAACCAGAGCCGCTTCTTGAGCTCCGTCGCCTTGCTGAACGCGGAGAAATTGACATTGGCAGCGAGCTGCTCGGCCATCGAGGCCATGGCAGAATCTCCGTGCTACGCGTCGGCGTCGGGCTCGGCTGCGGCCGCCGCGGCGCCGCTCTTGCGACCTTTCTTGGCCCGCTTGGCCGTGCGCTTCGCCTTGGCGGCGGCCGCCTCGGCGCGGGCCTCGGCGTCGCGCGGCTGCTCCAGGGTGAGCTTGCCGCCCGCCTTCTCGACGGCTGCGATCGCCGCCTTGGATGCGCTGTGGATCTCGATCGTCAGGGCGGCGCTCAGCTCGCCGCGGGCGAGCAGGCGCACGCCGTCCAGCTGCTTGTTGACCAGCCCGGCCGCGCGCAGCATGGCGAGATCGACGGTCTTCTTCGGGTCGATCCGGCCGGCGTCGACCGCCGCCTGCAGGCGGTCCAGGTTGACCGGCGCGAACGTCGTGCGGAACGGGTTCTTGAAGCCGCGCTTGGGCAGACGCCGATAGATCGGCATCTGGCCGCCCTCGAAGGTCCGGGTGGCGCTGCCCGAGCGGGCGCGCTGCCCTTTGTGGCCACGGCCCGCCGTCTTGCCGGTGCCCGACCCAATGCCACGGCCGAGCCGCTTGCGCGCATGCCGGGCGCCGGCGACCGGCGCGAGTTCGTTGAGCTTCATCCTGTCCCTCGTCTAGCCGCGGTCGGGCTCGTCGACCGGCTCGACCCGCACCAGGTGCTTGACCTGGTTGATCCGGCCGCGCACCGACGGGATGTCCGGCCAGACCTTGGAGCGCGAGATCTTGTTCAGGCCGAGCCCGATCAGGTTGGCGCGCTGCCTGGGATGGCGGCCGATCGGGCTCGCGATCTGGGTCACGCGCAGCTTTGCCGTTCTGTCCGCCATCACGCCGGCTCCGCCCGGCTCTCGCCGCCACCCTCGCGGCGACCGACGATGTCGCCGACCTTCTTGCCGCGCTTGGCCGCGACCGCCCGCGGCGACATCATGCCGGAGAGTGCCTTGAAGGTCGCCTTGATCATGTTGTGCGGGTTCGCCGTGCCGAGCGACTTGGCGACCACGTCGGAAACGCCGAGCGCCTCGAACACCGCCCGCATCGGGCCGCCGGCGATGATCCCGGTGCCCGGCGGCGCGGCTCGCAACACCACGCGACCGGCGCCGAACTGACCCTGAACGTCGTGATGCAGGGTGCGCCCCTGGCGCAGCGGCACGCGGATCATGCTCCGCTTGGCCTGCTCGGTCGCCTTGCGGACCGCCTCGGGCACCTCGCGCGCCTTGCCGCCGCCGTAGCCGACGCGGCCTTTGCCGTCGCCGACCACCACGAGCGCCGAGAAGCCGAAGCGCCGGCCGCCCTTCACCACCTTGGCGACGCGGTTGATGTTGACCAGGCGGTCGACCAGATCGCCGTCCTGCCGTTCCTCGCTGGCGTAGCGTGCCATCACTCGTCCTTCATCAGATCGACGTCCCGCCCGCGGCTAGAGCACGAGCCCGCCGGCGCGCGCGCCCTCGGCCACCGCCTTGACGCGGCCATGGTAGAGATAGGCGCCGCGATCGAACACCACGGCCTGCACGCCGGCCGCCTTGGCCCGCTCGGCGATCAGCTTGCCGACCTGCTCGGCCGCTGCCTGATCCGCACCGGTCTTGAGCTTGCCGCGCAGGTCCTTGTCGAGCGTCGATGCCGCGGCCAGGGTCCGCCCGTTCTCGTCGTCGATCACCTGGGCATAGATATGCTTACTGGATCGGAACACGGAAAGGCGTGGCCGGCCGTGATTACGCTTGCTCAACGCGGCTCGGGTACGCTGACGGCGCCGCTGGAAACGCTCCGCTGCCTTGACCATGGGCCCTACTTCTTCTTGCCTTCCTTGCGCAGGATGACCTCGTCGTCATAGCGAATGCCTTTGCCCTTGTAGGGCTCAGGCTTGCGGAACGACCGGATCTCGGCCGCGATCTGGCCGACCCGCTGCCGATCCGCGCCGCTGATCGAGATCGCGGTCGGAGTCTCGCACCTGACGTCGATGTCCTTCGGAATGGCGTACTTGATGTCGTGGCTGTAGCCGAGCTGCAGGTTCAGGATCTTGCCATCCAGGGCAGCGCGATAGCCGACCCCGCTGATCACCAGACGGCGCGTGAAGCCTTTGGTCACACCGTCGACCATGTTTGCGACCAGCGTCCGCGACAGGCCCCACATCGCCCGCGCGCGCTTGTCGTTGCTGCGCGGCCGCACGGCGATCGCGCCTTTCTCCTGAGCTACTTCGATCTCGGCGGGCAGAGTGCGCGAAAGCTCACCGAGCTTGCCAGAGACACTGAGATGCTGGCCCTGCAGCGTCACCTTGACGCCGTCGGGCACGCTGACCGGATGCTTGCCAATGCGCGACATCAGAACACCGTACAGAGGATTTCGCCGCCGACATGTGCATCACGGGCCTCGGAGTCCGACAGCACGCCGCGCGGCGTCGATAGGATCGCGATGCCGAGCCCGTTGTAGACCCTCGGCAGGTCCTTGGCGCCCGAATACACCCTTCGGCCCGGCTTGGACACCCGCTTGAGCTCGCGGATCACCGGCGCGCCATTGTGGTACTTGAGCTCAATCGACAGCTCCTTGTGGCCATCCGTCTCGCGCTCGTAGCCCCGGATGTAGCCTTCCCGCCGCAGAACCTCGAGCACGTTGATCCGCAGCTTGGAGGCGGGGCTCTTGATCGCGCTCTTGTGCGCCGCCTGTCCGTTGCGAATTCGGGTCAGCATATCCCCCAGGGGATCGGTCAGCGCCATTCTCGCTCCTCCATCATCGTCGGCGAGCCTCGTCGTGCCCTACCAGCTCGCCTTGACCAAGCCCGGGATCTGCCCGGTCGAGCCCAGGTCGCGCAGCGCGATGCGCGACAGGCCGAACTTGCGGTGATAGCCGCGCGGCCGGCCGGTCAGGGCGCAGCGGTTGCGCACCCGTGACTTGGCGCTGTTGCGCGGCAGCTTGGCCAGCGCGAGGGTCGCCTCGAAGCGCTCCTCCGGCTCGCGCGACCGATCCTGGACGATCGCGCGCAGTTCGGCACGCTTGGCCGCATAGCGCGCCACCATGCGCCGCCGGTTGCGGTCCTTCTCCACGGCACTCTTCTTGGCCATGCCCCCGCGCTCCTCAGCTGGCAAACGGCATGCGGAACTGCTCGAGCAGCGCCCGCGCCTCGTCGTCGGTGCGCGCGGTGGTGCAGATCACCACATCGAGCCCGCGCATTTCGTCGACGTTGTCGTAGTTGATCTCGGGAAAGATGATCTGCTCGCGCAGCCCCATCGCAAAGTTGCCGCGACCATCGAAGCTCTTGGCCGACACGCCGCGAAAGTCGCGCACGCGCGGCAGCGCGATGTTGATCAGGCGATCGACGAACTCGTACATCCGTTGCTTGCGCAGGGTGACCTTGCAGCCGATCGCCATGCCTGCGCGCAGCTTGAAATTGGCGACCGACTTGCGCGCCTTGCAGATTGCCGGCTTCTGGCCGCTGATCAGCGCGAGCTCCGCCATCGCGGACTGCAGCTTCTTGCTGTCCTGGGTCGCCTCGCCGACCCCCATGTTGAGCACGACCTTGTCGAGCTTGGGAATCTGCATGGGGTTCTGGTAGCCGAAGCGCTTCTGCAGCTCGCCGCGGACCACGTCGCGATAGTACTCCTGCAATCGGGCCATCAGCTCGCTCCCTACCGGTCGATCATTTCGCCGGAGCGCTTGGCGAAGCGCACCTTGCGGCCATCGTCGAGGAATTTGTAGCCGATCCGGGTCGGGCGGTTGGTGGCGGGGTCGACGTGCGCCACGTTCGAGATGTGGATCGGCGCCTCCTTGTCGATGATCCCGCCGGGATGCCCGGCCGATGGCCGGGTGTGGCGCTTGATCATGTTGACGCCCTGGACGATCAGCCGGTCCTCCTTGCGCACGACGCGCAGCACCTCGCCCTGCTTGCCGCGATCACGGCCGCTGACCACGACGACGCGATCGCCCTTCTTGATCTTGAGCTTCTTCGTCACCGACCTGTCCTCAGTCACAGAACCTCAGGCGCCAGCGAGATGATCTTCATGAAGCGCCTGGCGCGCAGCTCTCGGGTCACCGGGCCGAAGATCCGCGTCCCGATCGGCTCGCCCTGGTTGTTGATCAGCACCGCAGCGTTGCGATCGAAGCGGATCGCGCTGCCGTCCTGGCGATGGATCTCCTTGGCGGTGCGCACGATCACGGCGCGATGCACGTCGCCCTTCTTGACCTTGCCGCGCGGAATCGCCTCCTTGACCGACACCACGATCACGTCGCCGATCGACGCCCAGCGCCGGCGCGCGCCGCCGAGCACGCGGATGCACTGCACCCGCCGCGCGCCCGAGTTGTCGGCCACCTCGAGGTTCGATTCCGCCTGAATCATGATCCCGGTCCCCGCTTCGCCCGCTGCTCGACCTTAGTCCGGCGCATCCCCGAGCACCTCCCAGCACTTGCGCTTGGAGATCGGTCGGCACTCACGGATGCGAACGATGTCGCCGATCTTGCAGCGGTTCTGCTCGTCGTGCGCCGCATACTTCTTCGATCGGGTGATGTACTTCTTGTAGTTCGGCTCCTGCACGCGCCGGTCGACGCGCACGATGATCGTCTTGTCAGCTTTGTCGCTGACCACGGTACCCTGCAGAACGCGCCTTGGCATCGCCGCTCCCTCAGCTTGTCGGCTGGCTCTGGGCGCGCGCATGGCCGAGGATGGTCTTGATCCTCGCGATGTCGCGCCGCACCTCGCGGACCCGGGCGGTGTTCTCGAGCTGCCCGGTCGCCCGTTGAAAGCGAAGGTTGAACTGCTCCTTCTTCAGCTGCAGGAGCTGCTCCGCCAGCTGATCCCGGGTCTTGCCCCTCAGCTCCACCGCCTTCATCGCCCGCCCTCCTCGCCGACCCGCGCGACGAACCGGGTGTGCAGCGGCAGCTTGGCGGCGCCGCGCCGGATCGCCTCCGCAGCGAGCGGGCCCGGCACGCCGTCGATCTCGAACATGATCCGGCCGGCTTTGACGGGGGCGACCCAGTACTCGACCGAGCCCTTGCCTTTGCCCATGCGCACCTCGGCCGGCTTCTTGCTCACCGGGATGTCGGGAAAGATGCGGATCCAGACCCGGCCGGCGCGCTTGAGATAGCGGGTGATGGCGCGGCGCGCGGCCTCAATCTGGCGCGCGGTGACCCTGGCATTGCTGGTCGCCTTCATGCCGTAGGCGCCGAAGTTCAGCTCGGCGCCGGCCTTGGTCAGGCCGTCGTTGCGACCCTTCTGGCGCTTGCGATACTTGGTGCGTTTCGGCTGCAACATGGCGAGCGCTCCTCAGCTGCGCACCGACGACGTGTCGCTGAGCCTGCGATCGTGCGCCATCGGGTCGTGCTCCATGATCTCGCCCTTGAACACCCAGACCTTGACGCCGTTGGTGCCGTAAGGCGTGAACGCGGTCGCGCGACCGAAGTCGACGTCGGCGCGCAGCGTGTGCAGCGGCACGCGGCCCTCGCGATACCACTCGCCGCGCGCGATCTCCGAGCCGCCCAGACGTCCCGAGCAGTTGACCCGGATGCCCTGGGCACCGAGCCGCATCGCCGACTGCACCGCCCGCTTCATCGCGCGGCGGAAGGTCACGCGCCGCTCGAGCTGCTGCGCGATGTTCTCGGCGACCAGACGGGCGTCGATCTCGGGCTTGCGGATCTCGACGATGTTCAGATGGACGTCGCCGGTGGTCATCTTGGCGAGATCCTTGCGCAGCGCCTCAATCTCCTGGCCCTTCTTGCCGATCACCACGCCCGGGCGCGCAGTGTGGATGCTGATCCGCGCCTTCTTGGCCGGCCGCTCGATCACGACCTTGCTGACCCCGGCCTGCTTCAGCCGCTTGTGCAGATACTCGCGGATCTTCAGATCCTCGATCAGCAGGTCGCGATACTGACCGTCCGCGAACCAGCGCGAATCCCAGGTCCGGTTGATGCCGAGCCGGAGCCCGACCGGGTTGACCTTCTGGCCCATCAGGCGGCCTCCTCCTGCTCCTCGACCACGATCCGCAGGCGCGCGAACGGCTTGTGGATGCGGCCGGCCCGGCCGCGGGCGCGCGGGCGAATCCGCTTCATCACCAGTGACTTGCCGACGCTCGCCTCGGCGACCACCAAGCGATCGACGTCGAGATCGTGATTGTTCTCGGCGTTCGCAATCGCGGACAGCAGCACCTTCCTTACGTCCTGGGCGATCTGGCGCCGGTTGAACTTCAGCTGGTTCAGGGCCTGCTCGGCCTTCATGCCGCGGATCATCTGCGCCACCAGGTTGAGCTTGCGCGGGCTGGTCCGCATCACCTTGGCCATGGCCATGGCCTGGGTGTCCTGCAGCACTCGCTCGCGGCTTGGCTTACCCATCATGCACCTCCGATCTCACCGCCGGCGGGCCTTCTTGTCGGCGCCGTGGCCGTAGTAGGTCCGCGTCGGCGAGAACTCGCCCAACTTGTGGCCGACCATGTTCTCGGTCACGTACACGGGCAGGAACTTGTGGCCGTTGTAGACGGCGAAGGTCAGGCCGACGAACTCCGGCACGATGGTCGAGCGGCGCGACCAGGTCTTGATGATCTCGTTGCGGGTCGACTGCCTCGCCTTCTCCGCCTTGTTCAAAAGGTGGCTGTCGACGAACGGACCCTTCCACACCGAGCGCGGCACGGCTCAGCCCCCCCTCTTCTTGGCCTTGTGACGCGAGCGCACGATCTGCGAATCGGTTCGCTTGTTGCGTCGGGTGCGCGCGCCCTTGGTCGGCTTGCCCCAGGGTGTGACCGGATGGCGACCGCCCGAGGTCCGGCCCTCGCCGCCGCCGTGCGGATGGTCGACCGGGTTCATGGCGACGCCGCGCACCGTCGGCCGCCAGCCCAGCCAGCGTTTGCGCCCGGCCTTGCCGTAGTTGATGTTCTGGTGATCCGGGTTGGAGACCGCGCCGATCGACGCCATGCATGCGGCGCGCACCCGCCGGATCTCACCGGAGCCGAGACGGATCTGCGCGTCGTCGCCGTCGCGGCCGACCAGCTGGGCGTAGGTGCCCGCCGCGCGCGCGAGCTGACCGCCGCCGCCAGGCTTCAGCTCGATGTTGTGCACGATCGTGCCGATCGGGATGTTTTTCAGCGGACCCGCATTGCCCGGCTTCACGTCGATCCGATCGTCGGCGATCACGCGATCGCCAACGTTCAGGCGCTGCGGCGCCAGGATGTAGGCCTGCTCGCCGTCGTCGTAGCGCAAGAGCGCGATGAAGGCGGAGCGGTTCGGATCGTACTCCAGCCGCTCGACCACGGCGCCCACGCCAAGCTTCCTGCGCTTGAAGTCCACCAGGCGATAGCGCCGCTTGTGGCCGCCGCCGTGATGCCGGACCGTGATCCGGCCCAGATTGTTGCGCCCGCCGGTCTTGATGAGCCCCTCGGTCAGCGCCTTGACCGGCTTGCCCTTCCACAAGCCGGCGCGGTCGACCTGGACCAGCTGGCGCAGCGAGGGCGTCACGGGCTTGAAGGTCTTGAGTGCCATGCTCCCGGTCCCCGCCTCAGATGCCCGTGGTGACGTCGATGCTGTGGCCTTCCTCGAGCGTCACGATCGCCTTCTTGACGTCGCTGCGCTTGCCGAGACGGCCGCGGAACCGCTTCACCTTGCCCCTCTGGTTCAAGGTGTTCACCGCCTTGACCTTGACCCCGAACAGACCCTCGACCGCCTCCTTGACCTGGGGCTTGGTGGCGTCCTGGCGCACCTTGAAGGTCACCTGGTTGTGCTCGGCGGCCTGGGTCGACTTCTCGGTGATCACCGGTCCCAGGATCAGGTCGTACATCTGCTCGCGGTTCATGCCAGGCGCTCCTCCAGCTGGCGCACGGCCGAGGCGGTGAGAACCAGCAGGTCGCGCCGCAGGATGTCGTAGACATTGGCGCCGGCCGAAGGCAGCAGCTGCAGCCCGACCAGATTGCGCGAGGCCAGCGCGAAGTTGCGATCGATCTCGTCGCCGTCGATCAGCAGAGCCGACGACCAGCCGAGCTTGGCGAGCGCCGCCGCCAGCTGCTTGGTCTTGGGCTCCTCGAGAGTGGCCCGATCGAGCACGACGAGCTTGCCGTCGGCGAGCTTGCTGGAGAGCGCGATCTTCAAGCCGAGCCGCCGCACCTTCTTGGGCAAGCTATGGGCGTGATCGCGCGGCTTGGGGCCGAAGGGCTTGGCGCCGCCGCGAAACTGGGTCGCGGTCGCCGCACCATGCCGTGCCCGGCCGGTGCCCTTCTGCTTGTACATCTTGCGGGTCGTGGCGCTGATCTCGCCGCGGGTCTTGGTCTTATGGGTGCCGCGGCGTCGCTTGGCGAGCTGCCAGCGCACCACCTGATGCAGGATGTCGGGACGCAGCGGCTGCCCGAACACCGCCGGGCTCAGCTCGATCGTGCCGGCCTTGCGCTGGTCGAGGGTGGTGATCGCAACCTCCATCGGACTACTCCTGCGCGGCCGGGGCCGACTCGTCGCCGGACTTACGGCCGGACTCCGTGGCCGCATCGGCAGCCGCCGGCGCGCCGCCCGCGAGACCCGCGGGATAAGGCGCCTCACCCGGCAGGGCGCGCTTGACCGCGTCGGTGATCCGGACATAGCCGCCCCTGGCGCCGGGCACCGCACCTTTCACCAGGATCAGGCCACGCTCGCGGTCGATGCCGACGACCTCGAGGTTCTGCACCGTCACCCGCCGCGCGCCCATGTGCCCGGCCATCTTCTTGCCCTTGAACACTTTGCCCGGGTCCTGGCGCTGACCGGTCGAGCCATGCGAGCGGTGCGAGACCGACACGCCATGGGTCGCGCGCAGACCATGGAAGCCCCAGCGCTTCATGGCGCCCGCGAAGCCCTTGCCGATGCTGACCCCGCAGACGTCGACGAACTGGCCGAGCACGAAGTGATCGACCGACAAAGCGGCGCCGGGCTCGAGCAGAGCGTCCTCACGCACGCGAAACTCGGCGAGCTTCGCCTTGGGCGTGACCTTGGCCTTCGCGAAGTGACCGCGCATCGGCTTGGTCACCCGCTTGCTCTTGGCCTTGCCGACGCCGACCTGCACCGCGCTGTAACCGTCCTTGTCCGGCCGCCGCACCGCGACCACCTCGCAGTTGTCGACCTTCAGGACGGTCACCGGGACATGGCCGCCCTCGCTGCCGAACAGGCGGGTCATGCCAATCTTCTCGGCCAACAGCCCGGTACGCATCACCTCTCTCCCAGAACCTCACGCGCGACTCTAGACCTTGATCTCGACGTCGACGCCGGCCGCGAGGTCGAGCTTCATCAACGCGTCCACCGTCTGCGGCGTCGGGTCGACGATGTCGAGCAGCCGCTTGTGGGTGCGGATCTCGAACTGCTCGCGCGACTTCTTGTCGATGTGCGGCGAGCGCAGCACGGTGACGCGCTCCGTCCGCGTCGGCAGCGGGATCGGCCCGCGCACCCGCGCGCCGGTCCGCTTCGCCGTGCTCACGATCTCACGTGCCGACTGATCGAGCACCCGGTGATCAAACGCCTTGAGGCGAATGCGAATGTTCTGCGTGTCCATGGCCATTGTTCACCCGGTCCCGATCGTGGCGTCGCTTGCCTGCCGCGACTATTCGATGATGGCGGCGACGACGCCGGCGCCGACGGTGCGGCCGCCCTCGCGGATCGCAAAGCGCAGGCCCTCCTCCATCG
>Ga0081538_10003740_pt1 | contig 14247 bp, 14 predicted proteins | sample TabmetS5T2R1_FD_71022 | JGI IMG/M metagenome (GOLD analysis project Ga0081538, IMG submission 71022) | Tabebuia heterophylla rhizosphere microbial communities from the University of Puerto Rico - S5T2R1 | ecosystem: Host-associated > Plants > Roots > Rhizosphere ... | reverse complement strand
AGTGTGGGGTGGCGGGGGGGGGTGGGCTCGAGATTCTGTCGCGGGAGGGGGGGGCACAGGACAAGGGAGGCGTGCCCGCCGGGGCCGGCAGGGAGCCGCACCGCCTCGCGACAGGTGCGGGCGACGTGGGGGATGGTCCCGCCCACGGCGGCCCGCGTCCGGCGGGACGGCTCGACCCCAGCCTGCAGCGGCGTCCAGAGCGCTCCGACGACGTCGAAGGCGTAGCTGCGCGCCGACCCGACCATGAGCCCGACTAGAGCGGTCGCCCATCCGATCACCACAGCCGCCGAAGCGGTGATGGCTCCCCGCTGGCGACGGGAAGGAGGCCCCGCTCCGCGAACACCTTCTTTGCGACCACAGTCGCATTGATGGCCCTGGGAATGCCGCAGTAGACGGCGGCGTGGAGAAGCGCCTCCACGATCTCCGCCGGGGCCAGGCCGACGTTCAGAGCGGCGTTGATGTGGAAGTCCAGCTGGGGCTCGCAGTCGCCGAGCGCGGTGAGCATTCCGAGGGTGACCAACTGGCGGTCACGGGGACCGATCACGGGCCGGTTGTACATGTCGCCATAGGCCCAGGCGACGACTTGGTGGCCGAGTTCCGGGGAGATATCGGCCAGCGAGTCGATGACGTTCTGGCCGCCCTCGCCGTCGATGCTGGTGAGTACCTGCATCCCACGCGCGAATCGGTCCTGCCGGGTTCGTGGTGTGGCCGCTGCCGTTGTCATGACTGCCTGCTTTCGTTCTCGTTCCTTTCCCGCGACCCAACCACCGCGGGCGGGGCTCGAGGAGACCGCGTCGAGACAGGTACCGGCAGGACCTCCCTCGCGCACTCACCTGCTCGTAGCGTTGGCGGCATGGACGCCAGGAACGACATCCGCGAGTTCCTGACCTCGAGACGAGCACGGCTCACGCCCGAGCAGGCGGCGCTGCCCGCCTATGGGACCAACCGTCGGGTGAAGGGCCTGCGCCGCGAAGAGGTGGCGCTGCTCGCGGGGATCAGCGCCGAGTACTACGTGCGGCTCGAGCGCGGCAACGTGCGCGGCGTCTCGCAGGACGTCCTCGACAGCATCGCCCGCGCGCTGCAACTCGACGAAGCCGAACGCATGCATCTGTTCGACCTCGCCCGCGCCGCCAACACCGCACCGCATCGGCGCACCAGTCGCCGACCCATCCAGGAGCGGGTCCGCCCCGTCGTGCAGCGGATCCTCGACTCGCTGGTGGGCGTCCCCGCGTTCATACGCAACGAACGCCTCGACGTCCTCGCCGCCAACCAGCTCGGCGCGGCCTTCTACGCCCCGCTCTTCGACGACCCGGTGCGACCCGTCAACTCCGCCCGCTTCGTGTTTCTTAACCCACACGCCACCGAGTTCTTCCTCGACTGGGACACCATCGCCAACGATGCCGTCGGCATCCTCCGGGCCGAGGCCGGCCGCGACCCCTACGACAAACGACTCTCGGATCTCATCGGCGAGCTGTCCACCCGGAGCGACGAGTTCCGCGTCCGCTGGGCAGCCCACAACGTGAAGCTCCACCGCACCGGCGTCAAACGCTTCCACCACCCCATCGTCGGTGACCTCACCCTCGATTTCGAATCGCTGGACCTGCCTGGCGACACCGGCCAGACGATGCTCATCTACACCGCCGAACCCGGATCGTCATCGCACCAGGCGCTTCACCTCCTCGCCAGCTGGGCGACGACGCCGCACGACGAACCCGTCGATCGGAGCAACTGATCGAGGTCAGGCCGGAGCGGTCTCCTGCGCGAAGCGGGCGACGACGGCGTCGTCCCGGTGCACGGCGCCCTCCCAGCGGTACGACTGGGCGAAGGCAACGGGCTCGACGCCGGGGCCGGCCGGCATGCGGCGCGAAAACGACAGCGCGATCCGGTCGTGGGTCTCGACAGCCACCGGCTCCTCGATCGGCAGGTAGGCATGCTTCCAACTGTCAGATGATGTGCGGCCGGGCCCGCCACCCTCGATGCGGTCGCCGGAGATGTCGAGCGCGACGCTGGGTGAGAGGTCCGCGACGAATCACCCCTTGAAGCCCGTGAAGGTTCCCGGCCGGTCAACGGCGAACACCAGCTCCGACCGGTAGGCGGCCGGGTCGCCGACGAGCGCGAAGGCGCGATCGAGACGAGGCGACGCCAGGTAGCCGCTGCGGGGGAGGATGACGTCGTAGTAGGCGTCGAACCGCCCCGCCGCGCCCACCGTCTCGAGGGCGGCGACCGCGGCGTGGGCCAGCGTGGCCTCCACCGGGGCCAGGTAGCGCTCGGCCCGCTGCGGCAATGTGCGCCCCCCGGGCCGGAGGAATCGGCGGGCGGCGTCGTCGAGGATGCGGGCGCAGTCCTCGTTGTCCACGAGGTTTCCCAGGATCTCCGAGACGAGCAGATCGGCGGGCTCGGGCAGAGTCACCTCGAACGACAACCCGCCGACGGCGACGAACGTGTCCCCCATCGCGGCCTCGCCCGCCTCGACGACGGCCCGCGCCAGGATCTCGGGATCGCGCTCGATCCCATACACGCGCGCTGCGCCCGCCTCCAGGGCCCACCGCGCCAGCACCCCGGTGCCGGTACCCAGGTCCACCACGACATCGCCGGGCACAACCGCCTCCCGCAGAGCCTGCCGGTAGGCGCGCATCCGCAGCTCGTCGCCGAGCATCAGGTCGTGGAAGTCCGCGCCCCAGCCGAGGAGCTGCTCGGACCAGGACAACCACACCTGTTCGGCCTCGTATACGGAACCCGGAACGCGCCTCACCTGAGCCCCGGAAGCCGTCGGACACACTTCCTGCAATCCGGCATGCTCTGGCTGAGGCTCGGTCGCGCCCCTAGGGCAGGGGTTCGACGTACCCGTCCGTTCCATTGATGCGGATCCACTGCCGGTCCCGGATCAGCCGCGTAGCACCTTCGACCCCCACGACGGCCGGCAGGCCGTACTCCCGTGCGATCACCGCGCCATGGGTCATCAGGCCCCCGACCTCGGTCACCAGGCCACTGACCGCGACGAACAGGGGCGACCAGCTGGGGTCCGTGTGGACCGTGACCAGGATGTCGCCCGGTTCGAGCTCGGCGTCCGCCATGTCCACGATGACTCGAGCTCGGCCTTCGATGATCCCGGCGGAAACCGGCAAGCCGACCAGCGCACCGGTCGGCAAGTCGTCGCGTCGGTACACCCCGGCGACGACCTCGCCATCCGATGTGAGCACGCGGGGTGGCGTGAGCGCTCGGTACGACTTGAAGGCGTCCTTGCGCTGCCGGATGAGCTCGTCATCCACCTCGTTCGTGCGCAGGACGTCGTGAAGCTCCGGGAACGTGAGGAAGAAGCTGTCTTCCTCCTCGCCGAGCACGCCGGCTTGCACCAGGCGCTCGACCTCTTTCTGCAACGCCCGCTTGTAGACGAAGTAGCGACAGATCATGCCGTACTTCGGATACTCCCGGTACCCGATGAAGGTCCGGACGCGGTCGATCATTTGTTGGGTCTCTTCGGCCTTCCGCTGCCCGTCTGGCAGCGCCTGCACGCGCTCCAGCAGCTCCTGTTCCTTCTTCCACGCCTCCTGCCGCCCTTGTTCGAGGCGGCGCCCGGCGGCGCCCGGCTCGAAGTTCTTGATGTTGCCGAGGATCGCGGGCACGAGCGTGGTGGGGCGTTCGCTCCAACGCGGCCTCGTGATGTCGATCTCGCCGACGCAGCGCATGCCGTACTCGTCGAGGAAGGACCGGATGGCGTCTCTCGCTTCTCGCCCGCCCGCAAGCATCGGCAGTTCGTCGAGGAAGCTCTCGTCCTCGACGTGTTCCAGGAACGCCACCACGTCTGGATGCGTGCGGATCACGTCGGCGACGTCCAGGAGTGCCAGTCCCATCTCCGACGTGACGTTGTGGGGGGCCGACTGTGTGAGCGTGTCGGCCGCGTTCTTCTCCCCCAGCCACGCGTGCAGCCGCTCATTGAGCCACCACGTCGCCTCCATCGCCGCCATGATCACCTGGTGGCTCTGGGGATCGCCCAAGATCCGCTTCAGCTCCTGGATGTCCGCCAGGATGAAGTCGAACAGCGCCGTTCCGGACTTCGTCCGGATGTCGCGTTGCAAGGCAGCAACCGAGGCCTGGTTACGCCCGATCAGCTCGCTGACGGTCGCCGGATCGGGCTCGATCGGCTCGGGTGCCTCACCAGCCGGCGGCCCGCTCGGATCATCGTCCGTGAGCGGCGGGAGGAAGTCGTCGCGATCGAGGATGGTCTCTAGCGCATCCATGATCAGCGGATCGGACCTCCCCAGGACGTCGAAGAGGCCGGCGCGGCTCGCCGGCGAAGCCAGCACCTGGGTGACGTCGACGAACAGCCTCCCTCCGGCCTCGTACATCGGTCGGAGGGCTGTCAGCTGCCATAGCGAGAGCCCCAGGGGCCTCATGGGGTCGGTCATCATCTGTTGATGACCGACGGAGACGTAGACACGGTTTCCTCGGTCGCCGGCGGCGGGGATGGGAAACAGCGTGGTGATCGGCCGGCTCTGGACGATCTGGAAGCCTTCGTCGACCAGGCACCATTCGATGTCCTGGGGGTGGCCGAAGTGCTCCTCGATCCGCCGGCCCAGCTGCGCGAGCCGCACGACCTGCGCATCCGACAGCGCCGGCTGGTCCTGCCGCTCCGGCTCGATCGCCTGTTCCTGCGTCCCACCAGCCTGCGAGGCGTGGATGGCAAGCGGTTTGGTGGCGACCGCCCTGGTGACGACTTCGCCGTCCCGCACCTTGTAGACGTCGGGGTTCACCAGGCCGGAGACCAGTGCGTCGCCCAAGCCGAAGCTGGCCTCAACGGAGCTGACCGTCCGGTTGGACGTGACGGGGTCGGCCGTGAAGAGGATGCCGGCTGCCTGCGCGAAGACCATCCGCTGCACGACGACGGCCATCTGGACCCTCCGGCTGTCGAAGCCGTTCCGCAGCCGGTAGGTGACAGCCCGCTCGGTGAACAGGGACGCCCAGCAGCGGCTGACGTGCCGGAGGATCGCCGCCGTCCCCACGACGTTCAGGTACGAGTCGTGCTGGCCTGCGAAGGATGCCGCCGGCGAGTCCTCGGCCGTCGCGCTCGACCGGACCGCGTAGGCGGCTCGCTCGCCGAACCGGGCGAGTGCGCCGGTGATCGCCTCCGCCAGATCATCAGGGATGACGATCCCTTCGACGGTCCGTCGGATCTCTGCGCTGAGCCTGCGGATCGCTTCCCGGTCGTCGCGGTCCACACGCGACAGCCGATCGAGCCGATCGTCGATCGACCGCGCGTCTTCCATGATCCGTTGGAACGCGTCCGTCGTCACGCAAAAGCCGGCCGGCACGCGGATGCCTTCGATTCGGGAAAGCTCCCCCAGGTGGGCACCCTTGCCGCCGACGACCGCTACTTGCGTCTGGTCGATCTCCCGGAGTCCGAGCACGTAGCTGCCCATCCGTTCACTCTCCCCTTCGGGGCCCGTCGGGCCCGTGGCCCATGGCTCCTGCGTCGGAGGTACCGGCCGTGATTCAGCTCGGCGGATGACTCATGGTCAGCACGTTTGGGTCGCTTGCGGCAAGCCCCCTCCCCTGCGCGATGCTGTTGGTGGCGGGGAGGCTCGGGTTTCGGCGCAACGTTCGGGGCGGAGACGCACAGCGGGCTCGCCCGCGGGGGCTCGAACTCAGCTCGCCGATCGCGTGGCGTTCGTTTCGTCGACGAGGAAATCGGCCGCGTCGTCGAGCAACGGCGCTACGGAGGGCCGCCACCCGCCTCATCCGATCCGGGCGCGGCCCGGGCCGTACGGGCGGCGACGAGGTGAGGAAGAACCTCAGATGCGAAATGGGCCGTGGGATCCGCGTGGCCGATGGCGGCATCGATGGTGACCGCGCCTCGGGATCCCGCCGCCGCCCGGAGCCGGTCGCGAGCCGCGTCCGAGACAGAGCCGCCCGCCACGACCGCCAGCAGATCGTCGCTTCCAGCTATGGCCCGTAGCGCGTCGGCCTCGGTGAACACGCCGACGACCGTGAATCCGTTCCCTTCCAGGAATGTCGCCACCGCTCGCATCTTCTCGGAGGATCGACCCACGACCACCACGGTCCAGGCGGGCGCCATGACGCAAAGCTAGGACCTGAAGCTGACTTCAGGTCAACCGCCACGGCTGGCCCTCAGCCAGTGATCGGCAGGTTCCCCTGGCAAGGACGGTCGCGGTGATCCCGAACGCAGGGAGGCGACCGTTTCACGTCGTCAACCACCTCGCCGCTCTTCCCGGCGGAACCGTCCTGGGCAGGCGCGCTATGGAGAGACTCATGGACAGCACGATCCGCCAACACTACGAGCATCACCGACGCCAGTTGACCACGCGCTGTGCCCTCGAGAGCTGAGTGTCTGGCGCGCTGAGGCGCACGTCGTCGCCCGGCGACCCGCCTACGACCACGGCGCCAACGGCACCCACATCCCCATGCGCCCCTAGCCCGGCGCCTCGTCGAGCTCAAGGCGGCCGAGGGCTGTAGATCTCGACCAGGTTGCCGTCGGGGTCGTAGACCATCGCGTAGCGGACGCCCCAGGGGGCATCCCACGGCGTGCGATCAACCTTGTAGCCGAGCCCCTTGAGCTTGCTGAACAGCGCATCGACGTCCCCGGCGGCGTCGACCTTGAACCCGAGTGCCACCCTGCCATGGGGCCCCGGCCGATAGTCCGGCGCATACAGATTGGCCCACTGCTTCGTACAGTCCCAGTAGATCTGCAGTCCGCCGGGCAGCTCCACTTCGACGTGGATCTGGCCGTACGCCTCGACCGGGAACTTGAAACCCAGATGCCGGTAGAAGGTGAGCGACCGAGCCATGTCGTCGACCACCACGCAGATGAAACCGGGACGAGGGTTCATTGTCTGATGGTCCCCCGGCCAGCGCCCTGGTTCAAACTCGAGCCCCCGAACAGCACCGACCGGCCGCTCGGCGTGCCCTGACCTGCGAGCGGCCAGTCCGCTCCGAAGCCAACCGGCAATGGTGGCAGGGCACTCCTGAGACCACCCGCCGAGCTCCGAGACGCTACGACGACCCGCAGCTCCGTACGTTCAGCCGCCCATCAGGGCAATCGGTGCTCTCGGTCGCTGCCACCCGTAATGTCTCCCATAGGTGGCGAAGGTGATCCCAGATTCCCCTCGGGCCGTGGACCGGTGATGCGATGCGCTTGAGCGATGAGCAGCTACGGCGCTACGACGAGGACGGGTTCCTGGCCATCGAGCATCTCATCGATGACGACACGGTGGCCGAACTGCGAGAGGCGTACGGCGAGGTGCTGAACCGACGCGTGGAGACGGCGGCCGGTCAGATGCTCGGGGGGCGCATCCGCGTGATCGTATGGCCCGCGGCCGCCCACGCGGCCTTCGCCCACAACCGTGCACTGGCCGTCCTACGTGAGCTCGCAGACCAGGTCCTCGGCGAGGCGTCCCCGACGTTCGACATGCTCATCTACAAGCCGCCCGGCGACCCCGAGATCACGCCGTGGCACCAGGACATAGCCTATTCGACCCAGCCGTTCGCGCCCGCGGGCTCCGACATCCCCTCGTGGACGACCCAGTTCTGGGTAGCCCTCGACGATGTCGACGAGGAGAACGGCTGCATGCACTTCCTGCCGGGCTATCACCGCGAGCCACTCCGCGAGCACCACGTCATTGCCGGCGATCCCGGCGAGGCGAGCCGGCTGCTGGAGCTCGCCGACCCGTATGGCCAAGTCGACCTCCAACGGGCGGTGACAGTTCCGCTGCCTGCTGGTGGCGCGACCATGCACAGCTACGGGACGCCCCACTTCGCCGGGCCAAACCGATCGGCCGATCGTCCCCGACGGGCCTACATCGTCAACTTCGCCAACCCGAATCGGCCACCGATACTTGGATCGTCTTGACGAACAGGACCTGATCTACGCCAGAACTAGAACCGCCGATCGGCGTCGGTCACCTCGCAGCCCAAGCCTCGTCGGTGGCCAACTGTGCCGCTCCTACGCTCTCCAGCGGCCGCCCGCTAAGCGGCGCCCAGGGCGAAGGCGATGCACTGGCCTTGATTCTTGAAGGGCTGCCCGGCTGCGTCCGTGTAGTTGCGCCAGCCACCGTGCTCGCACTGGTCTCTGGTCGGCGCGTCGCGGACCACGATGTCACCCGACGAGAGCGGAGACACACCGATTCCCATGTCATCCGAGCAGTCCGTGGTGGCGAACGGAACCGCGCCGAACTCATCTGGCGGCGAGCCCGTTGGACCGTTGTCAACCACAACCACCTTGATCGGCGCGAGGAACGTGGAAAAAACGATGACAGCGCGGTTTCCCTCGACTGCGAGACACGTCACTGGACCTTCGAACCTCAGCCGGATGACAGGGCCTCCTAGCGATACCTCGACGACGAACGAAACGGTGCCGCTCGGGTCGCCGCCCACCGGGTCGCTGCGGGCGTCGACGGCAATCTCGTGGAAGATCCCAACCTCGCCGCCGCCAACGACAAAATCTTGCGGGGGCACCGGGGCCGTCGCTGCCGCCCCGGCAGGAACGCCCAGCGCCACCACGGTCACGAACACAGCGAACAGGGACACCGAAGCCCGAGTCATCGTCCCCCTCCTCCCCAACGAGGCGCACTGTGATCATGCGCTTGACCGAGAACTCCAGACAAGGCACGTCGCGCACAATCTGCCCGATGGAGGATCTGGGGCAGGGCGTTGAGCGTGTGCTCGTAGCGTCCTGGGGTGTTGGTCGGTTGCTCTCGAACTGCCTGCTGCTGGCGCGTGGGGTTGGCTTCCGGACGAAGCGCCGGCCGGCCGGGATTCGGTCGGGGCGTGGGTTGAGCGGTCGCGACTCCGACACGACGCCGTCACCGAACGCCACCGCCGGATACCGGGCGTAGAGCCGGAGCGCGGCGCCGGCGGCGCCGATCCACTGGTGGGCGCGTTCCATGCCGGCGTGACCCTTCGATCCCTTGGCGATGATCCGGTTCGGCTCGCTCGATGAGCTGTGGTTGGCCGTGGTCTCGGGAGTCGATCCGTTGGATGGCTGTTTCTGCGACCGACAGCGCGACGAAGGCGAGCGCGAAGCTGGCTACGACGTCGGAGGTCCAGTGGACCCCGAGCCAGACCCGGCTCCATGCGACGAGGGCGATGGTTGCCCAGGTCATCGCTGTGAGCGTCCACCAGGTGCGGCGGCGATGGACATAGAGCCCGGCGATCACCGGAACGAAGCCCCACGTGGCTGCGGCGGCCAGGACGTGGCCGCTGGGGTAGGAGAACCCGGTGCCGGGTACGAGCTGGGTGACGGACGGGCGCGGCCGCTCGATGAGTTCCTTCAGGAGCCACTCGATCGGCGGCCGCGCTGCGACCGTTACGAGCATGACGATGGCGACCGACCGGCAGCGGCGGGCGGCGAGAGCTACCCCCGACGCGCCGGCGACGAGGACGACAGGGGTCGAGCCCAGCCGGGACGCCCAGCGGGCGGCCTGGTCGAGGGCTGGCGACCGCAGCGCGACGCAGGCGCGGGTGATCGGAGCGTCCCACAGGAGTGCGGCGCCGCCGTGGATGGCGGCGGTCACGCCGAGCACGACGAAGAGGACCAGCGCGGTGGGTGCGAGCCAGGGCCACAGCTGCCGGATTCGGCGGAGCGTGACCGGTGGCGACCGATGTAGGTCGCCCGGCGTCACGACCCGGGCTCGGACCGGAGTGCGGTCGGCCGGGTCGGCGGCCGGTCCCGCTGTGGCGATGGTTGAGCTGTCGGACACGGCGTTACTCCCCGAGGCCGATCGAGGCCGGTGGCAGCGAGCCTGGCACGAGCCCGCTTAACGCCGGCTGAACGGAGGTGGGCTCGTGACTTCCTGGCTCCAGGGGCTACCCGCGCTGTTCAGCTCGTGGTCAGCGGCGTTCAGGCCCACGTCAGCCCGCGTCGGCCACGGTCTGCTCGATGAGCCCCGCACGCGCGGTGGCCTGAGACCAGGAGGTCATGGACAGAAATGGCACGTAGGAAGATGTGGATCGCAGGGGCTGCCGCCGCCCTGCTCGTGGCCGGCACCGGGGCCGGCGTGGCCGCCGCCAGCGGCCACGGCGACGACAGCGAATCCCCGATCACCGGCCAGGCGCTCGATCGAGCCAGCGCGGCCGCCCTAGAGAAGACCGGCGGCGGGCGTGTCACAGAGACCGAGGCCGGCGACGAGGACAGCTACTACGAGGTCGAGGTCACGCTCGACGATGGCAGCCAGGTCGACGTCCAACTCGATCGCAGCTTCAACGTCGTCGGCTCCAGCGCCGACCACGAAAGCCCCGACGACAGCGACGCCAACGGCAACTGATGTGAGCCCGCGGTCGGGCGCGGCCCATGCGCGAGGCTATGGGGCTCATCCGCACGGGCCGGGCTCGACCGTCAGCCAGCGCAGGACCCCCGGTGCAGTCCACCGCTGAGCTGATCGTCATCGGGACCAGCCGTTCGCCTTGATCGACGGCGGGACGGGCGCCGTCGATCTCGCCGGCGCCGCCGCGCGACCAACTGCCCTACTCCCCCGTGCTCAGCCGCCCGGGCCGGATCACCCCCATGCTCGTGGCCGTCCGGTCTCGGCACCTGGCCGCCCGCAGGAGCGCCACATCCTGCACCGCCCGGTCCCGATGATCCGCCGGCGCGCCCGGCTCCGAACCATCCCGGCGGGCTTGTGCAGCAAGGGAGGAGCAATGGCCTTGACCTCAGACGCCAATGGCCGGCGCCGCCTGTCGGTCGCGGCCGGGCTCGCCGTCGCCGTGGCCCTCGGCATCAGTGCTGCCACGCCGGCATCGGCCGGATCCGCGGCATCGACCCGACGGTCGTGCCCCGACGGGACCCAATCTGTCTTCGACGGCCCGGCGCCGACGGAGGGGGGTGGGTTCCTGTTCGACGACGGCGACTACCGCACCTTCACCCGGGCCGACGCCGTGGCGGGATCCCCCACCGACATCAACAATCGCGGCGACATCATCGGCGGCTACAGCGACACCGCCGGCGTCCAGCACGGCTTCCGGGTGGACAAGCGAGGCTGCTTCAGCCTCGTGGAGTACCCGGGCGGCCCCCGCTCGCTCAACGAGGCGATCGGCGTCAACGACCGCCGCCAGGTCACCGGCACCTGGGGCGACTATGGCGACGAACGGACCAACTCCGAGGCACACGGCTACGTGCGCGACAAGGTCCGTGGCAAGGACCGCTTCCGGAGCATCGACGTCCCGGGCGCGCTCGCTACCAGCGCGTTCAAGAACAACAACCGGGGCCAGGTGGTGGGCTCGTACAGCAACGAGGCGCGGGGACGGATCGGGATCGCCGATGCACACGGCTTCCTGTTCGAGCGAGGCAGGTTCATCCGCATCGACGTGCCCGACGCCGACAAGACGCTCCTGGTCGACATCAACGACCGCAGTCAGATCCTGGGGGTCGGGATGAACGCCGACAACACGTCGGGATTCGGCTTCGTGCGCGACCACCGGGGCCGCCACACGCGGCTGCCGAACGTGCCTGGCTCGCTGGTGACCGCACCCCTGGGCTTCAACAACCGCGGCCAGGTCGTGGGCTTCTACGCCGACCTCGCCGGGGCGGTCCACGGCTTCCGGCTCGACGAGGGCCGCTTCACGACGCTCGACGTGCCCGGGTTCACGAACACAATGGCGTGGGCCATCAACGACAAGGGCCAGATCACCGGTGGGTTCGCCAACGTCCCACCGCCAATGGCGGAGACGAGCGGTACGCAGGCGCAGCCCGCTTCGATGAGCCCGATGGAGCTCGTCGCCGAGATGCGGCAGTGAACCAAGCGGCTGCGGACCTCCGTGGCGGCGGTCGTCGCCTGACCGCGGCCACGGCTGCCGCCGTCACGCATCAGCCCCCCGGTGACGCGACACCCGGTCCCGACGGGCCGGTGCGGGCGTTACTCGATATGGGTTGCTTCACCTCGCATGCGAGAGCTGGCACGTCGTAGGGCCGGGGGCCCCGTCGTCCGTCAGGGGCAGGGCGGGCTGACCGTGTCCAGCGCCCGGTCGGTGACGTAGCCAGCGAAGCCTTCCTCCTCGTAGCGTTCGCAGGCGGCGGCCACGTTCGCGGGGTCGGAGGCGTAGTCGACGGCGAGGATGACCTTGCCGGCGTCGCGCAAGGCGATGACGTCCGCCAGGTTCTCGGAGCACCACTCCTGCGCGCACGGCCGATCGCTGGTGTGGTCGTCAGCCGTGAAGAAGAGCTCCTCGATGCCGAGCCCGTCGATCGCGTCGGCGTAGCCGGGATGGTGGCTCAGCTCGGGTGAGTTCTGGGGGAAGACCAGGAACCCGGGATCGTGCTGCTTGCCGTACCGGCTGATGCGCACGATCAGCTGGACCATCCTCTGGCCCAGGGTCTCGCGGTCCTCGCCCTCGACGAGCGACAGGTCGATCGCCTCGTACGCCAGCAGCGTGTCGAGGTACACGCCGTCGAACCCGGCGGCGAGGGCCCGGTCGACCCGAGGACGCACGACCGTGTCCCACCAAGCCGGTTCCCAATAGCGGACGAAGTGCTCCTCGGGCCACTCCGGCCACCGGTTGAGGATCAGCTCCTCGGGGAGATCCGCATGCTCCGGGCGGAAGATCTCGATCGTGCCGATCGCCATGTAGGCGAGCACCGTCTTTCCCGAGCCCCGGAGGTCACGGATCTCCTCCGCCGTGAACCAGTTCTCGTTGCCGTCGCGGGCCAGATCGATCACCGCCAGCTCCTGCGGGGCCTCAGCCAGCACGTCCAGGCGGTCCTCGGCGTAGCCCTGGAGCTGGTAGACGAAGCCGTCGACCTCGGGTACCACCGGCGCGGGCTTGCCCCCACCGGTGGGGTCGTCCCCCGCGCATCCGGCGGCAAGGATCACCGCCACAAGGCCGGCGAGCACCCGTCTCATCGCCACAGTTTCACGCCTGGCACCGGGCGGGTCACCGCGCGGCCGGCTGCGGCTTCGTTCCGGTCGATGCAACGCGGCGGTCGGCCGCGCGCTGAGGTGACTGATCCGCCCCGACGTCATTCCGTCAGGCGGCGACCGGTCCGTGTGCGGTGAAGATGACCCGCAACACGAACAGGTTGCGGGCGCCGTCCGGGTAGCCGACACGTCCGCCCACCCAGGCGTGCACCACCATCCAGAGCCCGGCCTGGTCGCGGAACAACTCGGGTCCTCCGGGGCCCTGGGCGTCATCGGAGGCTGCCAACCACGGGTGGTCGGCCGGCTTGGCGCATGGCCCCAGTGGACTGGCACACACCGCGTAGCCGACGGCGTAGTCCTCGGTGCGCCAGTCGTTGGCCGAGTAGAAGAGGTGATAGCGGCCCCGGTCCCCGACCATCGACGGCCCCTCCACCACACCGGCCTCCCACGTTTGGTCGGCGACGATCAGCACCTCGGGTTCACCCAGCAGCCGCGTGCCGTCGGAGCTCAGTTCGGACGCGACAATGCCGCCGGCGGCGCCGTCCTTCCACAGCAGGAACGCCCTGCCATCGGCCCCCACGAACGGGCTGGGGTCGATCGCCCAGTTGCCGTCGGGGCAGATCAGCGGGCCTCCCGAGCGGTCCACGAAATCGCCCGCAGGAGAATCGCCCACGGCCACGGACACGCACTGGCGGCCGTCGGGCATGCCCGCTGTGTAATACAGGACGTAACGATCGCCTCGAGGAAGTGCGCTCGGCGCCCACACCCGGGTGGGGTCCCGGGCAGCCCAGGCGGGGAGCCCAGCCAGGGCGTCGTGCCGGTCGCGCTGTCCGAACAGGTCGCTTCCGTTGAGCACCGGCACCAACGTCCCACCGCTGCTGGTCGAGTAGGCGTAATGCTCGCCGCCCACGACCAGCACGAAGGGATCCGCGAAATCGTCGCAGTACGCCACCTGACCGCCACCAAACAGGTCCCGCAGACCGCCCCCGCCCAGCGGCCGCTCACCCACCTCGACGTCAGCCGGCGCACCACCCCGCAGCCCGACACCCCGACACCGACGACCAGGATCAGTTGCCACCACCACCACGATGGCGACAACCAGCACTGCCAGCCCGCCCACAGCCAGCCGGACGCGGCGTCGATCACCCCCCAGCACACCCTGCGTTACCCGGCACAGCGGCAGACGACGCCTCAATTGCGACGGCGCTCGTCGACATCGACATGTCGGAACCGGCGCGTGTTCAGATCGAGCCGCTTGAGGATCCGCCACACCCCCGAGCTCGAGATGCTCACGTCGTGGCAGCGGGCCGAGTACATGGCGATCTTGGCCGGGCCGAAGTGGTAGTTCCGACGCAGGTGCAAGATCCTGCCGACCATGTCGACG